>SAMEA104404097__coassemble_549_pt1 | contig 36572 bp, 13 predicted proteins | sample SAMEA104404097__metabat2_low_PE_059 | metagenome-assembled genome bin SAMEA104404097 (sample SAMEA104404097) | Balaenoptera acutorostrata | reverse complement strand
TGAACGGCTTCTGCCGTTCAGCAACGAACCGGAAGGGAATAAGGCAAATGATCGCAGGTGCTGAACGGGAGAACCCGTTCACTACGGCAAATGATTCCCATTGACGATGGCGGCTGTAGTGAACGGCTTCTGCCGTTCAGCAACGAACCGGAAGGGAATAAGGCAAATGAAGGCAGGTGCTGAACCGGAAGGGAAAAGGCAAATGATCGCGGGTGCTGAGCATTTACAAAGCAACCCATCGGGCGACCTATTTTGTCCTGTCGCCCCTGTTGTCCTGTCGACCATGTCGCCCCTGTCGCCCCTGTTGACCATGTCGCTCCCCAAAAGGGGGCTGGAATCACTTCCAGCCCCCTTCCGAACAACATAACAATCTTATAGAGATATTGCTATCTCACTTTATAAACGTTTCCGTTTACTTTTACAATATAAACCCCGGTTGACAAACGGGTTGAGAATACACCACCACCAGCTTGAGCGGACAGAACATCACGACCGGCGACATCATATACCCGGATATGCTCACCACCTTCCAAACCACGGACATACAACTGTCCATTTCGGATAAAGACCTCATATTGGCCACGAGCGGCAGCATTATCGATAACGGGAGCCGCTCCACCGAATTTCAAGGTGAACCGTTCAGGAGTATCCAAGGCAGCGGTGAGCGCCACTGCATATTCCTCCTCCTTCAAGTCCGTCACTATCCCCCTTTCGCGGTCGGTCAACCACACATGGGTGAAATCGCCGAAGTCCGCATCATTAGGTAAGCCGAAGGTATAAGTACCCTCCTTCGGAGCATACACACCCAGTTTCAGTTCGGTAGCCACCGGTGCGGCTGCCACCAAGGAGAAACGGGTACCGCCCTCATTCGCTAGATAGAGCTGTGGCAGTTCCTCGTTCGGTGCCATCCATTTCAGTCCATCCACATTCAGTGAATACTGGAGATCCGTAGCCTCAGCAGAAGGACAAACCGTCAGGTGGTCCTCACCCGCCTCACTGCGCAGTACCACAGACTTCGAGTCGCTAACGGACTGAGCCGAAGTGTAAGCAGGCAAAGCAAAGGAGACCTGTTCCTTGCCCTCCTGACCAATCACTGCGGTCTGGGTGAAGAACGCCGCACCAGCCTTGAGCACCGTACCAGCCTCCCACGACTGCTTCGTGTCGTATGCCCCCTGTTCATTGAGTACATAGACCACATGCGGTACGTTCATCTGGTAATCCTCAAGATCCTGCGTCGCAGCGGCTGTAGCATAACGGCTCACCATATACGGCATACCCACCAGGTTCCAGCCCATATTTTCCACAGCGGTGAAAGCTGGTTTATTGCCCTTCAAATCCCTCAGGTTGTACTGCTGCAAAGTCACCTGTTTAGGTTGATTAGCCTTTTCGCTGTACACATAGTCATTTTGTGCAGTACCCAAAGCGGTGAAGCGGTGAATCCCCTTCGTCAGCACAGGATAAAGCACGCCCTGGTTCGCCTCCACCGGATGCTCCACTGTATTCCAACACTTAGAATCGATGTTGGAGAAAAGGTAAGAAGAACCGGCACGCTGCTGACCATTGTAGCGGCAGACACCGCTTGCACTATGGGGCTTCAGCACCTGCTTATCCCCCTCAGTCGTCCAAACCTCGCTACCCTTTGTATAATCGTAAGCGAATGGCAGTGCCACCAAGTTGTCCGTATTTTTAGATTCCAGAGCCAATTCCACCGCAGCATAACGCAATTGCAAATCGAGTCTTCCTTGACTGTACCATCCCGCATCAGTGGCAGGCTGAGCATGGAGCAAGAAATAGCCCGGACGGATTTCATTGACAGAGGCTGATTTGAAACTAACAGCTACCGACATCGGAGCATAGAGATACACCACACTTCCCTCATGAGGGTAGTAATGCTGCTGTGCCCCTGGCGTTGCGGACACATTGCTCAATTCCACCGCCTGGTCCACCTTCCACGTTTCGTAGCAACCATTGTCCACATTTTTACCCAACATTCTAGGATTACCCAGCAAGTCGCGGTCATTCACATGGGAAATGAAGGAATGATACTTCTCTGGAAGATTTTTAAAATCTGAATTACCTGCATTGATTTCCCCACTCGTTTCCTGCAACTGATAACGAAAATAAGGAAGATAAGGTTCTTCGCCAAAAGCATTAAGATAATCTGGAGTATCGAAATATGTGCAGAAAGTATTCGTACGAGGTCGAGATTCGACATGGGTATTCCCATCAGGTCCCACAATCTCCATGATATTACCTGGATAGATGTAAGAGTTGTGCACATGGGTAGTCGCACTGGTACCTGGCATCCAAAAGGCAGGAACAGCAGGTGCTTCTTCAGCGAAATCGCTGGCCACTATCGTACAGTTCTCGAGATAACCATTTGCACCTAGTTGCACGGTACCCACTCCAGCAGGTGCCCCAGACGTATAATTCACCTTATTGTTAAAGGTCAGCACACTGTAGAGCAAAGCATTGTCCGCACGCACCACAGCTGCCGTGGTAGGAGCATTCACATTAGTTGGCACTACACTCGTATTGTAGAAACCGTTCACAATACTGTTCCGCATCACCAGTTGCGTATTGTTTTTCAAGGCTTTCTCAGCCTCACTATCTCCAAAGGTCAGATACAGATCCACCACAGGGGAAGTAATCTTCTGTAAGGTCTTTCCTTGCTCAGGAACCCCCTTCACCTCGACACCGTCAATCAGGGCCCGGTGTCCACGGCAATCGTTAGTAGCGCTCACGCCTCCCACCACAGTGCGCTGCACACGTGGCTGCACCATACCCGGACGGGAATAACGCATCTCATCGATGAAGGCATTCAGTTTGACATTATCCGCAGCATCCTCTTCCGAGATTTCATTATAGAAAGCATTGTCGATGCTACCATAGACACTCACCCCCGCACGCATAATCATTGGTTTAAGCACCTTTTGGTCATCTCCCTTGATCAGCACATAAGCATGGGCATTGTCCTCCAAGACAGATCCAGTTGCCTCTTCAGGCTTCTGATACACATTATGTGCATACACAGCCGCCATATCAATGGCATTCTGTACCTGGTCGGCATTGTAAGGACTATTCCATCCCGTACCAAATCCTGGATTAGTTCTGGCGGGGTTGACATAGACCACTCGATACAATTTTGAAAGATACTCATACGCACCACGGTCAATCTTGGTAGCGACCAGACGGGCTTCTTTTTCAATGTCCGTGTAGGCAGCACGAACACTATCGCCAGGCTGCACTGGTGTTGCCATATTGGTTTCCATATCGTTTTGAACAGCACTGTAGGAAGGCTTATTTCTTTGTTCAGCACCAAACTGGCAATGGTTGAAGAGCGTCTGTCCATAGAGTTCCTTACTGCCGGAGTTCAGCAATCGGATACTTGGCAAGATGGAGAAGTCACGTTGGCGGATGGTTTGCTCATTGGTATTGTCTTCTGTTTCCAACGGCTTCGTAAAGTTCGGACCATAAATCAAGTCCACGTTATCTGCCGACAATCCCATATTATAATGATAGGTCGCCGCCTGTGCTTCAGGAATGTTCACGTCCATTCCCATCAAGGCATTATACTGTAATTTATCTGAAGTGAAATCCATTGCCACTGTGCCACCATCCAGTTTCAGCTGAGCACCAAAGGTGTCGCCTGCCTGAGGATGATTTCTCCACAACACAGAATTGTAGACATGGGAATTCGCATTCAGATTCAGCGCATACTGATTCAAGGCAAAGGTACAGTTCACCACGTCGGTGACATTGGCGGCATCTTCGGCTGTACGGGTAGAATGCAGCGGACTCCCCTGATTACTGTGGAAAAGACTATTATAAACAATGGCCTTACCTCCACCTTCGGAGATGGTCACCACCGCGTTCTCTATAGTCTCACCCACGAACTTATGCTTAATGCCATTTCCGCTGAATTCACAACGGGTAATGGCCAATTTAGGAATACCCACATACCCCGTGACGCTAGGAGCTATAGCCAAACTTGTAGATTCATGTCCCTGATTATCATCTTGATACTGTGGAGCATAATAGATCGCATTACCCTCCGCATCGGAAGCGAAGTCGTTCGTGATCACTAAGCCATCGAAGATAATAGGAACGACATCCCCTGTGGCTAAGGAATGAATCTTATAATCAGAATAATAAGATTTCCGCTGCAAAGCATCCTCGATAAAGAAAAGATGCTTGGCATTTTTGGCGTTCGAACTTTCCTCATAACCAGAAGAACCCGGGGAGGTATTCTGACTGTCATCCACAGGTGGACGTACAGAAACGATGTGGCTCTTAAGGCTCACCAAATCACGGTAGTCGCCCTGCACGCTCCATCCACCTCTGAAAGCAAACGAAGCAACACCCAGACCAGCGTCGCCTGAATTAATATCCGGATTCACCCATGCACTCAAGTCCTGACTCTTCGTGTTGAAGAAGAAGCCCAGGTTGTTCTTACTTTGGGTCGACATCGTGAACTTCGGTGCATAGACCCCTTCCAAGAAACGGACCTCCTTATGGTGACCGTTACGGCTGGACAGCAAAGTCTCAATGGCCTGCTGCACATTACTGGTGGCTTGTTCAGCCGTTTCCCCTGTACACTCCAAGGCCGGATTCTCTGTCTGGCACACCCAGAGCACATCCACCTCATCGTAGGTGGCTGGTTTCAAAGAAATCTTACGGTATTCGTACACTCCGATATCTATAAAGCCAGCTCCCGCTTTCGGGTCGGGATCCATACAGATTCGACGGATTTCATTACCGTGCAAGTCGCTCATGTACTTATCATCGCCCAAGGCCATGTAGCCTCCGAAGCCATTCTTTTCGAAAGCCTTCCAATTCTCTTCGTAGAGTCCGGTATAGATACCGCCGCCTACATACACGTTCGGATTATCAGGGTTTCTCTTAAACACGATCTCATACATTCCAGATTTTGGATTGACTGTAGCTTCCTGCATCAGGTACGACCATCCATTGTCCGTCAAGCTGTTCGGACGGGTTACCAGCCAACTGGAACTGGCATCATAGCCCTCGACACCTGGAGTATCAGAAGGATTACTGAAGTTCGGTCCATTCAGCAAGTCATTGTTGCTGTCCACATACACATTGTAGTTGGAAGCCATGATATCCTCTTTCTGTTCAGAAGACAATTTAGCTATTGCGTCTTTCTCCTCTTGGCTTAGATTTATATGAAGAGGATTTTCTCCGCCCCCACTTAGGGGTTCCAGATAATTCTTGAAAATGTTCGGCATATAGTGGGTAGCATTCAGTTTAAATGACGTTTTACGAATATCTACACCTTCCACCAAGGTTATATTCGGACGTCGGCCCTTACCTATTTCATAGCCACAGAACCAAAGCGCCTCGTTGCATTCGGGAGCGGAAATAGCCTGCATGGTGGTCAAGTCCTTTCCTAATTTATCGGCATAGTTTACCACGAACGGCACCCCACTACCCTTCACCTCATTACCCCAGAACACGGTATTGACCACCAAATGACGGTCTGCCCCTTGGGCATCGGCATCGACAGGTCCTGTACCCGCAGCACCTGTATTATAGTTCGGTGTACCAAAATAGAAAGCTGGATAATTGTCGGCCAAATTCATCACCACAGTACAGTTAAGCACGTGGCTCCAGGCCTGCTTGCCGGCATAGAAGGCACCGCCCCTACCCTGAGAGCCATCGGCACCCGCCTGGTTGTTCTCAAAGATGGTATTGACGAACGTGGTCTCATAGTTGGAAGCAATCGCTCCCCCCTTACCTTCAACTCCATCCTTACCCTTTGCCCAGTTACGCTCGAATGAAGAAGAGTAAACAAAGAGTTCACCATCCGTAAAGACAGCACCACCTTCACGCGCCTCATTACCATTGAAACGGCAGCAACTCAGCGTCAATGGGATATTATATTTTCCCACAGCAGTCACATCAGCCTCACCACTTTGTACAGGTCCCGCCCAATTCCAAATATAGGTTTTGTCTTTTTGTTGCTGATATTCCATATTTCCAGCCACCACGATGGCAGAACCACGGTTAGCATAAGGCGAATTCGTTGCATCACCAGAAGCATCCCCCATTTCAAACTCGATACCGTCGAAAAGGATACCTGGACGAACAAATACTGGACGAGTACCGTTGTAGGCGCTAAGGTGTGAATCAAGTGATTCATCGTTCGGTGACTTCAGTGCCTTCTCATCAAAAGTTTCAGTTGCGTCACCTTGCAAAGGATAAGGCAAGCAAGTCACGATATGACGGGCACGCGCTCCGTTAGCCACCACTTCACCAGAAAGGATGGTCTGCTGTTGCAACTCCCAAGGTTCTATGATTCCATTGGCATTCTGGTCGGAATTTGGACGTTTTTTAATCATTTCGGCGGCCTTGATGTCCTTGGCGTCAAACTGAATTGTAATACCTATATTCGTTTGACTGGTATACTCCTTGCCCACCTGTCCTTCATACTCATTAATATTTTGCCAGCGGTTGTTCATACCACCGATAATGCTGACGCCATAAGGCACATGGAAACTCGCATGGGCAGCATTGTGCTCACCCGATACTTCTTTATATTCAGTAGGGTAATAATACCCCGCAGCCATAATGACTTCGAACCGTTGCTTGTGGATATCAATAAATTCATCATTTGCATTCTTCACACCTCTTTCACGCACATGGCGGATATACGACAAGGCGGCATCAAGAGTCTTCATCGGCAAGGCAAAAGAACTGCCTTCCTGACTGTAGATGGGGTCCCCACTCGTCTCGAGTTTTCTGGCAATACTCCAATCCACATTCATCGGAGCTACATACAAGCGGGTCAACAGTTCGCTTTCTGTATAAGAAATCGGCAACAACTGACCATTAAAAGCACGGGCACCGATTTCGATGAATTCGTTGGCCTTATTTTCCTTTACCTGGTCCTCTGGTTGTTTAGCAACATCCCCACGGGAAATATCCATAAAGTCAGTTTCCGCCAAACCTTTATCTGCTACTAACTGATTGTAGGCCGCCACACTCATACCTGCACGGCCCAAGCGTGAATATCTAGACAAACCGTAAAAGGCGTCGTCTTTCAAGTCAACAAAACGCACATCACGTTCATTATCCGGATGCACTTTGATATTGTTCAAACCCGGCACACGACGGTGTTCCACGGCACAATAAGACAACGGATAAAAGTCCAAGGTATTGGTAGGTTGCACTGTAGAGGCTTTCGGATTAATCGTACCGGCCACATTCATATTGGCACCTGCTTTATTGGCCCAAAACACACAGGAGTTGGCACGTACGTTATTTCCAAACCATAACGCGCCACCAGATCCCTCAGCAGTATTTTCCACTAAGGTAGAGGTGTAGATATGCGCCATGCCAGCTGGGGCAACTACAGCATTCTCATTACCCTTTTCCTCTTTTTCGAGATTCTCTCCCTCCAATGCCACAGAAACCGCACCACCATTCTGGGCATGGTTCTTCTGGAACAGGCAGCCACTCACCAAGGCTCTGGGCTGGAGGTGAAGAGCACCTCCGGCCAATGTGGCATGGTTGTCCTCGAGGATACAGTTACGAATATGGCCATAAGCGGGCACAATGGCCACGCCACCCTTCTGGTGTTTCATGACTTCCCCCGTTGCCTGTCCGTTTTCAAGGAACAAGCCGTCGAGGATGGTACGCTGCGAAACATTCACCAATCCATCTGTCTGTTTAACAGTGGCATCCTGGTCGGAATCAAAGACATCGTCAGTGAAGGTCACCACATGATAAACAGCCACATCGTTACCTTTCGCCTGATAGATACCGCTCAAACGAGTTGGATTCCCCGTAACATCTTTTTTCGTAAAATCCTCATCCCATCCACCGTCCACAGTAATTCCGTGAGGAATGATGAGCGAGTAATCACGCGGATTACCACTCGTTGGAGCAGTTGAACGGGTAGGCATATAGCTAAAGCCGGTAACTGAATTAGCATCACCTGCCAGACGCACTACAATCTCATAGTTTTTATAACTAGCATCGGAATTTATCAACTCCTGACGTTTACGTCCTGCCGCATCCAGCACCAGCTGCAATTTTTCTTTACAAGCAGGATTATTATAGTCGGCCGACATATTACCTGTTTCCTTACCAGTTTGGGAAACAAAGTATACAATCCTTTCTTTGTCTCCGACCAATGATTTAGTATGCGTATCTCCCGGTTTAGCTCCAACAACCTTCCCTTGACCATCATAAATGGTAGGCAGAATATCCTTCGCTCCATTATATTCGAAGGCACCGATATCCACACGACAGTCCTGAATACGGCCGTGATAAGCGGCGTCGAAAGAAGGAAGTTTTATATCGTCGCCATTCTCATCCTTACCCAAATCTTCTGTTCCGGCATTGATGGCCGCAGAAGTACTCTGTAAGCTATAATCACCCTCTCCTGCATTGACAAAGAGAGGGTTACCATATTTCATATCGGAAACGGCTGCACCAGAGGCTTCATAAGACTGGTCGCTTGCTAACAAGCAGAAAGACATCTTGGCCAATTGTGTATTGGCTCGCACATCCTTCCCACTATTATTAGTATTACCATATAAGATGGTATTATAGATTTCGATGCTTCCCGCCCTAAAATAGTCACCCGTCTCTAGAGCATACCTTCCTGTATTTTTAGTAATCGTATTATTGTAGAATATACCATTTTCAAAGAAAACTCCTGAGCCACCAGAATAGTTATTAGCCATCACTCCATTTTGACTACTGATGCTGTTTTTAGCAAAACAAGTATTATAAACTGTTCCTAGACGCAGATACAAGCCTCCTCCAAAACTCCATCTATTTGCCTCTGTACTTTTAACCCTTCCGTGATTATTCTCCACCAGACAATTCACAATTTCTCCACCATTACAGAAGATACCACCACCGCGTTGATTGTAATTAGGTGCCTGATTGATGTTATTTCGCACCACACAGTTGATAATTTTTCCTTTGTGACGCAATGCCACACCGGCACCACCATCACGCTGATGAGCTATTTGAGTACGACCATTCTGGATGACAAAACCATCCCACACTGTGATTGTATCAAACGGATTCAATGGAATATTATCATATTCCATATTGCCTTGGCCTGGATTTGTATTGATACCATCACCGGCATAATAAGGATAAGGCTGGGTCAACACACGATGACTTTGACAAGCTTTTGTATAGTTATTGAGATCATAGTAGATACCATTAATTAATACAGAAAGATTCTTAATAGTGAAGCGAGAACGGCCCCATGAATTAAATGCAATAAAACACAATGCTTGATATTCTCCCGAAAAGTCAGCTTTATCAAATGAATTGTTACCACTATCATGTAAGTCTTCCCATTGATTGTTTGCATTTAGACCTGTAATCTTAAAGCTTATATTTGTATCACCCGTTGCGTCAGCCTTCATACCATCCACCCTTGTTAATTGGGGAAACTTAATATGAATTTTAAATTCTTGATTGAATCTGTTTAGATTACCCGAATAACCGACAGCATTAAACGCGTCTTGAAATTTACCAGGATATTTTTCTAATTTACCCATATCATCTCCCACGGTGCAGTCCGTCAAATCCCTAGGATTCGCCGCCTTATTCAGTGCATCTCCCACTATAGGTCCCCAGTTTTCAATATCATTTGTATTGGTCTGAATTATCGTTTCCTTTTTAGGATCACGTGGATTACGCTCGTCCATACCTGGATTTCCGTCTTTTGGGAAACCTCCATAAACGTTGACACTATTGCGCATAAAGAAACCTTCGGAACGGGTATATTCTCCAGCTCCGACCCATACTTGAACTAATCGTGTTGTGTCCACATCCGACAATGTCAATGAACCAGATTCATATCTGTCACCTTGGTTAGCACCCGGTTTATTATATATTGTTGCCGTGAAAGTGTCCTTACCTTTTTTATAATTTAATTGGTATTTTGTTTCATACTTAATCTTCCCATCTGTCTTCTTCAGCGACCTATAAAAAGCCTCATCGACCGCCCATTGCAGACCGGTCAGTTGAGTATTTTCAGCATACAATTCCGCATCGCCCCCTTGGAAGCCATGATTGTTCTTATATTTTACATCTGTACTATTTCCATTAATTGCCTTTGCCCATGACGAACCGTCACCACCAGGAGTAGTTGCATCCCCGTCGTAGTCCCTCACATAAATTACAGTTCCATTCTTAGGTAAGTGGGTATTTTCGATGGCACCAACATCGGCAGCGCCACCATAATCGCGGGTGGTGACACTGGTCATATCCGTACCGCCTGTTTTTCCATCAGAAACATCATCGTTGGCGGCATTCACTATAGGATTCAGATTGTTTGGAGTAAAGTCCACACTACTACCATAGTAGGTCTGGTCTGCACCGAACACAGCACCGATATTCTTCGTTGAATTGACAAAGGAAGGGAAATTTTCCAGATTGCGCTGGTATTCCAAGATGGCCTGACCAGCCGTTCCTGTTATTTTTGTTCCCTTATCGAAAAGACAAGAATTGACGGTTCCTTTCGCCGTAAACTTCTTCAGAAAAGCAGTATTCACCTGCAAGGTTTCAGAGTTTAACATCTCCTTTGCAGCATTCGCCCAGACAATAGAATTGGTCAGGGTCAGGTTAACAGTACCCGTTTTGGTCGTCTTCACTGGATTCCCCACATTCTTCAGGATATTACAGTGGTTGATGCCGACATTCAATGTGGCATCCTGCGCTGCACTCAGCAAAATCACAGAAGGATCGTTTTCCGCTTTTCCCACACTGCTATTGTTGTGGAAAATACAATTCTCAAACTGTACGCCCACCGTGCTCTTTGCTCCAGCCGAATGGATACTGACAGCGGCGCCATCCTCTGCCATACAGTTGGACACCTTACAGTTGCGCACAACAATCCCTGTCATGTCCGTAGCTTGGGGCTTCTCGTTGTGGATAAGGATACCCGCACCCTTTGTCCATTTAGGCTGGTACACGATGTTCCCCTCCTTGATATCGGGCAAAGCATAACCTCTCTCGATATAGAACCCATCGAGAACGGCATTGCTCACACCGTTGAATACCACCACCTGATCGGCACAGCGACCCTGCTGGAGACTCATCACATTACCGGTCAGAATGGTGGGGGTTTCCACCACATTGCGCTGGGTTACTGCCGTACCCTTCAGCGTCTTACTGAATCCGCCATAGATGCTGACATGGCTTTCCATTCCGATATGGGACTGGTGCAAGTTACCCGTAAAGTAGTTGCTACCTGTCGTCATCGTGCCTTCTTTCACAAAGATCTGGAACTTCGCGGTAGACAAATCTGCAGTTTCAATTTTAACTCCCGTACCTTCAACCACCTGGATTGTCCCTGCACTTCTCGCATCGCGGATAAATTGCAAGGCATCTTCCAGATAGAGGAAGGGGGCATCCCAACTGCCGCCCCAAGAGGACTTCGCAGCATCGTCAGGCCCCATCTTCAGGGCTGGATTCACAAAAAGGGTATAGATACTACCACCACCTGCATAGTCCGCACATTTTGCAGCTGCGAAGGTGAAACCGTCGGGCACATAGGCTCCCAGGGCGGTCTTTGCGGCAAAGGTAGTACCTCTGAAGTCTTGATCGACCTTGGCGAACAACATATTTTTGTCGTTACTGAAGGACTCGACACGCACACCGGAGGTGCGCAGCGGACTGAAGGCTTTCAGTCGCCAGTAAAAGTCGTAACGTTCATTCTTCTCTTCTGGAGTGAGTTCAGATCCCTTGCTGGCTGCTAATTTAGCATCGCTATAGGTACCCCCAGCCTGTACACCCACGAGGGGATTCACGCCATCATTGGGTACACGGAGGAAGTTTGGAATAATCAAAGTGGGGTTGGCAGCGTTGGCGGCATCATCGTAGAGCGCCAAGGCATCATGGCGTTGCGTACCGGTCCAGTCGGTCTGCTCCAACTGTTGCACACCGACATAGCGCAAGAAGGGTTTCTCCTGATCCGTCAACGTGGGGATAGGGGTGTCGGAGATATGGGCTGCGTACTGCAGGTTACTCATACCCACCTCATTGCCATAGAGGATGGAGTTGAACACCGTACCGCATTCTTCAATATACACACCACCGCTCAATCCGTAACGACGGTTACGGATAATCATCTCTGCCCCCGCACAACGATTGTTGACGATGGTCATCTGGTTGATGGTACCGCCACGCATCATCAGCAGACCGCCAGCTTCGGTGCTGGAGGTATTGTTGGTGATGATACTGGAAGAGGCGGTGATGGCAAAACGGTTGATGGGCTGCTGTCCGGGTTGGTCTCCCACTTCTTCGTGGACCATGGCCATACCGCCACCGATACGTGCCATATTGTCGACCACTAACGAACGGGTGACGAGACCGGAGTCCACCATACAGATACCGCCTCCGTAACCGCCATTCAGACCGACACCATCGCACTGGTTGGTGTGGACGTAGCAGGCTTCCACCAGACCACCACCGTCCATATAGATACCGCCACCGGCTAAAGTGGCATAGCACTGGGTGACAACACAGTTGCGAAGCACTGAGTTACCCACCATGTAGACACCACCACCAAAGGAGTTGTGGCGACGGGGAGTGATCTGGGACTCTGTGGAACTACCCCCCTGAATGGTACAACCGTCGATGAGGGCCCGGCGACTCAAGGTGATACCGCGCCCGTCTTTGTTCAGCCCGTTCACATTTCCACCCTTGTCCTCAGTGGCAAACCATACCACATGGTAAGAGTTACGAGGTAGTTTGATCTTGTAGCTGTTCATGTTTTCTTGCCAAACGAAGGCATCATTAGGTAGTACTCCTTCTTTGAGCAACGAACCCGAGAGGATGGTTTTATAGGTAAATTGCCAGTCCTTCCCGTTAGCCACCTTAGAGCGGTCGGCAGGAGACATCTCTGCATCTATCCCATGGAAACCACCATAGATTTCGATACCCGGTTTGATTTTAAACGTAGCATACAGCGTACCCGTAGCGGTCTCCTGTGTACTTTCCGTTGGTACATAGGTACCCTCAGCCACATAGATATGTCCCACGTCATAATTGGTACTACCCTGTATGAATTCATATAGCTCATTAATGGTAGCCTGCAAGTCGCTGCGGGCGGTCCCCCAGCTCTTACCGTCACCACTACTGGATCCTGACTTACTGACATAACGTATGGCCACCTTCTCCGCTCCCGATGTCTCGGGATTCTGCTGTGCCATAGCAGGAAATATACTGAGCATCGTCAGTACCCACCATGCCACCATCAACTGATATAAACGCTTAACCTTCATTTGTCTACTTTTTTATGTCGAATGTATGTTGTTGTTATCTTTTTTCCTTTTCTAGCGCGAGAATTCAAGTCCGAAGTCCGAGGCTCTATGTCCAAAGTCCTATGTCTGAAGTCCTGCAAAGTCCTAACTCTGAAGTCCTGCAAAGTCCTAACTCTGAAGTCCTGCAAAGTCCTATATCCAAAGTCCTGCAAAGTCCTATGTCCAAAGTCCTATGTCTGAAGTCCTGCAAAGTCCTATGTCCAAAGTCCTGCAAAGTCCTATGTCCAAAGTCCTGCAAAGTCCTATGTCCAAAGTCCTGCAAAGTCCTAACTCTCAAAACTTTTATTAAAACGAACGACGAACTGTGACAACTATTTATAAATAATTCTCACAATTCGTCTCTAAAAAATCAGTTTTTCAAGTTATATGGGACTAAGACGTCCCTCTTCTTCATCATCATCGCGTTCTATGCAGTGAACGGCTACTGCCGTCATTTTTATTTTGGTGATTGCTCATAACCCCCTCCGATGCTCAGTAATGCATCCTATCAAAGATCATTAGCCCTCTCATCCCACGGGTGCCTCCTGTAGTGAACGGCTTCTGCCGTTCAGCAAACGGACTATCATAGGACTTTCAGGTACAGCAAACGGACTATCATAGAACTTTCAGGTACCATGACCTGTGGAGCAGGTCATTGTACCTGCGTTTCCGAGCCAAGTAATGCATTCTATCAAAGATCATTAGCCCTGTCATCCGACGGGTGTCTCCTATTGTGAACGGCAGGATTTCCCCTTTCGGAGCCTCTCTCCTCTCTCCTAACTCCTAAGTCCTAACTCCTAATCAATATCCCAACTGGGCATTGATGCGATACCAGCTGGAGTAGACTTTGCTTGCAGAGTCTGGACTGGGAGTATCGTAGGTCTTAGGTATAGATATCGTACCACCAGGTTCTCCTTTTTTATTCAATATATAGGTACATTCCACCTTTTTCTTGTCGAAGGCATAGAAGACGTTTCGTCCGTACCACTGGTTACCGGGACTGGCGGTAAAGGTTAAAGTATTACCAGGAGTCGCGACATTCTCGGTATGCTTAAAGAAATACCCCTTTTGCGGAACATCGTTCACCTTCAGCGTCTTCAACTTGTAGGTATCGTGCAAGGCAGGATTGATGTCCCATTGAATATCTATACGCGCTGCCACGTGATAGCAGGTAATCTTGGTCTCATAAAGGAACTTACCCTTCTTCGACACTGCCCCGTTCTTACGGTTAGGATCTCCCAGGGGATTGGCATAGATATTCAGAAGGTCTAAGTTGGGAGCATTCTTCGTCAGATCCAATTGGAGATCGGGCACAGCCGCATAGGATGCGGGGGCATCGAAGGTCAGAGGTTCATAGGAAGTGATGGCATATACACGACTTTCCTCCGTCTCTGTACCAGCAGGATTCGTGGCCAGTATGTCCTCTTTCGAAAGGAGCATGGAGAGATTGCCCGCATAGGCATAGAGTCCCTCGATATTAGGGTCGGATACTTTCTTCCATAATTTCGGGTCGAGTTCTTCCCGCATCACGTCCATATTATAGGTAGCCTGACCGCCAGGCGCTGAGGACAACTTCTGCACGAAGTAAGCATAAAGATACCTCGGTAACTGGAAGTTTTGCGGTATCCCCGGATCACCTGGTGCACGCCCTACAGGCCCTCCGTCTCCCACTGCCACGTAGAGCACGATGGGCATGACGATGGGTTCGTCCTCCGCCTCATCACTGCCAGAGCAACCTTGCCAAAGCAGGAGGGAGAGTAGCACCAGAATCGGGTAGATGGCTTTCTTCATGTTCTTATTGATTACTTTGGATATTGACATACATTACAACTCAGGATTGTATTCTCCGCCCGGTTTCCATTCCAGGTCGGCACTGGCTCCCACTTCAGAAGAGTTGACAGGTACGATATTCCCCTTGTCGTCGAGTTTCACCTTGATGATTTTAAGTTTTCCTGCCTTCAGCGGTGATTTCACATGAAGAATGGAAGGCACCACCTTACCGTCTGCGAGGGTCACCTGTACACGAATCTGCCAGATACAATCATCTTCTTCGTCATCCACTGTAGCGCGCGAAATGTTGTGGTCGCGCGATGGGAAGCCCACGCCATAGAGGCAGCGGAGGTTCGATCCCGTATTTTGAAGGTCGATGGCTCGGATGGAAGTATCGTCGTGAAAGACATACACACTGTCGCGGAGAAGGAATCCGTTGGCAAGGTGGTCCAAGGAACCTTGTATGCCCTTCACCTCGGTAGTACCGGGGTCAATGATCAGGGCGGCAGCTGAATTCTGCATATAGACCTTCACGTAGAAGGTCTCGCTGACGTCCTTCACCTCCATCTTGAGGCGACCGGAAAAGAGACCGTGCTCATAACTGTCGAGCATTCCGGTGGAACTGACTTGCTGCATCCATGCCATGGTGTGCGCCTTCTCGTCCTGTGCCAGCATTATATTCTTCTCCCCTTCATTGTTCGCCATAGCGATATGCTGATAATCCTTGGCAGGGAGGTAGAGGGTTTTGGTGAAATTATCTCTTGGCGGATTAAACACATATTTTTCCTGGTGACTGAGCGAACTGTCTGCGGCATAGAAGCGCAGGTCGAAGTCCTTCACCTTCTTGGTGAACACATTGGAGAGAGCTTTGACCAATTGCTTACCCAATTCTTTCTCCGCCAACGTCTCCAGATTGGTTTCCAGCTCGGTCTGGATATTGGTTTCCAATTTCACCTCATAACTGACTTCATATTCGAGTCCGCAGTCTGAAAGATCTTCATTGATGCAGGAACCCGAAAATGCCAACAGTATTGCCATTGCCAGCCATTTTCCTCCTATATGTCTTCTCTTCAAATGCATAACTTATATTTTATTGTCCATAAGCATTCTCCATGGTTTGGAGGGCTTACCGCACCAGTGTGATGCAGCTACTGTCACGGTTTGTCCCCCGGTGTTTTGCTGTCCGCACTGTGTTTTTCCTTATTTCTTTTCAAACGGTTGCCCCGTATCAGTTACCCTGAACGGGTATATCGTCAAAAGTCATACCGTTTTCCCACTTGATCTTAGCTGCCACCCCGAGGTTCATCTTGATCATACGTACGTCAGGCATGACGTTGTAGGCGCCACTCAGTCCCGTAATCGTCAGTTGCAGGTCCACCCGCTCTGCAGGTGCAAAGAGTTGGTTGCCGGCTACAAGCTTGAGGTCGTGGGCATCCATGCGGTAGGAGATGTAGAAGCGGGTGTGGGGTTGAATCAGACAATCGTTGACCCCATGGAACTCCTGATCGCCATTTTCGAATTCGAGGATCACGAAGATGCGGTCGTTATCGTTCGCCTGGAGCACCTTACTCGGATACACGAGGGTGTGGTTGGCGATGACCTTTGCCACCGGGTCCCTCGTCAAGAAGGCTTTCGAACGGTAGGCATTCTGCGGTGTGGCGTCGATGTTTGCATCGTAGGCATTGAGCATCTTGTCGTAGATCATGTATGCCGGTGCATCGGCGGACGCACTCTCCCGGGTGAAATCCCACCCCACTTCACGCTGGTCGGACACGAGGATACCAGTAAGGGTGATGTACTGGTGGAGTAAGGTTTTCTTCTCCTCGTCATTCTGAGCCAAGAAAGTACTGTAATTGAGGGGAGGTACCTTGACGGTCATTGTTCTCGAGTCCTTGATCTCTTTACCCTGGGCGAAACTCACCTTAGTAGACAGATTCGCCATGGCAAATTTCACAGGTGACTTGAGCACCAGACTCTGGGCGAAAAGGAAGACATAGTCCGTTGCGTAATTCTCGTTCACGAAGTCGTCCCATTTCACTCCGTCCGTAAATTTTTCCTTGGTTTTCTCTGCCGACACTCCGATTTCCGAACGGTCGGTATAGTAGAGCTGCGCCGGATAGGCGTATATCTTTTCTATTTCATCTCCATTGAGTTCATGTACAAATTCCACAGAGGCAGCTGCACCAGGATTGGGGATCAGATGGAGCTGCAAGGCACCATCGGGCAGGTCCACGCCAATCGGAAATTGGGGGTCGTTGCCAAATGCCAAAGCTGTCTCTGGCGCTGTGGGTTTGACGATGTTGAAAGTGTTCCCCTCAACCGTGATGGACTTGAAGATAGGGCCATTGTCTGCCAACATGGCGTCGATCAATGCCAAGGCCTTGTTGTCCTCTTCCGTCTTTGGATCTTTGGCTTCCAAATTCGTCTTGATGGTATTCAAATCCCCATACAACTGCTGCATCATGGCCAAGATGGTTTTCGACGAAGCACTGATGATTTTTCCACCACCGGAGACATTGACAAACTCCTGGTAGAGCTGTTGCATCTCCGGATTGGCGATATCGTACCAATACACTCCATCCTTGTGACTCTGCAAGACACCTTTCAGGAAGGTCAGTACCCACTGCCGGCGCACCAGATAGTCGTGGTTGGGGGCATAGGTAGGTACGGGACCGTTACCGACTCTGAAGTAATTGGGGGTGAAGATCGGATCAGGACCAAAGGTGAGATTGGCCAACGGATAAAGGGTGGTCACGTTCTCATCGGGGTTGTAGAGAGGAGTACGGGTACTGCCGTTCTGGAAACCTTTTTTATGGTTCTTATCTTCGATGTCTTCTAAATTGAAAAGATCGTTGGCAGGAGTCGTCACATCACTCTGGTGCCCATACATCAAAAAATAATTGGTTTGGTAGGGTACCGTCACATTGTCGAACCAGGCAGCACCATGCTGGCGGTCGTCCTTTCCCACGACATGCGCCATGGTGAGCACATTTTCGCCCTGGATGGTCATCTCCGTTGTCAATTTCCGTTCACCGGCTTTTCCACCAAGCTGGAAGGGGAAGAGATGGATGCCCTCCATAGTGAACGATTGCGTCGTGGGGTTGACCACTCCCTCGGTCATACGTCCGTTTTTCGTGACATTGTCCTTGGGGAGCACAAAGGCGAATTCCGTTTTCGCAGGTTCATATTCGTAGACGATCTGTTCCACCCCATCCACACAAGCCGACAGCGCGAGGAGCACCGTCAGCAAAACTGGGAATAGAGGTAAACAGATTCTTTTCATATTCTTACGATTTATGGAGAAAGGAGGTGCCCGGTAGGCGACTTCCTGTTCCCGCTGTTGGTTTAGATCCCTATAGGGAAAGGGGGATGACGAGAGTTTGCGACCCATCGTCAAGGCTATTCTTCCCTATTCTCCGATATTGGCTGTAATCGTGCGGCTGGTGTGCCAACTCAAATCCACATACATCCCCACTTCCATCTGCGTCAGTCGCAAATCCGGGATGGTCAGATAGGCTTGTTTCAGCGAACTGATTTTGAAATGCACTTCCGTGGTGATATCCTGCATAAAGATGGGCGGATTGGTCACCGTCTCCGAAGTACTCCCATGTTGTACGGTAATGGGGGATTTCGCTTTGAGAATCGCCATCAGATAGAAATGCGATCCTGCGGGAATCACCCCCTTGTCGACACCGTAGATTTCCTTGCCGGTATTGTTGAGGAATTCCACCATTACGGGAACATTCTGCATGGGTTTACTTTCGAGGAGGAGGGAGTAGTTGGGCTTGGAAGGGCTATTGTATTTGGCAGAGATACCGCTTTCCCATCCTTCTCCTTTTTGCACATTCACCATCTTGTCATAGACCATCATATCGTAGTCCTTACCGTTGGATTTCAAATTCCAACCGGCCTCGTTGGGCTGTCCGCCAATCAGGATACCCGTAACGGGGAAACCATCTGCAGGTACGTCGACGGTATTCAAACTGTTGTCGGGGAGTTGGTTATTCTTACAAGTGAAATCCACCTGGAGTCCAGCCACGGCATATTGTACCTTTTCCTTCAGTGCCAGCACCTTGGTGTCGAGTTGCACCTTATAGCCCCAACCTTTATAGTCATAAGCGGGTTGCCACACTTTCTTCCAGTCCACAGCCGCTTTATCATGATGCGTGGCGATGTCTGTCAGGGCCATATAGGTCAGCGCCGAAGGGTAACAGATATTTGGAATCTTCACCGCATTGGGTAAGGGAGATGCCGTCACGTTCATATAGACAAACTCCTCTTTTTGCGCATCGTAATCGAGCTGTACCGATCCCGTCGGGATATTGAAGCTGACGGGGAAGTTGGCCAATTTGGGATTCTTCCAAGTGAAAGTATTGTCGCGAAACAATGCCGTGGGAGCGGTACCATAAATGGCATTCTGAACCTCCGCTAACTTAGCGACCCCTTCCTCTTCTTGTATTTTTCCCAACTCCTGGATATTATTCAAATTTAACTCCTGGATACGTTTATCCAGATTTTCCATCATCTTCTGAATCATAAATCCCGAACCCGCACTCGTTGCGAGAGTATTGTTGTAAAGCCGCTGCAACGCTACGTTTTTACTGTTCTTCCACGTCTTGACTTGGGCAAACACCCCATTCACACCATCGAGGAGGGTCTTGGCCTGAGCATACCATTCACTGTTTGGTTCCCGCATATCCCCCACGAAACACGGTTTAAGTGAAAACTTGATGTCGTTGGTAGAGACCATCTCGTGGGTGAGCGTGGTAGTCAGTGCCCCTTGTGAAAAGGACCCTACATTAAGTGGCAGTAACGTCTGCTTTGCCTGTGCATAAAAGAGGAACTGCTGTGTACCGAGGGGTACGAGTACGTCGTTATAGACATTAACATGTGCATCAGCATCGGTATATGCCCCCGTAGACGGCAGTGTGATGAGTTGCCCTCTATAGACATTCTGCGGTCTCTGTTCCTGTAGTTTATTCTTATCGAAGGGCACCAGCCACAGCTTATCCAATCCGAGGAAGGTCGGCGTAGGTCCCTGCTGCACCTTATCCGCTGCCATACGTCCCGTCTTCCCATTCGCCACGGGTACGGTAATGGCAAATTGGGTCTTCACGGCTGGGTATTCCTCCCCCATCCCCGCCTCCTCCATGTCGGAAGAATCGGAGCAAGCTGTCAAGAAGAATAGCGCCGACAGCAACAGTGTCAATATGTTCGATAATTTTAGCATTTCATTTTGTAATTAGAGGTGAGCGGGCATAGCAGAGGTAACTTTGTAGTGAACGGCTTCTGCCGTTGGATAATCTCGGCTGCACTGCATAATCTCGGCATAGTCCTCAAGCAAGCTTGGGTCTCTGCACTCATTTGCACGAGATTTCAGCAAACGGACCGCAATGGGGAAACCCCGCTGAGTGGCTAGGACTTGATCATCCCCCCTCCGTCGACTTCGTCGCCACCTCCCCCGTGGGGGGAGGGATACCATCGACTATGACCTTGGGGAGACCGCAGGTTTCGTCGGATTCCGCTGCGCTCCATACGCCTCAACCCGCGGTTACGCATGAAGTGACCTGCTCCACAGGTCATTGTACCGGAAAGTCCTTTTGCGCCCATTTGCGGTGAAAGTCAGTGGCGGTCCAATTGGACTTCGTGCGGAACCTAACTCCTACCTCCTCTCTCCTCATTCCTCATTCCTCATTCCTAACTAGAAGTAACTCCTCTCTCCTCATTCCTAACTCCTAACTAGAAGTAACTCCTCTCTCCTCATTCCTAACTCCTAACTAAAAGTACCTCCTAACTAAAAGTAACTCCTCTCTCCTCATTCCTCATTCCTAACTAGAAGTAACTCCTCATTCCTAACTCCTAACTCCTAACTAGAAAACCTCTAAACTCCCAGCTCCTCGTCGCCATATTCATATTTTCCCCATTCGATGTCCACATACATGCCGACTTCGAGTTTCACAGAACGGAGGTCGGGAATAGTGACGTAGGCATTGCGGAGAGAACTGATACTGAACTTCGCGGTAGTAAAGTGGTCGGATTCAAAGATCGCGGTATGTTCTGATTGAGTGGGGAGAGCATTGGGTAATTCCAGGGTAGTAATCAGGTAGAAGGTTCCTCCGGGAGGGATGATGCCCTCTGCCGCACCGTAGATGTTCTGGTTCGTCGTATTGCGGAATTCCACCGCTACAGGTACGTTCTTTTCCGTGTTGTGCGCATTCGGCATCACCAAGGTATAGTTGAAATCACTATAGCTGTTGAGCGGAGCGGTAATCTCATAACCAGGTCCCAACATCTGCTGGTCGTAGACCACCTGGTCCATCGCTGTGCCGTCCTTCGGCAGGAGATTCCACCCCGCAGTTTGGGGTTGTCCCCCCACGAGGATACCGGTCACCTTCAGTCCCTTGGACACGTCGACGGGATAGTCCGCACGGTGGTCCAGCAGCGCCTTACTACATTTGAAGGCGGTTTTAAGGAGGGCGGTACCGTATTGCACCTGGTCCTTGAGGGCTACCGCACGGGTGGTACCATCCACGGCGCCTTGCTTCCAGGAAGCATCGATCCAGTTATTCTCCCACAGAATTCCCCACTCCTTGTCCTTCGGTTGACTACTCACACACACGGGACTCTCCACGAAATAGGTCAGTGCAGGAGGGTAACAGATATTTTTGAGGTTGATGCGGTCGGTTGGTGTCGGTGGCGTACCCTCCTCACCAATCCAACTATCGGCAGCATATTGGTATTGAGATGCGGGGGTGACTTCCAACTGCACCCCGCCCTCTGGTAGTCCATAGGGACGGGGGAATTCCTCGAGGGAGGAGTGGGCAGGCTTCCATTCCAACTGCTGACTACTACTCTTGTAGGTGAACAATGCAGTTCTTGCATCGGAGGCAATGCCGGCAAGCACCGCATCCACCTCTGATGCAGTTCCGAAATCCGCTTTGGCTTCGAGGATAGCCCTATAGATTTCCTGGAGGGCGAGACGTACCATGCGTCCCGAACCGGCTTTCAGACTACACATCTTTTGGTAGTAAGCCTTCTGTAGGGATGTGCTCTCGGGGGCATTCCAGGCAGTAGCTGCCGTGAGCATCGCATTGAGTCCCGCGATCAAGGTCTTTTGGTCGTTCTGAAAGGCAGAAAATTGATCATGTGCTGCCGTCATACAAGGTTGCAAGGAGAACTCAATGGTATTGAGGTCTGCGATGTCCTCCTTCAGATTGGAGTTGAGCAACCCCACCTCAAAAGATGTGGCATTACCCGGTGTCGCGGTACCGTAGAACAGCATCTTATCGGTGCCCGAATTGATCTTGATATCCTTATAGACCTTCACATGCTGTGCTTCTTCATCAAAGCCATCCGTCCCAGAGGTACCGATAGTACCCAATTTACTCAATGTCCCGTTGATGGACGGGGTCGGTTCTTTGGTTTGGAGCGACACCAGCCAGATGTCTGACATCCCACGGAAAATCTTATTCTCCTGCACCATCTGTGCCGTCATTCTCCCGCTGCGTCCCCCCTGAGGCACAGCGATCGCCATCTGGGTTTTGACCGCCCCCTTGTCGAGAGACGGCACCTCGACGTCATCGTCGGAGGAGCAGGCAGTCAGACCCATCCCAACAGCCATCAGGCTGATTCCTAAACGGTAAAGGGGAAAATGTCGTCTCAGTATCATATTCTTTAGTTTTTAGGGAACAAAAGACGGTGGAAATCCGTCTTCTCTTCCATATTTCTTAATGTGTGAACAGCCGCCCGTCCCCGGACGGCTGCCCTATGTTGAAGTTCTCCCGACGCGCTACCGTAGTCCGCTTGCGGGGGGACCGTTATGAGGTTGGATTATTCGCCACCAAGACCTACGTTGTCAAATGTGATACCAGCTTGCCACTTCAAATCTACAGCCATACCAAACTGCATTTCTGATGTACGCAAGTCAGGAATAGTATTGTAAGCATGAGCTAATGTTGAAATGGTAAAATTAGCTTTGGTTACATAATCCTGCATAAAGACAGATGGATTTTCCTTAACAGTACCTTGATTATCGAATTTTTGGCCTGCTGGATCCAACTGAGCAGTTAAGTAGAACTTACTACCTGCAGGAACGATACCTTGGGCACCAGTGAAAGCAACTCCAGTATTATTTACTAATTCTACTGCAACATATATTGAAGGCTGAGTTTCATCACGAGTAGCACTTGTACCATTAGCCAATTTTGTATTGTCTAACAACAAAGTATAATTAACACCACCTGATGCTGCATCTGCATCATATTTTGCAAATACTTGATTGTCTGCAATTCTATCATATACTACATTCGTAGTTTCTGTAGTGTGATTTGCAACCATGTCCCATCCCACCTTGACAGGCTGACCACCAATTAAAACAGCTGTTACAGGGAAACCTTTCTGATCAACAGCAATTTGTTTTGGTGTTTTTTGTGTTGCATCTGGCAATGCTTTTGTTTTACACTTTACAGTCATATCCAAACGTGCAACACCATAATTAATAGGCTGCTTCAAAGCGATACCACGAGTGTTAGAAGCTACAGGAGCTGTAGTCCAATTATTAGAAGACCAAGCACTTTGGTCAATCCATGCTGTAATATCTTCCGGGAAAATAACTTCAGCTTGAGAATTTACAGCCAAGTCTGAATTCACGAAGTAATACAAAGATGCAGGGAAAGTCAGGTCTGCAGGTTTAAGACTAGGATTGGTAACAATACCAGCATCATCATTATAACTGAAAGTAGGTTTTACAGCATCAGCAAACGCCAAAGATACTGAGCCATCAGGAAGATTGAATTTTGCAGGGAAGTCAGCTACTTCGGAAAATCCGGATGCTTTCCAAGACAAAGTTCCATTTGGGTCTACATCAAATGCGCCACGAATAGCAGTTATAATGTTTTCGACTTCAGTTTCTACAGTTCCATCACCAGTCAAGGCAGAAACAGAAGTATAAAGGTCCTGAACTGCAGCTAAGATCATTGAAGCAGAACCAGCTTTTAAGCCTTTAAATGCTCCATACAACTTTTTCAAAGCTACCTTACCTGCCTCCTTAGGAGTAGACAAATCTGCAATAGTTTTCCAACCATCTGCACCAGCAATAGCACTCAGAGCATTAGCTATCTTCGTCTGAGCTGCTGCATAACCCTCTGTTTTATGACATTTCACCAAACTAAACTCGATAGACTCTGCTGAGTTTACATCTGGACCGCCCAAATTTGTTGACAATTGACCATTAGCGAATTTATCAGCAGCTTCAATTAATTGTTCAGGACTAGTTGTTGCCTCAGCATAAAACAACATATTGCTTGTTGAACGAGGTATATCAACATCCTTGTAAAGCTTTCTTTGGCTTGTAGATAATTGAGTTTCTTCACTACTCCCTTTTGGCAGTGGTGCCAAAACAATTGTTGTACCCTTAATTACATGTTCAGCTGGTCCAGCAGTACGCTCAACAGAAGCAGCAAATGGCAACAGGCGAAGGTTACTCATGCCTCGGAATTGATTATACCCTTGGTTTTGCACAATTGCATCGGTCATTCTACCAGCCTTACCTGCATAAGGTACTGCAATCGCAAACTGAGTTTTCACAGTTCCAGTTTCCGGATTATAATTCGGATTCACGTCAGCCATATCATCATCCGATGAACAGCTAGAAAAGCTCACGAGACCAGCGAGCATCATCGCGCCCACATAGCCAAATTTGTTGTACTTTTTCATAACCACAAATTTTAAAAAGTTAATAAATTATTTAATTATATATATATCCTTATTGTTCCCTCACCCGATACGGGGATCGGGTTAAGGCAATTGTAAATCTATATTATCATCGAAAATCACCCCGTTCTGCCAGTTCCAGTCGGTCTGGAGGGCGATTTGCAACGAGGGGTTGCGGAGGTCGGGAATACAGTTGTAGGCTCCCGCCAGGGTGGAGATTTTAAGCGTCACCTGGGTCCGCTTGCCCTGCTCGAAGATGCGGTAGGCTTTTTTGGCGTCGGTGAAGACGGATGGACCACCTTGTTGGTCCTTGTCGTAGGCCGTCTTGAGATTGAGTTCTCCCACCAGATAGAAACGCATACCCGTCGTGATGAGCATGTTCTGATGTCCGCGGAAGTTCGCCCCTGTGTTTTGCAGTTCCAGCACCACCATCTGGCGGGTTTGCTGTCCCACGGCTGCTCCAAGGTCGGGGTCTTTCAGTTCGTCGATTGTGGCGGAAGCCGACTCGAGCTGGAGGGTGTAGCAAAGCGGAGTTGTCTTACTTCCTTTGTTCACCTTGGCATTGTCCGTCGCCATCGTGCGGTCGTAGGTGAGATATTGCAACTCCCGTATGGCATTGCCCGGTTTCTGAGTCACCTTTCCATCCCAGCCCACGAAGCGCTGCATGCCGACCAAGATGCCCGTTACGGGATAACCTCCAGCGGGTACTGCAATTGGTGTATTGCTATTGTCAGGCAACTGATCCGCTGTGGTGTATGCCCGGGTCTCCAGACAACTCACGAGGTATTCGAAAGGCTGCTCGAGCACTGCCGACTTGGTGTCGGGACCGACACTGGTACCTTTATAGGTTGCGACGACATCTGCCCAATTGCTTTGGCCACTTAAGTTGATGTTGGTCTGCGAGGAGGTCTTGACCGGAGTATTGACCCTGTAGAGCAACTCAGCAGGATAGGAATAGGCTTGTATAGGCATTCCGTCGAATCCAAATTCTTCGGGAGGGGCCTCGCCTTCCGGGGTAGTCACATCGTCCAAATTTTTCAAAGAGAATTGTTGTTTTACTTCATCGTAGAGTAGGATGATTGCCCCATCGGGAAGTCCTAAACTACGGGGAAACTGATAGCCTTGCGGTTCGGTCAATACCAGGACGATTTCACCGGACTTGTCACTTGGCGTCGTTGTAAATTTCAAATTGCCGAGGTCAGGAGTTTCTGAAACGGGTGTCAATATGCGTTTTCTCAAGTCCTTTGCAAAGTTGAAGAATGCTTGACCATCTGTTTCGACGGTCACCTCCCCCAAACGGTTGTAGATGGATTCCAGCAGACTGCGGAGGTTCTCGTAGGCTCCTGAGGCATTTTTCACCAATTCTTCGTAGGTGGTCTTGAGGATGGCGGGAGTGGCATTATCCGCCGCCAACGTGCCCCATTTATTACCATTCAATTCAACCTTCATGATGCGGTTGAGCCAGTTGAGCAGGAGTTGGGCTTGCGTGGTCTTTTCGAGTTCACTACCCGGATACTGGGGATAGATGGACTTCGGACCGAAATAGAAGTCGGAGAAGCAGGAGGCGGTGAAATCGAAACTCCCTTGCTGCTGTCCGTCTTTCGGGCTGTTCCAACTGGAGAGGGTGACGCCTTCTCGAAACTGCTGGTCCTGCGTGACTGTGGGGTCGAGGTTGCCGAAGTTGCGGGCATTGGCTTTGGCATATCCGATACAGCGGTTGGTACCGACAAAGAGTGATACGTCGTTGACGACGCCCGCCTTTTCATTGCCGCCCTGCAAACTATTGCTGAAGATGCTCTCCACATTCTTCGTAATCGTCAACGGCGTCAACAGCCGCGATACGAAAGGGTCCTGGTCGTTCGGGTCGGTCACCGTATAGGCAAAGAGTTTCATCTGGTAGATGTCACGGAACGCCGGTGCCCCTCCGATTCCCGGTTCCTGCTGGGTAATTTCCCCCGTCATACGGCTCGTCTTATTCGTTTCAAATCCCGGATGAGCGGAAAAACTGAGGTCCATCCCCACCGTCTGAGGTTCCAGGGGTCGCATATCCTCTGACTCCACTTCGCTGACACAACTGTACAAGCCCCATACACTCCAAAGGAGAAGTGCAAACCACCCGACATTATGTAGACGAAGTCTCCTCATCTTTCTGTGACTTTAATTATCGAAAAACTTTTTTGTCTTTCCCTCATAAAGATCCGCCCCAGATAGGTTTTTCATCTTTTCGGTTGAAAATATAATCATTTACTGACTATTTCCCATCATTTTATGAACAAATCTTTAAAATGTTATAAATATTTTATCAACTGTAATCCAAAACGTGTCCAACAACATCATTTTGCCATTTTCTCCGCTTTTTTAATCGCTTCGTATTGTCTCAAGTTCCGCTGAGCCTCCGTATTGCCGGTTGCAGCTGCCTTACGCAGGATATGCACCGCCTCCTCCTCATGGCCCACCATGAACAAGGCAACGCCCAGAGCATTCCAGGAACGGGAGTCCTGACGCACTTTCTGCAACATCGGCAAGGCTTCCTTGTATTTTTCCTGACGGATGAGCTCGGAGGCCTTGTTGATGATCTTCGCATTGTTATCGGGCACGTAGTCGTAGTAGATACGGAGGTAACCGGAGTTACGCTGGTCCTGAAGAATATTGTCCTTCAAATATTTGTACGGTTTACCGCCCATGAGCTGTTTCATCTTGCGTTCTCTCAGATTCGCGTCTGGGGTATGGTCGATAATCTCCAAAAGTTCATCGCGTCCCACGAAAGTGGTGTCGTTGATCTGGTCGCGGAGCTCGCTCCAACCTTCCCCACCGTTACAGAGTTCGAAAAGACTGTCGGGTACGAAGATGCGCTCCTGCACGTATTTCTTCAATGCCTTGGCACGACTGTCAGCCAACCATACATTATGACGGATGGAACCTTCCACAGAAGCCATACCGATCACCTGGATGAGTTTCACCGTTGAGGTGGTATCTGCCATGATGTCGCGGGTCAGACTCACAATCTTGTCGAGGATGCGCTTATTGTCGCGGAAGTCTTCCTTCAGGACAATCTTGTCGAGGGGGAAGTTGACATAGAGCATGTCTTTTTCCTTTCGCAGGATGCGCGTGGAGTCGTAAGGACGGTACTTCGAGATGTGTTCGAGTACGGGATTCTCCTTCTGCAGCTCACCGGCCTTACCGGTATTGTCCTTGACCGGAATATACTGAGGTACAAACGGAGGCACATAGGCGAAGTGTCCAATATGCTTCTGCGGCAGACTGTAGAGGTTGCAGCAACCTTCCTTCTCTATTTTGGCAGCCACATCGATACGGCTCTTCAGTAGCCAGGGGGCTCCCACCGTAGACAACACCGTATTATAAGGTAAGGTGTCGTTGAGGGTCAGCTCTTCATAGCCGGCCTCAGGCTGCTCGTCAAAATAACGGGCGCGATCCACTAGTTTCTGATTTTTCTTTCCCCGGAATACCACTGGTGCCAAAGTCAGGGTATCGCCTTTTCCGTTGTATGCGAAGGGCATCACCCACACCGCATATTTGCTGGACTTCAGACTATCGGGAATTACGATATCAAAATCGAGAGTGACGTGCTCCTTTCCCTTCCATTGGCTTTGGAAGGAATGCTGTTGCGCTATCGCGGTCATCGCGAAAAGGAAACAGAGGAAGCATATCGTATATATTCTTTTCATGATCAACAAATTTAAATCCTTATGATCTGTCCTGCGGCGGTTCTGTGATGATTGAAGAAGGCAGGGATGCTAGGTCAGCCTCTTCCTTATTTCAGGTAATAAATGACGGAGAGTGCCAGTTTGGTCGGCATAAACAGATGTTTGGTCTCCTTTCCATGATAGGAACCGCACTTCACACAGTCATATTTCTTATAGGAGGTAAATCCGTAACCCACACCTACAGATCCTTCAATACTCCAACGATGACCGATCATCCAACTGTAACCATAGGAGACACCGACGGCGCCTAAATCGCCTTGGTAGCGGTGGTCCTCAAGTCCACTCCAGAGTCCAAATGGCAATTTGACGTTACTCGCATTATAATGTGTATAGATCAGGTGAGCGCCAAAAAAGTGGCCAGCAAAGGTAGAGCACAACCAATATTTCATTTCAGGCTGTACCAAAACATGCTTCCATTTTTTGTTGTCGGAAAATCCCCACGCGTTATAACCTGCGGTAATTTGTCCTGTGATCTTGTCTGAAAACTTGTATTCTATGCCGAGGTTAGGAGTTAGCGTAGCATCATACAAGAGATTCGTCTTTACCGCAAGTTTCTGAGCAGCTCCGGTGAGAGCCATCAAAAACATCAATACAATTATTATATAAGAACGCTTACTCATACTCTTCTGTTCTAAACTCTAATATTCTGTGGAATTTTAACATCACTTATCATTTCATCTTATACAGAATGTTTTTTCGTGACTCCTTCCCATCTTGATTATGCAAAGATAGCCTTTTATGCTAAGTAGCCCTTCATACGAGTAAAAAAAAGAATAGGCGAAAGATAAAAATCTTAATTTTTAATAGAATTTTGACGTTTTAACTATGAATTTTACGAAATATCATGTTTTAAAGCATCTCAATATAGGGGGAAACTTGATATTTCTCGTGGTTTATCCCCTAAAACAAAAATCTGAACCGTCTAGACACAAAAAGCGTACGGTACAGTCATACTGTTCTTCTTACTGATATTTAGCTTCTTATTTCTCCATCTTCTGATACGAACTTGCGTAGTAAATCCACCGGATTCTTTTTTCTAATTTCCAAATATTTATAGAAGACATCTGAAAATAGCCGTCTTCTTCCTGCCGTCAATCAGCCTGAAAAACGGGGAAAAGCAAAGGGAAGGAAAGTTCCATAGCACCTTTCCAGAACCAGCCATAAACCTATAGCGCCATGTCTTTTCCCCAGAGCCTCCATTTACCGATTAAGCACATGATTTTACCGTTTAAACCGCAAAACAGACCAAGTAAGGACCTTGAGAAGCAAGAAAAAGGAGTCACTCTTTTGTTAATAATACATAATGTACAGGCGGAGTAAAAATATAGAAAATCTCCCTAGGAGAGGACTTCAAGAATGGCGATAAAAGGTTCTTTAATAAAGATGTATAGAAATCAATAGCTGTATAGAAAGGTTAACACAGAAATAAAGAAACGGACCAAAAGCGAAAGGGAAAACCGTTCTTGATCCCGTATTTGGACAGTCCGAACAGGGAAAAACCTCTATTTCCCCACTTCTGTTACGGACAGGAGAAGAAAAAATCGACTGTTCCCTACTAAAACAGAGGCGCGATCCAGAAGACAGGAGATGTCTGGCGGACCTTCCCGATGAACAAGCCTATTCCCCGGAAGATTCCCCGCCGATTCAGTCGTCTAAGATAGGGTACTAAAAACCGACCTTAGCGGTACGACAAAAAAGGCGAGCCTTACCCGCCTTTTATACTGTATCACCAATGATGTTAGAACTGTGTTTTCATCCTGCTCCGATCTGCAAGGGAACAGGAAGCCATTTCATCCCAGAATCTGCCGGACGATATGCAGACAGAAAGATTACTGTACCTTCTTCTTGAATTCCATACCGACCTGGAGACCATTGTATTTGCTCAGAATGGTATTCAGGCTCTTTACGCTGGTGGAAGAAGATTTTGAAGCGATACCGCACACCAAGTCCAAGAGTTTGTCGGCATCATGCAGCATCCCTAACTGCTGGTTGACTACGGTCAGGGACAAAGTGGTCTTCACCACGCGGAAGAAATTCAACTGGAGGGTCTTGTTCTCCACGTCGAGTGTATACTTGCCCTTCATCGGACGTCCGTTGAGATTGGCCGTAAAGGTACCGTCTTCATTGAAGGTATAGGAGAAATTGCCGGGTCGGAATCCTGCCTTGGCGAGATATTCGTTCATTTTCTTCTCGATGGGTGCCACCATGGCCTCGCTACCGAGCTTCTTGACGATATCATCCGCTTCGAGCACACACTTGGAACTGGTATAGTCCCAGGTCCCCACCAACATCTCGGCAGAGAGTTTGCTGTTGGCGATACCATTGAAGATGGAGCCAACGATTTCACCAACCTTACCAGCCTGGTCACCGGACTGTCCCTTGGCTCCACCGAGTACAGAACCCAGGATACCGCCGAGTGCGTCCTTGGCATTAGATGAGGTACAAACCTTATCGGAGTCGTTCTGCTGTACGGAGACACCACCATGTTCTTTAGCGCCTCCACCGAGGAAAGAACCCAGGATTCCGCCAAGTCCCTTACCGCTTTTACCGGCGGACTGGTTATTTTCTGGTACGGTGTCGTTCACTGCAGAATAAATATTGGCAGCGTCAGCTGTTCCATAACCACACGACAGGCAGGTTGCCAAGGCTAGGAAAGTTAAAATTTTTCTCATGTCTGTCTTCTTATTTTTTACGTAATTGTTTGCAAATTTCGTTATTTTTTCGTTATCAGCCAAAAGAATAGGCTTTTAGAAAAGAGACTTTATCTAGTTAGGAGGGAGAAATGATTTTGATTAGGAATTAGAAGAGAGGGAAGAGAGATTGAGATTTAATTAGAAATTATTTTAATTAGAGATTATTATAATTAGAGATTAGGAGAGAGAAAAGAGGAATTGTGTTTTGATTAGAAATGATTTTGATTAGGGATTAGAGATGGGTATGCTGTACGGACGCAGATGAACTGAATCGAGTCTCAGCCGGATGGCTAATTCCTAATTTCTCTCTCCTAATTTCTAACTAAATATAACTCCTCATTCCTAACTCCTAACTCCTAATTCCTAACTAAACCAAACTCCTCCCTCCTAACTCCTAACTCCTAATTCCTAACTAAACCAAACTCCTAACTCCTAACTCCTAACCTCTAACTCTCAAAGTATATCGCGTCAGCTAGCTAGGTGCTCATTAGCTTTCTCAGGTACAACTTGCATAAGTCGGGCGTCGCTCAGCATAGCCTTCAAGCGAGCTTGAGTCTCTGCCTTCGCTAGCCACGACTTTGCATAAGTCTGGCTGCACTCAGCAGAACTCAAGCAAGCTTGGCTCTGCCTTCATTTGCACAGACTTTCCCCGAAGGGGATGGACGCCGAAGGTGAGTCACCCCGGCATGGCCCGAAAAACGAAGCGAAGCGGCGTTTTGGGGCCTTGCCGGGGTTCCCCACCTGGCTAGTCAAAGGGTAACGCTCCCCCTGGGGGGAGCTGGGCGCCGAAGGCGCTCTGAGGGGGAGACGAGTATAGTTTGGAGTTATAAGTTATAAGTTATAAGTTATAAGTTATAAGTTATAAGTTATAAGTTATAAGTTTTCAGTCCTTAGTTATCAACCCTCAGTCCGCTCCGCGGACAGCTCCCACTCTTGGGAGCGATAGTCTTAGACTAGCCTTATCGTAAACCTCATCGTTTGCTGAGCGGGAGAACCCGCTCACTACGACAAATGTCGATGCTATGACAAACCTATGATCGTTGCCGAGATTTTCAATGCCGGTTCGTTGCTGAGCGGGAGAACCCGCTCACTACAGGTGAGAAAACATGCGCCTTTAGCAACCGGCTGCCCACCATCAGCATCCTCATGCGCCAGCCCTTGCCGACTTCGGCAACTCCAATTCTTCTAAATTCTTCAAAATTTGCGTGCCAAAATATCAGTGGTCGCGCCAGCCAGTGGTCTTTAGACCACCTTCCGTGTCTCTCCCTTGAGCTCCGTAGGAGCGCCTCCAAAATAAAAATCTTCTGTGTTAAGAAATCCGTGTCATCCTAGTCATCCGTGGGAGTTTTTTCAGTGGTCGCGCCAGACCTTGCCGATTTCGGCAAAAGATTTGTATGAATACATTATCGGCGGCATTCAACATACCTCAAGCAAGCTTGGGTCTGTATTCATTGGCACGATAATTGTGGAGATTGACGAGTGCAACTCGTCCAAAGATTAGTGTGAAATTGTGAAGATTTACATAATCTCGGCGGCACTCAACATACCTCAAGCAAGCTTGGCTCTGTCTTCGTTTGCACGAGATTTGTGGTTTAAAATCCAGTGGTCGCGCAGCCCTTGCCGACTTCGGCAACTCCAATTCTTCTAAATTCTTCAAAATTTGCGTGCCAAAATATCAGTGGTCGCGCCAGCCAGTGGTCTTTAGACCACCTTCCGTGTCTCTCCCTTGAGCTCCGTAGGAGCGCCTCCAAAATAAAAATCTTCTGTGTTAAGAAATCCGTGTCATCCTAGTCATCCGTGGGAGTTTTTTCAGTGGTCGCGCCAGACCTTGCCGATTTCGGCAAAAGATTTGTATGAATACATTATCGGCGGCATTCAACATACCTCAAGCAAGCTTGGGTCTGTATTCATTGGCACGATAATTGTGGAGATTGACGAGTGCAACTCGTCCAAAGATTAGTGTGAAATTGTGAAGATTTGTGGTTTAAATTCCAGTGGTCGCGCCAGCCCTTGCCATTACCGGTGTCCCCTTCCTTCCCGCTCACGCGTGGAAGTCGACCATTCGGTTGGCTGACGCGATGTATCGCGTCCCTACGGCAAATGAGAACCCATGCGGCCGCCAGTCCATCCGGCGGAATTTTCCAATGAGGGCCATGCGGTAAAGAACCCATCCGGCCATTCATCAGCATCCTCATGCGCCAGCCCTTGCCGACCTCATCCCCCATTTATGCTCCCCCACTCTTGAGTTCCGGCAAGCAAAAAGGGACTGCATTCCTGCAATCCCTTACCTATATATATTATATATTGTCAAAAATAGCGACTTATGCCATCACTTCCTCGCCCTTCAACGTCGCGGAAGAGGATGAGGTGACACGTACACGCACGTAATCACCGACATGATGATTACCACGGTCGAAGACCACGACCTTGTTCTGCTCAGTACGGCCGAAGAGCTGTTCACGAGAACGCTTACTGAAACCTTCTACCAGAATTTCGAATTCCTTCCCCACACACTTCGCATTGGACTCTGCAGAAAGTTCATTCTGCAAGGCGATAAGTTCCTCCAAACGACGGATCTTGATTTCCTCAGAGACGTCATCCGGAAGATGCTTATGGGCATAAGTACCTGGACGGTCGGAATACTTGAACATGAAGGCAGAGTCGTAAGCACATTCACGCATCAAGGACAAGGACATCTGATGGTCTTCCTCCGTCTCGGAACAATAGCCCACGAAGATATCGGTCGTCAAACCACAATCGGGCACAATACGACGGATCGCTGCGACACGGTCCATATACCATTCACGGGTATACTTACGGTTCATCAGTTTCAGGATACGGTCACTACCGCTCTGTACCGGCAGGTGGATATGCTTGCAGACATTCGGTTCCTCAGCAATCACATGCAAGGTCTCGTCGCTCATGTCCTTCGGGTGACTGGTGGTAAAGCGCACACGCATAGTCGGTACCGCCTGTGCCACCTTACGGAGCAGTTCCGGGAATTTCACGTCGCCGCAAGCATAGCTGTTCACATTCTGACCCAGCAGGGTCAGTTCCTTATATCCTCTGTCGCGGAGGTCACGGGCTTCCGTCAGAATACTTTCCACGTCACGGCTACGTTCACGGCCACGAGTATAAGGTACGATACAATAGTGGCAGAAATTGTTACAGCCACGCATAATGCTGATGAAACCAGAAAGATGGTTGTGGCCCACACGGGTAGGAACCACCTCGCGGTAAGTCTCCGTAGTGGAGAGCTCGATATTGATGGCCTTATGTCCGGTCTCAGCCTGCGCAATCAGGTCGGGCAAAGCAAGATAAGCGTCAGGACCAGCCACCAGGTCAGCACCATGCTTATCCAGGAGTTCCTCCTTGGCACGTTCTGCCATACAGCCCAGTACACCGATAATCATCTTGCGTCCCTTACGACGCATTGCGTTCAAAGCTTCAAGACGGTGTACGATCTTCAGTTCCGCATTCTCACGAACAGAACAGGTATTGAGGAATACGGCATCAGCCTCTTCGAAATTCTCCGTAGGCTCATAACCGGCCATCTTCATCACGGAAGCGACCACCTCACTATCGGCCACATTCATCTGACAGCCATAAGTTTCAATATAGAGTTTCTTCATATTTCTTTATGAATCCGTTAAAAATTGCGGACAAAGTTACGAAAAACCAGCGGATTATCAGGAATCAGAGATGAAAAAAAACGTTGAAACTCCTAAGGTTATTAGGCGGTTAGACCCCTGAACGGAGAAAAAAGCGGTAGCAGCACTGGACTTTCTTGACCCCACAGCGAACCGTTGACCGGTAGAATCTCCGGTTCGAGGTATTCCTGTCAAAATATTTCCAAAAGTCACCTTTTTATCTCTATTTTGGAAGATTTTCTGTCATGCGTCTATTATTTTTGGGAATAAATCGTATTAAGTGCGTATAATTCACTACTTTTGACATCCTTCGTTGAATCTTATGGAAAACTTTATTGACATATTTCATCGGATTATCATTTCGAGTATAGCCATCCTATGCTTATCGAATGGTATCATCCTGTTTTTACACAGCAGGAACAATAAAGCCAGCCGCACACTGGCCTACGTCATCCTACTCTGGGGATTGGTCTATCTCTACCGGATGGTCGCCTTCTACGTCGATATCTATCCGGAATCCTATGCGATATTCCGAACTAATGTACTGATTGTGGGCATCATCTATACGTTTATGATGGTGCTCTTCCCCATGCAGGTACTGATTCCGGGCTGGTTGAACTGGAAAAAGATTTTTCTCCTGTTTCTCCCGATATTCGTCGTCTCCGGTGGTTATCTTCTGGGGATGCACCTACTTCACGAAGAACCTGAGGAACTGTTCAACTATGCCCAGATCTGGGCTTCTATTGGACACTTCAACGTATGGTACCGGTGGGTGATTCTGATCTGCAACCTGGTCTATATCCTCGGAGTACTGGTCTGGCTCTACCGTTACGAGAAAAGATACCTGGAGTGGAAAAACAACAACTATTCCGACCTCGACGATGTGGATATCTCCTGGTTGCGTGCGTATGACTACATCATCGCGCTGATTTTCATTTGCTATATCGCCGTAGAACTCATCGGCGGTAAGATTCCGGTCATTATTCATTCTGCGATTGTCATCTATTCCATCTCCTACCTCTTCTATAAAGGTCTGTTTTTTAAGAGTCCATACACGGAGAAGACCTTCAAGAAGGAGGAGAACAAGGTCATCGAGATGAAAGAGGACGAGGAACCTTTGGACCTCTTGCCCGCAGATGAAATCTGCGAGATCAACGATACCTCGTTCAACTGTAAGATCCCGGAATACGTGGAGATCTTCCGGAAATGGATGGATACCGAAAAGCCCTATCTCTATAAGGACTTCAAACTGACGGACGTATCGCGAATACTGCCCTTAAACCGCAGTTATCTGTCCCGCATCTTCAATTTCGGTTTCAAGAGCAATTTCAGTGAGGTGGTACGTACTTACCGGGTGGAATATGCCAAAGAAATTCTCCGTAAGGAACCCTCCCTCCCCTCCTATCAGGTAGCCACACTCTGCGGCTTCAATTCCGACACCACCTTCATCAAGGCCTTCAAGGCTGTCACCGGAGTAACGCCTACGCAATATAAGACGGAAGGGGAAAAGAAGGAGGTTAATTAGTTATGAATTAGAAGAGAGGGAAGAGAAATTGTGTTTTAATTAGAAATGATTTTGATTAGGAATTAGAGATGGGTTGCTGTACGGACGCAAAAGAACTGAGTCGAGTCTCAGCCGGATGGCTAATTCCTAATTTCTCTCTCCTAATTCCTAACTAAATATACCTCCTAACTCCTCATTCCTCATTCCTAACTCTCAAA
>SAMEA104404097__coassemble_522_pt1 | contig 37909 bp, 31 predicted proteins | sample SAMEA104404097__metabat2_low_PE_059 | metagenome-assembled genome bin SAMEA104404097 (sample SAMEA104404097) | Balaenoptera acutorostrata | reverse complement strand
ATTCTGACAGAAATCATTTGTGACATGAATTTTGTATCACCTTGCGGAAATTAGGCTTGTGATAATTTTTCTTGAATTATTCCAGATATCCTTCCTGCTCATATCCTTTTCGGTAACGATGAATCAGTTCCACTAATGGCCTAATCCTCTCGTCCTCAATCTTCATCAGATGATATTTGGCATATTGTTGATTATACAATTTTTCCTTGCCTTTTTTCAATTTTTCCTCGATATCCTCCGGAATGAGAAACTTGGCACGTTCCCCGAGAAAGCGGTAAAACTCACTCTGATAGATATGGATTCCTGCCAAATCGAAATCTCCAAAATGCAGATAGCGATTGGGAATGGTCATCAGCCAATGCCTCAAATCGGAAGACTGAGGGTAACGAGATACGAAGAGCACCTTCTCCGCCGGAAAGAGATAACGCTGCCGTCGGATTTGACGAAAATTATCTCCATTCTCCACACCTACCACCAAGACCTCTTCCGGAATGTGGAAATGATCCGGATTCTGGATAAAGACTGCCGTATCGGCTACGGGGGACAAGGTGAAGGTGGTCTCTCCTAGTCGCACCTCGATAGGCTCATAACAATTCACTAGGAAGCCACGGAAGGTTCGAAGATCAATAGACTTAGAATCGGAGGTTTCTTTGACCAAAACAGAACGGTCCAACTCCCCCTTTTCGGCCGTCAGGAGAGTGATCCAACGGGATAGTGAAGCGCCCCCCGTATATTGCGTCTCGATATACCGCTGTAATGCCTCTCGATCCCAAGGCCGATAAGAATTACGGCTTCCGTGAGTCTCTACCACGATCAGTTCCTCTGACTGTAATTCGATAACCAGCCAATTGGGCAGCACCGAGGCGGGAAGCGTTTTTCCCTCCAACAACTGCAGCAGTTTCTTTGCTATGGACAAGGTCAGTTGATGATGCGACATAATATTTTTTTATAGATTTCTCCGATGCTTACTATAGATTGGTCAGCAAAGGTACCACACGGGTATGACTCTGGCTGTCCTTACTTAAAAGATAGGTATAACGATAGTCCTCCACATTATAGGTGGTCGGTGAACTGTTGATAAGCAAGATGTTTCGACAGTTGGCAAAAGCCAAAATCCCCTTGACATTGTTCGGGTGCAACTTACCGATTTCATCCATCATACAATGAAGTTTGAAGTCACCGAACTTGCGGGAGGCCTTTTCCTTGAATACATTGATGAGCATAATGTTCACCATCGCCTTTACCAGGATATCCGTACCGTCAGATCCGACATTGGCGATTTTCTCAATCCAACCGGTGTCATTATCGTTTTCAACGATGCGGAACTGCAAATTGAAGGTATCTGCCAGAACCAAATTCCGACGTAGCGGTTCATCCTGCAACATCTTGCTGAAAGCATCGAGATAACGTACCGCCTTACCATTTACCTCAGCACGGGTATTCTGCGAGAACAGGTCGGGAGTCCCCATATTGAATTCATTCTCCTCATTGAAAGATTTGATTTCCAAAAGCAACTGCATCAGTTTGTCGTTACTAGGTAAAGGACGTAACTCAATGCTGCGGATGACACCGGCAAAATTGCGTTGCACAAAGTCATTATTGATAGCCTTGATGGTGCGGTGAATCTCACTCTCGTTCTGGGTCATATTCCCTACTTCCTTGGAAATACGATGGATGATGGTCGTGTACCGCTCACTGATACGCGTCTGATATTCCTCAATCTTATTATTTTCGACAAACTCACAGAGGTTGGAGGCAAAATCCATGAAATCGTTCTCCGTGGTCAATGCCGTTGGGAAACTGAACGTATTGCGGGCAGTAAAATAGCCGTTGAAAGCATAGACCGACTTTTTGAAATTCTCCGTTTCCTTCTGAATGGAAATGAGCATCGATTTCAGTTCGTCAATGATCACACCGCATGTTTTCCGTGTCGTCTGCTCTGCCACCACAACCGCCTCTGGTGGACATAGATAAACATCCGCACGGAAGTGCTTCAGTTTTTCCAAATCCTCCAGAAGAGTTTGCTGTTCCTGCTGTTTTCCCTTCCATTCCGACTCCGCATCCATCAATTTCTGACGGTACCTCTCCGCGCGCAACTGATATTTCTCATCGAGATTAATCAAGGCCAGTTCATTCTCTTTCTTCTGAGAACGGAAAATAGGTTCCTGGTCGAAATATTCTCTCTTGTCCTTTTCATACTCAATCACCAAGGACCGTTTCTGGTCGATGTAAGCGAGTTCCTGTTCCACAGCCTGCATCTTGCGCTGATAACTTTCGATGACAGCGGTATCCGCTCCCTTACCGTTCAGTTCACGGGTCTGTGACAACCGCAGTTCAGCCTTTTTATTCTCCAGTTCCCTTCGTTGGGCGTCAATTTCAACCTGTACGCCCCGAATAGCCTCTTCGCATCCCTTCTGTGCTTTTTTCTCCGCTTTTCCACGTTCCGACTCCAAATGGCGGATCTGCTTTTCGCGGTCCTCCTGCAAGTTTTTCAGTTCCTCCTGCAACCCTTCCAAGCGTTTGTTTTTCTCCCCGATTTCCAGGTCAAGAATCGCCATCTGCTGCTGTTGCCATTCCGTATCTTTCCGTTGCCAGATTTCCAGATCAGCCTGCCATTTCTTACGTTTCGACGGCAGTTGCTGCCACTGATACTCCGCAAGATGCAGCCGCTCGGAAATTTCACGAATCTGCTGATTCGCTTTCTTTGTGAGTTGGGAGGTACGGGACTCCAAATTCTCATCCAGTCCCCTCAACTGACGGGTATATTCCTCACGATGTTTTTGCAGAACCTCGCGTTCCTCTTTCAGCATTTCCGGAGTCCGCAAAGGTCGGTCCAACTGTGACAAATCAATCCTTACCCCAAACAAATCCGTGGATGGATGCTCCACCAATACCGGATGCAGATGTTGGTGATAAAGCACCGTCTGCTCATCCACCACCTTACCGATGGTCTGCTGCCATCCGTCACAGTTATGCTCCAACCATTCACAGAAAGATCCCTTCCAGGCTTCCAGCATCTGCTCCAACCGTTGAAGCTGGGCATCCACCGAATCACGCTCCCGGCGAACCCGCTCGGTTTCCACGTGGTGCTCCCATTCCGCTTTTTTAATCTCTCCGTCATACTGCTGCCGCAACTGCTCCACGGACAATTTGAAACGGTCAATATCCAGTTGAAGCAATCCTTGCTGCTGTTCCAACTTCTTGATTTCCGACACGCATTCCTCCAGTTCCGCTTGATAGTGACTGGAAAGGGCCACCTGCAGTTTTTGCTGTTTGACCTCAGCGATCTCGCGCTGCAGATCAAAACGTCCTTCCTGCAGACCTTGCTGTCGGTCTTCCATACGCGCCCGCAACGCCATCTCCTGTTTACGGAACTCCTCCAGCAAGGCCGCTTTCTGCCCATTGAAGATTTCCTTCAGCTCCACGATTTCTCCCCGCTTCTGATTTTCAAAAAGCAGGAAATCGCTTTCCAGATGTTCCGTCAAAAGAGTATATTTCTGTAAGATATCAGAATAAGTAGCCGTCAGTTCATCATAGGTCTGTTTCAGCCCTTGTCCCTCCTTTTTCAGCGTACTTTCCGCCCCCACTCTGCGCAACACCTCACCAATGCTTTGCTGTTCATAAAATTTTCGTTTCTCTGTGACCGACTTCAATTTAAAATCAATCGTTGCATTGACCCTCACCAGTTTATCACGTTCCTGTGCATGTTTGGTCTGTTCCTCACTCAACAGTCTGTGCAAACGTTCCACGTTCGCTCCCATCTCCTGTATCCGTTCGGTCAATACCGGCAAGAGTTCACGGGACGTGCGTTCAGCATAGTTCAGTTCAGCCCGAGCTTCCTCCACCTGTTTTTTCTGGTAAAGTAGACTCCGGTAATGACTGATCACCGCATCAGCTTGCTTACGCACCTCCACGACGCCGTTTTTATTGGGTTTCACCCACAGCATCACGTCTTTATATTCCTGTTCGAAGGTCTCTATCTGCGAACGGTAATAAGAAAGGTCAATGGAAAGTTCGTCCTCGTTCATCGACTGGATAATCGTGTTTTTGATAAAATCCGCATCAAGTTTGGAGTTGAGAAACACGTTCTGTATCGTCAGTGGAATGTTTTGGTAGCGTGTGCTCTCCACAATCGCATATTTGCGAAAAGCCGTCAGACTCGGATTGCGGTTATTCCCAAAAATGATATCACGGAACTCATAATATTCAGTCTTCAAACCCGAGACCGACACCCCTTGCGGAATGCGCTTACGAATCTCCGACCAGTCGGCCAGCACCTCGTTTTTGTCATTGACCAACCACTCCCGGGCATAGGGAGCATCGATAAAACGGAAAGCCGCCCTTCCCATCGACTTCGTCACGAGTACAACATAGGCTCCATTCTCCCGCATCACCTCATAGACGATGTAGGAATTGGCATAAGGCAGATAGAATGTATCAAAATTTTTCTTCTCCTTCGGAATACCCAGACGCAGTTTATCTGCATTGTAAAAGAAGAGAATGGCACGCAGCAACGTACTCTTCCCCACTCCCTGGGTGCCGATGAAGTGCACGTTACCATCCAACTTGATCTCTGCATAAGGCACGTGGGCACTGTTCAGAAATATGATTTTATTGAGATATCTCATCGTTAACCTCCTCTGTTATGGTGATACAATCAACGAGTTCTTCCATATAATGAAAAGCGGTCATCACTTTATAGGTCTCATCGTGTTCGTTCTCCAGTTCTATCATCCCCGACTTCGTCAGTTCTGCGACCAAACGGTCCACACCGGCACTGTAGTTTTTCTTGTCGTGAAAGAGCTGGATACATTTCTCCTTGAGTTCCATATTGCACCCCAACTGCACCACAATATCCGCAGGACGGAAAAGGAATCCCGGACCGAAAGCCGGGTTGTAGGTCTTCAGAAAACTGAGATAGTCAATCCATTTCAACACCGACTCCAGTTTTCTTTCCAAATCCACTTTCTGTTCACGACGGGTGAACAGAAAATAACCATCTCCGGCCTCCAGATAAAAACCGATGCCTTTGTAATACTCAAAATACTCCGCCAGATTTTCCTCCAGCACATCATAGTAACGCCGGATAGCAGACGAGACACTGTTGGCGGAAATGAAACCGCCTCGACTCAGGAAATTGAAAATTTCTTCTGTATATTTCATAAGGTAAGATGGGATTTAAGCGGGAACATAGACCAAGGGATATTCCACCGTCCCCGTGGATTCATAGCGGTCGGTAAACTCCAGCTGGTCGGCATACTGCGAGGCAATCTGACAGAAATACAGAATCTTTTCCTGCTCCGTCACCGGCTTCCGGTATTTGTAATTCATCACGAAACGGAAGAGATGGGTACCCGAGGCAGCAAAGGCATTATAGATTTCCTGTAGGTTGACCGTATCGAGTACCACCCTGTTCTCCTGCAGAAAATCCGATGGTATAGCTGTCGCCAGATGCTGCGGTCCTTTCTTACGGTCCTTCTGCCGCGCCATCACTTTCCGCAACACTTCCAAGGCCGTAGTCGATGTACGCAGTTCATTGATTGAAAGTTTGATACGGTAAGCCGACTGCGGTTCCATCCACACTGGATTTATCTCCGCCACGACCCGACGTATATCACTATGCTCCTCCAGCAGGAACTGGTCCCGCAGATATTTCAACCGTTTCACCTTCTCCAGAATCCGGTTCTGATAAGCAATCAGATTGAGGTAATGGATAATCTGTTTCTCAATCTCAATCAAGTTATGGTAAGCGTCGTTCAACTGCAATTTGACATCACTGACCACCTCTCTCATCTGCACATCCATCGCCACCTTGAAGAAAGTGGGTTGCTGTTTCTCGATAAGGTCCTCACTCTTCGTAATCAGCAAGGCGATATTCTTCCGTTTCTCATCCAACCGTTTCAGTTTGGTGAGCTTGATCTGATAATTGGGCTCATTCTTGTAGGTGTTGTCCATATTTCGTTTCAGGTCAATCACATTCTTGACCGTCGCCAAGGCGATACGCTTCAGGCAACGCCTCACTTCCCGCTGATACCCATATTTCCGCTGGTCGTTGTTCTCTTTGAGATAATAGTCTATGTTCTCATTGAGTGTGTCGAGGTAGTCCTTGATGAACGACACATTGATGTCCTCGTTGACCTGCAGTATCTCCTCGAAGAAATTAAGATAAACCTCCTCCATCTCTAGGAAATTACCACTTTCTCGAATCACGCCGAACTCAATCAGATAACGGATTCGTTCTTCTTTATATTCAGTCAGCTCCAAGGCATAGTCATAACGGAAGGAAGGAGATTTTCGTTTGTTGAACATCTCCTTCAGCAGGACCTTCTCACGATCCAGACTTCTGACCAGATCATCTATCGAACGGAATGTACTCATGAGGAAATATCTTAATGTTTTTATTTCATTGCAAACCTGTCAAATCTACCTTATAATAAAGTGGAGCCTCGTTTTTCTTTTCTAAGAACATGACCATGTAAATAGGGGCATAAACAATTTTACCATCTACATGCAGATTCTCATTATTAAAAACAACAGCTTCTGGCAAATCATACTCTCCACAGTCGAGAATACTTGAAAGCGCACGATGGACTTCATAATCCTTACCCGACTTGATTTCCAACGGCAGGACCTTCCCTTGCAATTCTATGAGAAAATCCAATTCTCCACGTTTTTTACTATTATAGTAATATAGCGCAAAACCATGTGCAGCCAACTCTTGTGCAACCGCATTCTCATATACCGAACCAAAATTAATCGATTTCTCACCCTGCAGAATACGCATCTGGATACCTTCTGCATATTGTGCCGCCAATAGACCGATATCACTTTGGAACAATTTAAAAAGATTACGAGAGCGCGAAAGCAATAAGGGCATCTTTGGTTCTTCCACATTAAACACAGGCAACGCGACGCCTGCATTTTTCAACCATAAGAAACTATTTTGATAACGGTCGAATTTAGCATTTTCATTTAGACGTTTCAATATAAAACGTTTGTTTTTGGCATTGAGTTCAGGAGGAATCAAATTAAATATTTCTTCAATTGACAATTTATTCGCAGGATCGTATTGAGCTATATCACGTTTATACATTTGGATAATCTCTTGCTGTATCTTCATTACCTCCTGCATATTATTACTTTCCACATATTTATTCACTGCTGCAGGCATTCCTCCCACAACGAGATACAAACGGAATAATTCCATAATTTTCTCATGAACAAAACTATCTACAGCCTGTCGATTTTCCCATGCTGTACGAAGTGCCGCTATTACCTGTGTGTTGATTCCCAAAGATGAAATGAATTCTTCAAAATCCATAGGATACATATCTTTAATTCCCATATATCCCACAGGTTCTGATCGTAAATCTTTAAGTTCCACTCCAAGTAAAGAACCACTCAGAATATAACGATAGGAACCTTCATCCACCAAAAATTTGATAGCAGTAACAATCTCTGGACAAACCTGAACCTCATCAAAGAAAATCAAAGTTCGACTAGGAAGCAAGGGAACATCTGTTATAGTAGAAAGACGAAGTAAAATATCAGCAGCATCTTTTGCCCCAACAAATAGACCTACGGCATCTGGTTTTTCTATAAAATTAACCTCTATAAAACTTTCAAATGTCTTACCAAATTCTCGTATAGAATAGGTTTTTCCTATCTGTCGCGCTCCCGTAATCAACAAAGCATTCTTATTCTCCTTGTAATAATTGTCGATATAATTGTCGATTTTTCTCTTAAACATGGTTCCTCCATTTTCTCATTACTGCAAATATATAGATTAAAAGATTATTATATAATGTTTTACATCAAACATTTCCACTTTTCCAAGGTCTTTTTGCTAACTTTTGCCGCTTTTCCAAGGAAAAATCAAAGAAAAATGCCGCATTTCCAAGTTTTTCAACGCATTTTTCTCCTCACCCAGTAAACGGCAAACAGGTAAACGATGTAACGATGTAACGATGTAGAAAGACTCACTAGATAACTTCCATGTTACAAATTCAATAAAATCCGTAGGAAATGTCTGACATATTAGTTAGTCGGGAATATCCACGGAATTTCAAGTAGCCTCCAAATTTTCCTGCAGCAAATTCAGTATGATGATTGTACAATAGAATGTCAATAAAAAGTGCATAAAACAGGACACCCTCATTGTTAAGTAAAAATAAAGAAATACATGCGTCAGGTGATTAAAAGATATCCCCAATCGGCACACTGGAATTTTGAACGCTGCAACTTTCTTTTTTATTCAATGACTCCAGGTTCTTTGCCTTCGATTGTCAAATGAACCTTAGATGTATCTTTCCCCATAGCATCCATCGCAATCTTTATGGCTCGGGCAAACTCCAATTCTTGCCGGCTCAACACTTCCTTGGGACTTATGTATTGTGATTCATTGATGACATTTCCATTTTTATCCAGAGTGTACGTTCTTTCATTATAGCAAGAATCACCCCAAGCATTATATTTGAGAAATGCTAATGACAATGCCAAAAAAGAATTGACACCTTTTCCTATAAAGACACGCTCGCTGAAATCATTCCGATGGTCAAAAACTTTTATACTTCCAAAAACAGTATCTACCTTTTCCGTTCCATCAAGTCTTTCATAGGCCAAACAGACATCCATCCGTTTCTGAATCAAAATCAGTTCCAATGGCTTTATTCTCTCCCCTTCCTTGAGAGTTTGATGGAGATATTTCTGAACACAGTCGTTGCTCCAATCTATCAATTCATATTCCGACGGATTGAACGGAAGGGGTTTAGTCGTATCAGAGGCACAAGATACGATGAAAAAGAAGAGAAGAACAGTATATTTCCACATAAGACATTGACTAGGTTTAATCTCCAAAATATTTATTTATCTTTTTTCCTCAGACGACTTAGCTCCTTTCGGTAATCCGCATTGACAGGACTCTTGTTTCCTTGTAAGTTCAAAGGTGGATTAAATCGTTTAATCAACATTGCCTCCAGACAATCAACCTGAGTGTTAACACAATAATAAAACAACAGATTGGCTTTCATCCACTCGGACAACTTTTGCTCATCGTTATCACCAAACTTCGTCTTACCATTACTCGGATTGTTCACATCTCTCAGCACGAGGGTTAATCCTTTCAGACATCCTAGACTTTTCCTTAGTGTTGAACTTCCCGCATTTCCATTAAAATGCTGCCTCACGTCACGTTTTCTCAAACTTTTCTTTGACTGCCCCACATAGATAACACTTAATCCTTCCCAACTACAAAGTTTAGGCTGAACAGATATCTCCGGAAGACAAGCCCCTTCTCTAAGAACCACAATATAATCTCCTGGCAAATCGGGGACTACCGACTGATCTTCGTTAAGAACATCAAAGCAGGTAAACTCGTAACCATCAATTTTTAATTTTCTTTCCATATCTTCTTATTTTAGTGTATTTCTTTCTAATGCTTCCTCATAGATTTTTCTAATTCGCTCTCTCAGATGCATGGGGCGAATTACTGTAAGTGAACTACTTCTCGCCAGGAGCGCCATGACAAAATCGTTCGTTATCCGCAATGTCAACTTGATGCGGAAGACTTCTTCTGTATCTTCTAAGATTTCCTGTGAATGATGCAAAGGCAAATTCTTGATAAATTTTCCATCTAACGGACTATAAGCGAGTTCAACCTCTTCAATGGGGATATCCTGCTGATTCCAAATACCGTAACTATATCTAAACAGTTCATCTATATCTATATTCATGTCGCGCGTAAAAGTCTGATCTTCCATAACGCTTAAATGACTCATGCAATCCACACTGAAAGTTTTCAGTATCTTACCTTCATAAGCCAACAAATACCAGCGACTTTGGTCTTCCTTGATGTAATGAGGGCGGACGGTCTTTGTACGTATCTTATCTTCTTCGCGCACGTATGTATAATTGAATGAAATAGGATGCGAGTATTTTATAGCCATCATCAAAATGGACAGATATTCACTATTGACAGGACGGTGGTGTTCGACCAAGACATAACTGTGCAGATTGGAAGATTCCCCCAAAGCGCTCAACAACTCAAAATTTAACAACAAGCGCTCATACTGCTCATTCTTCAGTCTGTCCTCCTCTGCGATATAATAGGCTTGATGATGTTTATCAAATTTTATCACAAAGCCCAACAAGTCGTAGATATCCTTGAAATCACGCTGAATGGTACGAAAGTCAACAGGAACGCCATCATACTCCACCATTCTTCGGGAGACGTAGTCCAGCAGCTGTTCCTTGGAGACATAACGCTGCTTCCCCCTTAGTTTACTGACAATGACCAACATCCTTTTTATTGTTTCTCGTTTCTTTCCCATTTTCCCATTTTCTATTACGGAGGCAAAGATAAAGAAGCAGAACGACAAATCTTGTCATTATAAAAAGAAAAGGCCACAAAAAAGGCTCCCAATCACTTGAGAGCCTTTTCGTTTTATGGCAACAGCAGGTTATTCACCTGCTTCTTCTTTATTTTCTGTGTTTTCAATCAGACCTACATCTTGCATCAGCTTGATGGCGTCTACATACTGTTCAATTCCTTCAGCCACTTCCTGAGCCGCCTTCATCGCCATCACTACGGTCTGTGGACGGTGAACCACATCACCACCGGCAAAAACTCCGGCGCGGGTGGTCATACCTGCTGGACGATCCTTCACAATGACATAGCCCTTATCGTCTGTCTCGATACCTTCGGTCGTTGATACAATTCGGCTTGCCGGACGGCTACCGATGGCTAGATAAATACGGTCAAACTTCTCTATACGTTCTCCTTCCGGACTAACCAGTCTGACCTCCTTCAACTTATTATTCGCGTCACCGAAGAACTCTGTCGCTGAAGTCTGCCAATAAAACTTCACGCCTTCTTCTACAGCCTCATGGTATTCACGTTCGATGGCCGGCATTTCTTCCTGTGTGCGACGGTAGATGATGGTCACATCCGCACCCAGACGTACAGCGGTACGGGCGGCATCCATTGCCACATTACCTCCGCCAATCACGCCGACACGGTCTCCCTTGGTAATAGGCACCATATGACGGCTGATAGCTCCCTGATTGTAAGCTGAGATAGCGTAGAGGAAATGGCTGGACTGAACAATACCTCCCAAATCCACACCTGGGACGCCCTTCATTTCCATGGGAAGTGCAGTTCCGGTACCCATGAAGATGGCATCATAGCCATGTGCAAAAAGTTCATCAACGGTGATGTCTTCACCCACCGTACTGTTGAGCTCGAAGTTGACTCCGAGTTCCTCGATTTTCTTAATTTCTTTACGGACCACAGATTTGGGCAAACGGTATTCTGGAATACCATAGGTCAAGATACCGCCAGCTTCTTCCTGACGCTCATAGATGGTCACATTGAATCCTTTGCGGGCCAAGTCTCCGGCAACTGTCAGACCGGCAGGACCGGAACCGATTACCGCCACCTTGCCACGGGTCTTACGCACCAGTTTCTCGCGGGTCAGTTTCATATCCGCATCAAAATCCGCGATAAAGGATTCCAGTTTACCGATACGGATCGGATTACCCTTTTTATTCATGATGCAGTTTCCCTCACACTGCTTCTCATGAGGACACACACGTCCACAGATGGCAGGAAGGTTGCTTTGCTCATTGATAATGCTCATGGCGGAACCTACATTACCCAATGAAAGCTGGTGAATAAAGTCTGGGATATGATTGCCAATTGGACAACCGGTCACACAAGTGGGTTTCTTACAATTCAAACAGCGCTTCGCCTCAGCAATGGCCTCAGCGGTGGTATACTGTTTCTCGACTACCCTAAAAGCATTCCGTTCGTCAATTTCCATTTTCATTCTTTTTTAATTACCTATTTCTTACGATTCCTATGTTTCCGTTCCATATAAGCGGAAACTTCTTTTTAACCTATGTCGCGACAGCACTGTCTATGATGTCTATGTCGTATCACGGCTGTCTGAAAACTCTCCTACAGGACTGCGCACCGGCAGATTCCCTGTTATAATCAGAAACCCGGAAAGGCTGTTTCCGGTTTCTTTTTTGCTCAAGAATAAAAATGAACTCTCTTTCGCGGATGCAAAATTAGAGAAAAAAGCCAACCTAACCTTATAGAAAGACACTATTCGTTGATAAAATCTTAAAAAAACAGACATCTGTAAGCAAGAAAAGGTCTTTTCTTCCGTTTTTTAAACAGGTGTTACTTGTTGGCGCCCCCTGTTTTTATATTGAAAAATAGCTCTTTGGCGCCTTACCGCTTCGATAATCCAAGATTTATTGTATCTTTGCAACCGACCTATGACTTAATTATAAAACAAAATACCCCTTATGAAAAAGAAACCATTCCTCCTGTGCCTCTGCACGCTGATACTTGGTCTGTTCGCCGTCTCTTGTAGCGACAACGCCGATGATCCTAAATACCGTTCATTGCCTCCAGAGTTTGAAGATATGACTTTACAGATGTTGGAAAGCAAGGACACGGTGATCAAAGCTGGCGAAAAGGTCCTGGCCACCTGCGTACAAAGCAAACCGGGACGTTTACTGAATCTGACCCGTTACAATTGGACGGCCGACCGTAAAGAGGTAACTCATCGTTTTAAGAAAGAACTCCAGGCTGGCTATGACAACGAGAACCAGAATCCTACAGATACCCTGACGTTCCCAGCTCCTGGTATCTACAACCTGACCTTCAATGCCCGCTACTTCACAAGCGGAAACTATCAGATCGTCAGCAAGATCGTTTCTATCGACCATGGCAAGATAACTTACAAGACTCCTTCTTTCCAATTTTATGATGTACAGATTGAAAAGAAAATCGTCGTGAAATAAATGAATGCTCTCAGATAGCAAAACAGGCCTGGACAAATGATGTGTTTGTCCAGGCCTGTTTTGCTTTTCGAGCTATTAGCCACAGCTGTTTTGAGAAGGGGCTATTGCAGCTCCTCGCCACGAATGCCGAGTGCAGCCAACAAGGAATATCCTAAGATCTCCGGACGATAGCCCTTACCTTCCTCCAAAGGACGCATTCCGAATACCGTCACGTCCTTCTCTTTGGCAGCCACGACTTTCTCGAGCACTTTATCACCATAGGCCTCCATATCGCCGATGACCATAATACGCTTCGCGTCGGTACTGATCAATGCAGCCTCCAAAGATTCCACAAAGAAATCAGCCTGCGACACAACACGTTCCACAGGAAAAGACTGCATGACGAACTCACCGATATAATCCTCAAAAGCCTTGCCGTTCAGCTCATTCTCGAAATGTGCCGGTGAGAACTGACGGAAAGCTTCTAAATCCTTGGAATGAAGAAAAATCGCCTGTACCTCCTGTTTGCCTTGACGCAATCCACCATCCAAAGCAATACAATCCAACCAATGACAAAGATCTGCCGGAGGAAGGTGACGACCGATAATCGGTTCAAAATGCACCGTCATATCAAAGACGACTTCATCCAGATAATCCGCATCTACCAATATTACATTGGGACTCCAATTTGACATAATCTATAATGACATAAAAAGCCTACCCGTCAGCCACTTTTACCAAGAAGTTACGGGTAGACTTATATTTTTAATCAATAACCATTACTTCAACAATGCGGCCATCTGCTGCTGCAAAGCCTTGGCTGCAGCTGCTGCACCTTCAGCAAAGTGCTCAGTCTGGTCCGCATAAATGATACCACGGGAAGAGTTGACCAGAAGACCGCAATCCTTAGTCATACCATACTTGCAGACTTCTTCCAAAGATCCGCCCTGCGCTCCTACACCTGGAACCAGCAAGAAATGTTCTGGCACAATCTTACGGATATCCTCGAAAAGACGACCCTGGGTAGCTCCCACCACATACATCATCTGGTCAGGACCTGCCCACTGCTGAGAAGTGCGAAGCACACGCTCGAACAGACGCTCTCCCTTTTCATCTTCCATCAGCTGGAAGTCGTGTGAACCCTTGTTACTGGTCAAAGCCAAAAGGATGACCCACTTACCTTCGTACTTCAGGAATGGAGTGACACTGTCCTCACCCATATATGGAGCGACCGTCAATGAATGCACACCAGTTTCTTCAAACATCGCACGGGCATACATCGCAGAAGTGTTACCGATATCACCACGCTTTGCATCAGCGATGATAAACTGGTCTGGATAATTCTCACGAATATAATTGACCGTTTTCTCAAAAGCCATCCAGCCCTTCAGACCGAAGCACTCGTAGAATGCCAGGTTGGGTTTGTAAGCCACGCAATAAGGAGCCGTAGCGTCAATGATAGCCTTATTGAAAGCAAAGATAGGATCTTCCTCGTTCAACAGATGAGCTGGAATCTTCTTCAAATCTGTGTCAAGACCGACGCAAAGGAAAGACTGCTTGCGACGGATGTTCTCAATGAGTTCTTGTCTGGTCATAATCTATAATTAATTTGATTTTTTACAAATTTGTTAACCCTATAACAAATGCAAAGTTAATTTTTTTTACCCACTATTACGATTGTTGTCAAAGAAAATTGCTTACTTTTGCCTTGGAAATCAAAATATACGCGGTGATGCCACTTTCGTCATGGTGTCCAAGACCAGCTTCCCAACTCTCTTTTGTCCAACCTCCCTCAACCTTTGTGTTGCCGTCCGGCTGTTCACCAAGCGAGTCGTAAAACGGTTGTTCTGGAAACGCTATCATTCAACTGAACAGTAACCACCCTACTATGAACGAAACTTTTAAAGAAGGAAAGAAATTAGCTGCTTACCATTCCAGAATGAAAGCAGAACATACGGACGAACTCTACGTCAAAATCTTGCAGAAACTCAGTTCTGGAAGATTATACCGAGATCCATCCTATACCGCCAAACAGCTGGCCACCGACTTAGAAACCAACACCCGCTATATTTCCACCTCCGTAGCCGTGCATACCGGAGACAATTACAATGCACTGGTCAATAGTCTCCGCCTCCGGGATGCCTGCAAAATGCTGAGAAGTCCGCGTTACACAAATTATACCGCCGAAGAAATCGGTCTCACCGTAGGTTTCTCCTCCCGTCAGGCTTTCTACAACGCATTCAACCGCGTCTACAAGATGACGCCTCGCGCCTACCGCCTACTGACCGACGAAGCGGATACGCACCTTGAATAACATCAAACCAGGTCTAACTGAAACTTATTCCTATTATATAATGAACAACTCAACAAATACTTCTAGTGACAACACTAGCGGCTGTTGTGAAATTCTGACAGCAGCCGAGAGAGAACAGATCAAACAACTTCTCCACCACTGGGTGGTACCTGCTATCGGTTGCACTGAACCTATCTGCGTTGCCTTGGCTGTAAGCCGCGCGACAGAACTTCTAGGTTCTACCCCTGCTCGCATCGAAGCTCATCTCAGTGCGAATATCTTAAAGAACGCCATGGGCGTCGGTATCCCTGGCACCGGTATGGTGGGACTTCCCATCGCCATTGCCCTGGGTGCGCTGATCGGCCATTCTGAATATGGATTGGAAGTGCTACGTGACTGTTCCACCGAAGCGGTCAACCGTGGTAAGACCTACATCGCAGAAAACCGTATCCAAGTGGAACTGAAAAAAGACGCGACCGAAAAACTGCATGTGGAAATTGTCTGCCACAGCGAGGATGGTCATCAGGCCACTGCTGTGATCGCAAAAGAACATACCAACTTTGTATATTTGGCCAAGGATGGAGAAGTACTCCTCGACAAGACTGCCGAACTGGCTTCTGCGGCTCAATCCTCCGGCAATGCGAAACAAGCGCCTAAGCTCCAGCTCAACTTGAGAAAAGTGTACGAATACGCCATGACAGCTCCTCTCGAAGATATCGAATTCATTAAAGAAGCCAAGCGTCTCAACGAAGCTGCCGCTAACAATTCACTCAAGGGTAACTATGGACATTGTCTGGGAAAGGCTCTCACCCGTCCTTTAGGTAAAGGTATCATGGGTGAAAGTATTTTCTCCCATATTCTTTCCAGTACCAGCAGTGCCTGTGATGCCCGTATGGCCGGTGCGATGATTCCGGTCATGAGTAACTCTGGAAGTGGCAACCAGGGAATCTGTGCTACCAATCCTGTTGTCGTCTTCGCTGAAGAAAACCATAACACGGAAGAAGAAACCATCCGTGCCCTAATCCTCAGTCACCTCACCGCCATCTACATCAAATTGAATCTGGGTACACTTTCCGCACTTTGCGGTTGCGTGGTAGCCGCTACGGGTTCCAGCTGCGGTATTACTTATTTGATGGGAGGTCATTACGAACAGATTACCTTTGCAGTCAAGAATATGATCGCAAACATTACCGGTATGATTTGTGACGGTGCCAAACCAAGCTGTGCTCTGAAACTCTCTAGCGGCGTCAGCACTGCTGTGCTGTCTGCAATGCTCGCTATGCAGGGAAACTGCGTTTCCTCCGTTGAAGGAATCATCGACGACGACGTAGACCAGAGTATCCGCAACCTCGTCAGCATCGGTGCCGATGCCATGAACGAAACCGACCATCTGGTGCTCGACATTATGACGCACAAAAGCCAGCCTTGCTAATGATTGCTGACAACTAAAATAGGTATGGCCTGCAACCATTGTTGCAGGCCATTTTTAGATACATTCATGGCCTGAGCTATGAAAAAGAACTGTAACAAGAGACTATCCAGGAGATGTGGATGTGTACATCTCATTCCATAAGATTCACATACAAATCCAACTCCCTATAAACACTTCCACGCTACACCGAACCATCCAGTTCTGGGTCTTGTCTCTATGAATTGCCTACGATTTGAAATAAAAGAAAACAGAAAATACTAGAAAATTAGAACACTGCTTTCTGTTTTTTGTAAAAAGCGCTATGAAAAAGTCAATCCTAAACGAGTGTTTTTAAACCTTTTCAATCCTTATTTTAAAAATCAGCTCTATTCCCGCAAAAATGTAAAATAAGACCATGATTTATAGTTATATTTGCATATAACTATCGCTAGTTAATTTGAATGAGAAAAAATCATGACTGCTATCATCACCCAACTTCGCACATTAACTGAGACCGCCTTAGGAAAAAGTCTTAAAACTCCAAAAGACTTTTCATTACTATCTGAACGTATCTACGAACGTCTTCATCAACATATCAGTCCCACAACCCTGAAACGAGTATGGGGCTACCAGCAAGACGAGGGCCCCGCACGTCCCACCACATACAATATCCTGGCACAATTCTGCGGCTTTGCCAATTGGGAATCATTTGTTGAAAACGCCCAAAATGGAGATTCACAGAGTGCTATCATACTCAACCGATTCTTAACCACAGAGAATATGGAAGAAGGTACAAAAGTCCAGTTGTGCTGGGCTCCCAATCGGGCATGCATCATAGAATACTTAGGCGACCATAAATTTTCAGTACTCAGTTCACAAAATGCGAAACTGCAACCTGGCGACACTTTCGAGTGCGATGTTTTTATCGAACAGGAACCGCTGTATGTCTATAACTTGATTCAAGACAAGGACAAGCCTGCTGTATGTTATTATGCCGGAAGAAAAGACGGTATACGGTTTGAAATCATAAAATAATCTCAGAATAAAAACTGTCACGACCTCATATATATTAGGTACTTCGATCTCCCTAACCTACATTCTCCTCAACCAAGTTCTAATCAGCGAAAACAAGGATTTTACACTTTTACATTTGTTTAAAGCTATTATAAAACAGTGAACGATACTTCTTTTATTGACTCATCTAATTTTGGAATCACTTCAGAAAACTTAATTGAGCATCCCCAAGGTTTTTGTCATGTAGAAGAAATTCCGTCTACAGGCTTTAACCAGATATTCCTTGCTGAGAGATTTGGAAAGAGATGGTTTCTAAAAGGACTAAAGAAAGAATACCGAAAGCAACCATTCTATATTGAATTGTTGAGAAAAGAACTCGACATCGCTTTATCCTTGGACCATCCTAACATTGTCAAGACCTATGGCTGGGAACAGATTCCAGAAGTGGGACCTTGTATTATTATGGAATATGTGGATGGGGAGACATTAAAGCAAAAGATGGAAAAAGATATCGCTCCTTCCATCAAACTCAGAATAGTCTTCCAACTCCTCGATGCAGTCAACTATTTTCATTCTAAACAAATTGTCCACCGCGACCTGAAACCTTCCAACATCATTATTACCCACAACGGGAACAATGTCAAGGTGATCGATTTTGGACTGGCGGATACCGATTCCTATTTCATACTGAAACAACCGGCCGGAACCTTTCGCTACACCTCCCCGGAACAACAGGCGGGAAACCGTCCGGACATTAAGAACGACATTTTCAGTATTGGCAGGATTTTGGAGGACATGAACCTAGGACGTCACTACCACGCCATCATACAGCGCTGCCTGCAATCTGCCCCTCAACGATTTGAGAATACAACAGAATTATCCAAAGCCTTAATAAAAGCTCAACGAAAGACAACCAGGACCCTCATCATCGGAATCGCGATTTTCCTCGTGAGTTTTCTTGCCTATCTGAGCTGGCAAGTATTTTCCATCCAGAAAAGTATTCCCAAATCTCATGAGATTTCATTTATTGAAACAAACTCAACACAAAATCCGTATCATTTAAAAAACACCAGTTTCCTTTTTCCCTTGACCACCATTAATAAAAGGACAGAAAAAGCCATTCAGGCGGGGATTGTCCGGGTGAACCAATACATCCAGTCCACCAAACTGGAATTGCATTTTGACACGTTGAAAAGCATTCAATATCTAGATAACCAAAAATACAGAAATACCGCAGTCGTGGTCTCGCAGATAATCGACAAATATTGTAATGAAATCAAGAATGATTTCACAGACCAGGAGAATACAGATATCTATACCCACATCTGCTACAGAATTTCAGAAAAGTATTTTTATAAATGGACCATGAAACTCATCTCAGTATCCACCGACCATTATCAAAAAATCCAAACCTGTTCAAAACCATCATAATCAAAGGTAGTTCTGTTTTTTTAAGAGCTACCTTTTTTTATTCCATCTGAATAATGCTAAAAAGCAATGACCTCTTTTCCCAAAAAGATAGAAAAGGACATTGAAAAAAGACATTGGAAAAAACCTCTAGAATAGTTTTATAATAGACAGCAAACGGTCGTGATTCGCCAAGGAACAACTTCTGATTCAAGGGAGAGAACATCTAATATTTTACGAAAATAAGACATACCGTTAATAGATATTTAATATATAATGTAGAATCGAATATTTTTCGTATATTTGCGAGCCGTATATAAAATTGCATATAAACCCAAGAAAATTTTTACAAAAAGAAAGAATTTTCATAGATCAAATACATCACATATGAAGAAAAGATTACTTCTCGCCAGTGCCTTTATTTCCTTTTTAGGGGCAACAGCGCAAGCACAAACACCCGTCGTCTTGAACCAGAAATGGGATGGACCAGTAGAATTCATGCTTCAGGAACAAAAGCAGCAGGCCCAGGGCCTCGAGAACGATAAGCTGTCACAGACTGAACTGAAGGGCTTCATCATTTCCTGTTCTGAAGTAGCCACCGTCGCAGAGAAGATTCAGGACGCCGGTTACCAAGCTACAATAATCAGCTCAAATATTCTGACTGCAGAGATTCCTGTCAATTATATCCCGGTTGTCGCTAGCTGGAAAGAAGTGAACTATATCAATGGCGCACGTCAGTTCCGACCGACCATGCATTCCACACGCGCCGTCACAGGTGTGGATAAAATCCATAGCCAAGAAGGATTGGAGACTCCTTTTACAGGTAAGGGAGTTATCGTCGGTGTCATCGACCAGGGTTTTGAATATAAGCATGCGGCTTTCCTTGATGAACAAGGTAATACTCGAGTACGCGCCGTCTGGAACCACCAGGCCAACCAGAAACCGACAGAAAGAATTCCGGGAACAGGTGACAATATGAAAGGCACTCATGGCCATGCTACCCATGTGACCAATATCGCAGCCGGTTCCAAGGTGAAAGGCAACAACTATTACGGCATCGCTCCTGATGCTGAAATCATCATGATTCCTTCTACATTCCAGGACGACAAGGTCTTGGCTGAGGCTAAATATATTGCAGACTTCGCCAAGAAAGAAGGCAAGCCTTTTGTAATCAACATGAGTTTCGGTTCACAAATCGGTCCTCACGATGGTACCGACAACTACAGCCTGGGTATGAACGAAATCAGTCAGGCCGGCGGCATCCTGGTTGCAGCTATGGGTAATGAAGGAGGACTGAAACTCCATGCTCATCATGAGTTCACCTCCGACAAAGAAAAGGTTGCACTTATCGTTACCCCTGAAAGAGGACAAATCAATCCTTATTTCCTACTGGACCTCTGGGAACAGACTGGAGACAGCATCAATCATCTGAAGATGCGTCCTTTTACTTACGAGAAGAGTTCCAGAAGAAAGAATTTCAATGATGACCGATTGAACTATGCGATGAAGGCCAGCAGAAACCTTGACCCCAACAACAAGAAGGAACACTTCTATTTTGAAGTAAACCGTAACTCTCTGTCCAGCGAACTTTGTTTCGGTATTGAAATCGAAGGAAATACCGGTGACGAGTTCCACGCATGGGTCAACCCTTCTGCAGGTGAGATTCTCGACGGTTTCGGAAAAGGCAACCTCAAAGGAGACAACCAATATTGCGTAGGCGAAGGTGCCGCATCAATCCCTCATGCTATCGCTGTCGCGTCCTTTAATGGTAACGATGGTAACTTCACCTCTGCCATCAACGGTCAGGTTATGAATTACGGTGGCAGGAAAGGGGACATCAGTGATTTCAGCAGCCGTGGTCCAAGCTTAGGCAAGGAACCGAAACCTATGGTAGCTGCCCCAGGCCACAATGTCGCTTCCGCAGTGAGTCAGTATGGTGGTTTCGACAAAAATGCCTATGAAATCGTTAGCATTATCAACAACGGCTCTAAGAAATATTACTATGAAGTGATGAGTGGTACCTCTATGGCTAGCCCTACAGTGACTGGTATCGTTGCACTCTGGTTGGAAGCTAACCCTGAATTGACCTACGAACAAGTGAAATACATTATCCAGGAGACAGCTAAACTGGACAACTTCACGGGTACGAAGGATAAATGGAATAACGAACGCGGTTTCGGTAAAATCGATGCTTATGCCGGTCTGAAAAAGGCTTTGGAATTGGCTGAGAATACAGGTATCAATGACCAGCTCAATACAGAAACTCCTATTACACTTCAGAAAGAAGCTAACCAGTTCCGCATCCTCTTCAATAATGACGAAAGTTATGCGAACATCGCTCTCTACAACGCAAGTGGTATGGAAGTCAGCAGCAAGCAGCTCACCGAGGTGCGCCGCGGTAACGAAACCGTAGTCAGCACAGCCGGTCTGCCTGCAGGCGTTTACGTGGTACGTATCACAACTACCGCCAGCACAACGGCTAAAAAGATGTTGGTAAAATAACGGCATTATATATATGTATATAGGAGTCATCCATCGGGATTTCCCGGTGGATGACTTTTTTACGCCATATAGTCAGTGAACATTTCTTAAAAACAAACGAATATCTGACAAAAAGACATTAAAAACAAAAGAATGTTATAAGAAACGGTCAAAATCAGGACGGCACAGTATTTGAAGAGATTAGGGTAAACAACGATATCAGTCCTCCGTGACAGATATCCAGAAACAGAAACAACAAAAAATAAAAGATATGAAATTCGACAATTTTACCCTTAAAGCACAAGAGGCGGTACAGCAGGCCGTTGAACGCGCTACTGGTAGCGGCGGGCAGGCTGTAGGAGCCATCCACCTGTTAGCCGGTGTATTGGCGGTAGGTGAGAATGTAACCCAGTTCATTTTTGGAAAGACAGGAGTCAATGTCAACATCCTGCAGGCAGCTGTTGAAGCAGCTCTCCAGAGTTGTCCACGAGTGGAAGGTGGCGGTGATCCTTACCTGGACCGCGAAGCCAATGAAGTACTCATCAAGGCACAGGATATCGCCAAGAAAGAGGGCGACTCCTTTACCGGCCTGGAACCTTTGCTCATGGCCTTGCTGGAAGTAAAGAGCACAGCCTCTCAGATTCTGAAAGATGCAGGACTCACTTTGGACGCTTTGAAAAACGCGACAAAGGAACTACGTGGCGGAAAAAATGCGAACTCCGCAACCAGCGAGGATACTTACCAGGCCTTGGAGAAGTATGCACGCAATCTGGTGGAAGAAGCCCGCAATGGTAAACTGGATCCGGTGATTGGCCGTGACGAGGAGATCCGCCGTGTCCTTCAAATATTGTCCCGCCGAACCAAGAACAATCCGATTCTGATTGGAGAACCGGGTACCGGTAAGACCGCCATAGTAGAAGGACTAGCCCGACGTATCGTGCGTGGTGATGTTCCAGAAAACCTGAAAAACAAGAAACTTTATTCTTTAGATATGGGTGCCCTGATTGCCGGTGCCAAATATAAAGGTGAATTCGAGGAACGTTTGAAGAGCGTGGTCAACGAGGTGGTACAAGCTGACGGCGGCATCATTCTTTTCATCGATGAAATCCATACATTGGTCGGCGCTGGAAAGAGCGACGGAGCCATGGATGCCGCCAACATTCTGAAACCGGCTTTGGCACGTGGTGAACTCCGCAGTATCGGTGCCACAACCTTGGAGGAATATCAGAAATATTTCGAAAAGGACAAGGCCCTCGAACGTCGGTTCCAGACCGTCATGGTGGATGAGCCTTCTCCCGAGGAGGCCGTCTCTATCCTACGTGGTCTGCGTGAACGTTATGAGAACCACCATAAAGTTCGTATCCAGGACGATGCCATCATCGCTGCCGTACAATTGTCCCACCGCTATATCGCGGACCGTTTCTTACCGGACAAGGCGATCGACCTGATGGATGAGGCTGCTGCCAAACTCCGTATGGAACGCGACTCTCAACCGGAGGAACTGGACGAGACCCAGCGCCGTCTGCGCCAGCTGGAGATTGAACGGGAAGCCATCAAACGCGAAGGCGACCAGGCCAAACTGGAACAGCTGAACCGGGAGATAGCCGAACTGACCGAGAAGGACAAGGATCTTCGGGCTAAATGGGAAGGCGAACGTGAGGTGCTTGCCAAGATACAGCAGAACAAGCAGCGGGCTGAGGAACTGAACTTTGAAGCGGAACGTGCGGAACGCGAAGGCAACTATGGTCGTGTGGCCGAGATCCGTTACGGTAATCTGCAGGCACTCGAGGCGGAGACCAAGGAACTCCAGGAAAGTCTCCGTCAGCGCCAGGGTGCTGCCGCGATGGTCAAGGAGGAAGTCACTGCCGACGATATCGCCGACGTAGTGGCACGCTGGACCGGTATTCCAGTCACTAAGATGTTACAAAGTGAACGAGAGAAACTGGTACACCTCGAGACCGAACTTCACCACCGTGTGGTAGGTCAGGAAGAAGCGATTGAGGCCGTCAGCGACGCCGTACGTCGTAGTCGTGCCGGACTGCAAGACCCCAAACGACCGATTGGTTCATTCATCTTCCTGGGACCGACCGGTGTCGGTAAGACTGAGCTGGCCAAGGCTTTGGCGGAATACCTCTTCAACGACGAGAACCTGATGACACGTATCGATATGAGCGAATATCAGGAAAAGTTCAGTGTGAGCCGTCTCGTCGGAGCGCCTCCGGGATACGTCGGATACGATGAAGGCGGTCAGTTGACTGAGGCCGTACGACGCAAACCGTACAGTGTCGTGCTCTTCGATGAAATTGAGAAAGCCCATCCCGACGTCTTCAATATTCTCCTCCAGGTACTGGACGATGGACGTCTGACCGACAACAAGGGACGCGTAGTCAACTTCAAGAATACCATCATCATCATGACCTCCAACCTGGGATCCAGCTATATCCAGAGCCAGTTGGAACATGCCGGTGAAGGAAACACCCCTCAACGCGACAAGGTTTTGGAAGAAACCAAGAACGGACTACTCGAGTTGCTGAAGAAAACCATCCGTCCGGAATTCCTCAACCGAATTGACGACATCATCCTCTTCCAACCTTTGAATGCGAAGGAAATCGGAGAAATTGTCCGTCTACAGGTCAACGCCATCACCCGTCGTCTCGCAGAACAGGACGTAAAACTCGAAGTGAGCGAGGCCGCAATCCAGCGCATTGCCGAGGCCGGATTCGATCCAGAGTTCGGTGCACGTCCGGTGAAACGTGCCCTCCAGCGTCTGTTGCTCAACGATCTGAGCAAGGCCCTTCTGGCCGGTACCGTGGACCGCACCCAACCTATTGTGGTCAATGCCGATGCCGATGGACTGGTTTTTGAAAACGGCAAATAAAGCCAACGAATAACATTCGCTATATACGGATAAGGCGGACAGGAAAGAGATTACTCTCTGACCTGTCCGCCTTTTGTTTATATCTATTCCTTACGTACTGCCATCCACGACCTCGTTCAAGAGTCCTTTCGGCCTTGACAACTATACGCGCTCTTCCGAAATCGACAGAACAAGAATAAGACCTCTTCGCGACCTCTTTAATCCACGGAAAAAGCCCGGTGATACCTAAAAAAAACGAACAAGTCGGAAAAGCCCCAACTTGTTCGTCTTATATTTATCCATAAGAATTATCTGCGATACTTCTGTTCGTTCAATGCCGACATAATGTACAACTGCATCATCTGGATGGCACGTTCATTGTTACCGCCGTTCGGAATAATGATATCCGCGAACTGCTTCGTCGGTTCAATAAACTCGTCGTGCATCGGTTTCAAAACATTACGGTACTTAGAGATCAACATCTCCAAAGGATGACCTCGTTCGGCTGTATCACGCACAATCACACGTAAGAGACGCTCATCAGCACCAGCATCCACAAAAATCTTCAAATCCATCTGGTCACGAAGACTCTTGTCGTACAAAGTCATGATACCTTCAACAATGATCACATCCTTCGGCTCCACATGTACGGTCTCTTCCAGACGAGTACAAGTGATATATGAATAAGTAGGCTGTTCAATGGCATGACCAGATTTCAGTTCTTCAATCTGGTGCGCCAGCAAAGGCCATTCAAAAGCGTCCGGATGGTCAAAATTTGTCTGTTTACGTACCTCTAAAGGAAGATCCGACTGATCATTATAATATGAGTCCTGAGGGATGACTGCTACTGAGCCATCGGGTAGACTCTCTACTATTTTGCGGACCACCGTAGTTTTACCGGAACCTGTTCCGCCTGCTATACCAATAATTAACACAATGCTTCGATTTTAATTAAGAAACTTATTTAGTGCGAATATAAATAAAAATGGCGAATCAAAGAAGTTCTCTGCGAGTTTTTCGTATTTTTGCAAATATGCCTAAAGTTTATAGCATGATATAAAACCTCTAATCAAAGCCTAACCTCTAACCCCTAATCAAAACATAATTCCTAATCAAAACATAATTCCTAACTTCTAACTCCTAACCCCTAATCAAAACATAACTTCTAATTCCTAACTCCTAACCTCTAATCAAAACATAATTCCTAATTTCTAACTCCTAACCCCTAATTAAATCATAATTCCTAATTTCTAACTCCTAATTCCTAATCAAAACATAATTCCTAATTTCTAACTCCTAACCCCTAATTAAAACATAATTCCTAACTCCTAACCCCTAATTAAAACATAATTCCTAACTCCTAACCCCTAATCAAAACATAATTCCTAACTCCTAACCCCTAATCCCTAATTATAACCATGTATCCTGATCCTATCAAAATCATAGAGAAATACTATCCCGAAGACAACGAATTGCGCCGTCTTCTTCTTCATCATAGCCGCCAGGTCACAGAACGCGCACTCAGCATTGTCGACCATCATCCCGAACTGGAAATCAACCGCGATTTCGTCTATTGTGCCGCCATGCTCCACGATATCGGCATCTTCCTCACCTATGCCCCCAGCATTCACTGTCAAGGCAACGCCCCCTATCTTCTCCATGGCCGCCTCGGAGCTGAAATCATGCGAAAAGAAGGTTACGAGGATATCGCCAGAGTATGCGAACGCCATACCGGCACCGGACTGACGAAAGAAAATATCCGTCAGCAAAAGCTACCGCTCCCCGAAGAGGACTTCCGACCGGAGACCTGGGCCGAGAAACTCATCTGCTATGCTGATAAATTCTATTCCAAGAGCCATCCTGAAAAAAGCCGCACCAAGGAAGAAACCGCAAAGAGTCTGGAAAAGTTCGGGGATGAGGGAGTCAAACTCTTCCTGACCTGGGCCGATATTTTCGAGCCGGAGGAGTAACGGTACCTCCGGCTCCTTCAGAAAGTCCTGCGGACTAAATCTTTAACATTTTGTTAAATCACTCCTCCACAAACATAGGTCTCCGATTTTTTGTGTAATTTTGCATACGCGAAAAATTTTGAGCAGAATTCTCTTGAGAACAACAATTATATTTATTTTATCGGCACTTACCGCTATTTCCACTGCAAGTGGCCGACCGAATACGACGTATACTTCTCCAGCGAAGATTTCCCTAAAAGAAATCCTCGCTCATCGTCTATACACCAGCGACAGGCACAGGGCCTCCGCTAATGATACCCTCCGTCCTTCTGTTGCCATCAACGACAGTATTGACCTTCGTTTTACTCCGCCTTTTGCCAATGCAGATTCTGTCTCTACAGACTCCGTAGCCAGTGACTCGGTAAAGTCCCATTCTTCAGGACTGGACGCTCCGGTAGAATATAAGGCCACCGACTCCCTCGTCTTTGACGCCAATCTCGGACTGGCTTATCTTTATGGCAAGGCCAATGTGAAATACCAGGATATGCAGCTCGATGCTGCTACGATTACCATGAATATGGACAGCAGTCTGGTACATGCCGAAGGATTACGTGACTCCACGGGAAAGACCACCGATGCACCAGTCTACAAACAAGGAGGTGACCATTACGACAGTGAGAAGATGTCGTTCAACTTCAAGACGAAGAAGGGCTACATCAGCAATGTCGCGACTGTACAGGGAAACGGTTTTCTCCACAGTTCCCAGTCCAAACGCGCTGACGACGGTATGCTCTATATGCAGCATGCGAAGTATACCACCTGCGACGCGAAGCATCCCCACTTCTACATGCAACTTTCCAGAGCCAAGGTGAAACCTGGCAAAGAGGCCATTTTCGGTCCGGCTTATCTGGTCGTAGAAGATGTGCCGCTCCCGATTGCCATCCCTTACGGTTTCTTCCCGTTCAACAAGAGCTATAGCAGCGGTTTCATTATGCCGACCTATGGTGACGAGACGAGCCGTGGTTTCTATCTTCGTGATGGGGGCTACTATTTTGCTATCAACGACAGGATGGACTTCAAGGCTCTCGGAGAAATCTATACGAAAGGTTCCTGGGGACTGAGCGGAGAGATGAACTACAACAAGCGCTATAAATATAGCGGTAATTTCTATGTCAGTTATCTGCGGACCGTCGAAGGGGAAAAGAATATGCCGGACTACTCGGTGACCAAGAGTTTGAAACTCCAGTGGTCCCACCGTAAGGACTCCAAGGCAAATCCGAATTCCAGCTTCTCGGCACGCGTCAACTTTGCTTCAGAAAACTACGAACGCAAGAATCTGGAGAGTATGTACAACCCGCTCTCCTATTCCCAGAGTACCCGTGCCAGTTCTGTCAGCTACTCCTATACTTTCCCATCTATCGGACTGAACATCGCCTCATCCGCCAACCTGACGCAGAGTATGCGCGACAGTTCTATAGCTGTGACCTTACCGGACCTGTCCATCACCCTCAACCGCTTCTACCCTTTCCGCCGGAAACATCAGGTGGGTAAAGAACGCTGGTATGAGAAGATTTCCATGTCGTACAGCGGACAGATGTCCAACAGTATCACCACCCGGGAGAGCGAACTCTTCAAGTCGAATCTCGTGAAGGACTGGCGCAACGGTATGCAGCATACCATTCCTATCGACGCCAACTTCCAGTTGTTCAAATACATCAATATCTCGCCGAACTTCCGCTTCCGCGATATCATGTACTCCAAGAGAGTGGAACGTTCCTGGGATACGGGCAAACAGCAGGAGGTCAATGATACCACCTACGGTTTCTACAACCTTTACGACTGGCAGGTCGGAGTGTCTGCCAATACCACCCTCTACGGTTTCTACAAACCGATCAAGAAATTATTCGGCGACAAGATTATCGCCATCCGTCACGTGCTGAAGCCTAGTGTATCACTTTCCTATGCTCCAGACTTCACTACCGACCGCTATGGCTATGTCGACCATTACGTCAAGACCGACCAATATGGTAATGTGTCTACCGTGGAATATTCTCCTTATGCCGGACAGCTTTACGGTTATCCTTCGGGAAAGAAACAAGGTATGATCTCCATGTCCCTCTCCAATAATTTGGAGATGAAAGTGAAGAGCGACCGCGACACCACTGGTATGCGCAAGATCAGTCTGATTGATGAACTCAGCGGTTCGTTGTCCTATAACTTTGCGGCACCGACCCGTCCTTGGAGTAACCTCAACACCCGTCTCCGTTTGAAACTGACCAAGAGCTACACCTTCTCCATGGCAGCCCGTTTCGCCACCTACGCCTATAAGTTCGATGAGAGCGGACACGTAGTGACGAGCGACCGCACAGAATGGAGCTATGGCCGCTTCGGTCGTTTCCAGGGAATGTCCCAGAACTTGTCGTATACCTTCAATAACGGCACCTTCCGAAAATGGATGGATTTCTTCTCCGGCAAGTCCAAGGAGGATGAAAACACCAACAACAAAGACCTCGACAATGACAGCGAGGATATGGACGATGCAAATGTAGACCCGGAAATCAAGAAGTCCAAGAAGTCGACCAAGAAGACCGAAAAGGCGCAGGTGGACGAAGACGGCTATCTGAGTTTCAAATTACCTTGGGCCTTCACCGTGTCCTATGGCGTCACGATGTTTGAGGACAAGAGCAAGGAAATCAACGTGCGCCGCATGCGCTATCCATTCTCCTTCACCCACACGCTCAACTTCTCGGGTTTCTTGCGTATCGCAGACGGCTGGAATATTACTTTCAGCTCCGGTTACGACTTCAACTTCCACAAGTTGTCCATGACCACCGCCTCTGTCGCCCGCGATCTCCACTGCTTCGAGATGTCCTGCAATGTGGTGATCCGTCCTTACTCTTCGTTTAACTTCTCCTTCCGTGCAAAAGCCAACGAACTGGCTGATGCCCTCAAATGGGATAAGCGAAGCTCTTACAGTTCCAACATTGAGTGGTATTAATAACAAGGTATCCTAGACTAAATAAATTATAACCCTTACTCTAAAATCAAACGAAAATGAAAAAGATCAGTTTCTTGCTCATCAGTGCAATCGCATTGCTTTTTGCCGCTTGTGCAGAATCTAAATTCGAAATGCATCAGACCTATTTCTATCCACAGCAGCCAGGTGGAATGAAATTCTATGCAGACCAAACTTACGATAGTATCAAAGTATTTTCATACGACCCTTGGACTGCTGAAATCCAGGCAGAACAACCTTGGTTCAACATCACGCCGACCAGTTGCGAGGCTCGTCCTGGAAGTTCGGCCCTTACCCGTATCGACATCAGCATGCCACAGAACACCACCGGCAAGAACTATAAAGGTTCCATCGTGGTCAGCACTTACGATAACAACAAAATCAGCATGCCGATCTATCAGTGTTCCTGGTTAGACATCCAATATCCTACAGAAACCGTTGTCGGCGACAAATACGAGGACAAGACGGTGACGTTCAACCTGCCGATCAGCGCAGCAGAAAAGTCCACCACCATCAGTTTCCATGTCTATCAGGACGGCGCCACTTTGACGAGCGATTCAGAATGGGTGGTACCCGGAGAAACGAAATTCAAGAAAGGCAGTCACTCCGTCGTTCTGAATACCGAACAGAACGAGAGCAAGAGCGAACGTAAAGCGATGGTCGTTCTGACTTCCGGTGATATCAGCACCCCAATTCATATCACCCAGGCCGGAAAGAAAGATAAAGAAGAAAAAGAAAACAAATAATCACTTGCTTTTATAACCCGAACTCCCCACCGTTCATTAAGACCGGTGGGGAGTTTTTGGTTCACAGATGTTCCGGACGAGTATTCCCGGCGAAAAGACCATTTGCAAAACCACCAGAGCAAGCAGATTTTTTATACCTTTGTAACTGCATTGAGGTGACATTAAATGCAACTTTTTTATTTTATATTCTAACGCAAGCATTTATGTACACCGTTATCAAACGTATGGAAGTTTCAGCCGCACATCAATTGAAACTTTCCTATTCCAGCAAGTGCGAGTTCCTTCACGGACATAATTGGATTATCACCGTCTACTGCCGTTCCAAAGAATTGAACGCCGATGGTATGGTGTTGGATTTCACCCATATCAAGAAGGCCGTGAAAGAACAGCTCGACCACAAGAATCTCAACGATGTTCTTCCTTTCAACCCTACCGCTGAGAATATCGCCAAATGGATTTGCGACCAGATTCCCACCTGCTTCAAGGTTGAAGTACAGGAGTCAGAAAACAATGTGGCCATCTATGAGAAAGATTAACGAGATTTTCTACAGTCTGCAGGGAGAAGGTTTCCATACCGGCACCCCGGCCGTTTTCATCCGCTTCTCCGGCTGCAACCTCCGCTGTCCCTTCTGCGATACCCAGCACGAGACCGGTACACTGATGACCGATGAAGCCATCCTCCAGGAAGTCAACCGCTATCCGGCTACGACCGTTATCCTCACAGGTGGAGAACCCTCACTCTGGATTGACGAGAAACTGGTGGACCTGCTGCATCAGAACGGGAAATATATCTGTATCGAGACCAATGGCACCCGTGCCCTCCCCAACCATATTGACTGGGTGACCTGTTCCCCAAAGACTGGTGGTGAAGTGGTCCTGACGCATATGGACGAAGTCAAAGTGGTCTACGAGGGACAACCGCTGACTCCCTACGAATCCCTACCCGCCCGGCATTTTTTTCTCCAGCCCTGTTCCTGTGCCAACACTGAGGAAACGGTGGCCTGTGTGCTCCGCCATCCGAAATGGCGGTTGAGTCTGCAGACCCACAAACTCATCCAGATTCAGTAAGTCCGTTAACCTCGGATTTAAATTTTATAGCTATATTTGTTCATCGTTATCTTTTTTCAAATCAGATATAACTATGAAACATCTACTTGAAGGAAAAGTGGCCATCGTCACTGGAGGTACAAGAGGCATCGGGTATGCCATCGTCAAGAAATATGCAGAAGCCGGTGCCACTGTCGTCCTCTGCGGCTCACGGCAAGAAACAGCGGAAAAAGCCTTACTGCAACTCCGCGAGGAACTTCCCGGAGTGAAAGCCGACGCCATCTGGCCCCGCCTCACCGATCTCACCTCCGTAGAAAGTAACTTCAGCGAGGTACAGCAGAAATACGGTAGCATCGATATTCTCGTCAACAATGCCGGCTGCTCACAACGCACCCCGTTCTACGACTATACCGAGCAGGAGTACGACAAGATCATGGACCTCAATGTCAAGTCCCTCTTCGTCTGTTCGCAGATTGCCGCCCGCATCATGAAGGCGCAAGGAGGCGGCAGTATCATCAATACCAGTTCGATGGTCAGCCTCTACGGTCAACCTTCAGGTTTTGCCTACCCGGCATCCAAATTTGCGGTCAATGGCATCACGAAATCTTTGGCCCGCGAATTAGGCAAAGACCATATCCGTGTCAATGCTGTGGCACCGGGAGTGGTAAAAACCGACATGGTGGACAACCTGCCGAAGGAAGTGATACAGCCCGTCATCGACAAGATACCTTTGGGAAGAATGGCAGAGGCTGAAGACATAGCCAACGCATTTCTCTATCTCGCCAGTGACCTCGCCGCCTATGTCAACGGCAACGTGATCTCTGTGGATGGCGGTATCGTATCATAAACATATTTTCTCAAAAAGCGGAATGCAGACCCGAAAAGATCTACATTCCGCTCTTCAATAGGAATTACTAATTTTTATTCCGATTCCAAACGACACTATCGTTTATTGACTCTCAAAATCAAGTACGTCAATATACAAGTTCAAAATCGCTCAACGGCACAGTGAAATCCAATCCGAACCAATTCGCATAAAGTTGCCCATCACTATTGTGGCGTGAAATCTCTACGTCATCTTTGGGTAGTACTTGTCGTAGGAACTCGTAACGCGCCAATTCAACGGAATAACGATGCAAATACGCTGATGCATTATTCTCTTCTCGGTCCCCTTTGTAAGCCGCTTCCCGTTTTTCCTTCTTGACATCACAAATCACCAAATCAAGACGACTGCGACTTACAATCACATCCACGATTTCATATTCCTCATCCAGCAATTGCTGATTGAGATTCTTCTCATGCAGTGCCTTGAGCAAGTCGTCATATTCCTCCTTCTCCAATTGTTTCAGCAAAGCGGTCCAGACATAAGTTTGTCGTCCTGCCGACTTTTCCTTATCCAGCTGATAGAGCACCGAAGGTACCTCACACTCACCATCCAAATCGAGATAAAGCATCCGTTCCTCCTCTTTCCATTCTCCTATACCGAAGACAACGCCACCTGGAACATGTGGATGCGCCACCTGTACCATCCTCGAAGAATCATCTGTGAAAAAAGTCAAGGTGAAGAAGTCTTCCAACTGATACCCCTTATCTTTCTTCTTTTTACTCAGACGGGAAAGAAAATAATAGCCACTACCAGCCTGACCGCTTGGTAAACAGCTCATCCACCAAATTTCCGAAGTATCTTCGTCAAGCAACTGATCGGGCTTCACCCAATAGGTATCGTCCTCCCAGTTGTAAAGGGTCATCATGTTCAGATAGGTCTCTATCTGTCCTGGATGGGCGGCAAAAGAAAAGAAGATTTCCAACAATTGCACCAGCCCCCAAACCGTATGGGAAATCTGGCTCATATAAATCGGATTTTCCCGATAGTTCTTAACGACGCGCACCAGATCCAACCGATGCGGAAACTCCTTCTCGAAAATCTCAATCAGGTCGGAGCAGATGGAGTCATAATCGCGGTCAAAATATTTATGATAGACCACATATCCCCCGCATTTCAGATAGAACAGAGCGACACAGTGGAGGTAATTGTACCAATTGTCATAATTCATTTCATGAAGAGCATCGCAAAAGGAAAGGAAGGCGTCAGGAAGTTCCTCCCAATTGCCTTCAATCAGCGCCACCAGCAGACGGGAACGGAACTCCTTCCTTTCCTCTTCCGGAAGTGCGGCGCACTGTTTTTTATACACACTGTATAGAGAGGTCGCCATTTTATCTGCTTCAACCAAATCCGAAAGATCCTCTTCTGAGAGTCCCATCAAATGATAGAAATCCTCGTAGACCGCGTTATAATTTTTCAGTTTTCCGTTCGTAATCCGTCGCCCCAAATTCTTGCCAGTCTCCGTAAACAACTTACCGAATGCCGTCACAGAAGAAGCGAAGAGCTGATGTTCTACGATATAAGACAGATTTTCCTTTTTCTCTTCTAACGTCATATTTCCCCGTTTATCTTTTCATATTCTTCGACCTGGATTTCTGCTGTTTTCAAAATCGTCTGCTCCACCTCATCGGCAAATTCAGAGCGAAGCATATTCACCCGCTTCACAAAGTCGCAGTCCTGAGGAAGAGCCCGCAGACGGTCGTTGAAACGGCAACTGTCCAAGTCCAACTGCTGCACGTAATACGTATGGCTCATGCAGTCTAATTTTCTATCTTCATCCAAAGATAGCGAATTAATATATCCCTGCAAATCTTCTTTCTCCTGTTCCATAAAGTCATCCCACTCTTTTTTGGTTTTGTCGAGCAAAGCATCGACTGAAACCACCTGGCTGCGGATAATCTTATTGTAGTTCAAGGCTGGAGACACCACACGATTTCCTTTCTTGCGCTGACTCCAACCATATGCCAAAGACGCCACGCCCACGCCACAGAGCAAATAGGCCCATGTGGAATTTTCAGAAGAAGTGCAAGCACGACCAACCACTCCTGCTGCCAGCGCGGCTCCACCCATCAGCAGATAAGGATTAGTCCCCGCCTTTCCTTTACCCTCCTGATCGACGGTTTCAACTTTCACTTCCAGATCACGAATACTGCCCGACGCTTCTTTTGACAGTTGTTTGGAAAAACCAACTATCGCCTCGCTTTTTTTATCAATATATTGTTTCATATTCCTACTGTTTTTTTACACCTTCAATTGTTTTCTTCGTCTCAATCAAAACGTTCAAGGCCTCAGTGATTTTCTTCTCCACTTCCACCTTGTGCTTCAAGTCGTCCTCCAGCTGTCGGAGATAATCCTCACCGGCATGCACCAGACGCTCGTCGATATTCTTCCGTAACTTTTCAAGTTGTGACAATACCTGCGCTACCGTTTTGTTCGCCTCCTTCACAATGCCATCCGTGAAATATTTCATGCGCAGCTGAATCTCCTCACGCATATTTTCTTCCTTCTCCTTGGAAAGACGGTTCAACTTTCCTTGCACCTCACTGCCTGAACAATCATAAGATGGGTTGGTGATACGGTATTCCTGATCGTTGCAAAGACGCGCAAACTGATTTTGAAAATCCACCAGCACATTCTGAGTTTCCAGAATCTTACAAACATCAATATCGCTCAACGTCCCATCAATCAAGTTACGGTAATAGCTGTCGTTAAAACTCAAATCCTCGCAACGCTTCGAAAACTCCGTGATTTTCTCGCAGAAAGCATCAAAGAGTTGCTGCTTCATCGTTTCATAATGCTTACGCCACTCATCTTTCCATTTTCTTTCGTAATCGGCGGTCAAGGTCATCAGGTTCCGTCGCAACTGCTCCGTCTCAATCTGCTTCACGTCATACTGATCGGTATCGGTAGTTGTAAAAAATAAGATTTTCCCTTTATGCCGCACCGATACTTCCTCTGTGATCATCGGCACATTCAGACAAGACGGATAAGGGATGTTCTCCTTCAGAAGTTTGATTTCCTTTTGCAAACTGTTCGCGAATATTTGGATAAACAAAGAGAAATCCGATTTCAGCGACTCAAACAGCCGCTTCTGGTTTTCCTTCTGCTTTTTCAGCTGTGCCACTCCCACGGTGTTGAGTTCCTTCCGTTTCTCTTCCATGCGGTCCACAGCCTCAGCCACCACCTGATACAGATTTTCCGTATTTCTTTCAAAATACTCCTTCACCTTCTGCTGAATGATCTGCTCCTTATTTTTCTTGAACATCCCCTCGAGATAGTCCTCCCGGATAACATCCATATTCGCCAAAGCCAAATAGGTTTCCTTTGCCGATTGAGCATCAGCAAAAGCCGAAGGGAAAAGTTTTTTCATCTGCTGTGCCACATGCTGCTCGATGCTGTCCCACTCACCACTGGGCTTGTTCGCCAACGTATAGCTGATGCCCGAAGTCGTGTCAAAACGGATGTCCATATTCTTGTTGTCGAGTTCCCCACTCTGTTCGCGGAATCGTTTTTCCAGAGCACGGCGTGAAGCGGTATCGGCACCGTCAAGATCGTCGGCATACTTCAGCCCCTGGTCCTGGAGCACATCGTCGTACTTGCTCGCCAACAACAGCACGGTCCCCACGCCCTGTCCACCGACACGGGTATTCATGAACGAAGCGTCCGTGCTGTCGAAGAAACGGGAAGCGTAGCTCAGGAAGAATACCCCATGACAGGAATGCAAGAATTGGCGCGTACGGTTCTCACGTGAAACGATAGGGTCATTCACCCCCGGAGTGTCCACCACGCGGATGCCCTTCAGACGTTCGTCCTTCAAATGAATCACCAGACTCTTCACCACAGAGGTGTATTCCCCTTCGGCGCCCACATAACTGTTGAGCACCTGCTGCAAGTCGCGATGTCCAGAAAACGCCACCACTTCCGGTTCCGCACCGATTTTGCGACGTGCCGTATTGCCACAACGACTCACCAGTTCGTAGCCCGACTGCTCCAGTTCCGTAGTTCCTTCCTTCACTGCCCGCTCTATCATCGACTCCGAAACACCCTTCATGTTGGGATCGGATTTGACTTCCTCCCTCACCTTGCAGTAGAGCATATTCAGATTCTCAAATTCTTTCCAGTCGTCCTTCGAGTAATATTCCACCTCAAAACTGTTTTCCTCGGCATATTCCAGCACCGTCAGTCCGGCAGTCATCGGAGTAGATGCCTTTGGCAGCACCGAGTCGCCCTCAAAAAACAAGGAGTTGAGAAAAGACGATTTCCCCGCCTTCACCTGACCGACTACACCGATTTTCAAGATATTTCCTTCCTTGATGAGTTCCTCTCCTCCCGATTTGAATTCGAGGAATTGCTGACGGATTTCCGTCTGATATTTCTCAAAATTCGACAGATGGATATTCGCTATCTGCTGAATCTGAAGATCTGTATGTTTTATAAAATCTGAAAACTGATTGATATTCATTTCTTCTTACTATATTAAATTTTATTGCAAAGCCAATTACTGAAATCATTGGGACGGTAAACGTCTATCGCATCCTTTCCCTGTTCTGTTTTGCTGTAAGCCAACGAGGAATCTTCCTCCAACATCAGCTCGCAAAGATGGCGGTAACCATTCTCCACCGCTGTGTGGAAAGCATTCATGCCACGTCCATCGTAGGCTGAGAGATCCGCCCCCTGCTCAATGAAGAAACGCACCATCTGAATGTTGCCTTCCTTCACCGCATAAGTCAGTGGCGAGTAGCCATCGCCCGAATGTTCATTCAAGTTCACTCCACGCGAGAAGCAGGCAGTAAAAGTTTTGTAGTCGCGCTTCGCAATTGCAGCAAATACATTCTGCGAATCGTTCATACTGATACGCACGTCCTGCGCCTGATGCGCCTTCTGCTGATACTTGCGGATGCCGTCACGGAGTTCGTTCACGACAACCATGCGATAATTGTTCATCATTTTCACCAGATAACGATGTGTCTCAATATCCTCATTGTTCTCTTTCAAATCATTCTCACACTCGTCGTAGTCATTCTGATGTTTTCGTTCAACGAAATCAGCAAGATCCTTTACGCTCGAATATAGATTCTTACCATACTCTTCCTTGAAATAGGTATAGTCGTAAACATTATCATATTTTTTATTGAATCGATCTATTTTACGCGCATCACTGTCAATAAGTCCACCCAGCCTGTCGGAACCCCAAAAACGATCATTTTCAATTTCAATCACCTTATTGTGAAAATCCGTCCAAGCAGACAACGAATTACTCCATCCACTTAACGCTTGGTCCGCCACTTTCATCATTTGGCTATACCCTTTGACTGCCACATCATTAATTCCTTCCAGTACTAGCCCGATAAGCTCTTTGTCATCTTTAAGCGCCTTGTATATGTTATTTTTCAATTCAAGATTTTCCTTTCGCTCCTCTTCGTAATTGCTCAGGCCTTTTTTCAAATATTCCACCTCATCCCTAAACAGCTGTTCAATCTGCGAAAGGATATTCTCCACCTCACCTTTGCCATTGCCACAACTGCGGATTTGCTTCAGCAAGGCAGGAAGGGTGTAGCCTTTGGAAGAACAATAAATCTGATTCTCCATAGAACTGTAGCCCAGCACATCGACCAACTGCCTTCCGAAGGAAGCGAACTGGGAGGCTGTCTGCCGTACAATTTTCTGCATTTCCTCCCTTCCCTTCTTATCCGCCTTGTTGAAAAGAATGACCACCCGGCGGTTCTCGTCTTTCTGCAGATAGCTCTCTATCACCTGACGGTCGCGAGTGCACACCGTTCCACCACCCGCATCGACCACCCACAGCAACACATTGCCACGTTCCAATGCCGACAAAGCGACATCCTCGTCCGTCTTTCCGTTTTCTGCATTCACCTTCTCTGAATTATTATAACCCGGAGTATCGATAAATACGAAACCATCCAATTCACGGGAAGGGAGTTCTACAAACAGTTTTTCTGGCGCAGTTTAATTCTTCCGTGGAATTTCAATCCCGGTTTTTAGCCAAAAATTG
>SAMEA104404097__coassemble_498_pt1 | contig 38942 bp, 51 predicted proteins | sample SAMEA104404097__metabat2_low_PE_059 | metagenome-assembled genome bin SAMEA104404097 (sample SAMEA104404097) | Balaenoptera acutorostrata | reverse complement strand
CGGTCGCGCCGATGGTACTGCATACCCGTGGGAGAGTAGGTCGCCGCCATTTTAAGAGAGTCTTCAAGGCAAATGCTTTGGAGACTCTTTTTTTGCGTTGATGGAAGGGGGGCTTTAAGGAGGATAAGGTCTTTACAGTCATTAGGGTCATTAAGGTCGTTAACGACTCTAACGACCCTAATGACCTTAACGACCCTAATGACCTTAACGACTCTAGCGACCCTAATGACCTTAACGACTCTAATTCCCCTAATGCCCCTATCGACTCTAATGCTCCTTATCCCCTAATGCCCTTATAGGCCCAAACCTCCTTAATACCCTTTCCTCCTATTGTCTCCTTCAATTCTCCAAATTCGCCCTGCTCTTCTTTGCAATCTGCAGCTCGTTAACCTATTTATTTTGCTGGTCTTTTATTTTTGGCTAACTTCGCCTTATGAATTTTCATCATTATCGAAATAGTCGTCTTCTTCGTTGGGTCTTTCGTTTCCGTAAACGGTGTGGTTACGGAATCCATTCGCCCTTCGCCTTTAATTTTGTCACTGGGGTCATTTATGAATCCGGTGAATATTATGCGTATGCTGATCTCACCAAGTTATCTGCAAAGGAAGAGAGTCATTTGCGCCTTAAGGACAATCGTCTTCTTTTTCGTATGGTGAATTTTCAAAATCCGGAATATGGACTCATGTTGGCACCTGATTTAGGGTTAACTGCCTCCTATATGCGTGCGGCAAAGACTTCTTGCCGTTGGACGGTAAAAGATCAGGTTGACTCTTTTCTTATATCACTGCCTTTGCACCAGTTCGATTTTGTCTATGCCGAGGCGGAATTCATGACCCCCGAGATCTGGTCGGCTTTATGTGCTTGCTCACACCCCCTTTCTATGATGGTTATTCATGGTATTCATGCGACGGACACTTCGTACCGCTATTGGAAACACTGCATTTCAGATGCTCAAGTCCGTGTCACTTTTGATTTGTTTGACTTTGGCATTCTTTTCTTCGAAGAACGACTTAATAAGGAAAATTATACAATCAACTATTATTAATATTCAATTATGGCAGATTCAGATATAGAGCAAAATTCACAACCCATTATTCCCCGAGACGTTTTCACTTCGCTTCCTGACGGGGAAAGTGTAAGAAAAGATGATCTACGCATTCAGGCTTGCGGTAGTGTGGATGAACTCAATAGTTACATCGGATTACTCTTAACAGATGTCCCTATCAATTTAGTTTCGGAACTTCAAACCATCCAGACGAATTTGTTCTCTGTAGGTGCAGTTGTCGCTGGTCGACCCATGCAGGAAGGTTGGCCGACCACTGACGATGTTGACTCGTTAAAATCCCGTATCACTGATTTCAATAAGCAATGTGGTGCCATTTCTTCTTTTATTCTTCCTGGCGGATGTCATGCCGCGGCTCTTGCCCATATCTGCCGCACCATCTGTAGACGTGCTGAGCGAGAAATTGTCGCCACTGGAAAATATGAAGTAGTGCCTTACATGAACCGCCTCTCTACTTACTTTTTTCATCTAGCTCGTTATTTAAATTTATTTTACGGATACAAGGAATTTTATATCTAAAAATATTTGTCCTTACGAACAAAAATCTTATATTTGCGCCAAATTTTTAAAACTAGTATTATTTAAAAGAACAGAAGATTATGTATTGGACATTGGAACTGGCTTCTAAACTCGAAGATGCACCTTGGCCTGCTTCTAAGGAAGAGCTCATTGACTATGCAATGCGTTCAGGTGCTCCGATGGAGGTGGTAGAGAATTTGCAGGAATTGGAAGATGAAGGCGAACTATACGAAACAATTGAAGATGTTTGGCCTGACTATCCTACTAAAGAGGACTTCCTCTTCAACGAAGACGAGTATTAATAGGTTCTCTTCTTGTGGAAGTAGACATTAAGAAATAAAGGATTCTGTTTTCAGAGTCCTTTTATTTTTTTATTCAGTTTCTTCCTTGTCAACCTTCTAGCTATGCTGTAAATAAAATTGTGCATTCAATTTTTTTTCCTAAATTTGCAATTTAGGGCTTTATAGCCGAGTTTAAAACATGGTCTTATGAAGATAACGGAATTATTAGAGAAAAATGCGGGAACAGCTTTCTCTTTCGAGGTCTTGCCACCTTTGAAGGGTACTGGTATTGGTGGTTTGAAACGTACCATTGACCGCTTACGTGATTTTGACCCTCTTTACATCAATATCACTACTCATCGTTCCGAATATGTCTATCATGATCTTGGTGAGGGGTTGATGCAACGTTCTCGTTTACGACGTCGTCCTGGTACGGTTGCCGTTGCTGCAGCTATTCAGAATGAGTATAAAATTCCGGTCGTCCCCCATATCCTATGTTCCGGTTTTACGCGTTCGGAGACCGAATATGTGCTTCTGGATCTCCAATTTCTCGGAATTGAGAATATTCTCGTGTTGAGAGGAGACAAGGCGAAAGAAGATGCCGTCTTTAAACCAACCCCCGACGGTTATTCCCATACCACGGAACTTCAGCAACAGATCAACCAATTTAACTCGGGCCAATTTGTAGATGGCTCCGAGATTAAAGTACCCGGTATTCCCTTTAGTTACGGGGTGGCCTGTTATCCGGAGAAACATGAGGAAGCACTTAACCTTTCTACCGATCTCCATTGGTTCAAGGTCAAGGTAGCTCTAGGTGCTGAGTACGGTGTCACTCAATTGTTTTATGACAATGCCGCTTATTTCCGATTTGTCGACCAGGCTAGGAAAGCCGGCATACAGGTACCGATTATTCCAGGCATCAAGCCGTTGTCAAAACTTTCCCAGTTATCTGTTATTCCAAAAACTTTCCATTGTGACTTGCCCGAAGACTTGGCGCGAGAAGCATTAAAGTGTAAAACGGATGACGATGTCAAGGCCCTTGGAGTAGAGTGGGGGGTAGCCCAATGCAAGGAATTGATGGCTCATGGAGTTCCAAGTCTTCATTTTTATACGGTATCGGCTGTGGAAAGCATTGCTGAAATAGCCAAAAGAATTTATTAGTTAGCTTCTCGCTTTGTCTGTATCGGACAAGACGCGTAAGCTGAAATTTATAATACACACAACAAGATGCTATTTTCAGATGTTATTGGCCAGGAAGAAGTAAAGGCACAACTGCGCAGACAGTTGAATGAAGACCGAATTCCACATGCGCAGCTCTTCTGTGGACCTGAGGGTTGTGGAAAACTGGCGATGGCTTTGGCTTATGCTTCGGCTTTGTTGTGTAGACAGCCGGAGAACGGAGAGCCTTGCCAGCACTGCGCTTCTTGTAGAATGACCGCTACATTGGCCCATCCTGATCTGCATTTCGTGTTTCCGGTAATTAAACAGAAAGGACAAAGTGGGGAGCCGGTGAGTGACCAGTACCTTAAAGAATGGCGGACTCAATTGTTGGATACGCCCTACTTCAGCCGTCTTACCTGGTTGTCCAGAATGGAGGTGGAAAATCAGCAGTCCCAGATTGGTGTCGCAGAAAGCGATCTGATTTTAAAAAAGCTGAGTTTGGTTTCTGGTCAGGGAGGCTATAAGGTGATGATTATCTGGCTGCCGGAACAGATGAATATTCCAGCGGCTAACAAATTGCTTAAAATTCTGGAGGAACCACCTCGTCAGACGGTTTTCCTATTGGTGTCCGACCAACCAGAGAAATTATTGACCACGATTGTCAGCCGTACACAAAGAATTGTGTTCCCTGCTTTGACTGAGTCGGAACTAACTCAAGCGTTGATCTCCAAGAATAAACTTCAGCCCGAGGATGCGCGCACGATTGCCCGTCTCAGTGAGGGTAGCTATGTGAAAGCTTTGCAAGAGGTGAGTATTAATGAAGATGGTGCTTTGTTCTTCGATATGTTCGTGTTGCTGATGCGTCTGAGCTACATGCGTAAGATCAAGGATATGTTCGAATGGGCGGAGCAGGTCTCTTCGTGGGGGCGCGAACGCCAGAAAAATTTTTTGGACTTCTGTCAACGTCTGGTGAGAGAGAATTTTATCTATAATTTTCACAAGCCGGAACTGAACTACCAGAATCAGAAGGAGTCGAATTTTTCGGTAAAGTTTGCGCGTTTCATCAACGAACGTAATGTAATCGGAATTATGGATGAGTTGTCTTATGCCCAACGTGACATCGAGCAGAATGTCAATCCGCGTATGGTATTCTTCGACTTCGCATTGAAGATGATTGTCTTACTCATCCAGTAACGAGATTTTTTCTATATATAAATGAGGATGATTGCCTTTTTTTGGGTGACATCCGTAGTATTGTTATAATCATGGATAATGAATTCAAAATATGCTGTTCTGTCAGAGGCTTCTGTGCTAAGGGGTGCGGTCGTCAAGACAAACAGCTAAATACTTATGATTACCTGGCTGGTATACCCGGCAACTCCAATAGTGGAGACCTGGTAGAGGTCCAATTTAAGCATACCCGCAAGGGGTATTATCGGAATGATAATCATCTTCCTTTGGAAAAAGGTGATATGGTTGCTGTTGAAGCTTCCCCAGGTCATGATATTGGCGTTGTCACTTTGACGGGACAGTTGGTTCCGCTTCAGATGAAAAAGGCCAATTTAAAACCAGGCGTTGAAATCAAACGTGTGTATCGTAAGGCTCGACCAGCCGACATTGACCAGTATGAGGCTGCCAAGGCTTTGGAGCAGGATACGATGATCAGATCCCGTAAGATCGCCAAGGATTTGGATCTGAATATGAAAATTGGTGATGTGGAATACCAGGGGGATGGTAACAAGGCCATCTTCTATTATATCGCAGATGCTCGTGTCGACTTTCGCCAGCTCATTAAGGTGTTGGCCGAGGCATTCCGTGTCAGAATCGAGATGAAGCAGATTGGCGCGCGTCAAGAAGCCGGACGTATCGGTGGAATCGGACCATGTGGCCGTGAATTGTGTTGCGCTACCTGGATGAAGAATTTCAATTCGGTGTCTACAACTGCAGCACGTTTCCAGGATATTTCTCCTAATCCTCAGAAACTGGCCGGGCAATGTGCCAAATTAAAGTGTTGTCTCAATTACGAGGTGGACACTTATGTCGAAGCCAGTAAAAAATTGCCACAGCGTGATCTTTCTTTGGAGACTGCCGATGCTACATACTATCTTTTCAAGACTGATATCCTGGCTGGCCTCGTGACCTACAGTACCGACAAACGTATGGCGGCTAACCTGGTGACTATTTCGGCGGATCGTGCGCAAGAAATCATCCGCATGAACAAGGCCGGGGAAAAACCTGTCGCGCTGGATGATACGACTCCTTCAGAGCCCACTCGGCCTATCGACTTGGTGGAGCAAGAGGACCTACATCGTTTTGACAAATCCAAAAAACGTAAGAATGGGAATAATAAACGTAAGGGGGCTAACAACGATGATCGTAAAGATGGTGAGAACCGCGACGTCGCTAAGGCTAAGGCCAATAATCAGCGCGATGATTCCAATAAAGAGAATGGTCAACGTCCAAACAATAAGGATCGGAGAGGACCAAAGGGGGCACAACGGCAGCCTTCTCCGCGTGATGCTCAGAAAGACGGAGCAAAAAATCCTAATCCTGCCTTGACCGAGACTACAGCGGATAATGACCGTGGTCCTGGCAATCGTCAGCGTCCGACGCGGGAACCGAATTCTGGACGCAATTCCGCTATTGCAGATGACGGATCGGCTAAGTCAAAAGATACTAGACCGCAGATTGAGCAAAAATCTCCAAAAGTAACTAATGAGCAGCCTGCTCAGGCGGGGACGGGGGATCGACAGCAGACGAACAATAAACCGGCCGGTGAGCCTCGACAGCAACCGCAGAACCGCGGACAGGTGGTCAACCGCCCGCAGAACGATAATCGTACTACAACCAATCGTAGCCAGAACCCCGGTCGTCCGCAATCAGCAAACCCCGGTCGACCAGGCACTCCTTCCCGAACTCAAAACCCCGGTAGGGGTCAGCAGAATGCCATTCGTCCACAAGATGAATCTCCAAAAGAAGGTGCTCCCCGCAATTTGTCCGACAAGAAGGAACAACCAGTAGTGAAGACTGATTCTCCTCAAAAGCAGACTGAGATAAAGGAAAACCCTAAACAGAATGCGGATGCGTAATGTTTTATTACTGATAAAAAGGATGGCTGTACTCTCTGGAGTGATGGCCATCCTCTTCTTATACCTTGTCTCTTGCAAACTCCGGTCCTCCCAATTGACCTTCCATCATATTGGTGATCAGGGATGGCGTTCAACGGATACTTGCCATTTCCCGGTCGATTCCTTACTGGATTCAGGAACTTATGGGTTATCCGTTGCTTTCCGTTCTTCTTCTGCATTTCGCTATCCCTATCGGCAATTAGTTTTGGAGGTCTCTTCCAGGAGTAAGCAATCCGCATCTGCCATCGTTGATACTTTAACCTGCAATTTGACGCAACGTGACGGAGAGGTGGTCGGAAGGGGAGTCGGGGTCTATGCATATGAATTTCCGGTGGATACACTGCTTCTTCATAAGGATAGCATAGACAGGGTATCTATTAGACATTTGATGCGTACCTCACCACTGAGGGGGGTGTATGATATAGGTATCCTTCTGAGAAAAATTTCCTGATTCCATTTAGGTTGTTACAAGCAATGCATATTATTTATGTGTTGCTTTTTTGTTGTATTGAACTTCTATTTAGAAGATTTCCGATTGTCTGCCTTCCTTTGGTGCGCCTTAGGATTCCATGCACATTGTCGGTCCGCTCGGACATTTCGTGTGAGGCTTCTATATTTTCTGTATGGTGTGTGCTCCGAACCTTCTGTGTGGTGTGTGCTCCGAACCTTCTGTGTGGTGTGTGCTCCGGAGGGCTCCAACCCGTCCATTTCCTCGAAGCTCATGAGCTGGTTGCTAGCTATTTGATGACCTGGAAGGCTTTCCTGGTGAATAATGGCGAGATCAAGCATGAACCATCTATTCAAACATTATACCTTTGTTTCGTTATCCTTACTTATTTTGGCGAAAACAGTGATATCTGTTCATTATTTATTTGTATATTGCGCAACAGAAGGACTAAGAGCTTTGTCTCAGTCTTTTAAAGTGTTAAAATCAAAAGTATTTCGGAAAAATATTTGTTGGGTAATTTAAAATTCGTAACTTTGCATCCCGAAAGTAGGAAACGTTAGATAACTGCTTTATTATTAATGGCTTTATGCCGGGGTTAGAGATAACCTGCCGCCCCTTTGTCGCGACGGTGACGATGGGCTACGGATAAATTTAATTTTTTTATTTATATAAATCAAACTGAAATGCCAGGATTGTTAGGAAAGAAAATCGGAATGACATCCGTTTTCAGTGCCGACGGTAAGAATGTTCCGTGCACTGTTATTGAAGTTGGTCCTTGCGTGGTAACTCAGATCAAGAATGTGGAAAAAGATGGTTACGCTGCCGTTCAGGTAGGTTTCCTCGATGCAAAGGAAAAGAATACTTCTGCTCCTTTGATGGGCCACTTCAAGAAGGCTGGTGTTACTCCCAAGCGTCACTTGGCCGAGTTCACAGGTTTTGACCAGGAATTGAATTTGGGCGATACACTTACAGTAGAGCTCTTCAATGACGCTGAATATGTGGACGTTGTAGGTACTTCTAAGGGTAAAGGCTTCCAGGGCGTTGTGAAGCGTCATGGTTTCGGTGGTGTTGGTCAGGCAACTCACGGTCAGGATGACCGTTTGCGCAAGCCAGGTGCTATCGGTGCATGTTCATACCCTGCTAAGGTATTCAAGGGCTTGAGAATGGGTGGCCAGATGGGTGGCAACCGCGTTACAACTCAGAACTTGAAAGTTTTAAAGGTAATCCCAGAACACAACCTTTTGATCATCAAGGGTTCTGTAGCAGGATGCAAAGGTTCAATCGTAATAATTGAGAAATAATGGAAGTTAGCGTATTAAATATCAAAGGTGAAGATACTGGCAGAAAGGTTGTTCTCAATGATGCTATTTTTGGTGTTGAGCCTAACGACCATGCTATTTATCTTGATGTAAAGCGTTACCTTGCTGCACAGCGTCAGGGTACAGCTAAATCAAAGGAAAGAAGTGAATTGAGCGGTTCAACTCGCAAGTTGGGTCGTCAGAAGGGTGGCGGCGGCGCTCGTCGTGGTGATATCAACTCACCAGTACTCGTAGGTGGTGCTCGTGTTTTCGGTCCAACTCCTCGCGATTACTCTTTCAAATTGAACAAGAAGGTTAAGGCTCTCGCTCGCGTCAGCGCACTCAGCTACAAGGCTCAGGAAAACGCTATCGTAGTAGTAGAAGACTTCGATTTCGAAGCTCCAAAGACTAAATCTTTTGTAGAAATTGTAAATAATCTTAAAATTTCTGACAAGAAGGTGTTGGTTGTTTTGCCAGAGTCTAATAAAAATGTATATTTATCAGCTCGCAATTTAGACCGTGCTAAGGTTGCAATCGCTTCTGACTTGAACACTTACAACGTATTGAACGCAGGTGTTATGGTTGTAACAGAAGGTGCTCTCAGCAAGATCGAAGCTGTATTAACCAAGTAATCACGAACAGGAATATGGCATATATCGTAAAACCTTTGGTCACTGAAAAGATGACCGATATCACTGAAAAGCAGAATAAGTTCGGTTTCATTGTTCGTCCAGAAGCTAACAAGCTTCAGATCAAGGCTGAAGTTGAAGCAACTTATGGTGTAACTGTTACTGACGTTAATACCATGAATTACGCTGGTAAGAACAAGAGCCGCTACACTAAGGCTGGTCTCCTCAGCGGTCGTACAAATGCTTTCAAGAAGGCAATTGTAACAGTTAAGGAAGGCGAAACTATCGATTTCTATAGCAATATTTAAATAAAAGATGGCAGTACGTAAATTTAAGCCCACAACACCGGGCCAAAGACACAAAATTATTGGTACGTTCGAAGAAATTACTGCATCCGTACCAGAAAAATCTCTCGTTTACGGTAAAAGCGTATCTGGCGGTCGTAACAACGTAGGTAAGATGACAATGCGCTACTTAGGTGGCGGTCATAAGAGAAAGTTCCGTTTTATCGACTTCAAGAGAGAGAAAGATGGTGTACCCGCAGTAGTTAAGACAATCGAGTACGATCCAAACCGTTCAGCTCGCATCGCTCTTTTGTTCTACGCTGATGGTGAAAAACGTTATATTATCGCTCCTAATGGATTGAAGGTGGGCGACCAGCTGATGTCTGGTGCTCAGGCAGCTCCTGAAGTAGGTAATGCTCTTCCTTTGCAGAACATCCCAGTGGGTACAGTTATCCACAACATCGAGCTCCGTCCTGGTCAGGGTGCATTGCTCGTTCGTTCTGCTGGTAACTTCGCACAGTTGACTTCACGTGAAGGTAAGTACTGTGTTATCAAGTTGCCTTCAGGTGAAACTCGCCAAATCCTTAGTGCTTGTAAAGCAACTGTAGGTAGTGTAGGTAATTCTGACCACGCTCTCGAAAGCTCAGGTAAGGCTGGTCGCTCTCGTTGGTTAGGTCGTCGTCCTCACAACCGTGGTGTCGTTATGAACCCAGTTGATCACCCAATGGGTGGTGGTGAAGGCCGTCAGTCTGGTGGTCACCCACGTTCACGTACAGGTTTGTATGCTAAGGGCTTGAAGACAAGAGCTCCAAAGAAGCAGTCAAACAAGTACATTATCGAAAGAGCTAACAAGTAATAAGCACTAAAAGATTTAGTAATATATGAGTCGTTCATTAAAGAAAGGTCCGTACATCGCAGTCTCCTTGGAAAAGAAGATCGTTGCCATGAACGAAGGCGGCAAGAAAAGCGTAGTAAAAACTTGGGCCAGAGCTTCAATGATTTCCCCAGACTTCGTGGGACATACAGTTGCAGTTCACAACGGAAATAAATTTATTCCTGTTTACGTAACCGAAAACATGGTTGGTCATAAGTTAGGTGAATTTGCACCTACTCGTAAGTTCGGTGGCCACGGTGATAAGAAGAAAAAGTAATCAGGGACGTTCAATCCAGATTTAATAAAGAAAATATAATAAATGGGAGCAAGAAAAAGATTAGCGGCTGAAAAACGTAAGGAAGCCCTTAAGACCCAGTATTTTGCAAAGTTGCAGAATGTTCCCTCTTCTCCACGCAAGATGCGCTACGTAGTAGACATGGTTCGTGGTATGGAGGTGAATCGCGCCCTCGGTACCCTCAGATTCTCAAAGAAGGCTGCTTCACAGGATGTTGAAAAGTTGTTGCGTTCAGCAATCGCAAACTGGGAGCAGAAGAACGAGCGTAAGGCAGAAGAAGGCGAATTGTTCATAACCAAGATTTTTGTTGACGAAGGTGTAACGCTCAAGCGTATGCGTCCAGCACCACAGGGTAGAGGTTATAGAATTCGTAAACGTTCAAACCACGTGACTATTTTCGTGGGTACTAAAACTAATGATTAATTGAAAGAAGTATGGGACAGAAAGTAAATCCGATAAGTAACCGACTTGGAATTATTCGTGGTTGGGATTCTAACTGGTACGGTGGTTCTAACTTCGGTGACAACTTGCTTGAGGATAGCAAAATCCGTAAATATCTCGATGCTCGTTTGGCAAAGGCTAGCGTATCTCGCATCGTTATCGAGCGTACTCCGAAATTGATCACTATCACTGTTTGCACATCTCGTCCAGGTATCATCATTGGTAAGGGTGGTCAGGAAGTTGACAAACTGAAAGAAGAGCTTAAGAAAATTACCGATAAGGATGTTCAGATCAACATCTTCGAAGTGAAGAAGCCAGACCTCGATGCTAATATCGTTGGTAAGAGCATCGCTCGCCAGGTTGAAGGCAAAATCGCTTACCGTCGTGCAATCAAAATGGCTATCGCTAACGCAATGCACGCTGGTGCTGAAGGTATCAAGGTTCAGATCTGTGGTCGTTTGAACGGTGCTGAAATGGCACGTAAGGAAATGTTCAAGGAAGGTCGTACTCCATTGCACACATTGCGTGCAGACATCGACTACTGCCAGACTGAAGCACTTACTAAGGTAGGTCTCCTCGGTATTAAGGTGTGGATTTGCCGTGGTGAAGTTTATGGCAAGCGTGACTTGACTCCTAACTTCACTCCTGAGAAGGAAAACGGTCGCGGAAATGGCTACAACAATGGTAATGGCCGCAAGTTCCGTAAAAACAGAAACAACAACCGTTAATAACATCAGTTAGAGTATTATGTTACAACCAAAAAGAACTAAATACAGAAGACCGCAAAAAGGCCGTTGCAAGGGTAACGCACAGCGTGGCAACCAGCTTGCTTTTGGTAGCTTCGGCATTAAGAGCCTCGATACACACTGGCTCACCGGTCGTCAGATTGAAGCTGCGCGTGTTGCTATGACACGTTACATGCAGCGTGAGGGACAGAGCTGGATTCGTATCTTCCCTGACAAACCTATCACAAAGAAGCCTGCAGACGTACGTATGGGTAAGGGTAAAGGTGATCCCGTGGGTTACGTTTTCCCAATCACTCCAGGTCGTGTGATTTTCGAAATTGAAGGTGTACCTTTTGAAATCGCTAAAGAAGCTCTCCGCCTTGCTGCTCAGAAGCTTCCTGTGACTACTAAGTTCATTGTTAGACCCGATTACGATAAAAACGCTTAATTATGAAGATTGCAGAAATTAGACAGATCCCTGCTAATGAATTGGCAGAGCGTATTGAGGCAGAAGTTGCTAAGTACAACCAGATGTTGTTGAACCACAGCATTTCACCTCTTGAAAATCCTGCACAGATTAAAGAAGCTCGTCGTACAATCGCTGCGATGAAGACTGTGTTGCGTGAGATTGAACTTAACAAATAATAATGGTCTCAATGGAAGCTAGAAATTTAAGAAAAACAAGACAGGGTGTTGTAGTTAGCAACAAAATGGACAAGACTATTGTTGTTGCTGCTAAGTTCAAGGAAAAGCACCCAATTTACGGTAAATTCATCTCCAAGACGAAGAAATACCATGCTCACGATGAGAAGAACGATTGCAACGTTGGCGATACAGTTCTTATCATGGAAACTCGTCCTTTGAGCAAGACTAAGCGTTGGAGAGTGGTTGAAATTGTTGAAAGAGCTAAGTAATTATGATACAAGTAGAATCTAGATTAACAGTTGCAGATAACAGCGGTGCTCGTGAAGCGCTTTGCATCCGTGTTTTGGGCGGTACGAGAAGACGTTATGCATCTGTCGGTGATGTAATCGTAGTTTCTGTGAAGAGCGTGATTCCATCAAGTGATGTTAAAAAAGGTGCCGTATCTAAGGCTTTGATTGTTCGTACAAAGAAAGAAATCCGTCGTGCTGACGGTTCTTACATTCGCTTTGATGACAATGCTTGCGTATTGCTCAACAACGCAGGTGAGTTGAGAGGTAGCCGTATCTTCGGCCCAGTAGCGCGTGAACTTCGTGCAGTTAACATGAAGGTCGTTTCTTTGGCACCCGAAGTACTTTAATCCGATAAACGATAGAGTAATGAGTAAATTACATATTAAGAAAGGCGATACCGTATACGTTAACGCTGGTGAGGATAAGGGTAAGACCGGTAAGGTTGTTAAGGTCCTCATTGAAGAAAAGCGTGCCATCGTTGAAGGCGTAAATATGGTATCCAAGAGCCAGAAGCCTAACGCAAAGAATCCTCAAGGAGGTATTGTTAAGATGGAGGCTCCCGTTCATATCTCAAATTTGAACGTAGTAGATCCTAAGAGTGGTAAGCCAACACGCATCGGCCGTCGTGAAAACGCTGAAGGCAAGTTGGTACGTTATGCAAAAAAATCAGGAGAGGAGATTTAATAATGAGTAATACAGCAAACCTTAAGAAGGAATATGCCGAGCGCATTGCTCCGGCTCTGATGAAGCAGTTCAATTACTCTTCAGCTATGCAGATTCCAGTACTCAAGAAGATTGTGATCAATCAGGGTTTGGGTATGGCTACTGCTGATAAGAAGATCATTGATGTCGCTATCAACGAATTGACTACTATCACTGGCCAGAAGGCTGTTGCTACTGTTTCTAAGAAGGACGTAGCAAACTTCAAGCTTCGTAAGAAGATGCCTATTGGTGTTATGGTAACTCTCCGTCGTGAGCGTATGTATGAATTCTTGGAGAAGTTGGTTCGCGTAGCTCTCCCACGTATCCGTGACTTCAAGGGTATCGAATCTAAGTTCGATGGCCGTGGTAACTATACTTTGGGTATCCAGGAACAGATCATCTTCCCAGAAATCAACATCGATACAATTGACCGCATCCTCGGTATGAATATCACATTCGTTACCACTGCTCCAACCGATGAGGAAGGTTACGCACTTTTGAAGGAATTCGGTCTTCCGTTTAAAAACGCTAAAAACAACTAATATACGATATGGCAAAAGAATCTATGAAGGCTCGCGAAATCAAGAGAGCCAAATTGGTAGCCAAGTATGCAGCTAAGCGTGCAGCGTTGAAGGAAATCGTTAATAAGTCTAATGACCCCGTTGAAGCATATGAGGCAGCTCGTAAACTTCAGAGCATTCCTCGTAACGCTAATCCTATCCGTTTGCACAATCGTTGTAAATTGACTGGACGTCCAAAGGGTTATATCCGTATGTTCGGCCTCTCACGTATTCAGTTCCGTGAGATGGCTTCTAACGGTCTCATCCCAGGCGTTAAGAAAGCAAGCTGGTAATTTATTTTTTTTTATTTAATATTGTCGGGGTCGTCCCGATTAATTAAACTTTTTATAAAATGACAGATCCAATAGCAGATTATTTGACGCGGTTGCGTAACGCTATCCAGGCGAAGCATCGTGTGGTAGAAGTACCCGCATCAAATTTGAAGAAGGACATCACTAAGATCCTCTTCGACAAGGGTTACATCTTGAACTACAAGTTCGTAGAAGATGGTCCTCAGGGCACTATTAAAGTGGCTTTGAAGTACAATCCTCAGACTAAGGTTAACGCTATCAAGTGTTTGACCAGAGTTTCTAAGCCAGGTATGCGTAAGTATACTGGTTACAAGGATATGCCGAGAGTTATTAACGGACTTGGAATCGCTATCATTTCTACGTCTAAAGGTGTTATGACTGACAAAGAAGCTGCCGAATTGAAGATTGGCGGTGAAGTTCTTTGCTACATCTATTAATTTAGGAGGAAATTATGTCTAGAATAGGTAAATTGCCGATTAACATCCCTGCAGGTGTAACTGTTACACTCCAGGATAATGTAGTGTCCGTAAAAGGACCAAAGGGTGAATTGAGCCAGGCTGTAGATCCTTCTATCATTGTCTCAATTGAAGATAACACTATCCATTTCACAATCGATGAAAACAGCGAAGTTGAAACAAAGCAGAAGCAGGCTTTCCACGGCTTGTATCGTTCTTTGGTAAACAACATGGTCGTTGGTGTTTCAGAAGGTTACAAGAAGGAAATGGAATTGATCGGTGTTGGTTTCCGTGTTCAGAACACTGGTAACCTCATTGAATTCTCTTTAGGATTCACTCACCCTATCTTCCTCCAGCTCCCTCAGGAAATCAAGGTTGAGACAAAGAGTGAAAGAAATAAGAACCCATACATTTGCCTTGAATCTTGCGATAAGCAGCTTTTAGGTCTTGTATGCGCAAAAATTCGTTCTTTCCGTATGCCTGAACCTTACAAGGGTAAGGGTATTTTGTATGTCGGCGAGCAGATTCGCAGAAAGTCTGGTAAGTCTGCAGGTGCTAAATAATTTTAATAAAGTAAGATTATGACAACGAAAAAAGAACAAAGACGCATTAAGATTAAGTATCGCGTACGCAATAAGATTTCTGGTACTGCAGCTTGTCCTCGTATGAGCGTATTCAGAAGCAACAAGCAGATTTACGTTCAGATTATTAACGATGAAACTGCAACTACATTGGTTGCTGCTTCTTCTTTAGGTTTGGAAGCAATGCCTAAGAAGGAACAGGCTAACAAGGTTGGTGAAGCTGTAGCTAAGAAGGCTCTCGAAGCTGGTATTACTACTGTAGTGTTTGACCGTAACGGTTACCTCTACCACGGTCGTGTAAAGGAAGTTGCAGATGGTGCACGTAATGGTGGACTTAAATTCTAAATGATTATGGCAAACAGAGTAAATGTTAATAGCGAAGAATTGAAAGATAGACTCGTTGCTATCAATCGCGTAGTTAAGGTAACCAAGGGTGGTCGTACTTTCACATTTGCTGCAATTGTTGTAGTTGGTGATGGTAAGGGTGTAATTGGTGTTGGTCTTGGTAAGGCTGGCGAAGTTACAGCTGCTATTGCTAAGGGTGTGGAAGCTGCTAAGAAGAATTTGATCAAGGTTCCTGTAATCAATGGTACAGTTCCTCATGAACAAGCTGCTAAGTTTGGTGGTGCAGACGTTTTGATCTTGCCTGCATCTGAGGGTACTGGAGTTGTAGCTGGTGGCGCTATGCGTGCTGTCTTGGATAGTGTAGGTATTACTGACGTTTTGGCTAAGTCAAAGGGTTCATCTAATCCTCACAACCTTGTAAAGGCTACAGTTTTGGCTTTGAGTGAAATGCGTGACGCACGTACAGTTGCACAGCAGCGTGGTGTATCAATGGAAAAAGTATTCAGAGGTTAATAGATTATGGCAACAATAAAAATCAAACAAGTTAAGAGTAGAATTGGTGCTTCTATCGATCAGAAAAGAACTTTGGATGCACTAGGCCTCAAGAAAATGTACCAAGTAGTAGAAAAGGAAGATTCTCCTGTTCTCCGTGGTATGGTTCATAAGGTTCACCATTTGGTATCAGTCGAAGGTTAATAATTTAAAACATTAGAAAGTTATGAAATTACATACTTTAAAGCCAGCTGAAGGTGCAACCCAATCATGCAAGAGAATTGGCCGCGGTCCTGGTTCAGGCATGGGCGGTACTTCTACACGTGGTCACAAGGGTGCTAAATCACGTTCTGGTTATAGCAAGAAGATCGGTTTCGAAGGTGGTCAGATGCCTTTGCAGCGTCGCTTGCCTAAATTTGGTTTCAAGAATATCAATCGCGTAGAGTACAAGGCTATCAATGTTTCTACATTGCAGACATTGGCTGAAGCTAAGGGACTTACTAAGATTGGTGTTGAGGAACTTGTTGCTGCAGGATTTATTTCAAACAGCCAGTTGGTTAAGGTGCTTGGCAATGGCCAGCTCACAACTAAATTGGATGTTGTAGCACATGCTTTCTCTAAGAGTGCCGAAGCTGCTATTACAGCTGCTGGTGGTACTGTTACTAAACTCTAATCAAAACCTATAATTGATGAAAAAGATAATCGAGACTTTAAAGAACATTTGGAGAATTGAGGATTTGAGAACACGAATTCTTATCACCCTCCTTTTTGTTGCTGTATACCGCTTCGGTTCCTTTATTGTGCTGCCGGGTATTGATCCTAATGGTTTGGCTCAACTTCAGGAACAAACAAGCGAAGGCTTGATGTCTTTGTTGAATATGTTCTCGGGTGGTGCATTCTCCAACGCGTCTGTTTTCGCGTTGGGAATCATGCCCTATATTTCAGCATCGATTGTCATTCAGTTGCTGGCCGTAGCTGTACCTTATTTCCAAAAGATGCAGCGTGAAGGTGAAAGTGGCCGTAGAAAAATCAATCAGTATACTCGTTGGTTGACTATTGCTATTTTGACTTTTCAAGCTCCAGCTTACCTCATCAACTTGAAGATGCAGGCAGGCCCCGCTTTCTTGGCCGGAGACGGATTAGAGTTTATCATCACGTCTACGATTATCCTTGCTGCTGGTAGTATGTTCATCCTTTGGTTAGGTGAACGTATAACTGATAAAGGTATTGGAAATGGTGTTTCTCTGATTATTATGATTGGTATCATCGCACGTCTGCCTATTTCTCTTGCTGAAGAGTTCTCTTCTGCATGGAGTGGTGCTGAAGGTGGTGGTCTGGTCATGTTCCTGTTTGAAATTCTCGCACTTCTGGCTGTTATGGCATTGGCTATCTTGCTTGTTAAAGCAACTCGTCGTGTCCCTGTACAGTATGCTAAGCGCGTTGAAAATGGTAAGCAGTTTGGTGGTGCACGTCAGTACATCCCATTGAAGCTTTTCGCTGCAAACGTTATGCCTATCATTTTCGCTCAGGCTATCATGTTTATTCCTCTCGTTTTGGCTCAGTCCAGCGAGAATAGCCTGTTGAGCAGTTTCAGAGATCATACAAGTGTTCCATATAATGTAGTGTTCGTGATTCTCATTGTTGCTTTCACTTACTTCTATACTGCGATTACTCTTAATCCTGTACAGATGGCAGAAGACATGAAGCGTAACAATGGTTTCATTCCGGGTGTTAAGCCTGGTAAGAGCACCGCAGACTATCTCGATAGCGTGATGTCTCACATTTTGCTCCCGGGTTCTTTGTTTATCGCATTGATAGCTATCATGCCTGCATTTGCTGGCTTGTTCGGTGTGAAACAAGGATTCGCTCAGTTCTTTGGTGGTACTTCATTGCTGATTCTCGTGGGTGTCGTTTTAGACACGTTACAACAAATCGAGAGCCACTTGCTTGTTAGACGTTATGATGGTCTGTTAAACTCAGGTCACGTACGTTCTAAAGGTGCTGGTAATGTCTCAGCCTATTAATTTTAATGTCTGATGATTTATCTGAAGACCGAGGAAGAGATTGAGTTGTTGCGTAAGGCTAACCTTCTGGTTAGTGCAACGCTCACAGAAATAGCTAAAATTGTTAAGCCGGGTGTTACTACTCGACAGTTGGACACCCTGGCTGAACAATTTATTAGAGACCATGGTGCTATTCCAACTTTCAAGGGTTTTCCTAATCCTTACGGTGGACCTTTCCCTGCATCTATTTGTACTTCTGTAAATGAAGTCGTGGTTCATGGGATTCCCGATGACCGGGAATTGAAAGAGGGTGACATTGTCTCTGTGGATTGCGGTACTCTCCTAGATGGCTTTTGTGGTGATTCCTGTTACACTTTTTGTGTTGGCGAGGTTTCTCCAGAAGTTAAGGAACTGCTCAAGACGACGAAAGAGTCCTTGTACAAAGGAATCGAACAAAGTATTGTTGGCAATCGTCTTGGTGACATTGGTTATCATGTGCAGCAGCACTGTGAGAACAAAGGTTACGGGGTAGTGCGTGAATTTACCGGTCATGGTATCGGTCATGAAATGCATGAAGATCCAGCTGTCCCTAATTATGGTCGTCAGGGTACTGGCAAACAATTGAAAAATGGTTTGTGCATTGCTATTGAACCAATGATTACTTTAGGATCGCACGAAATTGCGTTACTGCCTGATCGTTGGGGCGTAGTTACACGGGACGGTCGCTGTGCTGCTCATTTCGAGCACACGATTGCAATACATCATGGTAAAGCCGATCTGATGTCCTCATTTGAAGAAATCGAAAAAGTAGAAAGACAATTAAGTTAGAATGGCGAAGCAAACAGCTATTGAACAAGATGGAACAATTGTAGAAGCCTTGAGCAATGCAATGTTCAGAGTGGAATTAGAGAATGGGCATGAAATCACTGCCCATATATCTGGTAAGATGCGCATGCATTACATCAAAATACTCCCAGGAGATAAGGTCAAAGTGGAAATGAGTCCGTATGATCTTTCAAAGGGAAGAATCGTGTTCAGATATAAATAATACATAATAATATGAAGACAAGAGTATCATTGAAGAAGCGTTCCGCAGATTGCAAAATCGTGCGTCGCAAGGGTCGCTTGTATGTGATTAACAAAAAGAACCCTAAGTTCAAAATGCGTCAGGGTTAATCCGGTTTTCGCAAAATAAACAAATAAGTATATGGCAATAAGAATTGTTGGTGTCGATTTACCTCAGAACAAGAGAGGCGAAATCGCTTTGACCTATATCTATGGTATCGGTCGCAGTAGTTCGGCTAAGATTTTAGACAAGGCCGGAATTGACAGAGATCTTAAAGTGAAGGACTGGAACGACGATCAGGCAGCAAAGATTCGTGAGATCATTGGTGCTGAATTCAAAGTTGAGGGTGACCTCCGTTCTGAAATCCAGTTAAATATCAAGCGTCTTATGGATATCGGTTGTTACCGTGGTGTTCGTCACCGTCTCGGACTTCCTGTTCGTGGCCAGAGCACTAAGAACAACGCACGTACACGTAAGGGTCGCAAGAAGACTGTCGCTAACAAGAAAAAGGCTACTAAATAATAAATAGATTATGGCAAAGAAAACAGTTGCAGCTAAGAAGAGAAATGTGAAGGTTGACGCAATGGGTCAGCTCCACGTACACAGCTCTTTCAACAATATCATCGTATCTTTGGCTAACAGTGAGGGTCAGATCATTTCTTGGTCATCTGCTGGAAAGATGGGTTTCCGCGGTTCTAAGAAGAACACTCCTTACGCAGCTCAGATGGCAGCTCAGGATTGTGCCAAGGTAGCTTTTGACTTGGGTCTCCGCAAGGTTAAGGCTTATGTTAAGGGCCCAGGTAACGGTCGTGAATCTGCAATCCGTGCTTGCCACGGTGCTGGTATCGAAGTAACTGAAATTATCGACGTTACTCCACTTCCACACAATGGCTGTCGTCCTCCAAAGAGAAGAAGAGTTTAATAATTAAAGATTTAATCAGAAAATAAATATGGCTAGATATATTGGTCCTAAGTCTCGTATTGCCCGTAAGTTCGGAGAGGCTATCTTTGGTGCAGACAAAGTTCTTTCAAAGCGTAACTACCCTCCTGGACAGCACGGTAATTCACGTCGTCGCAAGACTTCTGAATACGGTGTCATGTTGGCAGAGAAGCAGAAGGCTAAGTACACTTACGGCGTTTTGGAAAAGCAGTTCCGCAACATGTTCGATGCAGCTGCAGCAGCAGCTGGTATTACTGGTGAAATTTTGCTCCAGAACCTCGAATGCCGTTTGGACAATGTCGTTTACCGTTTGGGTATCGCTGGCACTCGTGCAGCTGCTCGTCAGTTGGTAAACCACAAGCACATCACCGTAGATGGTAAGGTAGTTAATATCGCTTCTTTCAGTGTGAAGCCTGGACAGATCGTTGCAGTTCGCGAAAAGTCAAAGTCACTCGAAGTTATCGCTGATGCACTCGCAGGCTTTAACCACAGCAAGTACCCTTGGATTGAGTGGGACGAAAACACTAAGTCTGGTAAGTTGCTTCATAAGCCCGAACGTGCTGACATCCCTGAAAACATCAAGGAGCAGTTAATCGTCGAGTTGTACTCTAAAAACTAATTAATAAACTGATTAAATTCATGGCGATATTAGCATTTCAAAAACCTGATAAAGTAATAATGTTGGAAAACGACTCCAAGTACGGAAAATTTGAATTCCGTCCTTTGGAGCCGGGCTTCGGCACCACAGTCGGAAATGCATTACGTCGTATCTTGCTGTCCTCACTTGAGGGTTTCGCTATCAATACTATCAAGATTGAAGGTGTTGAACACGAATTCGCTTCTGTGCCAGGTGTGCGTGAAGACGTAACCAACATTATTCTCAACCTGAAGCAGGTACGCTTCAAGCAGTTAGTAGAAGAATTCGAGACTGAAAAAGTTAGTATCCCTGTTTCGAACACAACGGAGTTCAAGGCTGGAGATATTAGCAAGTACCTTACTGGATTTGAAGTGTTAAATCCTGAATTAGTGATTTGCCATTTAGATTCCAAAGCCACGATGCAGATTGAGATTTCCATTAATAAGGGCCGTGGTTATGTTCCCGCTGATGAGAACAGAGACTGCTGCACTGAAGTTAATGAAATTCCAATCGACTCTATTTACACTCCTATCCGTAATGTTAAGTACACTGTTGAGCCTTTCCGCGTTGAGCAGAAAACCGACTACGACAAGTTGTTACTTGAGATTACGACGGATGGTTCCATTCACCCGAAGGATGCTTTGAAAGAAGCTGCAAAAATTCTGATCTATCACTTCATGCTCTTCTCTGATGAAAAGATTACTATCGATGATTCAGCGAATATGGACAATGAAGAATTTGATGAAGAAGTTTTGCATATGCGTCAATTGCTGAAGACTAAACTTGTGGACATGAATCTCTCTGTCCGTGCATTGAACTGCCTCAAGGCAGCTGATGTCGAGACTCTCGGTGATTTGGTTCAATTTAACAAGAATGATCTTCTGAAATTCCGTAACTTCGGTAAGAAATCGCTCACTGAGCTTGATGATTTGCTCGAGAGTCTGAATCTTTCGTTTGGAACTGATATTTCTAAGTATAAATTAGATAAAGAATAATTAAAATGAGACACAATAAAAAATTCAATCATTTGAGCCGTACTGCTTCTCATAGAGCGGCTATGCTTGCTAACATGGCTTGCTCATTGATCAAGCACAAAAGAATCACTACGACTCTCGCTAAGGCTAAGGCGCTTAAGATGTATGTTGAGCCCTTAATCACCAAGTGCAAGAACGATACAACCAATTCACGTCGTGTTGTTTTCGGTTACTTACAGGACAAGGATGCTGTTACTGAACTCTTCAAGGAGATCTCTGTTAAGGTAGCTGACCGTCCAGGTGGTTATACTCGTATCATCAAGACTGGTTTCCGTGCTAGCGATGCTGCTCCTATGTGCTTCATCGAGTTGGTTGACTATGATGAAAACATGGCTAAGACTAAGAAGAAGGCTACTCGCACACGCCGTTCTAAGAAGGCTGCTGCTGAAGCAACTGAAGCTCCTGCTGCTGAGACAGCAACTGAAGCTAACGCCGAATAATTCTACGCCAGATTATACGTTAAGTTCCGCGCAAGTGATTGTGCGGAACTTTTTTTTAGTGCATTTTCATTAAGATATATTTTTTCAGTCCTTTTTCCAAAAATACGCCTTTTCTATCCATATTGTTTCTTAACCTCTTATGAAGTTCGATCATAAAGTCAGGTTAACACGATATCTTTCACTTCCACTTCCTTCTTCCACTTTTTCGTTCTTTTTTTGAGGTAATACGACATATATTTTATAAATTTGTAAACTATGGCATATATTTTGCTATTCTTATAATATTTATAATATTCACGATAATTATTAATTGTCATCTTAAATCCAAGACCCCATATGAGTTCATCTCCTAAAAAAATCGTCGATAGTGATGAAAAAGAACCAATCAATGGTCGTACTTTAACCGGCAACGAACCTGAATCTAGTACATCCTCTTCTTCCGTTTCTGACACGTCAGATTCTTCACAGCCTAATTCCGAACAAGGTGCATCTGATACTCAGGTAGACGTCAAGGAATTGGCGTTTAAACGTTTCCTATATATGGAAGCAGGCTTCAGATATCAGGAAATGTCTCCCAACCAACATTTGACTTTTCCACGGTCTACCCAAGATAAGTCTGTCACCTTCCGTGACATTCTTTCTGCCCTTTGTCCTGATGTTCTTTCGGGATTGACCGGTAAGGTGTTTATGGCTAAAAGATCGGATTCAGGTGTCAGCTCTGATGTCACTCTTCACACCGATCGTTTTATAGATAACACTCCTTTCGCCTTTTTGTTTCATGCCAACGGAGACGGTACCAGCACAGTTTATGACGAATCTGTAAATCTCTCTTTGGAGTATACACGCAATGATCAGAAAAAGCAATTTGTCAGCATCGTGATCAAGCCCTTAGGTTCCACAGAGTTTTCAGTGTATGCCCGTTTATCCCTCATGCTTCCCCATGAAGGCACCGACGACTTGCAAACGCTTAACTCGAAGAGTTTACCAATGGCTGCCAGTTGTATTCTGGTTTTCTATGTCCTGGATCCTTCTTCTGATCTTAAGAGATATGAAGAACTGGAACGCGTCACTATAGAGAAGGTCAATCAGCGTCAACAGCTCGAACCCTTGGAGGATGAACTGATGCGAGGTATGAGTGGCATTAATTATCCTGGTTATAACATGGCTTTTGGTAAATGGTTGCTCGATCAAAACCGTTATTATGATGCCTATGTTACCTTTGAACGTGCCTATAATTGTCTACGTGTTGATCTTTCACATTTGGACAAGGACGGACAGTCGGCTTTTTACCGTGCTTGTTATGCGATGGGATTCTGTTTAAAAAAGATGGGATTCTTGGATAAAGCCTCTTATTATCTCCAGTTGGCTATCAATGGGGGAGAAGAATATATAGGTCCCTATGTCGAGGCTTTGGCCGTATCTTCTCATAACCGGGTTTGTTTGTTCCTCAACCAATTGCGTCGCCAAGTTGCCCAGAACCAATCCGCTGCGGCAGAACTTCAACGTTTGGAGAAGGTGGTTGCCGATGCTGAAAATAGTTATCGGGTGCCTGAAACCTTTGACTTCAGTGAGCTACCGCTCGGCTATGTTCTTCATCACATTTACGATGTCGAACCCCGCTGTGTACTCGGAGCCACGGTTTGTCCGTTCGATGGAGGGGAGGACTCCGTCAGAACATTACTTTCTTCCGATGATATTTTCAACTTGAATCTGTACAGTCTTAGAGATAGTCTTGTTTATGTCCGTTACACACGTGCCGGATGGGAAATGGGTAACGAAGAAGACAAGTCTGTCCTGTGCCAGAATAATTGTATTATCTTCAATATCCATACCGTCACTTCAGAGGATGGCAAGGCATATCTTCGTATCAATACGATGTTGCCGAACTTCAGTATGAATGACGAAAAGCGCATTCCTGGTCCATTTAATTTGCCTAAGGGCGCAAGCCTTATCCTCGGTTTGGAAGGTGCCGACCAAAAGTTTACCAATAAGGAACTTGACGACATATTCAAAATTGCAGTGGACTACCGTTCTCAGCATCGTATCCTTGAAGCTATGCGTGCCTTTGAATTTATTCACCGGGTTCTCAAAATAGAATATACCAAGGTTTCTGCCACTGAGGAAACTGAGGAGTTGTTTTTCGAGGCAACACACCAATTGGGTTACGCTTTGTCAGATCTTGCGCTCTACGATCGTGCCACTTATTATCTGGATTGGGCACAAGAAGGCTACAAAGCAGATTATGCTCGAGAATATGTCAATTGTCTTTGTCACAATCATGATATCAGAGCTCTAAATGTTATCGAGAATCTGATTGTCAATATGCAGAAACCGTCAGAACCCGATTTCCTCGAATCTTACCAGTATTTCCAGTCTTTCCTGCAGCGTCGTAAAGCCTACGTATTAATGGACAGACGCGATTTCGACGAGGCGGAGAAACTGTTAAAGGAACTTCTGAATGATCCTTTATCAAAGGATTATGCACAACAGGAATTAGACTTTTTAAGTAAGGCTAAGCAATAAGTTTTTTAAGAGGGAGGCTTAAACAGCTTCCTTCTTTTTTTTTCGAGCTGCTTCTGCTCATTTTTGTCCGGATGCTTACTCAGGTTGCTGTTCGTAACGCTCTATATTCAACTACTCTCCATAGATTAATAAGATTATCGTTGAATACCTCATGTCACTCAGTCTAATCTATCCTAGATTAATTTTGGACAGCGGGCCATCTCATCCTAAAAACGAATCAATTTTAGATATTTTAGGCTAAATGAGGAATTTAAGGCACAAAATCTCCAATTTTATTTGTATTTTTGTACCTAAATTTTTATTAAACCTTAAGGCTTACACTACGTGAATTTAAAAAGAGTCATATTCCTTCTGATGTCTGGCGTTGTTCTACTAATGCCAGCAAGTGCTCAATTGCCTCTGGTCAGTCCGTTGTTACCCACCATAGCGGCCGATTCCGTCAATAGAGACAACGTAGTGAACACGGCATTACAATATCTTGGAGTGCGCTATCGGAAGGGAGCCAACGGACCTAAATATTTTGATTGTTCCGGTTTCACCCGTTTTGTCTTTCAACAGAAAAACGTGAATTTGACTCGTTGCTCTTATACGCAGTTTAAAGAGGGTGTTGCGGTAGAAAAAATAGCTGATTTAAAACCCGGAGATCTGATTTTCTTCAGCGGAGCCCGTATCTCACAGACCGTGGGGCATGTAGGAATAGTAAAAGAACTGAATGCAGATTCCAGTGACGTAACCTTCGTTCATGCTAGTCAGCAAGGTGTGAAAGTAGATGCTCTATCTTCAGCCTATTACAAAAAAAGATTTTTGGGAGCACGTCGCGTATTATAAGAGATCTTCTTATACATCCATATAGAGTCGCTCCGCCTCATGATGAGTGGCTCTTTTTTTAAGGGAAAATAGAGTATGTAGATTACTTATTAAATAAAAATAGACTATTTATGTTAACACTGTTAGAAACTCAGGTGGCAGAAGAACTGTCACACACCAACATTGATGTGCTGATTCAGAAACTGATCGATTTAAGTATATCAGCAGGTAAGAATATTCTGATGGCGGCTATCGTCTACTTTGTGGGACGTATGCTGATCAATTTAATTCAGAAACTGTTGACTAAGGGATTGAATCACCGTAAGGTCGATGCCGGTATTCAGACTTTTGTTCAGAGTCTGGTTCACATCGTATTGACGCTGCTCTTGATTATTTCCGTTATTGGCGCCTTAGGTGTAAATACCACTTCATTTGCAGCTCTCTTGGCATCTGCCGGTGTGGCTGTCGGTATGGCTCTTTCCGGAAACTTGCAGAACTTTGCCGGAGGATTGGTCGTATTGTTCTTTAAACCCTATCGTGTCGGAGATTTTATCGAGGCCCAAGGTGTTCAGGGTACAGTGAAGGAAATCCAGATTTTTCATACCATCCTGACCACAACTGATAATAAAGAGATCTTTGTACCAAACGGATCCATGAGTACAAGCGTTGTAACGAACTATAACCGTAACGCCACCCGTCGTTTGGAATGGACGGTAGGTATTGATTACGGTGAGGACGTTGCCCGTGCTTGTGAAGCTATTCGTGACACCTTGGCCAAGGACAAACGTCTGTTGGAAAATCCAGCCCCTTTTGTTGAAGTAGGTGGCTTGGCAGATAGTAGCGTGAATATCATAGTACGTGTCTGGGTAAAGACACCGGACTACTGGGGTGTCCATCATGACACATTGCGTAACATCTATAATACATTCAATGAACGCAATATCAATTTCCCATATCCAACTCAGACGGTTCATATCGTAAAAGATTAAAGATAAAATCTTAAAACTTTGTCTTTTAACGAAAAAAATAAGACAAAATTTGCTGAATCTAAAATTATTGCCTAATTTTGCTGCGCCTAAATAGGCATTGGCGTTATCTTTAGGCTGAAAGATGAGGCTGAAAACCTAGATTTTAAGTAATAACAAAATAAATATCAAATCAAAAAAATGATTGTAGTACCTGTAAAGGAAGGCGAAAACATTGAACGCGCCCTCAAAAAATTTAAGAGAAAATTCGAGAAAACCGGTATCGTTAAACAGCTTCGCGCTCGTCAGCAGTTCGACAAACCTTCAGTATTGAAGCGTTTGGCAAAGGAACATGCTGAATACGTACAGCAGTTGCACCGCGAGGAAGATTAATTATCGGTCTCCCTACACTAAACATTAAGAAAAAGTGCTACTTGGATTTTCCGAGTGGCACTTTTTCTGTTTACTTGTCTTTGCTGACTTTTACGCTGACCTGGCAATACCTGAACTAATTTTGAGGTTATCGAAAAACTCTGATACCTATTTGAACACCTCATCTATTCTCTCATCTATTCTCTCATCTATTCTCTCATCTATTCCTTCATCAAATTCACCATCTGTCACTCCATCTGACATCCCTTTAGTCAAAACACCAATCACTCGTTTTTAGTTCGTTCGAATCTCTTTTTGAATAGATTTTCATGAAAAGCCGTATAAAACGAATTTTTCATACTATTTAATTTGGAAGTATTTAAAAAAGAGATACCTTTGTCACATCTATTAACTTTAAATATAACACAGATATGGGATACAAAATTATTGACGTGGAAGGTATAGGTCCAGTCTATGCAGAAAAGTTGGATGCAGCTGGCGTTAAGACCGCCGATGATTTGCTGAAAGAATGTTGTACGGCCAAGGGACGTAAGGCAATGGCTGAAAAAACCGGCATCAGTGAAAAATTGATTTTGACTTGGACTAATCATGCAGACTTGTTCCGCGTAAAAGGAGTGGGTCCTCAGTTCGCAGAATTGTTGGAAGCAGCTGGTGTTGATACCGTAAAGGAATTCCGTCACCGCGTTGCTGCGAACCTCCAGAAGAAGATGGAAGAAGTAAACGAAGCCAAAAATTTGGTTAACCGTGTACCTACCGTTGCAGAATTACAGAAGATGATTGACCTAGCAAAAGAGTTGGAACCGACCATGACTTATTAAATTCGGAGATGATTTAAATAAAAGTCTAAAAAGAAAGGATGCGTATAACCGTGCATCCTTTCTTTTTGTTTACCCATGATCCTTACATTCTATAAGTTTTTGTTTACTTTTGTCTACATTATGAAAACTACTGATAACGAGTCAGTGTTGTGACTGTATTTTATCAAACAAACTTATGAGTAAAACTACATGTGTATGGTTATTGTGTTTGTGTAGCGTGTTGACTACATGGGCTGAAAACCGGAAAATTAATCAGGAGTGGTCTTTTCATCTTGGTGACCTTCCTTCTGCGAATTTAATGGATTTAGAGGCAACCGATTGGGAAACGATCCAGCTCCCTCATGACTGGGCTTTTGAACGAGGTTATCGTGTTGATGGTGCCCAGAAAGACAAAGGTGGATATATGTCCGGTGGAGTAGGTTGGTATCGGAAAGTCATTCACTTAACCGAGGAGGAAAGAGCCGCTTCTAAGTTGTTCTTGTCGTTTGAGGCAGTCTATCGTAATGCGGAGGTATGGTTCAATGAACATTATCTGGGTAAATGTGCTTACGGCTATCTGCCTTTTACTTACGATGTCACCGATTATGTGCGTCCGGATCGTAATCAGATCGCTGTTCGGGTTGACAATTCATTAGAGCCCAGTGCTCGGTGGTATCACGGTTGCGGTATCTATGGACAGGTGAGTTTGCGCTCCTGCTCAGCGTCCTATTTTGTTGAGCATGGCACCTATGTGCACACCTCGAATAGTCAAGGAGTCCTGGCTTTTTCCACAGACATACAGCTGCTGTCCTCAAACAATCCGGTACGTCTCACCGCCCGTCTGTTAGATTGGAATGGAGAAGAACTGGCCTCCGAGATTTCTGATGCCATCCGTATTTCCGGCCCCCAGCAAGTCCGAATGAAACTCAATCAGCCTTCCTTATGGAGTCCTGAACATCCAGTTTTGTATTCTTTGCAGTTGCAGCTGCTTGATGTCAATGGGAAGGTATTGGATGAGCAACATCTAAATGTCGGTTTCCGTGATTTTGCATGGAGCGTGGAAGACGGCTTCTTCTTGAATGGTAAAAACTATAAACTTCGAGGAGTATGTGAACATTTGGAGGGTGGCCCGACCGGAGCCATTTATACTCCGCAACTCTTACGTTGGAAGTTGAAACTGCTCAAGGAAATGGGGTGTAATGCCATCCGTACCGCTCATAATCCACAGTTGCCCATGTTTTATGAACTATGTGATGAAATGGGATTTCTCGTGATGGATGAGGTCTTTGATGGTTGGAAACGCAAGGCAGACTATGATTACGGTATGCAGGCATTCTCCACGTCCTGGGAACAGGATCTGCGTACGATTGTTCGGCGTGACCGAAATCATCCATGCGTTTTTCTCTACAGTGTAGGCAATGAAACCCGAGGTCCCATGGCGGCAGACCTGGTTCGTGTTTGTCACGAAGAAGACAGTACCCGTTTAGTGACTTCAGGAACAGCAGGTTCAGAATATATGGATGTGAACGGCATCAACGGACACAGTGAGGACAAAAAATTCCTCGAGACCTTTGTTCCTCAGGGAAAACCATTCATAGCAACGGAGAATCCACATACCTGGCAGGTGAGGGGATTTTATAGAACCCGTACTTGGTACCGTGATGGTTATAAGCCCAATAAAATGATGTGGATTCCAGATTTGACCGCGCAGGAGATTTTCACCTATGATTGGATCGCTCCGGACCAGAGACGGAATCGTAAACAGATCTTCAATTCTTCTTATGACAATGCGACCGTACGCGTGACCGCACGTCATATCTTGTCGGCTCTTCGGGATAAGAAGTGGTTTTCCGGCAGTTTCCGTTGGACAGGTTTTGACTATCTTGGTGAGGCCGGATATGTGCATGGTGGATGGCCTTTCCGGGCCTTTCAGTCGGGCGCTTTGGATTTGGCTGGTTTCCCGAAAGATTTATATTATCTTTATCAGAGTGAGTGGTCTACCCAAGATATGGTACACATCTTACCGCATTGGTCACATCCGAGGATGGAGCTCGGCACCCCAATTCCAGTATGGGTCTATACCACAGGAGACGAGGTGGAACTCTTTCTAAACGGGCGGTCTCTTGGGCGATGCCCCAAAGGTCAATCGTGGGATAAGATCCAGTGTGAATTCTCCGTTCCTTGGACACCCGGCACCCTAGAGGCGGTAGCCTACCGTCGGGGAAAAGAGATTGCTCGAGCCACTCAGCATACGGCTGGTGCCCCTTGTCAGCTTGACATATCCGTAGAAAACGAAAGTCTGAAAGCGGATGGTGAGGATATCAGTATCTTGACATTCCGTCAAGAAGATCAAGCCGGAATCTTGTATCCTTATGGTGAGAACCGGATACATGTGGGCATTATGGGGAATGCGCGTGTGCTATCTTTTGAAAATGGCAGTCCGGTTGATACCACCAGTAATTTCAATGCGTCTTCGCGATGCTGCTTCTTTGGTCTGAACCGAGCCTTCATCCAGTCAACAGGGGGAGACGTTGAGCAACCTGTGGCGGTTGTGGCCGGTGCCATCTGTGGGGACAAGCAATTGCAACAGTCCAATCTCATCACGATAGATTGCCAGACTGTTGTTCTTCGGGGACATATACCACAGCAGAACATCCAAATCTATTATACCACAGATGGTACGAACCCCACCTTGGAAAGTCCGCTTTACTCAGGTGCTTTCCCGGTGGAAGCGGGAACTACTGTCAAAGCGGTTGTTTATGACGGACCGCAACTTCTGCTGAGCATGGAAGAGCGTTTTGCCAAGGATGAAGGGCTATACTGGGGGAAGAATGGAGAGATGGCTGCCACACAAGGAGAACAAGCAGAACAACTGGAACTCAAAAATTGTGAGATCTGTCATGATGGCCATGGGGCAAAAGGGAATGCTTATGTCATCCCTAAACCGAATCAAGGAATATTGTCTTGGTATCAAGAGAACGATGGGGGGAAAACTTTTGCGATCTTGACCATCAGATATGCACAACAACAGGCAGAAAGTTCTGTAATGGGGTTGTTCAATAATAATAAGTTGGTCGAAACCATCACCTTTGAGAATACAGGGAGTCAGCATGCCGACTGGAAAGAAAAGCAGGTGAAGCTCATCGTTTATCCAGGTGCCAACCAGTTTATGCTGAAAAGTATGAGTAAAGCAGGTGCACCTTCTATAGATCAACTTGATTTGAAATAATTCTCCCGTTCCGAAATAGTCAAGGCCCTTCCTGTGCTGAACAGACAACAGTATCCAGATATTGTTGTCTGTTTCATTATATCAGTAGGGTTTTGCTACATGAGTTTTCCCATGGTCAGAGTTGGGGATGTTTTTTGTTAGACTTCCAGAGTGTAAAAACAGATTAGGATAAAAAAGGAGGAAGTGACCTGCAGGTCACCTCCTCCTTATCTTTATGTTTTGTCTGAATTTTATTTTACGATGATTTCATCCACGAAGAGAAAGGCAGGACGTCCTTTCCCGTTATGCCAAGTAGGAATGCTTTTTTCTGAAAGCGCTTTTACTTTGATGAAACGTGTGGTTTTCGGCGTGAAGTTGAACTTGTGGCGATAAATCTGGTTCGGGTTTGCCTCTGTCAGAGCAGGGAAGTCTTCTTTGACTACCGTATCAAAGTGTTGTCCATCATCAGAAAGGCCGATTTCCACACCACGGGCATCGAAAATCCAAGCTCCTTTTTCTACACAAGTGTTAAAACCGACGTAGGAAACTTCGGTCGCCTTACCTAGATCGATGACCGCTTCCATGTCATTCGTGTAGAAACCTATCCAACGTCCGGTCTTAAAGTTTGTATCAAAGCCTTGAAGTCCGTCCACCAAGGTCATGGCGCCATTATATTGGTATTGTCCATTGATGGGTTGCAGCATTTGGATGGGACAAACGGTAGCTTTATTGAAGGTGAATTCTTCAGACATGATGTTCGTACGTTCATTGCCTCTGAAAGCGGCCGCCTTAAATACGCATGACTGCCGAAGATTTAGCGGCTCAGTATACCGTGGGCTGTTTAGGGTCGGATTACTGCCGTCCACGGTGTAGTAGATATTGGCTTGATCAATTGTGGATAAGTCCACTGTGATGGTCTGTTGTTCAGGGTTGGACGTAATCTTGCTCTTTACATCGAAAATATGTTTGGCATAACGATAACCTAATTTATTGTATAAATCAATCATATGAGGGATGCGTTTGGTGAATCCGTTATAATTCTTCTGTTGAGGCCGTGACCATTGCACTTCACTCAGCGCGGCCAGTCGTGGTAGAGCCATGTATTCCACCTGACGGAATGTAGGCATGTACTCAGTCCAGATGTTGGCTTGTACGCCAATGATATATTTCTGCTCTTCAGGAGAGAGACTTTTCGGCATAGGTTCATAGTTGTAAACGGTCTCGATCGGGAGGTAGCCACCGATTGCTTCCGGTTCGTTCGCAATATCCTTGGTCTGATAATAATCAAAGTAAAGATAAGTATTGGGGGTCATGATGACGTTGTGGCGCTGACGGGCCGCTTCGATACCTCCGCCTTCACCTCTCCATGACATCACCGTGGCATTAGGTGCCAGCCCACCTTCTAGGGTTTCGTCCCAGCCAATCATTTGACGACCGATCGAATTCAGATGTCTTTCGGCATGGTTGATGAGGTAGCTCTGAAGTCTTTCTTCGGCACTGTGTTTACCGTCAGCCTGCAGGTGATTGTCCAAAATTCGTTTTTGGCATTTCGGACAATCTTTCCAACGGGTTTTGGGGCACTCGTCGCCACCGACATGGATATATTCAGAAGGGAAGATGGCTGCGACCTCATCGAGTACGTCATCAATAAATTGTAGTGTCTGGTCATTTCCGACACACAAGACGTTGTCTGAAACGCCCCACATCTTCCATACCTGGTAAGGACCTCCAGTACAACCCAACTCCGGGTAGGCGGCTAAAGCTGCCTGCATATGTCCTGGCATATCTATTTCCGGTACGATTGTGATATGTCGGTCTGCGGCATATTTTACGATTTTACGTAACTCCTTTTGGGAGTAGAAACCTTGATGAGGCTTTCCATCGTACTTTCCGGTATTGTGCCCAATAACGGTCTCTGGACGGTAAGCCCCGATTTCCGTCAGTTTCGGGTATTTCTTGATTTCAATGCGCCATCCTTGGTCATCCGTCAGATGCCAATGGAAACGGTTGATATGGTGTAGCGCGAGAATATCTATAAAGCGCCGTATCGAGTCGGGAGTGATAAAATGGCGGGACACATCTAAATGCGTACCACGGTAAGTGAAACGTGGAGCATCCTTGATCTGGACTAAAGGAATAGCCACGAGCGGTGCCTTGCCTTCCAACACCGGAAGAGATTTGCGTAGGGTCTGAATGCCATAGAAGACACCGGCAGTAGAGCTGCCATTGATGTCAATACCCTTCTCCGTTACGTTCAGTGTGTAAGCCTCTTGGCTCTCGTGCTTTAAATCCGTGTGGAGAAAAATGGTGTTGCCTTGACGTGCTTTTGTTGTGACTTCCAAATTCAGTCCGATGGCTTGCTGAATGTATTCTGCTAGGAATGTAGCTTCTTTCTGAAGCGCTTTGTTCTTTTTCGGATAACAAATTCGGGTTTCTGGGTTGAGTTGGAAGGTTCCTCTGGAAGCCTGTTGGATTTCTGCAGGTAGAGGAATGACATTAAACTTTGCACTTTGTGCTAGAGTCGTGTTGGGCCACAGGGTGCAGCAGAGCATCATTGTCCCGGTTAAGATTTTTCTGATTATCATACGGTTCTAAATATTATGATTGATTTTAAGGTCGTCAAAAAGAATTTTATGATTCTACAAAGATACTACTTTTTTGGTAAGAATTTTCCTTTTTTGTAACTTTGCTAATTACCGGAAGTTATTCTTGTGTCGGAGTAACAGCCCCCGATCCGAGAGTCAATCCCATGTGATTCCGATTTCCGGGAGGATGGAGCTCTTCTGAAAGCCGGTGCACAGGATGTTCGGGGTGCAGCAGCCGGTTTGTCTCTGGTAAACATCTGCTGAAGATGGGAGTGGACTTGACTAAGTATAGGGTTCCGGTGAAAAGAATGTCGTATTTCTAAAATCAGGGTAATGGACCGAGTAGATCGATTTTTAGCCTATCTGGCGGCAGACCGAGGATATTCTTCTTTGACGGTTGAGGTGTATAGAGGTGACTTGCGTCACTTTGAATCTTTCTTCCTCAAATTGGAGACGTCAATGAATTGGTCGAATGTGGATAGCGACGTGATCCGACGATGGATGGCAGAGCGGATGGAAAACGGAATTAGTCCCCGCTCCGTAAAGCGTTCATTAAGTGCATTGAGATCATTCTACAAATATTTGCTAAGGCTAGGAGAGGTGGAACACGATCCGACTCAGCTTATTCGTAATCCGAAAGTTCCTAAGACATTACCTTCATTCGTAAAACAGTCGGAAATGGATAGACTGTTGGATGGGGTGACCTATCCTGAGGGATTTGTCGGTTTGAGAGACCGCTTGATACTTCTGACTTTTTATACTACAGGCGTACGTATTTCAGAATTGGTTGGACTGAACGTGGAGCAGGTTGACCTGAGTCATGGAGAATTGAAGGTGACCGGGAAACGAAATAAACAGCGTATCATTCCCTTTGGAGAAGAACTTGCTGACGGTATAAAAGTTTATTTGCAAGAACGAAACGAGGTTTTCGGGTTAACGGCAGGAGCCTTGTTTGTCGACATGCGGGGTTTGCGCATGTCGACGGCGGAAGTGCGGGAAGTTGTACGTTATTATCTCTCTCTGGTAACTACCCAGAAGAAGAAAACTCCGCATGTCCTCCGTCACACCTTTGCTACCGTGATGCTGAATAATGGAGCCGATCTCGGTGCCGTTAAGGAACTCTTGGGACACGAGAGCCTGGCTACCACAGAAATCTACACCCATACCACCTTTGCAGAACTGAGGAAGGAATATGAGAAGGCACACCCAAGAAGTGAGGATATGTAAAGAAAGGCGGATGAATTCCGTTTTCCCTGTTCTTATGGTCTCAACTCTTACCTTAGGAGTGTCGTAAACAAGTTGAATCTTTTTCTAAACTAGAAAATAAATTATGAATTACAAATCTATAAGTGTTCTGATCGGTTTAGGAGTTTTATTCCCAGAAATCGTGGAAGCCGGAGTATCTTCTTTGCTCCGGAAGAAACAGCCGAACATCATTTATATTGTGGCGGATGATCTAGGACTGGGAGATCTGGGCTGTTATGGTCAGACGCAAATCGAAACTCCCCATATAGATGCTTTGGCTGAACAAGGAATGATTTTTACCAATCATTATGCAGGTCAGGCTGTTTCAGCTCCATCAAGATGTACCTTGTTGACCGGCTTGCATAGCGGACATGCCTATATCCGAGGTAACGATGAACTTGAATCACGTGGCGCGGTCTGGAGCCATAGGGCGATGCTGGCTGATCCGGCATTAGAAGGACAACGTCCGTTACCCGCTCATACGATGATGGTATCCCATAAGTTAAAAGAAGGAGGATATGCCACAGCGTATATAGGAAAGTGGGGATTAGGTTATCCAGGTTCAGAGAGTACTCCGAATAAAATGGGATTTGATTTTTTCTATGGGTATAATTGCCAGCGGCAGGCCCATACCTACTTTCCGCCATTTCTTTATCGTAATGAGCGACGCGTGTATCTGAACAACCAGTATATGGAACCCCATACTAGATTGGATAAAAACGAAAACCCTGCCGACTCCCTCAATTATGAAAAGTACGTCCAACAGGACTATGCACCAGACCTAATGTATAAGGAGGTGCTGAAATTTGTTACTCAGCATAAAGAAGTCCCTTTTGCTCTTTTCTGGATGACCAACCTCCCGCATGTTCCTTTGCAGGCACCCAAAAAATGGGTGGCATATTATAGAGATAAATTGGGAGATGAATCCCCTTATCTGGGAGAACAGGGATACTTCCCCTGTCAATACCCGAAGGCTACCTATGCCGCAATGATCTCTTATCTGGACGAACAGATCGGAGGACTGGTACAGTATCTCAAGGAACTGGACCTTTTTGAGAATACGCTGATCGTTTTCACCAGCGACAACGGACCAGCTTCCAATGGGGGAGCAGCCTCCTCATTCTTTCATAGTGCCTATCCGCATAACTCTGAAAAAGGGTGGGGAAAAGGTTCTCTTCACGAGGGAGGAATTCATGTACCAATGATAGCCTGTTGGCCAAAAGTCGTGGATCCTGGTACGAAGACCGATTTGCTTTCCGCTTTCTGGGATGTCATGCCGACTTTGTGCGATTTGGCACAAGTGGAGGCTCCTGTGACTGATGGTCTCAGTTTTCTCCCCACTTTACAGGGAAAAAAACGAAAACAGAAAAAACATGAGTTCCTCTATTGGGAAAACCCCGAAAAAGATGGACCGAAGGCTTTGCGCATGGGGCAATGGAAGGCTTTTGTCGGAAATCTATATAAAGATAATCGTCGGGTACAGCTTTTCGATTTGAATCTAGATCCGGCGGAGCGGTCAGATGTTTCCGGCCAACATCCAGAGGTGGTGAAGCAGGTACTGCGTCTTTTCAAAGAGGAACATCGTGCACCTGAAGTTTCGACTTTTGATCTGCCGGACGGAATTTAGTTTCTTTAATAGGACAATCCTCTATAGCGTAGTGAACCTGTATCGTGCGGTTTACTACGCTATTTTCTGTTGTATCGTTAGGCTTGGTAGGACGAAATCATCTCAACGGATGCTGTAGATCGTTTGATAAGACCTCATTTTGTAGAGATGTTTACTTGTAGAGATGTTTACTTGTAGGGATATTTATAGAGGCCGACTTGTAGGCTATTCACCATTTTCTTGAAGATTAACATGACCTCGGTGCTCCGGTAGACGAGGGCTCGTGAAATATATAGTTGCAAATTGGTTTTTTCGGTCAGGTGTCTGTACCCACTTTTACAGACTCTCAGGGTCACCTGGTCACGATTCCCGTAAATCTGAAAAATACCTTTCCCAATCTGCATGGTCAACTGTTTCCCAATCGGCATTTTCAACTTCGACAATAAGACACCCTATTTGAAGAAAGTGAGGGGGTGAACAGGCGTAATCACTATTTCAGATAGGATTTTATGACCGAAAAACCTTTATATAACTCTTTTCCTATGTGACTAGGAGTTGTATTTCTCCTAGTCTAATGAGAGAAAATCGAATCATTGCTTATTTTCTTTATGTTTCTTTCCTCTTCAAACGAAGGGATGAGGCTCAAAAGCAATAATTCCACACCTCGATTTTAATTCGGCCAGTGTTCCTGGTCATGTTCTTAACTACATTGTCCCAAAGGATGAATGAGCTATTTTTTTTCTTGAGTAAGATAATTTTTTATCTCCTAGGAGATAATTTATTTTCTCCTAGGAGAAAAACTTTTATCTCCTAAGAGATAATGAAATGACAAAAGCATGATTTTTGAACAAACAAGTTCTTTGAATCAAAGATCACCTTCTTCTTTGGTATCTAATACTCTGAACTCGGTGGCACCGTTATCCATTAGAAATGAGTGAACCATTTTCCCTAATCCCGTAAATAATAGATTCTACTACTTCTAAATAGATTTATGCAAGGTCTGGGACAACGACTCCCTGCTGTTGGAACCTGTAAGTAGAGTTCTAGGGATGACGAGTCCTATCTTGGTTTCGGCAAGGGGGAATGTAACGATTTTGTCTCACAAATCGTAGTGGTCACTCTGGCATTCTTCCATACCCAGTTCTTTCTGTAGCTCGACGGTTCAGAGAGGCCGACTGGATTGGCGCAGTATTGTGCACAAAGCAAATACGGGACACCCCGCAACGGTCCGTAGGAGTTTGTATCGGATAATTGTCAATATCAAAGGATTCTTTTTCCAAGAAAAAAAGCTCTCATAGTCAGGAAAACTAATTTTGACAACACTCTGCAAATTGTTATTTGTTTCTTTAAAGCTGTCTTTCTCGTCCTTTTATGGTCGAAATCTTTCGGATATTTTTTCAAAAGACTCTAGTTTTCTTAATAATCAATAATCTCGCGGAACTATTTCCTATAGAAAATTGTTCTATAGGAACTATATACTATATTTGCAATCAGTAAAAGATAGAGTTATGAAGAAATTATTATCAAAACAGTATGTACTCACCCTTTTAGGATTTATCCTGGGAATGGTAGGAGGTTTCCTTTACTGGAAATATGTGGGATGCTCGACAGGTACCTGTCCAATCACAGCATCACCGGTCAACAGCGCCTTATGGGGCGGCGCTATGGGAGGATTATTTTTCAACCTCTTTGAACCCCATGCAAAACGTAAATAAAAAAATAATATATAAAAGATACCAGTTATGAAAAAGTGGATGACTTTAATGCTTATCGGAAGCATGATCGTTTCTTGTGGTAATGCACAAAATCGTGCGGAAGGACAGCAGGGGGATGCTGTGGAGGTGCAATCTTCAAAAGGAAAAACAATCAAGATGACCAAAGCTGACTTCTTGAAGAAAATAGCGGATTACGAGAATAATCCCAATGAATGGAAGTATCTCGGAGACAAACCCGCTATCGTGGATTTCTATGCCAATTGGTGTGGTCCATGTCGCTCCATCGCTCCAGCTTTGGAAGAGTTGGCAAAGGAATATCAAGATGAAATCTACATTTATAAAGTAAACACGGACAAAGAGCACGATTTATCCGCTGCTTTAGGTATTACTTCATTACCAAGTCTGCTGTTTATTCCTATGGATGGACAACCGCAAATGGCGACAGGCGCTATGCCTAAGGAGAATTTCAAGAAGATTATTGAGGATTTCTTATTGAAAACTTCAAAATCTAAGTAATAAGAATAAGTAAGATGAACAGAGGAGGAGTGGGCGGATTGTAGAAAATAGATAGTACGTCTGTTATTCTTCCGATGTTTTAAGGATAAAAGTGGGGCTTGTCTGCGTCCTTGGTTTTTCTGGTCTATGCTGGTTGAACCAAACAGGACTCCGATGAGGCTCCTTTTTTTATGACGTTCACTCATTTGATGTTTCCGGGCGTTCGTCTGAAGTCTTCGTCCGGCTTTCATGTGAGGTCGACAGCAATGAAAAATTTCTGAAGTGTTTCAATTTATACTGAATCATAGAAAACAAAGGAAAAGCACGCAAAAAAAATAATAAAAGTGCCTGTTGATTTTGGAGGGTAAACAAAATCTTTGTATATTCGCTTTTGAAAAATAAATCTAATCGGTGTTTCGGGAAGCAATTCTCGACTACACATTACTTTAACGAAAAGCTCCGTTTCCGGAGTATTAAAAAGGAGGTTACTATGGAAATCAAAATTCAGTCCATTCATTTTACTGCAACAGAAAAGTTGCAAGCATTCATCGAAAAGAAAGTAGGCAAGCTTGCTAAGGGTTGTGAAAGTGCGAATGCAGAAGTTTTCTTGAAAGTAGTAAAGCCTGAGACCGCTATGAATAAGGAAGTGCAGATCCATTTGAATGTCGATGGGACGAAACTTCTTGGTGAAAAAGTGTGTGACACATTTGAGGAAGGTGTTGACCAATGTGTAGAGGCTTTGCAGCGTCAAGTCGAAAAATACAAAGAAAAATTGCGTGCAAAATAAAAAAAAGGCGAAAAAGTTTTGCGGGTAAAAAAAAATACCTAACTTTGCAGCCGTTTCGAGGACATTCCTCAACGGCTGCTAAGTTTTAAAAGCTCCGAGAGGAAAGATCAAAACAAGGGCAAATACCAGAGTGGCCAAATGGGGCAGACTGTAAATCTGCTGGCTTACG
>SAMEA104404097__coassemble_483_pt1 | contig 39341 bp, 32 predicted proteins | sample SAMEA104404097__metabat2_low_PE_059 | metagenome-assembled genome bin SAMEA104404097 (sample SAMEA104404097) | Balaenoptera acutorostrata | reverse complement strand
GTGTAACAAGTGTGCATTCGTTTGTCCTCACGCTTGTATCCGTCCATTCGTAATGAACGAAGAAGAAGCAGCAGGTCTCAATGCAGACAAGCTCGCTATGAAGGCTCCAGCTGCATTCAAGGGCATGCAGTTCCGTATGCAGGTAGGTGTTATGGACTGTCTCGGCTGTGGTAACTGTGTTGACGTATGTCCAGGTATGCCTAAGACCGGTAAGGCACTCTCAATGGTTCCATTGGAACAGGAATTGGGCGAAGCTGCTAACTGGGAATATTTGACAGAAAACGTAAAGAGCAAGCAGGATTTGGTTGACGTGAAGAGCAATCCTCGTATGAGCCAGTTCGCTACTCCTCTCTTCGAGTTCTCTGGTGCATGTTCCGGTTGTGGTGAGACTCCATACGTGAAGCTCGTTTCTCAGCTCTTCGGTGACCGTGAAATGGTAGCTAACGCAACAGGTTGTTCATCTATCTACTCAGGTTCTATTCCTTCAACTCCTTATACTACTAACGAAAAGGGTCAGGGTCCTGCATGGGCTAACTCTTTGTTCGAAGACTTCTGCGAATTCGGTCTTGGTATGACTTTGGCTAACAAGAAGATGCGTCTCCGCCTCGAAGACTTCTTGAAGAAGGCTATCATGTGCGACTGCTCTTGCGACGAAATGAAGGCTTTGGCTCAGGAATGGATCGACAACAAGGAAGACGCAGACAAGACTAAGGAAATCGCAGCTAAGATGAAGCCATTGATCGCTGGTGGTGTTGCACACGGCAGCGAATTGGCTAAGCAGATCGATGAACTCAGCCACTTCCTCGTTAAGCGCAGCCAGTGGATCATCGGTGGTGATGGTGCTTCTTACGATATCGGTTACGGTGGTCTCGACCACGTTATCGCTAGCGGTGAAGACGTAAACATCCTCGTTCTCGATACTGAAGTTTACTCTAACACTGGTGGTCAGTCTTCTAAGGCTACTCCACTCGGCGCTATCGCTAAGTTTGCTGCTTCTGGTAAGCGTGTACGTAAAAAGGACCTCGGTATGATCGCAACTTCTTACGGTTACGTTTACGTTGCTCAGATCGCAATGGGTGCTGACCAGGCACAGTGCTTGAAGGCTATCCGCGAAGCTGAAGCTTACCACGGACCATCATTGATCATCGCTTATGCTCCATGTATCAACCACGGTTTGAAGAAGGGTATGGGTAAGTCACAGGCTGAAGAGGCTGCTGCAGTAGAATGCGGTTACTGGCACTTGTGGCGTTTCAACCCTGAATTGGAAGAACAGGGTAAGAATCCATTCTCACTCGACTCCAAGGCTCCAAAATGGGAATTGTTCAATGACTACTTGAAGGGTGAAGTTCGCTTCCTCTCAGTTATGAAGCAGTACCCAGACGAAGCTGAAGAACTCTTCAAGGCTTGCCAGGATATGGCTAAGAAGCGTTATCAGAGCTACGTTCGTATGACTAAGATGGATTGGTCAGAAGAAGAAGAAGCTTAATCATCAGCTCCTAGATAAATTCAAGGCGCAACTTCACATGAAGTTGCGCCTTTTTTGTCGTTATACCTGGAATAATCCACTGTAAGGAACCCGAATCTAGTACCATTCCCCCCTTGTCCACAAACCGATACCATTCGTCCTCCGCCCCTTCCCATCACCCTGGCATATCTCCTGCTAAAATCACGATCTTTTCAATAGCCACTCTCCCCTCCTCACTTGCACGAAGACTATAAGAAGTCGCAGCAAAACTGACTTCCGTTTTTCATTTCACAAGAAACCACCGCACCTTATCTATAGCAACCGACCATCAAAAAACATCCATAACCCGATAATTATCTGTATTTTTGTGGAAACAATACTGACGCGTTTCCTCAATGACAAAGAAAGTCCCAACAACCAGACAATCCAATATGGAACTGCTGCGCATTCTGGCCATGTTCCTAGTACTCCTGATTCATAGTGTTTTTCTTCAGGATGGTTTTCCTTCTCCTTCCGAAGTGGTCGATGCTCCCCTTCCCAGATTTACAGATCTTTTCCTTTTCGGAGGCGCTGCTGTCTGTGTAGACACTTTCGTGCTGATCTCCGGTTGGTTTGGTATCCATCCCAGCAAAAAGAGTTTTTCAGCTTTGGTATTCATGGTCATCTTCTATTTCTTTGTAGGTAATCTTATCGGTTTGGCCAACGGCACCGTACCGACCGACAGTAAGACCCTATTCAACATGGCCACGCTAAGCACCGAATACTGGTTTGTCTATGCCTATATAGGCCTGTATCTCCTCGCGCCGGTTCTGAACACCTACATCGACCACACCTCTCCGGAAAACCTAAGAAAGACCCTATTGTTTTTCTACCTGCTGCAGACCTGGTACGGCTGGTTCCGACCACAGGAGGCCGCCTTCTTCATGGGCGGATATTCCACCCTCTCTTTCATCGGACTGTATCTCTTGGCCCGATACCTGAGACTATACTTTCCCTATCGACGAATCATTCCAGCAAAGGCTTTTATGGGATACGGACTGATGACCTTTGTCATTGCGACGATAGCCTTCCTCTCTCTTTATCTAAATATCGGGACGACACTCATTCATCTCCATTTCCAATACATCAGTCCCTTGGTCATCCTCTCTGCTGTATTGCTTTTATTAGGTTTCGCCCAACTTCGTCTTTCCGACCACCCCTGGATCAACCGTCTGGGTACCTCTGCCTTTGCGGTATATCTGATACACACCCACAACGGGATTTATGGCTATATGCACGACGCTGTGGAAGCCCTGCAACATCTCCAGCTGTTCTATCCCCTATATCTTGTTGCCTTACTCACCTTGCTGAGTCTCATCTACCTCTTCTGCACGGCACTGGACCAAATCCGGATTCGAATATGGCAGTCCCTCCAGAAAAGATTCATCACCGGACCAACTCCAGAACGGTGATTTCTCAAGGTCCAACGACCTCGGAAACGCTCTAGAACAACAAAAGAACACCGATAGCACAATCAAAGCCGCCTGTAGGGAATCTTCACAAATCCCCACAGGCGGCTTTGACAATAGTCCATTTCACGGACAAACTAATTTACACAATGGCCTTAAGGACAAACCAGTCCTCTCTTGGCAAACTGTTCAAAATCTTCCTCATCGAGTCCAATCTCATCATAAGGTTTCGGCAAATTGTGGTCATTCACATAGAAACGGTGCCGGATGCCATAATGGGAATTACACAAGGAAAGCGAATCTATCCGGTAAGGTGTCTCCAAACCAGCCAATTCCAATAAAGTCGGAACCACGGAAGCATTGGATGACACTGCTTGGTCGCAATGATCCACAATATTCTGTTGCAGTTGTGGATAAGTATTCGCAAACTGCTCAGAAGTCCAGATGAGGAAAGGCACATGCAACTGATAATAACTCGGAACCGGAGAAGAATGCAGGAACTGCCCACGTTCATCATCAAAGATATCTTCCCCATGATCAGAGGTATAAACCAGAGCTGCCATTTCTCCTTTCTCTTTCAGACGGTCAATCAACGCACTCAGGAAAGCATCGGTCTGAGCAATGGTGTTATCATAAGCGTTGATCAAGGACGTCCGGTTCTTAGGACTGGCCTCCGTGGCATTGTCCGGCAAGAACACAGCCGATGATGCCGGATACCGCTCTTTGTAGTTGAAATGGGAACCATAGGTATGCAGTACGATGAACAATTTTCGATGTCCTTTAGCTAAGATACCATCCACCAGACCTAACAATTCATTGTCATTAATATTCCGGTTAGGCTTTCCTTCCTCTTTCAGGAACACAGTCTGATCGGCCTCCATACCAAATAAATCGATAAAGGCATGATTATATTTCTGGTTGGAGAAATAGGCGGTATAGAATCCAGCCTCCTTGAAAGCGGTAATTACACTCTTCTCGTGATAAATACGGTCATAATTCTCCGCGGAGGCCAAGGAAAGCAACAACGGCACACTCTTGTGCGTTGTGTTCGACTGCGTCAGCACATCAGAGAAATGCACCAGTCCCGTCTGCTGCTGTAAATGAGGCGTTGTATTACGTTCATACCCGTACAAGCCCCAGTTGCACGCTCTACTGGTTTCTCCGATGACAAAGACATAAATCTCCGGCTGCTCAGCGGCATGAACCGAGTGGGCATCAAAAGTAAAATTCTGGGAAGTCTCCTTATAACGTTCCACATCCTCGGTACGCTCAAAAGCCAGATAACAATTGTAGCAAACATTGATGGGGAAGATATCCACTTTTACCTCGAAGTCGTCCTCCGTCATATAGGTTGCTCCAAGAGCCACCCCACTCAATAAGACTCCGCCCAATGCTACCTTCCGGAATCTTCGCGTCTGCGGTTCTGACAAATGGTCCTTACGTCGGATAGACAGAAAAGACAAGACCAAAAGTGGCACATACAGCACAAAAACCCCCACCACAGCAGGCACCAGGTTGTCCAGCAGCTCCATGGCCTCATTCGCATTTGTCGTCACCAGATTCAGAAACATATCCACCGCGATGATGGAGTTTCCGAAAAGATAAAGCAAAACCAACTGGAAGGCCGCCAAGAAGATGAAAGGGAAAAGTACCCAGGCCATCAATCCAGGACGACGTTTAAGCGTCAGCAAATAAGCATATACAGATAAGGGAACGAGAAGATTACACAGAATAGTACCCACTCCATAATCCTCGGTAAAACAAAGTGCCACATTAGGGACGATAATGGCTGACAAGATATAAAAATAAAGTTGCCGAGGCTGAATCAGAAAGTCATAAAGTTTTTTAAGAAATTTCATATAGATAAATTACTGAAAACGCTCTGCAAATATAAAGTTTTACAGAGCGTTAAAATCAGAATTTATCTTATCAAATCTTAATTACATACCGGCAGCATCTATTTTACAGTTGTACTGACCACTTTTATAGATAAAATTACCATCCAGTTTCACAGCTTTGGCCTTTCTTCCAGTAACCACGATATCAAGAGTTCCACCATCCAAGGTCAGATTCTGCTTACCGCGGATACCACGACATTTGGCCTCCATCACAGGATCACCAGGCATGTAGGTTGTACCCGTCACCGCCATCCGGATCAATGTCGGTACCGAGGTTTTCTGCTGGACAAAAATATTACCGCCCACACTGATTCCCTTGCTACCATCACCGGATACCACCGCCTCGATGGTCCCCCCTGAAACGGTCAGGTTACCAATACTGTCCACCTTCAGTCCTTTGATATCTGGCGCTTCCACCTGCATTCTGATGGTACCCGCCTCCACAAAAGCCTGTCCATTCAGACTATCTGCCGGATTCTTGGTAAAAGACACGTCAATACAGTCTCCCTGGGTAGCACCGATACTAATCTCTCCACCTTCCATTTTGAAGAACTGTTCGATATGCATACCGTCCCCCACAGCCTTCGTCACCTGCAGCTGACCAAAACTCTTCTTGATGCGAGTATATTCGTCGGAGGCGAAAGCATGTTTGGCATTACCACACAATTGCAAGGTACCTCCTCCTGAAAATTCAGTATGGCCATTTACAAAAAGGCAGGCTTTCTGCATTCCCGGACCATCCGTCAAGGTCGTTGTTGTATTTTGCGGTAAGATGATTTCTATACGTTTGCCGTTGGCTATTTCCACAGCCGCTCCGTCACTATTGACCAGCTTCAGGTTATCCATCGTAATGGTAGATTTAAATTCACCATCCATAAAGAAAGAACCTTCAGAGGAATTGCCGCGCAAAGTATAGAAGACCTCCTGCTGCAGACCAGGGGCTGCGACAACGGACACATCTGCTCCTTGGGTCTGCACCGTCAGCTGGGAAGCGATATCCCCAGTTACCTGTACATGAGCTTGTTGTCCCCGATAATCCACAATCACCGAACTCGGAAGGACGGTGGAACGATCCACGGTGATACTGTCGATGGTATTGACCAGATAAGTCTTACCCATCACCGTCAGCGTTGTACCTCCGTCGCCATATACCATATTCTCTGCCTCTGCGGCTGGTACAGCCACCGTTGTTGCTCCACAATGGATCTTCATGGTCTGTCCCCAACTCATGAGGCCGCCTCCTAAAGCCAAGGCTAATAACAGATTTCTTTTCATTTTACCAAGACTTTAAAAGTTCTACCATTTTTTTTGACGAGATAGACACCACGTGAAAGCCGGTCAGCCTTCACCTCAAGGCCTTCCATTGAATACACCTGAATATCCTCCCCGGGCTCCACCACAAGTCGACCATCAACAATAACGACAGGGTCCCTGTCTTCACGGACGCTCTCCAGTCCCGTTGGAGTGGCTGAGAAAAACATCAGTCCCATCTCCGACAGATTGAAGTCAGCCTTCTCGCCCTGGGCAACAGCATGAAGCTGAGTCCCCTCAAAAGTAATTTTCAATCCGTCCACAGGCAAGCTCTTCTCCGAGCCATCTGCCATCCGGAAAGTCAGATAATCCAATTGTTGTGCACTGACGGTGGCCCCCAACGTCAGACAGAATAATGCAAGTAATAATTTCTTCATAAGCCTCATCATTTGGTCCAGAAAGTGTTGATCTCGGAATATTCCCTTCAAGATTTTCCTCAACCATCTTCGTGTGACAAATATTCATTTAAAAGGTAAAAGTATAACCTAAATCCAAGACATGCCGTCCTCCATCGTGGTCACCATCAGTACCATGCTGATAGAGATAACCGACGGTGAGTACATGCTGCTTGGTGATTTTCCATTCCGTACCGACAATCAGACGGGTTTTGTCCAAGTCCAGTCCATCAGCCAGATCGTTACTCAATTCATAAGAAGCATAAGGATTCAGAGGGCATTTCGGAATATTATATTCCACCTTGGCACGGGTACGCAGATAATGCTTGTTCTTCCCGGATTTATGGTCCACCACCTCCTCATAATCTGTGAACTGCTGTCCGTTCCATTCAAAACTCTCTCCGCTGTAACCAGGCTGCGCCTCGTCACGGAAACGCATGCGGTCGCAGTCGGTCGCCACAGAATGAGTATACTGATAGCGTTCCCGCCAACTGAATTTGAAACGTCCGGATTTCAACGAACCCACCACATCAAAATAAGCACGATGCTTACTCTGCCAATAGGCATGGTCCACATTATATCCATTGACGTTACCATTCTTCGTATAATTCACCTTCGTCTCCATCGCATTATGGTCATAGAGATAAGCATAACCTGCCCCCAATTTCAAAAAGCCAGTCAACTTGTAGTTCACCCCGAGAGAACCTCCCCAACGGGAAACTTCCTGCAGATTATCCGCCGTACGGAATTCCACACCAGCTTCAGCAGACCACTGCTTGTTGATTTTTTTCTCCACACCCACACTGGTCCATATACCGAAATCATCCTGCTGTGCACAGGCTGGACTCACCGCCCCCACAGTCAAAAGAAACAAAAGGGTCTTTTTATTAAACTTCATCTTTAGGTATTTTAAATAATCGATCCACATTCTTGATACGCATTTCAGGGTCACGATAGAACACGCGCAACATGGCCATATCCTTGAGGAAATCCACAGCACCGACCTCTACCCTGATAATTTCCAATCCCAGTCTTTTCTCCAAATCCGCCTTCAGTTCATCATATTTATCCGGCTGTATCAGATCGATGTTATCGTATTTTACAAACTTGCAGCCTTCCTTGTGTGCCGCGAGAAAGTTCTCACAAGCCCAGACCACGCCCACAAAAATAAAGTTGATGAACAGACGGCTGAGAAAATTCAGTTCGCCGGTCTTTGCATTCAATACCGACAATGCGACCAAGAAGAACAAATAAGTCATCTCACGGATAGGAACACTCTCCGTACGGTAACGAATGATACCAAAAATAGCGAACAATCCCAATGCTGCGCCAATTCCCATATCCGAGGCATCTTTCAAGAGCACATAAATCAACATGAAGATGCTCACCGAAAGCAACATGAACGTGAAATAATAATCACGCCGATGCCCCTTGGGATAATAGAAGAAATGCACCACTATCCAAACTACCAGTAAATTCAAAAAGAAACTACACAACAAATTCACTAGATTCTCCGTGAAACAGAAATTCTCTACCGTAAAGAAATTTCTAAAAAAATCATTCATTCGATTAGGGGTTAATTTACAAGGTTATTTAATTTCAAAAAAACTTACAGCATTACACCTTGAGCGGCAACTTTCTGAATATAGGTGATACGCTCCTTAAAAAGATTCTGTCGTAAGCCAGGGTTCGTCACCGCAGCCCCGATACAGTATTTGCTAAAGCCTGATGGTTTTATACGAAGTTCACGTAAAAGAGGTAAGATGGGAGAATCAGCACGTCCGTCGCGCTTCAATTCAATGATCACAATATTCCCCATGTCTTTTCTGGTCTCAGTTTCCAAATTATGGAAATGCAAGTCAAAATCAATGGTCAGACGTTCCGTCTTGGCATAATTCACCAAAGTAATCCGCTGAAAACGATTCGTGATCGTCGGAATAATGTCCTTAAAAGTAAGGCCGGTCCGTTCCAAAAGAAAATCCTCGCCAAAATGCCCTTCCACAACGGCATCCAAGGAGGGAACGGTCATTCTTTTCTTAGAAGTCTTTCCGTGATTATCTTTCTTCTTGACCTCCAAGAAAACGAGATTCGAATCCAGATACGAACGTACCCTTACCTTCGTACGGGGACGATGTCCACAATGATGAACCCGGAACATATTGTGTTCCTCCGTATCGTCCCAATAAGTCGTGGAATAATTCGCCACACGTTTACCCTTGATTTCCTGTACGTAATAATTACCTCTGACTTTTTCCAAGAGCACGGCTAAAGTCGAGATATTGGTCAAGAATTTAGTATCCGTTCGTTTCATCAAACGGATTGCCGACATTTCCTCTAATGTGATAGGAGGCAACTCTCGTAAAGCATTGATAATATATTCGTGTGCCTTCATAGCTGAAAGCAAAAGTACACAAAATCCAAGATAATCAACCTTTTTAAACATCTTTTTACCTATAGATCATAAAATCAGAGGTTATTTTCCAATAAAACCTAAAAATAGACACTTTTGCACGCTATTTTACAGTTCAACATGAATGGATTGTCCTTTAAGCATCCTCTCTGTTTAGTACTAATTCCCTTTTCTACAGTCATTTTTGTTTCAGAGTCCCCACTCTGACCGGACACAAAACAGCGACACCCCCATTTTATCAAACCGAAAAATAACCGACGGACCACCTCTGCAGCAAAAAGTCTATGAACAGCCCATCTACTATTCCGGGAAATGTCAACCATAAACCATCTACCAACTGCAAAAAAGCAATACAAGCCGAAAGACAGACTGTTGCTTATAAATGCCAGACAGCACATCCATCCCATAAATTCTCATCCAGGACTGTCCCTCGTTTGTCACCGTATATGCTGACGCCCCATTCCATAAAGGAAACAAAAATCGTTGAGCAAATGAGTTTTACCCCCATTTGTAACCATTCCTTAACAGGAAAGAAGTATCTTTGCAGACAGATTTAGGAACCAGGCAGATTTCAAGATGATGTCACTGCACCTTCCCAACAGAATATTCAAAATTAAAATCTCTTTTATAAGCCAATGGAAGAATTCATCACATGGGTATTAGGTAACCTCGACTACTGGGTAGTCTTCGTTTTCATGATTATCGAAAGTTCATTCATCCCCTTCCCTTCAGAAGTCATCGTACCTCCTGCAGCATGGTTGTCCATGACCGACGGTAACGAGATGAATTTTATTCTTGTAGTCGTCATTGCTACCTTAGGTGCCAATATCGGTGCTTTGGTCAACTATTATCTGGCCAAATGGCTGGGTCGCCCAGTGGTCTATAAATTTGCCAACAGTAAGTTCGGACATCTCTGTCTGATCAATCAGGAAAAGATTGAAAACGCAGAAGAATATTTCCGTAAGCACGGTGCTGCCTCCACCTTCTTTGGACGCCTGGTTCCGGCTGTACGTCAGCTGATTTCCATTCCAGCCGGTCTTTCAGGTATGAAACTGGGCCCCTTCTTGCTCTATACCACACTGGGGGCCGGAACCTGGAACCTCGTACTGGCCCTGATTGGTTATGCCATCTACGCCTCTTTCCCAGACATCCGTTCCACCCAAGCCGTTGCCGACCTGGCCGCTGAATACAGTCATCTCATCGGCTATTGTATTCTCGTCATCGCCGCGATGGTAGTAGCTTGGCTGATCTACAAGCAATGGAACAAGAAAAAGAACATCACAAGCCAAAAGTAATTGAGAACCTTTTTGAAATATCTGCTCATCGGAGGACTTCCCCTGACCTGTGCCGCGCAAAACCTACCGACACAACCAGAGAATCCTCCACATTCCACTGAGCACCAATGGTTATATGGTGTCGGGCACGTCAACGTGCTCGACACTTATCTTTCTCCCCTGACCTATTCTGGTCCGGCTATTTCCGTATGGCACCGTTCCGAGCGGCTCGCCCACTGGGGAAAGGGACACGTCACCGTCCAGGGGAACTTCGGAGGACAAGGTGCCTATATTGCCGCCTCAGCTGATGACGACAAGGCCTGGGACGGGCATTTCAACGCAGGAGTGGCCTGGCACTACAACTGGTATCCCACTCCACAGCTCCGACTGGCAGCCGGCGGTATGGCCAACCTCAATCTGGGGTTCACCTATCTCCTCAAAAGCAGTAATAATCCGGCACAAGGCCGTTTTTCGACAGACCTGGGATTCTCCGGCATCGCCGAACAACAGTTCAAACTGTGGCAGCATCCCATGCTCTTCCGGGCACAACTTGACCTGCCGCTTCTCGGAGCCATGTTCTCGCCCAACTACGGTCAGTCCTATTATGAAATTTTCTCACTAGGACATTACGACAAGAACATCCGGTGCACCCACCCGTTCAATGCTCCGACCGCCAGATTGGAAACCACCTTCCGCATCCCTATAGCCGGCGCCACCTTGACCTTCGGCTACCTCGGAGACGTCCGCCAGAGTCAGGTCAACCACCTGAAGCACCATGCCTGGAACCATAATTTTGTCATCGGATACGTACGTCAGGTCCAACTCCTCAGACCCCACAAGCATCCATCAATCATTCAACCATGCAACTAGTGTTCAATTCCTTCTCCCGCCTCCTTCGTTGGCTGTTCATCCTTCCTGTCGCCGGGCTCCTCAGTGCCTGCATCACCGAAGATATTCCCGACAATACCCGCCGTGGAAATTTTGAGGCCTTGTGGAAAACTCTGGACCAACGTTATTGTTTCTTCGACTATAAGAAAGAAGCTTATGGACTGGACTGGAACGAGGTGTACGAACGGTATTCCCCAGCTTTCAACGAAGGAATGTCCGACCGTCAGCTCTTCGAAGTTCTGGCCAACATAACCTATGAACTCCGCGACGGACATGTCAATCTCTACGCTTCCCACAACAGCGCCCGCTATGGTGCCTGGTTCGATGATTATCCGGCCAATTATTCCGACAGTCTCGAGCGCATCTATCTCGGAAGAAGCGAAGACTACGAGATTGCCTCCGGACTGAAATACAAGATATTGGACGACCATATCGGATATGTACGCTGCTCCTCTTTTCAATATGGTTTCGGAAACGGGAATCTCCATGAGATGCTCCGTACCCTGGCCCTTTGCGATGGTCTTATTATCGATGTACGTCACAATGGCGGAGGACTACTGACCGCTGCGGAAAAACTCGCCTCCATCTTTACCAATACCGAATACACAGCCGGCTACATTGCCCATAAGACCGGACCGGGACACAGCGACTTCTCCACACCGATGAGTATCCGCATCTCTCCCTTCGAAGGACTCCGCTGGCAGAAACCGGCCGTCATCCTGACGAACCGTAAGACTTACAGTGCCGCCAACGCCTTTGTGCTGTTTCTCAAAAACCGTCCCAATATCACCGTCATCGGTGACAAGACCGGTGGAGGATCGGGCATGCCTTTCACCAGTGAACTGCCCAACGGCTGGACCCTCCGTTTCTCCGCCTGTCCCATGTTCGACAGCAACATGCAACAGACCGAACTCGGCATCGATCCTGATATCAAAGTGGATATCACCGCTGAAGACTATGCAAAAGGCATCGACACCATTATCGAAGCCGCACGCAGACAACTGAGAAAAGAATAAAATAGCACGGAGAAAGGAACCTGGCGAGACTTGCCAACGCTACTAGAAGCTTTATATTATAATCACTGCTATTCCCTTCATCGAGTGAGAAGCCCCTTGGAAGCCTCCATTATTCCTCCTCCCGGTCTCCTATAAAAGAGTATCCCTTACCCATCTACCTCTTGACTCCACACCTCTAATATCTAAATCAACTACAGCACAATGCCAACCACACGCCTCTTTACCGATATTGACTTACACAAGGAAAACATCTACGTCGTACAATCAGAACTTACTAAAATTGTACCGCAACACACCCATGCACAAGGTCACATCCTTGTCGTATTGGAAGGCGTAGCCACGCTCAATGTCGAAAGAAGTGCGTTTTTTATCCCTAACGGCTACTTTGTCTGGATTCCTTCAGAAGTCTCCCACCGTGTCGCTTTTGAAGGAGCGCAGGTAAAAGTACTCAACATCTACTATCCCGCCCCATTTTCCCAAAGCGATTTTTTCAAGGAAGTAGGTATGTACCCTATTCCTTCCCTTCTCTACCACACCATCGAACTGATCAAAGAAAAGACCAGCTACTATACGGCAACCGATTGGAAATACGAACTGCTGGTTACGTTGCACCATATCCTGCCCCATATCATCAAATACCAGAAATATCCGCTGCGTTTACCGACCAGCGACAACCCCACCATCCAGAAAATCGTGGAAATCATCCAAAACCGCTACAATTCTCCGATCTCAGCCAAGAGTATCAGTGAAGAAGCCGGCATGAGTATCCGCACACTGAGCCGGCACCTACGCAACGAACTCAACATTTCGTTAGTACAATATGTCCGCACCTACCGTATCATCATGGCCATCAAACTCATGATTGAAAGCAATGAATCCATCACAAACATCGCCTACAGTGTCGGATTCGACAGTCTGACCACCTTCAGCAACTCTTTCTACAAAGTGACCGGCCAGCGTCCAAGTCTCTTTTTGAAACAGGAGGATTAAAGGGTTGTCCGAAAAAAACAAATATCTGTCATTTTTAATCAAATCTAAGACAAGACATCTCTCTACCTTTGCATCAGTTTTTAAAAGGTAAGAAGAATGAATATTAAATGGGCATTACCGTTATGCCTTTTCCTTTGTACCCAGACGTTAGGGGCCAAGGTGAACCATCCCTATCCATTGGAAGAAAAGGCTTTCAATTTAAATGAAATTAGTGCACTGATTCAGCAGAATCGTTCTGTCATCATTAAAAGACTGAATCAGCAGATCGCCTCGCACCAGCTTGAACAGCAAAAATCAGAACGATTACCCGAACTTTCGCTTAACGGTGACGGTTATTTCAAGAACATGATTCCGTTAGGTACTTCTGTTCCCAGTGACAATTCTCTGCTTTATCATTTTAATATAGGATCCGAGTTTGACCTCTACACCGGAGGCCGTCATACTTACGCCATCGAGCGTCGACAGCAGGAACAGCAGATGAGTGAGGAAGAGGTTCGAAAAGTCGAACAGGAAGTCGAACTCAATGCTTACGTACTACTCTATGATATTCATCGGAATATAGAATATCGCAATTTTGTACGCTCCTCCATTCATCTACGTGAGAAAGAATACGAACGCATCGATCATCTGTATCAGAACGGTCTCGTCCTGAAGAGTGACCTACTCCGTTCCAAACTCTATATCACCGACCTGCAGAAGGACGAGGTGGCCATTACCAACAGCATTGACATTCTTTCCGACCAACTTCGTGTACTGCTCGGTATGGACCAGCAATTTGTCGTGAAACCCAACCTGAAAAAGGACCTGACCTATCATGTTCAGGAAACCTTTGAGGAACTTTATCAATACGCCTTGCAGCATTCTCCGCTGCTGAAAATACACCACTTACAGAAGACGACAGAAGAAACCAAACTGAAAGAAATCCGTTCGGAACTTCGTCCACAGGTAAAACTCTATGCCCAGTATGGTGTAGGGTCTCCTTTGCAGCCGAAGACTTACGATCACCAGCTTGGAGGTGAAATCGGAGCCAAAGTGAGTTTCTCTCTGTCTTCCTTCTATAAGACCAAACACGAACAGAGCGCACAGAAAAAACGCATCATGCAGGAACAATGGGAGATGAACGAAGAGGAGGAACAGCTACGTAACCGCATCTTCGAACTCTATACCCGTTATCATGAATCTCTGCTCAATACGGAACGTGCCTTGCAGAAGATCAAGATGAGTGAAGAAAGCCACCGTATCCTGACCAACTCTTATTACAACCAGCAAGCCTTGCTCATTGATGTCCTGGAATCCGAGACCCAATCCATGGAAGCCTCCTTCGAATGGGTGGAAGCTGTCGTGGACTCACAGAAATACTACTGGGCACTCAAGCAAATCTGCGGATACTTGTAAAAAGGAAGAAGGAAGATTTGAGAAAGAAGAAAAAGGAATGATATTTGAGAAACGAGTCGTTTGAAATCAGGAATGAAGTGAAATCAGTAAGGAACAAAGAGAAAGGTGAGAAGTGAGAAAGGAGGTTTGAGAATGTAGAGTTATGACCTAACTCCTAACTCAAAACAACTCCTAACCTCTAACTCCTAACTCCTAACTCAAAACAACTTCTACCCCCTAACTCCTAACCCCTAACTCAAAACAACTCCTAACCTCTAACTCCTAACTCCTAACTCAAAGCAACTTCCAACTCAACAGAATAAATAGGAATAACAACAATAGGTAAAAAGATAAACAACATGAAAAGAAGATTTGTCAATTACATTACCAAACTGACTACTCTGGCATTGGTCATCGGTTTCGGCGGCTGGAGCATCTGGTACGCCTACCGTATCTATAAATATGAAGAAACCAACAATGCCCAGGTAGAACTCTATATTACCCCGATTTCCAGTCGTGTGATGGGTTATGTCTCTTCTATCCATTGTGTAGAAAACCAGAAAGTTCACAAAGGCGATACCCTTCTGATCATTGAGGATGATGAATTCAAACTGGCATTGGCCAAGAATGAGGCTTCACTGCACCGCGCAATTGCCGAACTCCATATTGCCGAAAAGAAAATCGCCAGCAACCAGATTGAACAAAAGAAATACGAAAGCCAGATTGCCATCAGCAAGATCAAGAAAGAAAATGCCGAGAAGGAATTCCAGCGTGTGAAGAATCTGTTGGCTAAGGAATCTGTCACTCAGCAGCATTACGACAAAATCGAGGCTGAATACCGTCTGGCTCAGAAAAATATCGATATCGCGACAACACAGTATAACGAGGCCCTGCTCCGCAACGAAGAGCTCATCAGCAATGCGCAGGTGGAACAGGCAAAGGTAAACAATTGCAAGAGCGAACTGGAACGCAGTCGTCTCGACTTGACCTATACCGTGATTTGTGCCCCCTATGATGGACGTATCGGTAAGATCGACATCCAGGAAGGACAGCTCATGCAGCAAGGACAGGTGTTGACCTTCATCACCAACGAGGCTGCCGGAAAATGGATTGTTGCCAATGTCAAAGAAACCCAGCTGGCGAGCTATACCGTCGGCAAGGAAGTGACCGTCACCATCGACGCGATTCCGGATACGGTATTCAAAGGCCGTGTAGTCTCCGTATCTCCGGCGACCGGTACCCGTTACTCCATGATGCCACCTAACAATGCCACCGGTAACTTTGTCCGCATCACCCAGCGTGTCCCGGTGCGCATCGAACTCATTGAATTAAGCGAAGAAGTGGAAGACCGTCTGCGCGGCGGTATGAACGCCTACGTACGTAGTGTGAAATAAGCTTCAAAGATTAGCATATGCAGCAAGTACCACTTTTCAAACCCTGGGTACCGACATGGCTGGCCGTACTGACCATCTTCTCCATACTCTTTCCCTCCCTGGTCATTTTTGCTCTGTATTACAACAGTACATTGGCCGTAGCGGAATACTACAGTATGGATGCGATGGACGTACAATACTCCGTTGTCGTGATGTATGCCACGGTCATTTCCTATCTGGCTTTGGACAGCCACTTGGTGAAATGTTTCAAAGTAGGTAGCTACACCATATCCGGTATTTTCATCAATACCATCACCTGTTGGATTTGCGCTCAGACCCATTCGTGCGAAATATTCATGTTTTGCCGATTTATCCAAGGTGCCGTCTGTGCCTACCTCTGTAATATCTGCATGAACCTGGCCTTCACGTGTTTCCAGCCCCAGAAGGCACGCGTGTTGGGATATACCGTATTCTACGGTTCCCTGATGACCTGTGTTCCGTTCTCTGCGATCTTTGCCAATCTGATTCTCAATTACTTTGGTATCGAGTCTGTATTCTACGGTTTCATCCTCTTCCAGGTACCAGGCTTCATTCTGCTCTTCCTGACGATGAACAACCGTTACCTTGTTCGCAAGTTCCCGTTGAGTCAGGTCGACTGGACCGGTTTCATCATCTACACGGCCATCGTCTCTATCGTGGGTTATATCCTCGTATATGGTCAGCAGTTGGAATGGCTGGAGTCCACCCGGATTCAGAATCTGATCATCATCGTTTTGCTGATTACTCCGGTATATGTCATTAGCAGTCTGCAGAAGAAACGTCCTCTTATTCAGCTGCGTCTGCTGAAAAACGGGAAATACCGTTTCGCCTTGCTCCTGCTCACCATCTTCTATATTTCAAAAGGTACCGTGTTCTTCACCTACCTCTATATGCAGGATGGACTCGGCATCGACCCGGTCAGCATGATTGCCATCTGGTCGTTCAACATTCTGGGACTGATTGTCGGCATCTATATGGGATCGAAGCTGCTGCTGAAAGGGGTCATGCCACGAACCATTATCAAACTGGGATTCGCCATCCTGCTGATTTTCCACACGATGATGTTCTTCCTCTTTGCCGGAACAGCCAGTGAATACAAATACTATATTCCATTGTTTATCCAAGGAGTAGGTACCGGTTCACTCTTCGTCCCTTGTATCATGAACATGGTGGCCAGCGTGCAACCGAAACAGGCCGGTCTGGTGGCCTTCCTCGGTATTGCCGCACGCTATACCGGTTTCTGTCTAGCTATCGCTCTGATCAATTTCTTCCAGATCAAGGGCACCAACGAGAGCTATATGGACATGGCAACCCAATATACCTTGTCCAACGAAATCGTGGCCAACACCAAGGATGAAGCGGTGGAACGCTATGTCGGAATGGGATTTACCCAGGCGGAAGCACAGATTCGTGCGGATAAAGAGCTGACCACAGCCATCAAGAAAGAGTCCTCACTCCGGGCCTACATGAAGTATTATTCCTTCATCATCGCCATGCTCTTCCTGCTCATTCTCTATATGATGCTTGAACAGTTGCCAAAACGTGAACAGATTCGACAACGGGCTAACCTCCGCGAGATCTATAATATTATGGTGAAGGGCGGACGACTGGTGGAACGTGGCGGACGCTTCGTCGGAAGAGGCGGAAAGAAACTGACCCGTATCACGATTGGCAAAATCGCCGCACGCAACTAGGAAACAATTTAAACATAACAATCTATACTCAAGGAAGCCTCTCGGCAATTTTCTCCATTGTCAATACAGGCCAAGAGGTTTCCTTATCACTAAAAAGCATCGGGAATCGGTGCCATCAAGGGATAAGACAAAATAGGAAAAAAACGTAAATAAAAAGAGAAAACGAGGTATTAAATTGAACTATAAAAACTTGGCAAATACTATACCTGGAAGGTCCATAACGATGGATTCCCTGCCAAAATAAAACATATAACAACACTATCTCTTTTTATGACTGAGGTCCCCCGGTTCTTCTTCGGAAGTCCGGGGGCTTCTTTTTCGGTATCCTTACTGGACGCTACCAGCATACGAGGAAAGACCTGGAATAGATCCGGGACAAGGAAATAGACATCCGGGCATTGTCTTCGGTGAGAACATGACCGTCAACCCGATAAAAAGATGCCCGTCCTACATCCTCGATATGCCCCACCGGGGTAGAAATCGACACAAAAAAAGGTAGGCTCAGAAGCCTACCCGTATATTGCATCAGCACGCGGTCTACTATCCCATTCCTGCCAACAAGGCATGCAGATTGGAAGTAAACAGACGCACGGAAATTGCTAACAGAATGATACCGAAAAACTTACGTAGCAGATAGATGGCACTTTTAGAAATCAGGCTTTCCACCTTCTCCGTAGCCCGCAACACGCAGTATACAAAGATCATATTTAAGGCCAAGCCCGTCAGAATGTTAACAGAGTGGAACTCAGCTTTGAGGGAAAGCAGCGTGGTAAACGAACCCGCACCGGCTATCAGCGGAAATACCACCGGCACCAAAGTCGCTTCTTTGATCGGGCCCAGATTCTTGAATATCTCAACATCCAGAATCATTTCCAAAGCCATGAAGAAAATAACCACCGAACCAGCCACGGCAAACGACTGGATATCCACACTGAACAGTTTCAGCATCGCATCACCTGCAAAATAAAAACTCACCAAAAGTACTGCCGAAATCAAGGTTGCATGAATCGGATTTACGGGACGCCCTTTGGTTTTCAAATCAATGATAATGGGTGTCGCACCCAAGATGTCGATCACAGCAAACAAGACGATAAAAGCACTAGCAATCTGCTGAAAATCAATCTGAGATAACAAGGTCTCCATAGGTTAAAACTTTTAAAACTATACAAAGTTACTAAATAACTCAAGATTTAGTATCTTTGCACCATATTTAATCATTAAAATCATAAAATCCATGAAGACCGACCTCGAAATCGCTCATAGCACCCATCTCGAACCTATCGAGAAGGTGGCTTCAAGTATAGGTATCTCCAACGACGACCTGGAACATTATGGTAAATACATCGCCAAGGTACCTCTGCATCTTATTGGTAAGCCGAAAGGCAAATTGATCCTGGTTACCGCAATTACAGCCACCAAGGCAGGTATCGGAAAAACCACCGTGTCCATTGGTCTGGCTCTCGGTTTGAATAAGATTGGGAAAAAGGCTACTGTCGCATTACGTGAACCCTCTCTCGGCCCTTGTTTCGGTATGAAGGGTGGCGCTGCAGGTGGCGGCTATGCACAGGTGCTCCCGATGGAGAAAATCAATCTTCATTTCACCGGCGACTTCCATGCCATCACCTCTGCTCATAATATGATTTCCGCCTTGCTCGACAACTATCTGTACCAGCATGCGAAAGAAGGTTTTGGTCTAAAGGAAATCCTCTGGCGCCGCGTTTTGGACGTCAACGACCGTTCTTTGCGCCAGATTGTCACAGGGCTCGGTCCTTCTGTCAATGGACTGACCACACAGGCTGGATTTGATATCACTCCAGCCTCAGAACTGATGGCGATCCTTTGTCTGGCCAACGACGAGGCCGACCTGCGCCGCCGCATCGAGAACATTCTCTTAGGCTACACTTACGCAGGCGAACCTTTCACCGTGAAAGACCTCGGTGTTGCGGGTGCTATCATGGTATTGCTCAAGGATGCCATCCAGCCGAATCTCGTTCAGACTACGGAAAATACCCCGGCATTTATCCATGGCGGTCCATTCGCGAATATCGCCCACGGCTGCAACTCACAGTTGGCCACTAAGATGGCCTTGACCCATAGCGACTATACCATCACAGAAGCTGGATTCGGTGCTGACCTCGGTGCTGAGAAGTTCTACAACATCCTCTGCCGCAAGAGCGGTCTCCAGCCAGACCTTACGGTCATTGTGGCTACCGCACAGGGGTTGAAGATGCACGGAGGCGTTGCCCTCGATCAGATTAAGGCACCTAACCTTGAAGGTCTCCGCAACGGTCTGGCCAACCTCGACCGCCACGTAGCGAACCTCCGCAGCTTCGGTCAGAGTGTCGTAGTGGTATTCAACCGCTTTGCTACCGATACCGATGAGGAGATGGCACTGCTCCGCCAGCACTGTGAAGAAGAGCTCAAGGCTCCGTTCGTCATCAACAACGCATTTGCCGAAGGTGGTGAAGGCGCCAAGGAAATGGCTCAGCTCGTGGTCGACACCATCGAGAACCATCCTTCAGCTCCGTTGCAGTTCACTTATGCAGACGAAGATTCCATCCGTACCAAAATCGAGAAAGTGGCGAAACAGATCTACGGTGCAGCAACCGTATCCTTCGCCAAACCTGCACTCAACCGCATCAAGTTGGCTGAGACCCACAATATGGCCCACTTCCCGGTATGTATCGCCAAGACCCAGTTCTCTTTCTCTGCCGACGCTACCCGTTACGGCGCAGTGAAGGACTTCGACTTACTCATCAAGGACGTTGTCATCAATGCCGGTGCGGAGATGATCGTTGCCATCGCAGGGGATATCCTCCGTATGCCAGGTCTGCCTAAAGAACCTCAGGCAAATCACATTGATTATGTGGATGGAGAAATCATTGGCCTGAGCTAATTGCTCTCTCCCTAGATCTCCCATGAAATAAGAACTGCGATTCAAACCGGTACAAGTTTGAGTCGCAGTTCTTTCTCTCGGTTCAGAGAGACCGACGTCTATGGAATCTCTTTTATCTACCATCCTCTCAGAAAAAACAAATACTCGGCCTAAAAACAAATTTTAAAACTTTGTTCTTTAAAAAAAATTGTATCTTTGCAAAAATATAACCTAATTCCAATGAAAATCATCCTCAATCCAAAATACGAAGCGCTACGCGAATACCTGACCCACCTGGAAGAACATTTCGAAAAGGAGGGAAAGGAGATTTTTCGTGACCGTAACGTTCTTCGTACCCTGGAAGTTGATGGGCTTACGCTTTGTGTCAAGCAATATGCCCCGCTCTCTCTCAAAGGAAGAATCGCACAAAGAATCTATAAGTCTGCCAAAGGAAAGAAAGCCTACTTCAAACCCCTGGCTCTTAGGGAAAGAGGATTTGAAAGTCCAGAACCCATTGCCTACGTCCGGTATGACAAAGGTCTGATGCGGTCGACCACTTACTTTGTCTGCTTACTTTCCAACTATAAATACAGCATGAAGGATGCAATGGAAATGGATGAGGAGGAACGTCTGGAACTCATTAAGGCATTCGCCCATTTTGCAGCCCGGTTACATACAGGCGGTTTCCTGCATCGTGATTTCAGTCCGAGCAACATTTTATTCGACAAACCCGACGGCCGCTACCATTTTGCATTAATTGATACCAACAGCATTGTGATTGGACGTCCGGTCAGCATCGAAAAAGGATGCCATAATCTGGCAGAATTGGATGGTGACGATAAATTCTTCAGCGCTTTGGCCCATGCCTACGCGTTGGCACGTAATACCGATGCCGAGACTTGTGAGACTTATATCACCAATGCCCGTCAAAAAATGAACTCAAATTCCAAATAAGCATATATTTGCCAAGTTACTTCATAAAATGAACTCTCCTTACCATCCGGAATGAGATGGAAAGGAGAGTTTTTTATTAGGGTGTCCAGTTTGATGTTCTAATCTCTCAACATTTATTGTTGTGGGGAATATGGCCCCCTTAGGTTTTCAGTTTTCAGTTTTCAGTTTTCAGTTTTCAGTTTTCAACCCTCAGTCCGCTCCGCGGACAGCTCCCACTCTTGGGAGCGATAGTCTTAGACTAGCCATCGGGGAAACCCCGGCAAGGCAAAAAACTCCGCTCCGCTGCGTTTTTACCATGCCGGGGTGATTCACCTTCGGCATCTATCCCCCTTGGGGAAAATCGTAGCTAGCGAAGGCAGAGCCTCAAGCTTACTTGTAGGCTATGCTGAGCGATGCCCGATTTATTTAAAAAATTAATTCTCTGAATGTTCAAAGATAGACTTACTTCTTGGGAGTCTGCACTTCTGAACGAAGAACAACATGTTCCCCGGAAGCGACCTGGGCATCCAGGATCCAGGTATACCGGGTATTCATTTTGATCTCTGAACAGCCTAGAATATAACCATATTGGTTGAACCATTCTATCTGTTGTTCAGAAAAAACAATATAGCTGAGGAAATTGGTGGAGGCACCTTCCATCACCTCTTCCAACGTCTTGCCTGAAGCCAACATGGACTCTAACGCAGCACTTTCCAGTAAGGCCGCCTTAGCCGCTGTCGCATTTCCCGTGGTACAAGTCGCCGAAGCATTCAGCATACCCTGCTGGTAACTGGCATTCAACTGCACATTCATAATGGGGGCTTCAACTCCCTGGGCTAAAGTCTTCACTTCCGAACGTTTTACGGTGCGGCCTCCGAAACGGCCACGAAGATCCACCACCCAGGTATAACGCGTTTCAGGTGACAAATCCGTATAGACATTGGAGATGCCCTGACCGTTGATCCATTCCATTTGCTGATCAGTGAAAACAGAGACATCAGAATGGCTATCCATGACCTCCTCGAGAGTTTTACCCGAAGCCAGCAGTTTTGACAACTCGTCAGAAGGTATTTTCAACAAGGCCGCATAGATGGCATCCCCTGAAGCACAATTGACAGAGCAGCTGACCGAATGCCCAAACAGGGTGGTCACCAATCCGGCTTCCGGATATCCAATATGGTCGTCATAACCATCAAAAGGAGTGGTCACCTCCTCCAGGGTCGTTGTTACCTTACCTTGCGCATCCTGCGCCATAGCCATACAGACGTAGTCCGTCTCCGGCAACAAGCCTCCCACCACTACCGTAAATCCGCGGTCATTGACCAGAGCCAGTTCCTGGGCGGTAAGTGGGATACCTTCTTTTTCCAGGAGCGTTCTGCGGGAATCTCCTTGCTCCAAGGCCTGCTGGTAGTCTGCCGCTGTCATACAGCAATAGCTCACCGCTGTAGCCGCTTTACCTTTCATATATAAAGAGATATACTTCTGTCCCGGTTCCATCAGATCCTCCAAAGCGCCCCGTTGTGCCTGGAATTCAAGCAGCGGCTGGTACTGTGCGTCCGTCATCACACGGGCCTGTTCCACGGCCACGCCTCCCTGCTCGTTTTTCATCATACAGATCATGACATATTCCTGTCCCTTTTTCACCGGGAAACTGAGAGTCACTCCTTTCCCTCCATTGATCTCAGCCAACAGATTTTCCGGGAGCACCTGACCGTAATTCTGTACCATCTCACGCTCCGTCAGCCCACTATTCTGGTAGTCCTCTTGCAGGAAACAGCCGTATTTGACCAATGTGGCATTTTGAGAAGTGCATCGGATCTGGGCGGTCACCTTACGGTCGGTCCATTCCTGTTCACCGTCCCCCTTCCAAACCTTCAGTTCCATGGTCGGCTTCTCTGCATCAACGTCTTCATCATCGGTGATCAGCAGGACCTCATCAATGATTTTACGCATCGAAGCCAAATCCATCGATCCCATATATACCACCGGTTCCCCCTTTTTCGGATAGAAATAGAAGCAGGGCAGTGAAGTCATCCCCAGCACATTGGAAAGTTCAATCTCATCATCCGTGTTCACCTTATAGAAATCCACCTTTCCCTTGTATTCCTGGGCCAGTTGCTGTACCAGCGGCATCATCTGCATGCAGTAGCCGCACCAGGGTGCCCAATAGTCCATGACGACAGGACGTTCCCCCTTAAATACCAGCTGACCAGGATGCTCCTGATAGTCCCATACCAGACTGCGGAAAGCTTTACCGGTGATGGGATTCAGTTTACCCGCTCTCCGCATCTGAAAAGGATCGGGATGAGTGAACGATATACTGTCGATTTCAGCCAAAGGAGTTTTGTACTGGTATCGTCCACCGCGGATCACCTGAGTCACCGCTTCCGGATGACGGTTCCCCTCCAAATCATAGTAGGAATAGAAGATACTGTCAATATTCTGCGTATAGTGGATATCGATATCCCCATTATTCCGGTAGAGAAAAAGTCCCTGACGCTCTTGCGCCATACCAAGAGTCACCCATACCAGGGCACTCAGAAACAACCATAATCTTCTCATCGTTTAGTAATCTTATAAGTTAAACCTTGAGCACGGACCACGTAATTTCCCTTGGGCAATCCTGTCAGCGCCACAGAATAAGCTCCTTCGCGGTCCACCCGCTTGTGCAGGACGAGCGTACCGTCCATTTGGAAAATCTCCACCCTACTGTCTACCGGCAGATACGGGAAATACAACGCATCACCTTCCAAACGGCCTTGGGAAGTGGAAGAAATCATTTCCTCGACACCGCTCACCTCATTCCGCTCATAAGTCAGACGGAGCAGCTGACTCAAGTCGTAGGCCACCTCCACGGTGGAAGTCTTGATGACCAGTTCAGAAGAAGTAAAAGTAATACTCGGCTTTTCGTTCAACGCGAAACTCGGTTTAGCACCATCTTTGGCCCAAACCACCAACAAATCTGGATGTTCTTCTGCCATCAGCCCCAGGACTGGAAAGAAAAACATCCACATCATTAAAATTTTAGATTTCATGAATAGAGATATATTATACGGGACAAAAATACGATGATTTTATCAAAATACCCGATAAAGGACCTATATTCTAATCAATATTAGGAAACAATAACCCTCTACAAGAAATGAACCACTACCATCTCCCGCTGATCCGAAGCACCGAGCTTTTGTTTCAGTCCTCCTCCTCTTCTTCCTCCAGCTCTTCCTCCCACCATTCATCCTCCGCAGCTCTTTCCGCTTCTTCACGCTGCAGATAGTCGTATTCTATTTCTTCTTCCGTCAAGTCCTGATTGAGGCCGGAAGAGGTATGGTCCGAATGTCCAGGATGCTGAAGATGTCCGCTGTGGGTGGCATAATATCCCCCGACAGAAAATCCCAAACAGATGATTGCAATAATAAACCAGAACATAGGCTTAGTTTTTTTGAATGGAATGATTGTATTTTAATCGATAGTATATCAAAATGATTGCTCAGAAACTTTTACTGAGCCGGAAAAACTTATCGGTCCCCCAACCTGATGTCTGAGACCTAGAAATCAAAGTAGACGAGGTTTTTCACAAAGGACAAAATCCAGAAACGTTGCATCGTCCTCCTGAAGCCCCGAATCCCCAGGGTACCTGCACGCGGAAATCAGCTCCGCACACAACCTTATAGAAAAAAGTCGGGGAGCCAACAACTCACCGACTTTCTTAAGCTTATATGATTTAATGCTGTCCCACCTTTTTCTTATGCTTGCCAGCAACCCAAAGGTAAACTGCCAAAACGATAAACGAACCGAGGATAATGAGCATTTCCATCTTGTGCTCCATCGGAGCGATCCAGAATTCACTGAAGAAATCCATACGGCCCAGTATTTCCACGGGCGTCCAGAACACGATGACCGCAGGAATCGCCATTCGGATATTGGCTCCCCAGGAAGGAATACGTGTCTGTTTCTCAAAGATAAAAAGCGAACCGATAAAACAGCCAACCCCGATGAGCAGGGTCACCGGATGGTGTACTCCCAAAAAGGTTTCGTCATAGCAGAACATCAACAAGAGATAAAGTCCCCAGAGAATCATCATCAGTTCCATAAACACAATGATACTGACGTGTCGGGTCATCGGACGGGCAGCGATTTCCACGTGTTTCCGCCCGAAGAGCAGACGCTGCCACCAGTTGATGAAATTACAGCCGTTGCGGGTGGAGAAGAGATACATCAGCATGATCATCATCCACATACCGAAAGTGGCTGGAAGAATCAGATATTCCGGACGGGTGATGACCTCACCGGTAATCGGGTCGAGTTCGGGTTGTGTGTGGAAACGGTTGGCATAATACATGAAGAGGAATTCCACCCATCCGGTCCAGAAGAGCAGCCCTCCGAAAAAGCCCCAAAGGGTCTGACGGGTATCTCCCTTGGCAAAGACGCCAATGATGACCATAACCATACCGACCGCCCCCATCGCGAAGGCTGAATAATGCAGGGTGGCCTCATCCATGAAATGCTCCATGAGAATCATCAAGGCATGCCCCAGAGGCATTGTGAAAAGTACCATCATGAAGCAGGCAATCGCCTTCCACCAATAGCGGGACACTTTCTTTGTTGCAGACGCGTCCATCGTTGTCATTTGTTCCATAATTTTTGATATTGATTATTTTCTTATTCTCTGTCCACTTGGATTGGGATTGCAAAATTAGAATTTTTTTTCTCACGGGAATCTATATTTTCTTCCCATTTTTAAGGATTCCAGTCTGTCTTTTCTCCACAGAAGTGTCTTTTTTTTAGGATTTTATTCCCAGGTCCATGCTCCTCTTCTCCCAACAAGAAAAAGCAGAACTGAAAAAATCCCGATACCGGGGCGGAAACCCCGAACATCAGTATCAAAATTATTCAGTACATTTGCAACAGGAATAACCAAAAGAAATACTCAAAAAATGAAAGAAGAAACCGAAATTTCTCCTTTAAAGAAAGGACTGGTCGGTATCCAGTTTCTCTTCGTAGCCTTCGGTGCCACCGTACTGGTGCCCCTACTGATCGGTATCGATCCTGCCATCGCCCTGCTCACCGCAGGAATCGGCACGCTCATTTTTCATCTGGTGACCAAAGGGATGGTCCCGATTTATCTCGGAAGTAGTTTCGCCTTTGTGGCTCCCATCATCAAGGCCACCGAACTCTACGGACTTTCCGGTGCCTTATCCGGAATTCTCGGTGTATCGCTGGTCTACTTTCTGATGAGCGCACTGATCAAATGGCGTGGCATGAAGCTGCTCAAGCGGCTGTTTCCTTCCGTGGTCATCGGACCGATCATCCTGCTCATCGGTCTTTCCCTGGCCAAGAGTGCCGTCAGCATGTCGCAGCACAACTGGACTTTGGCCATCATTTCACTGCTTGTAGCCACACTGGTCAGCATCCGGGGAAAAGGCATTTTCAAACTGATTTCCGTGTTCTGCGGCATCCTCGCCGGTTATGTGGTCGCCCTGCTCTTCTACGAGGTCGATCTCAATATGATCAAAGAGGCTCCGTGGATTTATATTCCCCAGTTCAAAGCCCTGGCGTTCTCCTGGGAGGCCGTTCTCTACATGATACCGGTGGCCGTGGCTCCGGTCATTGAGCACATTGGCGATGTCTACGTGGTCAACGTCGTGGCGAAGAAGGATTTCACCCAGAATCCCGGACTCCACCGCACCTTGCTCGGTGATGGTCTCGCTTGTCTTTTCGCCTCCTTCATCGGTGGTCCTCCCGTAACGACCTATAGTGAGGTTACCGGAGCCATGACCGTGACGAAGGTCACCAATCCTGCCGTGATCCGTATCGCGGCCGTGACCGCCATCCTTTTCTCCGTTCTCGGTAAGGTCAATGCGTTCCTCCATTCCATCCCCGAAGCCGTACTGGGCGGCATCATGCTCCTCCTCTTCGGAACGATTGCCGGTGCGGGCGTATCCAATATGATTTACCACAAAGTGGATTTCTCAGACATGAGAAATATCGCCATTTTCGGCATTACCATGATTATCGGTGTGGGAGACGCCACCTTGCAGATGGGAACTTTCTCCCTGGGCGGAATCGGACTTGCTGCCATTGTCGCCATCACCCTTAATCTCTTGCTTCCACAGGTCAAGTCTCCAGCCTCATCCTCTGAATAAAGGCGGACTTCGCAAATATCATCATTATCTTCCCATTACACTTCGACACCATGAAGCGCAGAATCCTACATCTCCTCTGTCTCTGTCTGTTTACCACCACTACTTTGGCACAGAACATCCAGTTCCATTATGACCTGGGCAGCGCCCTACACCAGGAACTCAGTGAACGTCCGAAACTGACCACTACGGTCGAAATGTTTAAACCCGACCCTTGGGGAAATACCTTCTGCTTTGTCGATATGGACTATGCAGATGGCAAGGTGGCCTCCGCCTATTGGGAAATCTCCCGGGAACTCAGATTCTGGAAACTTCCGCTCTCGATACATGTGGAATATAACGGGGGACTCAACCATATTGACAATGCCTATCTGGGCGGTGTCAGCTATAGCTGGAACAATAAGGACTTTACCCGGGGACTGACACTCAGCGCTCTGTACAAATATATCCACCATAATCCAGAGCCCAACAGTTTCCAGTTCACAGCGGTATGGCATCTGCATTTTCTGCAAGGCAAATGTAGTTTCACCGGATTTGCAGATTTCTGGCGGGAGAAGCACAACGACCTCAAAGGAAACAGCCACGACTTCGTTTTCATGGCAGAACCCCAGTTCTGGGTGAATCTCAACAAGTTCAAGAAGATCAGTGACAAATTCAAGCTCTCTGTCGGCACAGAATGGGAACTCACCCACAACTTTGCCCTTATGGACGGCTGCTACCTCAATCCGACCCTGGCCTTGAAGTGGACCTTCGACTAAGGAAGTAGCTCCTTTCTTGACAGTCTGGCGGACCCTCTATCGCAAGGCCCCGTCACTGTTCGAGCATAAAATAGGAGACTCCGGCGTTTCCATCTCCCTTCTGGCGGATGGAAACGCCGGAGTCTTTTTCCGGATACGGTGTCTTCGCGCATTTCATCTGAGTACCTGAAGTTGACCGTGCTCAACAAGTTCCTCCGGATTCCTCTTTCTGAACACCAATTAAAAAGTTATCTTTGTCGTAGTAAATCAAGACTCAACCGCTGAACCAAGTTGCAAGATGCGTCCAACGGTCATATCCAGCATCTAACCAGATAATTAATAAGAATATGAAGAAAATTCTCATTGCCTATTTCTCTCAGAAAGGAGAGACCTACATGAACGGTGATATCGTCGTCGTGGAAAAGGGGAACACACAGATTGTGGCAGAAAGAATTGCCCAGGAAATAGAAGCGGACCTTTTCCATATCGAAAAGGAAGGAGGTTACCCCTTTACCTACAAAGGAATGGTAGAGATTGCGAAAGAAGAATGGCACAACAATCTGCGTCCTGCCATTGTGGGACAGGTGGACCATATGGAACAATACGATACCCTCATCCTGGGTTATCCCAACTGGTGCAACACGATGCCAAAGGCGGTCTGTACCTTCCTCGAATCCTACGACCTCACCGATAAGCGTATCATCCCCTACTGCACCAACGAAGGCAGCGGACTAGGCAGCAGTGTGGAGGATCTGAAGCAACTCTGTCCACAAAGTCAAGTACTTTCCGGCACTCCCATCCATGGAGCAGAGGCAGCCGAGGTGACTGATGAAATCCAGCGGATTGTCCATTTGGCACGCCATGGAGAATAGAAATGGACGAATTCCTTACTTTTTTTAGACGATAACCACTAAAAAAAGAAAGCTTTGTGCATCAGAATTAGAAAATATCCTATTTTTGCAAACGAATCAATAACAACAATAATGAAAGAATTAGTTGAGAAAATTTCAGAAGTTTATGAGAACTTCCAGAAAGACGCTGCAGCCCAGATTGAAAGTGGCAACAAGGCAGCCGGTACACGTGCAAGAAAGTCTTCTCTTGAAATAGAGAAACTGATGAAGGAGTTCCGTAAGGCAAGTTTGGAAAGTTCCAAGAACTAACAACTCCATTCCTGTATTTTAACCATACAGAATGACCAAGATAAAAGGGTACAAGCAATTTGTGCCCTTTTTCTTTTGCCCTCCCGGCACGGGATGCTGATTTTTTTAACCGAAAGAAGTCTTGTCGGAACTCCATCCGCCCCCACTTGAACGCCGTTTCGGAACTAGAAGCCCAATACCGGCTACAAGAATCCAGTGCCTTTTGGTAGTCCTGAAACCGACAGTCATAAGGAAACGGCCGCCTTTTCATCATACCCTTCTAGATAACAAACTTATAGCTACTTGAAAATCAAGCGATGTCTGTTATATCCATCGGACGTTTATTTACAAATAAAGATTCCCTCTGGAAAAACAAATCTCCATCATCCATCCGGCAAAGCCCATAATTTGATTTAGGTCAAATTTTTATCGAAAGATACTCCGTATCTTTGTACAAGAAACCACTTACAATCATGACCAGATAGGAAATACTTAGGTAAGTGATTGTATTTCATCGTCATCATTCCGAAGATTATTTTTATCAATTCGGAGGTATCGCGTCATCTCGGCCATGCACAGCAGCGTCGAGATCAGGCAAGCTGCATCCCCCTGTGCACCAGAACTGGCCTACTTGACGACTTCCCCCTTCCGGTCTCTGTTAGTAAAAAAACAATGCCATGAAGCTTCAGACTACTATAAACCGACAAAATAGAGTTGTAGGAACACTTTCAATGCCAGCCTACCGTACCAATCTTAAACCTGTAATTTAAATCATGATCAATATCATTGAAAGTATCCGAAGACAATATCCCGTATCCGATTCCTCAATCAAAGAACTGGCTGCCCATCTTACCCTTTGCAAATTCCCTAAAAAATATGAGCTGATCAAAAAAGGAGTCCGTTGCAAATATGTCTATTTTATAGAAAAGGGAATGGTGAAATCCTTCTGGATTGTCAATGGAGAAGAACATATTACTTCTTTCTCTGCAGAAGGATGTCTCGTTTTCAGCATGGATGAATTGTATTACAACAAGGAGAGCGAGGAATTTGCCGAAACCCTGGAGGAGGTACAGGCCTACAAAATTCATACCGCCGACCTGAACCGACTGATGGAGACCAATCTGGAGTTGTGTAACTGGGGAAGAATCATTCATCAGAACGAATATAGACGATTGCACCGCAGTCACAAGGAGAGTCTGTCGCTGCCGGCCAAGGAACGTTATGAGGAATTCTGTAAACAGTTTCCGGAGGTGTGCAAACGGGTGAACCTGAAAGACATTGCCTCCTATTTGGGCATCACGCTGTCCACCCTCAGCAGACTGAGAAACGAAAAACCCTAATGGGAATCTGTTCTACCCTCCAGTTGCCGTAAACCCTTGGGGGAGGAATCATGATACTGGGAGAGGAATCATATCAGACCCAAGTCTCTACCTGGTTATTTCTCCTATATAGAGGAATTTATGAATAGTCAAACTTTTATATTCTTTTAAAGTTTTGCATATGGTCTTTCAGCTAGAAAGAACCAGATTACTGACAGATTAAAATAGTCAAGACCTAGAAAAATCTAAGTCTTGACTATTTTAATCTAAGTCTTAAGTAAATTTTGACCCAAAACACACAAAAAAGGTGGTAAAAAGAGTGCGAGACTCTTCCTATCACCTTCTAATGTAAAGGTAATACACCAATCCTCGAAATCCAAATTCCCATTTATCTATTTTAACAGAACAAGCAGATTCCGGCTGTTCATATTTTCCGTTTCCACGGCACTCTGAACGATAACCATTCAGTGGGATTTCCTGATGGGTATAGGATTTCCATCAACACTTTTCCACCCCTAGTAGCGGCCAACAAGTCCCCCGATTTGACATAGGACAAATTCTTATTGGAGGAGATGGCCTAACTTTGCACAGAATCAGAAATTCGGTTCGGCTTGGGAAATCCAGTCCAATGTTCCTCAGCTCAGCGGCAAGAGTTTCAATCAGCACGCCGGAACCGACGAAGGTCGCACCGTTGGTTTCTGATGTACCTGGCAACATCTTTGTCCCATACCGTCACCGTTGCCTGGAACAAACCTTTCCCCGTTTTCATATTCACAAAAATAAATCCATAAAGAAATGAAGAATCGTATTGTAGGACTCGATGTAGTCCGCTTCGTGGCCCTGTTCACCGTGGTCTGCTGTCACAGTTCCGATCCATTCAATTTTGTGTTCGGAGAAGCCTCAGCCGACAGGACCGACATCCAATTCTGGGGAGCCGCCTATGGTGCCCTGATGCGCCCCTGCGTACCCTTGTTCGTCATGATTACCGGCGCCCTCCTACTCCCCGTCAAGACCGACGATACCGGCGCTTTCTATCAGAAGCGTATCGGCCGTGTTTTCTGGCCCTTCCTCCTCTGGAGCATTCTTTACGCCCTCTTCCCCTGGTTGACCGGTATCCTGGGACTTGCGCCGGAAAGCATTCTGATCTTTTTCCCCTTTAGCGGTGAAGCCGCTGCACAGCAGTCTTTGGCGCTTTCCTTGGAAAGCGTGGCTAATCTCCCGATGAACTTCTCCAATATCGGGGTACACCTGTGGTACATCTATCTGCTGTTCGGCTTGTACCTGTATCTCCCCATCTTCTCGGCCTGGGTGGAAAAGGCTTCAGAAAAGGCCAAACTGGGATTCCTCTTGGTTTGGGGCGTCACCCTGTTGGTGCCTTATTACCAGCAACTGGTTTCGCCTTATCTTTGGGGAAGTTGTTCTTGGAATAATTTCTACATGCTCTACTACTTTACCGGATTCAACGGCTATTTGTTGCTCGGACATTACCTCCGTCATCACCAATACTCCTGGAGCAAGACCCTGAGTTTCGGTATTCCAGCGTTTCTCATCGGCTATGCCGTGACCTACTACGGGTTCACCTCTGTCAGAGCCCTGACGGAATATACTGACGAGCTCTTGGAACTCTTCTTCACCTACTGTTCGCTCAATGTGGCTCTGATGACGATTCCTGTATTTATGGTCTGCCTTAAAGTGGAGGTCACCTCTCCTAAAATTCAAAGTCTGCTGGCCAACCTCACCGGCTGCGGCTTCGGAATTTATATGGTACACTACCTGCTCACCGGCCCTAGCGTATACCTGATGCGTGTCTTGGGCGTAGCACTACCTTTACAGTTACCTCTGGCTGCGGTGGTGGCCTTTGCCACTTCATGGGGCATTGTTGCCGCTATCCATAAAATTTTAGGTAAAAAAGCCGTCTATATAGTCGGATAAAATAAATATCTTTGCATCCTTTCTACAAAAAATAGAACCGATTTATTCACCTTACTCATTTTTAATTTTATGAAATTGAAAAAAGTTTTAGCCCTCGCCTTTTCGGCGATGTTAGCTCTTGGCGTCCAGACCATGGACGCGCAGTCGCTTTCTCCATCCACCAAGTGGCACTGGGAAAAGGGAACGATCGTGATAGATACCCCTCAGCGTGAAGCGGGTCAGCAACATGTACTGGGACTGACGGCAGAGAAAATCCAGACCGTACGCGTGGCCTTCGTAGGTCTCGGTATGCGTGGCCCTTGGGCGGTCAACCGTTTCGCCCATATTCCTGGAGTACAGATTGTCGCACTTTGTGACTACGAACAGGAACGCGCGGAAGGCTGCCAGCGATTTTTGAAAGAACAGGGACTGCTTCCTGCTGACATCTACTTTGGTGAAAAGGGGTATGAAGAAGTTTGCAAACGCACGGACGTAGACCTCGTCTATGTGGCTACCGACTGGGACCATCACTTCCCGGTTGCTAAATATGCCTTGGAAAACGGCAAGCACACTGCGATTGAAGTACCTTCTGCCATGAACCTTGAACAATGCTGGGAACTGATCAACCTTTCTGAGAAGACCCGTAAGCACTGCATGATTCTTGAAAACTGCTGCTACGACTACTACGAGATGAATGCTCTCGCAATGGCTCAGGCCGGCGTCTTCGGCGAGATTCTCCGTGGTGAAGGAGCCTACATCCACAACCTGGATGACTTCTGGGGAGCTTACTGGTCAAATCCGGATGGCTCAGATCCTCACCAGCTCGGCTGGCGTATGAAGTACAACATGGAAAACCGTGGTGACGTCTACGCGACTCACGGCCTCGGCCCTGTGGCTCAGTGCATGAACATCCACCGTGGCGACCGTTTCACAACTTTGGTGGCTATGGACACCAAGTCTGCTCACGGTAAGGCCTATGTGGAGAAGATGACCGGTAAGGAATGCAAGAACTTCCGCAATGGCGACCAGACCACAACTTTGATGCGTACCGCTAACGGCAAGGTGGTAGAAATCCAGCACAACGTGATGAACCCACAGCCCTACAACCGCTTGTTCAAGTTGACCGGTACGAAGGGTTACGCTACCAAATATCCGACTCCGGAAATCGCGTTGGACAAGAGCCAGTTGGAAAAGAGCGGTGTGAAGCCTCAGATGGACAACCTCTCTTCACACGGTTTCCTTCCTAGAGCGGAATACGATGCTTTGATGAAGAAATATTATCACCCGATCTTGACCAAGTACGGCGAATTAGGCCGCGAAATGGGACATGGCGGTATGGACTTCATCATGGACGCCCGTTTGGTTTACTGTTTGCAGAACGGTCTGCCACTGGATATGGATGTCTACGACTTGGCTGAATGGTGTAGCCTCGCCGAACTCGGTTCGTTGTCAATGGACAACAACTGCGCAGCCGTTGCTTTCCCGGACTTTACCCGTGGCTACTGGAACAAGGTTCAAGGTTATCAGCACGCCTATGCTGCTCCAGCTGACGAGGCCGCAACAGAAAAGGCAGCGGCTGAATATACCGCAGCACAGAAGGCCGCAGTAAAGGAACTTAATCTTTGGACACTTTACGAGGCGGTAAAGAAGGCAGAAGGTAAGAAGCAAGTTAAGGCACAGAAGGCTTATGACAAGGCAGTTGCGAAAGCACAGCAGCAAATCGCGAAGTCTCTGGAAAAGTAAGAGCGATGAAAAGACACTCTGACTGAGTTTCCATCCTAAAACGAGGGGACAACAAGTCCATTCTGGAACCCAATAGAAAAGGGAGGCATATCAAATGTCTCCCTTCTTTTTTGTTCCTTTCTTCCTGCGTATCATATAACCTGAATACAGGCACCACATGGCTGCTATACCCGCGAAGAAAATGAAAATCAGCGTACCCGGACCAAGTATCGTATAGATGCGTCCAGTGTGCACTTCCAAGGCCAGATTCCAAAGGGACATCGGCAGATAGGTGAAATCCCCCGGCATCTGTAAGCCGTCGGTTCCTTGATTGTATTCAACCACCAGCGGTTCCTCCGTAAAATCGGAGGTGTAACCCGATACGGCAAATTGACCGAATGGAGGACCGGCTACCGCTTCGGTAATCTCTCCTGTAAAATAATCTGTAGCCTGGTGATTCGCACGGTTCCATTTGAACATACCACTGAAGGAACCCATCAGCCAGTTGCCTGCCTCATCCTTTTGCCAGACGTTGAGTCCCATAACGCTGATGGGAGGTGCTTTCTCAATTTCCACCGGAGCTGATTGCAAGGAAGAAAGGGAATACAGACCTTCGGAGGTGGACAACAGCCAGTCGCCACCAGTCTCATCGTAGCGCAACATACGGAGCTGGTCCCGCCACGGATTTTCGCTGTCCATGACCGTACCTGGTATAGCCGGCACTCTGGTGGAGACCAAAGCGATCAGCACAGGCGGACGCAGGCACCAGCCCGTGAAGGAAACGAACAGCAATACGAAGAAGGTGTATCTACCGAGGTTGTCGTGCCAGTTCAGGGTATGCCTTAACCCCTGGGCACAGGCTTTCACAGACTTGCCCGACAGCTTTCTCCGACGGATATATTTGGGGAATAGCCAATAAAGGATCCCGGTGAAAGAAAGTAGAATCAGCAGAACAGCCACACCATCCATCAGCCATTTCCCCAACGCTCCAAAGATTTCCCCATTATGGGTAGACCATACTGTACGGAACAGGGACACCTTGCCGTCATACCCCACCGGTGCCTGAAGCTGCAACACGTCGAAGTGATGACCATCCGTAGAGGTATAGACATACGAACGGCCGACCACAATCAGTGTATCGCCCTTAAAAATCATATCCGAGATTTTGTCTTCCTCCTGAAGGTGGAGTTCCACAGGCCCCCACGCATGTTTCGGAAGATCATACCGATACAGGCCGAACTGATTGGCCGCCCAGAGACTACTGTCGGGTGCCTGGGCCAAAGATTTTATGTTCTTGAAATCGGCACCTGAAGGGAAACCCGTATTAAAGTCTTCGAAATGCCGGCCACCGTCGGTAGTGAGCCAGACGCCACTGTTACCATAAATCAGTACGTCTTTCCCCGAACTGTCAGTCTGCCATACCAGAGAACCTTTGAGCAGTCCCCCATTCCATTGTTTGAAATGGTAGTCTGAGGGTAGCCAGCTTCGACTCACATTGCAGTCGGCAAAGAAAGCTCTATGGTTGAGCACGATACCGCTCAGACAGAACATGAGCATAAAGAAGGCAAAGCCCAGCCCTATCCATTTATGATGTTTCTTCCAGGTAATCCGTTTCATAATAGACGATTTTTGGACCAGCAAAGTTAGTATTTTTTGTGGAGAAACCTTGCGCGAAGCAGGAAAGGAAAAAGGTTCTACGGAGGCAAGGATAAACAAAATATGGCGCTGATACATCTACGAACAACACGAACAGGACTGCCTCGTCAAGGTTCGACTGGGGGGGGTAACACAAATGAGAAGGAAAGGCTGTGCCTTCACAGATCTACGGGAGATTTGAAGGCACTTGGATTGAAAGAAAAATACAGAAGGATGCCACTGGTTATCGGTATATTAACCTTGAGATCAGCAATAAACTTTCTTTCCCCATAGAATCTGTAGTTACCAGAAAGTACAAGTGCAAATACATTCAGCTCAATGTAAAGATGGATGAAGAGCCCGCACGCATTTTCATCATCAAATATGGACGAAACACCAATTGGAAGGTGCTGCTCACCACTGACACCTCCATGCACTTCGTCAGAGCCTTCGAACTTTATGAAAGACGCTAGAGTATAGAAGTCATTTTCAAGGAATGCCGTGGATATCTTGGACTAGGAAAATGTCAGAGCAGAAGTTACATCACTCAGATTGCAGACACGACCCTATGCTTCATGATGTACCAGATGCTGTCATTAGCCAAACGTTTTTCTCAATACGAAACTATGGGGACCCTGTTCTGCACCGAGCGTGATAGGCAGCAGGTGCTCACCCTGTGGAACAGGATTTTGGAAGAAGTCAGACATCTATTGGAGGTATTGTCACAGGAAACTGGAATTGACCTGCTGGCATGTCTATCAACCGTTGCTACACGGCAAACAGCAGACTTCTCCACAAGGGTTTGGGCGCATCTTCTATGCGACTCTGACGATTATGCCATGCCCGATTTATGCTAAACATTTTTTAGACGTGTGTTAATTCGTTCGGAAAACACTGATTTTTAGACTATCTGCCGGATTGAGCCCTTACTCCAATAGCTAATAACAGGGGTGGGAAACTTTAGTTAATAATTGAACATAGATTGTACAAAATATCCTTGATAATAATTTTTTGTAAAAACTTTGAGAGGAAATTAGTGGTTTCCTACAAAACAATAGCGCAAAATGTGATGATGATCATCCAAAACAATAGCGTCATGCAGCATCCGCTATTTGATGATCCCGACTTAGCAGATTTTGCAAGATCGAATATGCTGAAGGTGGTTCTTCTGTATACTTGATTATAGATAGCTTTTTTCAGGATGTAGTAATCCCATTCCCTTTTTCCCGTAGCCAGGAATAATGGCTCGCTTGATTTCTCGTTTGACTCTACCTGTGGTTCTAGCACTGAAACTTTTCTTCAGTGAAGGTTTGCGCATTCCTATTTTCATTGTGGTCTCCTCTGTGCTATAAATACAACATCCTTATACCTCTCGAACTTTCATTACATATCTTGCATGGATAATCCCTTATATGATAGTTCGTAGTTCTTAAATTTCCCAGTGCTTTTTAGAAAAGTCTGAGCTTTGCCAATTAGAATATCACGATCAATGTTTTCTGCCTTGCGTTTCACTTCATAGAAAACGGCCTCGTTGTCCAATTCATTTTCTGCAACAATATCTATTTCGTTTTCTCCCTTTCGGTCCCACCAGTTACCGATTCGGGTATATAGCTGCTTTTCAATGAGAACCTCCCTGAAATATCTTTCCAACATTAATCCGCTGAATGTTTCATAATCACGGTTGATAATCTGTATAAGTTTATCGTAACCGCCAATCTCTAGTATATAATTGTACTTATAGATGAAGCGGAACCAGAAGGTGAAGAAGTTGTCATTCATCGTATAACGAATATTTCTAGCGGAACTTTTGGCAAAGAGTGGCTGCTTTTTTACTATGATTTCGTAGTCGTTTTCAAGTTTGGTCAGATAGCCACCAATTTCCTTGCCAATCACCTGTTCTATCTCCGAACGGTTTGTTTTGCCTCGTGCAATCGCTGACAATATAGAGAAATATATTCCGTAATCCTTTCCAAACTCCTCAATCAAGATAGATTTTCCCTCACTAAGAAATACCGAATCTGCCTTTACTATTTGATTCAGCATTTTATCCTTAGTTGTGGCTCCTGAATCGACAAGAAGCTGTACATACTTGGCAACACCTCCAGTGAAGGAATATAAAGCCAGTAGGTCCTCTTGCGTATAATCCGGGTTGTATTCGGAAAGAATCTCCTTTAACACCGATGGCGTGAAAGCTCTTACATGCATAAACCGGGTTTGTCTGTTATAGAGTGGTTCTTTCTTATCCTTAAAGATCTTTGTCATCATGGAATAGATGGATCCGCATACTATAAGGTTAATATGTGAGAGGTTCTGATACATGTCCCATAAACGCTGCATATCGCTGTAGATGGACTTGTTTATGCGATAGAACTCCTGAAATTCGTCGATAAAAAGAGTGATAGGCTGATTTATAGAAATCTTTAATAGGTATTCAAAAATCTCTGTAAAATTCTCAACTCTACCCAGCATCGGAATTCCCAACTTCTGTTCGATTTCAATCTGGTAAGATTCGCAGAGTTCTGCCTCTGCTTTTCTTGCCACGAAGAAATAAAGACATTTTTCATACTCATAAGCTTTCCATATTAAGGAAGTCTTTCCAATTCGTCTTCTTCCTGTAACAACAGTAAACTGTGCTGCATGTTCGGATAATTTTCTGACTTCCTTAAGAGTTTCAATTTCCTTGGTTATATTAAATAATCTCAATGCACTACTTCCTTTGCATATAACAAAATAGTCATTTCCGAAACAGCGGTTTCCGAAACGGCGGTTTCTATATGCAAACATAGCTGTTAAAATCTATTTATCCCAAAAAGGAATGAAGTATATGATTATATATTTGATTTTTGTGAAATGTAGCCTAATTCTATACGGAATTTATAGTTTTCTGCTCGGCAAAAAATAATTAGAAACGAAATAACTCGGCAAAATTACGGCAAAAATGAAAAAGCAAAATCCGCAACTATTGATAATCAATAAGTTGCGGATTTTTTAGGTGCGCCTGATAGACTTGTTTTCTGAAAGTTTATAAACCTATCTATTTTTTTATTAGTTACCGATTATCAACATCTTACACGATAACTTCAAAACTTCGACGATTCTTGTAAATTTCATTTGGTTCTATGTTGGTGCTAATCTTTAAGATGATTGTCATTCAATCTCTCCTTATCATTGCCATGTTCCAAAAATCCGACACTATTTCAAATTGGATCATCCGGATTTTCCGGATGTCTAGGTATAGGATTGTAATCAGCATCAAAGCACTCACGAGACGTGCCAGGGAACTCATTGACTAAGGCCTCCCGCACTTCTCTATGAGCTTTAAATACGGTGAACCATATCGACCAACCTCCCGACC
>SAMEA104404097__coassemble_445_pt1 | contig 41823 bp, 33 predicted proteins | sample SAMEA104404097__metabat2_low_PE_059 | metagenome-assembled genome bin SAMEA104404097 (sample SAMEA104404097) | Balaenoptera acutorostrata | reverse complement strand
ACCAAATCTTTTGCCAACTTTTTTCGCGCAAAAATTCAAGGACGGAACTGAAATCGCATTCACCGCCCTTTGTCTCAGCGAATTAGACCCTGGAAAAATTTTTCAAGTTTTCTTGAAGTTTTTCCAACGGAGCAAGGGCAAATATAGGGAGTTCCTGAAAACGGGCAAAATATTTTCTGAAGAAAATGGAAGAAGGATGCTGCAGAACATAGTTTTGGGAGAAAAAGGGGGGGGTTAAGGGATTGGAGGGGGATTAAGGGGATTAAGGTTGTTAAGGTTGATAAGGTCATTAGGGTCATTAGGGTCATTAGGGTCGTTAGGGTCGTTAACGACGCTAATGACCCTAATGACTTTAATGACCTTTTACTTGAATGCCCTCTATCCTCTCCAGCCCTAAATTCTCGGAGCATTCACCCAGCGGCCCAAATATCCAAGGAGAGCTCCAGCTGCACAGTTGCCGCCAGCACCATCCTTTAGCCCCTATCCTCACCTGCAACCAGTGGGATTTTGGGGTGAAGATGCCTGGTCGGCGACATTATTCTCCTGAATTCCCTCTATATACAGAGAGTTGGGATTTCCTCTATCATCTATCACCAGCGCATCTATTTTACTGGGCAACAAAGGATTAGGGGTGATAGATGATCTATCACCCATCTATCACCCACCCGGGAAATCTATCACCCGCAGAAAAAGGAAGGTGAGAGCAAACGGTGAGAGGTGATAGTTGGGTGACAGATCCTCTATCACCCGTAAACCTCTGATTTACAACAATAATAGTAGCCGGTGATAGATGTGATAGAGAAAGTAAACATTGCAGTAGGGAAAAAGCGTAAAAAACGCGAATGTTCTCGTTTTTTATGCAAAAATCGCTGTACGATCAGCATCCCAGAAGCTCCATGACGATTTTACAACCACCTTGGAAAATCGATCTAGCAGGAATCCTATCAAGGGAGCTCAACTTATATTATTTAAAAGAATCTAACCTGTCAACAGAAAATCAGTACATTTCACGACCTAATTCAGTACACTTCATCTAGCAGTAACCTAGACAAATCTAGTAGTAACTTAAAATAATCTACTAGTAACCTAGATTTATCTACTAGTAACTTAGATTCATCTACTAGTAACCTAGATTTATCTACTAGTAACTTAGATTCATATACTAGTAACTTGGATGCATCTACTGGTCAGGAAATCCAGTTTCTAATAATTCAACATTTATTATTGTAGAGAATAAGGCCCCCTCGGTTTTCCTTGGCGACCTGGCAACATAATCATTTGCCGTCATTGGTCGTACGGACACTGCCGAACTGTGTCCTTAATCCAAGCCACGAAAGGACCTATTAAAAATAGAAATTGGTGTGCTACGCAAAATTTACAGGATGCAGCGCAGCAGTGTCCATACAGCTAATGAAAACTTAGCCAGCTGACGCGATGTATCGGCAACCCCCTTCAGATTTCCCCGTTATCGGGGGCAAGAAATCTACAGGTGCGAGAACGTTCACCTATAGCAGAGACAGGTATGGCGCTACAACAGCGCGGTGGTTGTACGCAAAGAGCGGGGTCTCCGGCTCAGCAAACGATGGGGAACTGTTTTTTTAATGACAGTCAGGGACAGAGCGGAGGCAGTATTTGGAAATCTCGACAGGAAGCTTAACCTTTCTATTCGAATCAATGCACTCCTCACTTATTCATGCGCTTACTCTAGTACTATTTGCCCGAAGTATAATCGAAACATCAAACTGGGCACCCCAGTAAACAACTTTTGCACGCAAAGCAGTATTTCGAAAAAGAGCTAGGTCCTATTGCCTTTTCCAATGATTTATTCGAAGTAAGGAACCTCAAAACCAACCTATATAAAAATAGATCTTTTTTAAGACGCAGACAAGGAACTAGATCTAATAGCTCGATTGGAAATCTACAAAAAAAAGACACAAAAAGCAACGAAAGTAAAAGACAGTAATAACAAAACTTTTAGAGCTATTCATATTATATATAAAATAAATTACTACTTTTGCATTGTTTTATATACAAATACATGGATGATAATAAGATTTTCAAAATTGATGTTGACAATATTCTAAAGAGCAAAGTTGGCGACAAAACCAAATATATTCCAGGTTTTCTCGTTTCCTGGCTTAAGCGAATAATACATCAAGATGAAATAAATGCTTTTCTAGAAAAAGAAGGCGAAAAACAAGGTGTAGAATGGCTGGAAGACTGTATCGGCTTTCTGGGGATGACATTAAACATAGAAGGTAAAGAGAACCTACCCAAAAAGGACGACGGCCACGTATACACTTTTGTCAGCAATCATCCATTAGGAGGACAGGACGGAGTTGCTCTTGGAGCCATTTTAGGCAAGGCATATAACGGAAAAGTAAAATACCTAGTCAATGATTTACTCATGAACTTGCATGGACTTGCTCCGCTCTGCATCCCCATCAACAAGACAGGAAAACAAAGTAGACAATTTCCTGCAATGGTTGAAGCTGGCTTCAAAAGCGATAACCACATCATCATGTTTCCAGCAGGACTGTGTTCTCGCAAACAGAATGGTGTAATTAAAGACCTACCATGGGCTAAAACCTTTGTAACCAAAAGTATAGAACACCAACGCGACATTGTCCCCATCCATTTCGGAGGACAGAATTCCGAGAAATTCTATCGCCTAGCCAATATCAGCAAAAGCCTTGGCATTAAATTCAATATCGCCATGCTATATTTAGCCGATGAGATGTTCAAGAATAGAAACAAATGTTTTACGGTAAAAATAGGCAAGCCTATTCCTTGGCAGACATTCGACCATTCTCGCACACCTGCTGAATGGGCAAACTATGTTCAAGACATCGTTTACAAATTATAATAAGAAATCGGCCGTTTCATTTTGGAAATGGCTATTCAACAAATAAAGGCATACACTTTTGTGAAAATGGAAAAAATCATTGATCCGGTCAGCAGAGACCTTCTCAAAGCCGAACTAACTCCTGAACGTAAACTAAGAACAACCAATAAAGCGGGTAATGAAATATACATAGTAACCTACCAACAAGCGCCTAATGTGGTGCGAGAAATTGGACGTTTACGCGAGATAGCCTTTAGAGCGGCAGGTGGCGGTACGGGATTAAGTTTGGACTTAGACGAATTCGACACTTGCGCACATCCCTATTATCAACTGATTGTATGGTGCCCAGAAAGCAGTGAAATACTCGGCGGCTATCGTTTTCTCCCTGGAAATGAGATTGAATTCGAGCAGTCTGGCCAACCCCACTTGGCTACAGGCCACATGTTTCACTTTTCCGACAATTTCATTCAAAACTACCTCAGAGAAACCGTTGAATTAGGCCGTTCTTTCGTTACTCTCGAATATCAGAGCACACGAAACCTATCCAAAAGTCTATTCGCCCTAGACAACCTCTGGGATGGTTTGGGCGCACTTACCGTTGTGATACCAGGACTGAAATATTTCTTTGGGAAAATGACCATGTATCCTTCTTTCAACACTCAAGCTAGGGACATGATTTTATATTTCCTCAAAAAGCATTTTGGAGACAATGACCGTTTGGTATACGCCACTGAGCCTCTGCAACTCGAAACCGACGAAAAATATCTTGAGAGCCTATTCTCCAAAAGTAACTTTAAGGAAGACTACTTCATCCTCAACACTGAAGTTAGGAAATTGGGATACAACATTCCTCCATTAGTAAATGCATATATGGGATTAAGTCCAACGATGCGAGTATTTGGCACGGGAATCAATCACGAATTCGGTGAGGTAGAAGAAACCGGAATCTTAATCGCGGTTGACGAAATTCTAGAACAGAAACGAATGAGACATATCGACTCTTTCGTTGAAAAGCACCCAGAAGCAGTCGATGTATTCACAGAGATATTCCTAGGTGAAAAAAAATAAAACAGAATACGGTGAAAATCGTTTAAAAAATATTCGCCATATAAATCAAGGCATAAAAAAACCGATGCAATTGCATCGGTTTTTTTTATTATTAATCTTCAACTTCTTCAAATTGATCTTTACCAACTCCACAAACCGGACAAGTCCAATCATCAGGAATATCCTCAAATGCTGTTCCTGGCGCAATGCCACTATCAGGATCACCTACTGCTGGATCATATTCCCAGCCACATGGAATACATACGTACTTTTTCATTAGAATCTTTATTTTAAATTAATTATGACTTGAACAGCTTATTCAACTGCCCATTTATATCTATCTTCCACTTTTTGCCAATCGATCAATTCCCAGACAGACTTAAGATATTCAGGTCTTCGGTTACGATAATCAATATAGTAAGCATGTTCCCAAACATCGATAGTTAGTATAGGAGTATAACCTTCTGACAAAGGGTTGCCTGCATTAGATTCAGCAATAATAGATAACTGTTTGTTTTTATCCACTACCAACCAAACCCAGCCAGAACCAAATAAACCTGCAGCTGCTCCCAAGAACTTCTCTTTAAAAGTATCAAAACTTCCAAAAGCCTCAGCTATTTTCTCTTCAAGAAAAGCACTGAGCGGCTTTCTTTCGGGAGACAAAGATTCAAAAAAGAAAGTATGGTTCCAAACCTGAGCCGCATTATTAAAAATAGGTCCAGAAGCCGTACAAATAATATCTTCCAATTTTGCCTCTTCAAAAGGAGAACCGGGCAATAATTTATTTAAGTTATCAACGTAGGCCTGCAAATGCTTCCCATAATGGAATTGGATGGTTTCCTCACTCATCATCGGCATCAAGTCAGCTTTTCCATAGGGTAGATTAGGCATCAAATGTTTCATAATCATCTGTATTTAAGTTTAACCGTTTGGGACTTTCCCATTTACGTATACCAAAGATAACACAATAAAATGAAAGTAGAGCCTCCTAAACTAAAAAAATATTTTTGTAATATATATTAACAAAAATACGGAGGGCAAGTGAGACTCAGTCCCCTCAGAAAATACAATAGCGGGATCATAATCCACATCAGATTTGCACCTCCCAATCATTACTATCCGTCGGTGAATTTATTTGTTTGAAGAAATTCTGAAACCCGCGAAAGTAGCATAATAAGGCATGGGGTGAAATACATGTAAAATATGCATTCACGCGGAGAACATCATATTTCTCTTATATCTAAAGAGTTATCATTTTAACAGACCTACTTAACTACAATTTCTAAAAATATTTTCAAAAAAACACGTCCAGAAATTTGGTGGCTATGAAAAAATGTACTACTTTTGCACTCGCAAACAAGAAACAATAACGATTGTTTATGGCGAGATAGCTCAGCTGGTTAGAGCGTCGGATTCATAATCCGGAGGTCGTGGGATCGTGACCCACTCTCGCTACAAACTTGTTATACTTTGCGATGGCGAGATAGCTCAGCTGGTTAGAGCGTCGGATTCATAATCCGGAGGTCGTGGGATCGTGACCCACTCTCGCTACAAACTCAAGCTTCAAAGCTTGAGTTTTTTTGTGCTCATAAATCAGACATAGACGTATCTACAAATTCTTACCCAAACTTATGGCTGAGTCCCCCCAGAACGGTAGACCTCCTCTATCAGTCAATTGAGAAGTTATCTTTATAGGATCTTTATCTGTGAATAAGCCTCCAATGAATCCAACAAACAGCCGGGATATTGCTGCAATAGTAACCAGATCGGAAAGGTGATAAAAAAGCGTTGTCTAGGATTCAATCAGAACCTAAACAACGCATCATATTAAAGGAATACCTTCCTAGTCCAAAACAAGGACAATAGAACCAGCAAAACACTAGTTGTCCATCAAATGATAAACCGCATCCCGCTCCCCTACGACCCACACTATATCTCCGGCTTCCAGAACCACCGCAGCATCAGGCTTAATTAAAACGCCATCCTCTTTCTCAACCCCGACAACCAGACACCGATACGTATTTCGGATACCGCTATTTTCCAAAGTCAACCCACAAAATGAAGAACGTTTATCCACCACCCATTGTTTCAAAAACATTTCACGGCTCTCAATATCATTCTCTTTAGCCCCAGAAGAAACCCGTTCAACCTGCTGTCCAAACTCAGCCAATTGACTATCCGTACCAATAACCTGTATGGTATCCGCAGGAAACAAACGCACATTAGCACCAGGAATATTGATTCGATGCTGCCCACGGATGATGGATGCCACATGTACGCCATATTTATTGCCCAAATTTAGCTCTTTCAACGTATAACCGGCCCATAGTGAATCTGCCGGAATTTCGAAGTCAGAAAGGTGCAAATCACGCGACAATAGATTACCCACATATTTAGGTTGCTTCTTCCCTGAAAATTCATCACGCGTCTCTCTCAGATTCAGATTTCGCATAAAAGTACGTTCCAAATAGATGGACTGCTTTTTCAGAGCTCTCGACATGACCATCAAACCGACGGATAGCAAGGCTATGGCAACCATCAGCGCAAATGAAGCATGAAACAGACTCTTGATGATGAAGAGAACAAATGCGGCCGCAATCACCAACCGTAATAAAATGGTGAAGAATAAAGGCGCGCGGTTAAATCGGCTGTCGTTCCATAAAGCCTTGAACTCCACACTATGGTTTTTCTTCATGACAATGGCCCTTAAGAACGGAGATATAGCAGCAACCATCAATATCGCCGCCACCAATTTAGCACCGAATACAGGAAGCGCCGATTCCAATAATGGATATATAAAATTGAGGAAAAGCAAAATAACCGCAATACTCAGGACAGAATAGATACATACAATTCTCGTAATAGCCACCAGCAATCGTTTCCAGTTATTTTCACTATTTACAGGTTGGGTACCGGAATTATAACGGTCGAGCAGTCGTTTCCAGGTCTGCGGCATTCGTGCGTCTACCCAATTGTAGGCCGGAACGGCCAGACGAATCATATAGGGGGTCAGAAAAGTCGTAATCACAGAAACCGCCACCACGATTGGATAAAGAAAACTACTCGTCACCTTTAAACTCACACCTAAAGAAGCGATAATAAAAGCAAACTCACCGATTTGTGTCAGACTAAAGCCGCATTGCATGGCAATTTTCAAAGGCTGACCAGACAAGATTACCCCACCCGTACCTAAAATCGTTTGGCCGAGTATAATGGCAAGAGTAATAACCAAGATCGGAGCCCAATATTCCACAATCATAGCAGGGTCCACCATCATCCCCACAGAAACAAAGAAGATAGCCCCAAACAAGTCCTTGACCGGAACTACCAATTTTTCGATATTTTCAGCATCGACAGTCTCCGCTAAGATAGAGCCCATGATAAACGCTCCAAAAGCCGGAGAGAAGCCCACTTCAGAAGCTAGCACCACCATACCGAAACACATCGCTAACGATAAAATCAATAAAGTTTCATTACTTACCCAACGACGCGACCGTTTTAAAAAGAGCGGGATTAAATAAATGCCCACAACAAACCATAAGATCAAGAAGAATATCAGTTTTCCAATACTGAAGATAAGTTCTCTTCCTTCAAAATTCTGACTGACCGCCAAAGTACTGAGCAAAACCATCAATACAATCGCCAATATATCTTCCAAAATAAGAATACTCAGCACTAATCCGGCAAATCTCTGCTGCCTCAGCCCTAAATCGTCAAAAGCCTTATAAATGATCGTGGTTGAGGACATAGCTAACATACCCCCTAGATAAATGCAATCCATAGACTTCCATCCAAACGACCATCCCACCAGCATACCCACCATAATCATACTGAAAATGATACTGCACGCCGCGATGACGACGGTCCCCCCTACTTTGACCAGTTTTTTAAAACTAAACTCCAAACCTAGGGCAAAGAGCAAGAAAATCACACCAATTTCTGACCAGGTATGAATGCTGGTGGTATCCATCACTGTAGGGAACAGTGAGAAATGGGGACCTGATAAAAATCCCGCGACTATATACCCCAACACTAAAGGTTGCCTTAACCTTTTGAAGATTAAAGTCACGACCCCTGCACTTATCAGGATAAGTGCCAAATCTCTAATTAAAGGAGCTAAATCAGACATTATTTTACTTTTTTTACAAAATTAGGAATTTACTTGTAAAAAAAATAAGCAAACCCATAGAAATCTACGGACCCTCACGAAAAGAAATCGCAGATAAGTGGCAGTCCACCTATCTGCGATTTAAATAAATCTTAGTATGTCTTAGTAATACTAACTATTACTTCTTTTCATAACACTTCATACGGGTACCATCCCAACCTACAGCCTCAACATAAGCAGAACCTTCAGGGAACATTACCTTGGTATAAGTATCAGCGTCATCACCACCTAAGCCATGCATGGAGATACGAAGCAATTTACCTTCGGCATCATAAGTTTCGAAAGCAACGGTATTCTTCCACTGATTGTGCATCACCTTAACAAACGGTACGCCACGGTGGTCAACTACTGAACAACCCACATTCACAGTACCTGCCAATGGAGCCTTATCGCGATAAGTCTTCCAGTTCAAGGCAGAAATATAATTGACTTCAGCATCAATCTTCTTATGGCCCTTTTCCTTGACATAGGCTTTCAATTCGTCAATCTGTTTCTGATCAATGATCAACCACTCCTTAGAATAGTCAGCGATAAACGCCTTGATAGGCTTCAACATACCCGCTTTCTCAAAGAAAGGCAAGAAGTCAAGACCGGTAGAGTCGCACACTTCACGCATGAACTTCAACTGCAACTGACCGTTCGTCATTCCTCTTTCATCAGTTGTACGAATAGCCTGCATAACCTTTGCATAAAGATCAGGAGCAAAACCACATTGTGTGCCGTACAACTGCAACTGCCATAATGGAACCAACTTGACAAAGTGGTCGTAGTTACCGCAGATTACCTTTACCTGACCACCCTTGTGACCCAGATAATCTTCATCGGCAACAGTCTCTGTTGACGTAGGAGGAACACCACCATAGTCAGGACCTACCTGCAACTGCCAAGAAATGCCCTTTCTCACACCACCTTCGAGGTAACAGTTGAAACGGCCACCCTTCAAGCCACCAAAGATGTCCAGACCGGTCACTTCACTTTCCAGACGATACCAAGCAGGACCCAGCTTAAACTGCACCCAAGCCGAGTAGATATTATTCGTAGTTTCACCACAACCTACCCACTTCAGACCTGGACGGACCTGATTGACGTGACCTAATTCATGACCGAAGCCCCAGAATTCAAATTCATTACGATTAGGCTTCATCCACACCTGTACAGAGTTATTATTAGCTGCAGCACCAACACCGTCAGCAAACATGAAACCACCCCATACGACGCGGGCAAACTGTCTATTCTTCGGTTCAATACCGTACTTTGACAAGCCCATCACATCACGTTCGTAATAAATCGTACTATCAATATTAAGTGCCAAAGCGTGAGCGTCCTTAGGGCAATTCTCCCTGAATTTCTCAGTTGGGAAAGCCACCTGGATACGCTTTGTTTTCATATCCATGATATTAGAGCAAGCATTAGCTAACATCTTTTCCCACTCTTCATTGGTATCACCACGTTCAAGATCGAAATAACCATTGATCTTACCCATAGCAAAGTGAAGTCGGATATTTGGTGCATTCTTATAATCATCTGTATAATAAGAAACATAACCGTTACCGCTGTTCTTAGCAACGATAATATTCACACCATTCTTCAAGGCATAAGTAGATTCGCCACCGTTCTCACCAAAGTCCTTAATAATGAGATTTACAGGATATTTACTGTCAAGACCTTCTGCGAAAACCACGTTTTTATCCCCCTGGGCAAAATAAATACCAGTTGGATTTTCGTAACGGTTGTACCATGTGGTCTTCAAACGAGAAGCCAATGTCTGTAATGATTCGTAAGGTTCAAATTCGCCGACACGGAATTTAGTCTCATAATCACCACTCAGCAAATAGTAACCCAACTGACGCGCAAACGGATTGGTCAAAGCATCCAACTGCGCAGCAGTCACACCTGGTTTCAACTGTGAACACAAACCGTCAGTGAACACTTCGTCAAATCCTTGTTTTTCAGCTTCGTTATGCTGATAGAATTCCATTTCCGAACAGGTTACAAAATTATTATTACCTGTCTTTACTATAAATTTAATGCTCTTGATATCATCGATACCCTTTTCACCAAACTCTATCGTTGTAGGATCACCACTAAATCCGAAATCATAATCAGAAACAGCATCCACAAACTTAGAATCACTAAATGTATTGTATGAAATGGTCACAACACCAAATCTACCATTACCGTTATCCTGACGTGGAGTATATATGATGTAATCCACATGAGATGGTTCCGAGAAATTATAAGTCAACGTAACAGGAAATTTCGTTTTTCCTCCGCTCCACTGCGAATGATAGAAAGAGTTATAATTTCCATCAAAAGTTTTCTCAATACTTTCAGACTCACTATTCTGAGAAGTTGCATGCGCACTCTTCACCTTCAACTTAAAGTCACCTGTGAAGAAATCAGAAGCAGTGTTAGCACTCTGCATAACGGCAACTTCTTTAGTCTTACCGTTTCCGAAATCAAAGACTACCTTACCCGTACGTGGCTCAGCCTTGTACCAATACCCCGTCTTGATTCTCAAATTTCCCTGATCGAATTTCGACAGGCTGAACCAAGGTGTCTCCCCTTCATTCCAAGTCGGCTCAACACTATAATCTCCATTAGACAAAACTGGCAGTAAAGAAAGACCACCGGTATAACCTACATTGATTTTATTTGCTGGCACTACAACAGTAGGGTCTTTCTTTCCTTTTGGCAAAGAAGAATTATCTGTCTGTGCACTCATCACTGCAGGAATTCCCAATGCAAGAAGTGCAGTTAAAGTATGACGTATATTCATTATCGTAATTATTAGAGTAAGACTATCGGCTCAAAACCACTTTTTTGCCGTTAACAATATAAAGACCAGTAGGCAATGCCCAGCTGTGAGTACCGGCAGAAACCACTTCCTCTACCACTAAAGCACCACTTACATTATAAATTTTGACCACAGTCTCGGCATTGACAGACACCTGTAACTGACCGGAACGAGAGGTAATGGTCAAACTTTGATCTTCAGCAACATCATCGATACCGGTTGGATCGACAACCTCCATTGGAGCAATACTGAAAGTTGCATCTGGATATAAGAAAGAAGTCATTTCTGCAGAAACCGACTTAAACGGTTTCAAGAAGGTGAACTTATCCCCAGAAATCTTGATATCCTCGTTTTTAACCAGTTCGCGACCATTACCATCCTTCCAAGTAATTTTCACACGTGTGTTGCTGTTCCATGCATTACGACGGATAATCGGAGTAAAGTCGCAGAGTTCATTGATATTGACCTTGTCAGCATAAACATAAGGACGCTGGTTCTCTACATTATAAGCTATAATAGAATCCTTTGTGGACTGATTATATACAGAAGGAAAAGAATTGAAAGAAAGACGATTACCATCTACATAGAAAGCTTCAAGTTCCTTGCGGGCGTCTTCGTTCAAAACAATCAGGGATAAATTATTATCAGAAGCACTTAACGTTGAGACTGAAGTCTTGGATAAATCCAACTTAGTGAACTGGTTATTATCCAACCACAAATCCTTGATTCCTTCTAAGTTGTTTACATTGATATTGGATAATTCATTATCGAAGGCACAAATTTGAACAGGGCGTGCAACGCTTGAAAAACTGATGCTCTTAATCTGATTGCCTTGGCACCATACAGTCTCCAGATTCTTCAAACTAGAAACGGATAACGTTTTAAGCTGATTATAAGAACAGATCAACGTTCTCAAATTAGCCAAACTAGAAAGACTTAAAGAAGTCAATTCATTGCTACCCACGTTCAGAGAAAGCAAATCCTTACAAGGACTTACCGTCAAAGCTGACAATTTATTATTCTCGCAATTCAGTTCCTGGAGGCGCACAGCTTTATCAACCTTCAAACTGGTCAATTGGTTGTTAGGGCAGACCAAAGCAACCAAGTTCGGAACTTGTTCCAAATTCAACTCAGTCAATGAACAGTTAGGACAATAAAGCGTCATCACACTCTGGTCAGTGGTCAAGGTGAAATTAGCGTCTTTAACCGTAATCTCAACTTCTTCTCCATTAAATAAGATTTCCTCGGAATCACCATTACCCCAAGTCAATGTAGCCTTTACATCTTGATTGAGAGCAATAGAAATTTTATCACCTACTGCAACCGCAGTCTGCATACCGATTATATCCGCAGAGACAGGCATAGCCACAAGCATTGCCCCAAAGATGGAGGATAAAAGGTAATTTTTTTTCATAAAATATTGATTTTAAAATCTCGAATCATAGTATAATATGCTGCAAAAATACAACTTCTTTTTAATAGCGAAATAATTACCAAGGTGAATAATGTCAGTAAATAGCTTTTTTAAGAAGTTTTGCAGCCGGAAAGGTCTAAAAAACAAACTTGTCATTAATGGAGACAAAGCCCCATACAATGACAAGTTTATCTGATTAATAATGATTAAGCGTGAACAAAGGTACCGATATTTTCACCGCTTAACACCTTTTTCAAATTACCCACCACGTCCATATTGAATACATAGATGGGGAGATTATTTTCTTTACACATCGCTGTAGCTGTGATATCCATCACACGCAAACCGCGGCTCAACACCTCGTCATAAGTAATGTCATCGAATTTGGTCGCTGTAGGATCTTTCTCAGGGTCGGCGGTATAGACACCATCCACACGGGTTCCTTTGAGCATCACGTCAGCTTCAATCTCGATACCACGCAGAGAAGAACCAGTATCTGTAGTGAAATAAGGATTTCCGGTTCCACCGCTCATGATAGCAACCTCACCGTTTTCCATGGCTTCGATTGCTTTCCATTTGCTATAGAATTCACCAATGGGTTCCATACGGATGGCAGTGAAGACACGGCTCTTCACACCGGCAGCACCTAAAGCAGAACTTAAAGCCAAGGAATTGATTACTGTGGCACACATGCCCATTTGGTCACCTTTGACACGGTCAAAACCTTTACCCGCACCACTTAAACCACGGAAAATATTACCCCCACCAATGACGATACCGATCTGGACACCCATTGACAATGCCTCTTTGATCTGAGCAGCATATTCATTGAGTCGCTTGACGTCGATACCATAACCTTGTTCACCCATCAAGCTTTCGCCGCTGAGCTTAAGAAGAATTCTTTTAAATTTAGCCATAACGTTATATTTTTAATGAAAAATCCACAGTAGAGCGGAAGGTGACGAAAATCACCTATTTGCTGCGAATTTACAATTTTCTTTCTATTCTACCATAATATCCCCATTGAATTACTCCACGGAGCAGGAGATATAACAGGAAGGAAATCCAAAGTGCATGATTTCCCCATATCGGAAACAAGGTGAATTTACAGACAAAGAAACCTACAGAGGCTCCGGCTACAGCAACCAACATCCCTCGAGTGGCCGTGGCACCGATAAACAATCCATCGTACAGAAAAGCACCGAATCCTAACAAGGGGATGGCCAAGGCATAAGGGAAATAGGTACGAGCCACTTCCAGTACCTCCAAATCATCCGTCAGAACACCTAGGAATACTTGTCCGAAAAACAGATAGACGAGAGTAAAAAGCACCGACAACACTAATCCCCATCCGAATAACACCTTCGTGAAAACCTTAAAATTGGCGAGGTCCTTAGCCCCGTAATACATTCCACCAACGGCCTCTCCTGCGTAGGCAAAGCCATCCATGATATAAGAAAAGATGACAAAAAACTGCATCAGCAATGCATTCACCGCTAAGATCACATCTCCCTGGGAAGCGCCGACGGAAGTAAAATAAGTGGTCACAGCTATCAGACATAACGTACGGAAAAAGATGTCTCGGTTGACGGTGAAGAATCGTTGGAGATCATTTCTTTTCCACAGCCCCGACAAAAAGAGAAAGACGCCCTTCGAATAATATTTTCTCATCCACAATAGAAAAGCCAGCAGGAATCCGGCATATTGTGCAATCAGCGTCCCCAAGGCTACGCCTTCGACCTTCCATCCGAACCCCAGCACTAAAATCAGACTGGCACTGATATTGACAATATTTTGAACGATGGCAATCATCATTGGAAATTTCGCATTCTGCCGCCCTAGAAACCACCCCATAAAAGCATAAAGCCCTAATACGGCGGGAGCACCCCAAATCAAGATACGGAAATAAATCTGGGAGAGTTGCTGAACTTCGGGCGTGGCGGTGATAAAATGAAAAGCCACACTTAGAATGGGACGTTGCAAAACGATCAGTAGTACAGCTAATCCTCCTGCTACTCCCAAAGCTCTGAACAAAATTCTGAAACACTCCCGTTCATCTTTGGCACCCTGGGCCTGAGCTGTCATACCTCCTGTCCCCATACGTAAAAAGCCGAAAAGCCAATACACCATATTGAAAAGCATACCCCCCACGGCTATGGCACCGATATAAGCTGCGGCGCCAAGATGTCCGACAATTGCCGTATCTACTAGTCCCAACAAAGGCACCGTAATATTCGAGACAATGCTCGGCAACGCGATATTTAATATTTTCTTATTCATTACAGAATTCCTTCCATGCTTTCTCCTCGTCCTCTCCCGGACGATATTCCTTTTTGGTCAAGATAAATTCAACTTCCTTATGGGCATATATTCTGGTTTTCCCGTGGCGATCCACCACTCGTAGTCTACCGTCCTCAGCCACTCCTAGCAAATGGCCCTCAAAATCTCCGTTTACATCCCGGAAAGGATACCAACCAGACAAACGATACAGTCTGCTCAAGTAATCCGCGGCGATTTCAGAAGCCCCACCGCCCTGAAGCCGCTCCAGTTCCGCAGAGAAGGCGTTGATAAAGTACCTCAGGACTCCAGAGCGGTCCACCTGCTTCCCCGTCAACTGCCAAAGCGACACCGGATTAGGTGCAGAACTTAAAAACTTCTGTTGGTTCACATTGATACCTATGCCACATCTCGTCTCCGTCAGATAAGCCCCACAGAGATCATGCTCTATCAAAATACCACAGATTTTCTGATCCTCACAGTAAATGTCGTTTGGCCATTTGATCTTCACCTCTCCTTTATAATATTTTTCTAACGCAGCCACTACCGCCAAAGAAACACATTGCAAGAGTCCGAACTGATCCACCGCCTTGATCTTTTGCGGGAAAAACCGGAAGGCAAACAACAGATTCTGCATTTTTTCAGATTCCCACGTATTGGTGCCCTGTCCCCTTCCGGCAGTCTGAAAATCAGTAGTCACCAATGCTACAGGTACCTGTTCAGAAGCAAACTCCGGTTGACGGATTACATTCATCGCAGAATCCAATACAGGAAAATGCTCATGTTTCCAACCTTCTGGCAATTTTGAGAAGGAATATAAAGTCCGTTGAGGAAGGTGCATGCGAATCAGGTCATAGGAATGATCCAACAATTCTAAAATCTTTTTCTCCTCGACATCCTCATCAAAAAACACTTCATTCCAATACCGCTTATTCCAATGCCAAGCCGGTTGTACCCCTTGATAACGAGCCCGTAATTCCACCGCCTCATCTTCAGTGCTTTTGAGCACTACCCGATCGGGACGATGGAGATCGAGGCAAGAAAATATTTTCCCGCACAAACGAAACAGCACCATGTCCGGGCCAAAGGCACTATCTTCGGTCGCTCCACGTTTTGACAAGCAATAAGATCTAACCGTTTCAATATTCATGATTTCATCCTTCTTTTTATCAAACAAGTCCACTTCAGAAAAAATTCCGCAAATGCTTGTTTTTCATTTCTTCCGCCACGCCTTCCAGCGTAAAGGCATTTTCAATCTGTTCAATCTCAAAAGGAGGCCGCTCTCCCACTACCGTAATAATATCGAAACGAAAAGGTAAGTCCAAGTCGTAATACTTCATATACGCTTTCGCCGCTACCACGAGATTCTTCTTTTTCTCCAAATCCACCGCATCAGCAGCAAAAGCCAAGTCCTCATTCCTTCGGGTCTTAACCTCCACAAAGATGACTTCACCAAACCATTCCGCCACAATATCCACTTCCAGATGCTGAAACCTCCAGTTGCGGGATAAAAGCCGGTAACCATGATGCATCAGATAACGGCAGGCCGTCTCCTCTCCCAATGCACCAAAATCATTATGAACAGCCATAAAAATAGAAATTGGTGCTGGCTCCATCAGTAGCCAGCACTCAAACAAATTAACGTTTCCGTTTAAAAAAAGATTTCATCAAACCTGCACACTCCTCTTCCAGGACCCCCTTGACCACTTCTGTCTTGGGATGCAAAGCTTTAGGAGCATAGACTGAATAACCTCTTTTAGGGTCGGATGCCCCATATACCAGACGGCCAAGTTGCGACCATCCGATAGCGCCTGCACACATCACGCAAGGTTCCACCGTCACATATAAAGTACAGGTGTCGAGATATTTTCCACCTAGCGCCTCAGCACTCGAAGTAATCGCCTGCATCTCAGCATGTGCCGTCACGTCATTCAGCAATTCCGTCAGATTATGTGATCGAGCAATGATACGGTCTCGACAGACCACCACCGCTCCCACAGGCACCTCGTCGCGTTCATAAGCCTTTTGCGCCTCCACCAACGCTTGTTTCATAAAGTCCTGGTCAGTCATTGCTCCACTCCTTTCATACTTAATGCCACGCGTCCCCGCGCCTCATCAATCTCAATGACCTTGACTCTCACCCGTTGCTGGATCTGAACCAGTTCTGTAGGATCTTTCACAAAATGGTCCGACAACTGGGAGATGTGCACCAGTCCTTTTACTTTGATACCCATATCAACAAAACAGCCGAAATTAGTGATATTCGTCACAACTCCGGGAACTTCCATTCCAATCTCGAGGTCCGCAATCGTATGCAGACGGTCGTCAAAGCTAAATACTTTTGCCCGTCCTCGAGGATCACGCCCCGGTTTGCCTAACTCACTCATGATATCTACCAAAGTAGGCATTCCTACCTCGGCTGTACAATATTTGGTAAGATCCACTTTCTGGCGCAAGTCAGCAGAAGCGATCAAATCCGACACGGCACAACCGAGATCCTTGGCCATCTGTACCACCAAACCATAGCGTTCAGGGTGTACCGCAGTATTATCCAAAGGATTTTCTCCATGAACGATACGTAAGAACCCCGCGCATTGCTCGTAAGCCTTAGCGCCGAGTCTCGGTACCTTCATCAGACTTTTTCTGGAAGTGAAAGCCCCGTTCTCTGCACGGTAGTCAACGATATTCTGCGCAAGACCGGGTCCAAGTCCCGAAATATAAGTCAACAAATGTTTGCTGGCCGTGTTCAGATCAACGCCCACGGTATTCACACAACTTTCTACGGTCTGGTCCAAGGAACGTTTCAATTCAGTCTGGTCCACATCATGTTGGTACTGTCCCACCCCGATAGCTTTTGGATCAATCTTCACCAACTCAGCCAAAGGGTCAGCCAAACGGCGCCCGATGCTCACTGCACCTCTCACCGTGACATCATAATCCGGAAATTCCTCACGTGCCAGTTTTGAAGCGGAATACACGGAAGCACCGTCCTCGTTCACCAGAAATACATCAACATCAGGCAAGGCCAGATGTTTAACGAGCTCTTCGGTTTCTCTTCCTGCCGTGCCATTACCGATGGCGATGGCCTCCACTTTATATTGTTCACACAAAGCGGTGAGTTTGCTTCCGGAACGGGCATACTCGTTTTTAGGAGCATGGGGATAAATCGTTTCATTGTGCAGCAGATTTCCCTGGGCATCCAGACATACCACCTTACAACCGGTTCTGAAACCTGGGTCAATACCCATGATACGTTTCTGTCCCAAAGGCGCCGTCAGGAGCAGCTGCTTAAGATTTCCGGCAAAAACCCGGATGGCCTCTTCATCAGCCTTCTGTTTACTGGAGGCCGCAAATTCCGTCTCGATACTAGGACGCAGCAGACGCTTGTAAGCATCCGACACCGCCATTTGTACCTGTTCTGCCGCAGGAGTGCCACGCTTCACGTAGAATCTCGCAAAGCGCTCCACGCAGTTTTCCTCATCTTCCGGCAAAATAGTCACACGCAGGAAACCTTCGGCTTCCCCACGACGCATAGCCAGCAGCCGGTGAGAACTACAACGGCGAAGTGGTTCACTCCAATCGAAGTAATCCTGATATTTCGCCCCCTCCTCTTCTTTGGATTTCACCACTTTCGAGGAAATCACTGCCGACCGTGAGAAAGTCTGACGCACACTTTGGCGCACTCGTTCATCCTCGTTCACCCGTTCCGCAATAATATCGCGGGCACCTTGCAGCGCCGCGGTGATATCCTTCACTTCTCCTTTGACAAAGGAGGCTGCAGCCTTTTCCGGCGCAGCATAAGGATTCAGCAAAAGAGAATTTGCCAAAGGCTCAAGACCCAATTTCCGCGCCATCTCCGCACGGGTTTTCCGTTTAGGTTTATAGGGAAGATAAATATCCTCCAGCACGGTGACCTCCCAACAACCGGAAATACGTTTCCGCAACTCTTCCGTCAGTTTTCCCTGTTCTTCGATGGACTGTAAAATAAATTCGCGTCGGTGGACCAGCTCATGCAGTTTTTCATTCTGCTCCTTGACCTGTGCCACCTGTACCTCATCCATTCCACCGGTAGCCTCTTTACGATATCTACTGATAAAAGGAATGGTCGCCCCTCCTTCTAAAAGTTTCACCGTATTGGCCACCTGCTGTTCCCTCAGTCCTAAAGAACGAGCTATCAAGGCAGCGAAACCATTGTCGTCGCCGGCGGCTTTAGGAGTATGGGAAATCTTACTTGTTTCTGGCATATCTTTCGTCATAATTATATAGAATAGGAGCAAAGATACTCCATTTCCTGTGTACGAGCAAAAAAAGGCAGAAGAGACTTATCACGAAATACTCCAGAGAAAAATCTTCCCCTTTTCAGATAATATAAATTATACATTGGATTATACCGGATAGATCATAGGAACCACCTGTAAGTAATACGTTATTTTTTTAAGAATCAGCAAAAACAACAAGTTATTAATACTATTAAAACATTGCTACGTCCTTATAATTAGTGTTAACCTTTACTAATTTATTGTTTTAAATAATAATTATTACATATGTAAAAGGAAATTTATCCACTAAACGTTGTGGCTTCAAATAAATTGTACGATATTTGTACTCAGTTTAAAAAACTACAGATTACAATCGAATATATATAAAGCAGTTAGAACATAATTTAAAGAAGAAAATTTATGAATGCACAATGGAGAAATTTTAAGGGAACACATTGGATTGAAGATGTGAATGTCCGTGATTTCATTCAGAACAACTACACTCCTTACAATGGTGACGAATCCTTCTTGGCAGGTCCAACAGAAGCAACCAATACACTTTGGGGCAAACTGCAGGAACTCCAGAAAGAAGAAAGAGCCAAAGGTGGTGTATTGGATATGGAAACCGAAGTTGTTTCAAGTTTGACTTCTTATGGTCCTGGTTACATCGATGAAAACTTAAAGGATCTTGAAAAGGTAGTAGGTCTTCAGACAGACAAACCTTTGAAGAGAGCATTTATGCCTTATGGTGGTATCAAGATGGCAGAACAGTCATGCACCACTTACGGCTACACACCAAGTCCTGAACTTCACAAGATTTTCACAGACTACCACAAGACACACAATCAGGGCGTATTCGACGCTTATACTTCAGAAATGAAATTGGTACGTCACAACCATATCATTACAGGTCTTCCTGATACTTATGGTCGTGGACGTATTGTTGGTGACTACCGTCGTGTAGCTCTTTACGGTATCGACCGTTTGATCGCAGAGAAGCAGGCTGACAAAGATAAGGTAGGTAGCGAAGTAATGACTGAAGAAGTTGTTCGCGCTAGAGAAGAAGTTTCAGAACAGATCCGCGCATTGCAGGGCATGAAGGTGATGGCTCAGAGCTACGGTTACGATATCTCACAGCCAGCTAACAACGCTCGTGAAGCAGTTCAGTGGTTGTACTTCGGTTACCTGGCTGCCATCAAGACTCAGAACGGTGCAGCAATGTCAGTAGGTCGTGTATCTACTTTCTTGGATATTTATATCCAGCGTGACCTCGAAGAAGGTACTTTGACCGAAGCTGAAGCACAGGAATTGATCGACCACTTGGTGATGAAGTTCCGTATGGTGAAATTCGCTCGTATCCCTTCTTACAACGAATTGTTCTCCGGTGACCCTGTATGGGCAACATTAGGTATGGCAGGTCTCGGTCAGGACGGTCGCTCAATGGTAACCAAGAATGACTTCCGTTTCTTGCATACACTCGAGAACATGGGTCCTTCACCAGAGCCTAACTTGACCGTATTCTATAGCTCACGTCTTCCTGAAGCCTTCAAGAACTATGCCGCTAGAATCTCTGTGACAACAAGCTCCATCCAGTACGAAAATGACGACGTGATGCGTCCAGTATGGGGTGATGACTACTCTATCTGCTGCTGCGTATCTGCAACTCAGACAGGTAAGGAAATGCAGTTCTTCGGTGCACGTGCCAACTTGGCTAAGTGTCTCCTCTATGCTATCAACGGCGGTGTAGATACAAAGACCAAGGAACAGTGCGGTCCTGCTTATCGTCCAATCACCAGCGACTACCTCGATTACGAAGAAGTCATGGAGAAGTACGACAAGATGATGGATTGGTTGGCTAAGGTTTACGTCAACACTTTGAACCTCATCCACTACATGCACGATAAGTACAACTACGAAGCAGCTGAAATGGCTTTGATTGATACTGACGTTCGCCGTACATTCGCTACAGGTATCGCAGGTTTCTCTCACGTAGTCGATTCTCTCTCTGCAATCAAGTATGCAAAGGTGAAGGTCATCAGAGACCCAGAGACTGGTTTGGTAACCGACTTCGAAACAACCGGTGACTTCCCACGCTACGGTAACGATGACGACCGTGCAGACGATATCGCAGTATGGTTGCTCAAGACCTTCTTGGCTAAGGTTGCTAAGAACCACACTTACAGAAATTCAGAACCTACTACTTCTATCCTTACCATCACTTCCAACGTGGTTTACGGTAAGAATACTGCAGCGCTTCCTGACGGACGTCCAGCAGGTGCTCCATTGTCTCCAGGTGCTAACCCTGCATATGGTGCAGAAAAGAACGGTTTGCTCGCTTCTTTGAACTCAGTTGCTAAGCTTCCTTACGAATATGCTCTCGACGGTATTTCAAATACCCAGACCATCAGCCCATCAGCATTGGGTACTAACGAAGACGAACGTGTTGAGACCTTGGTGAACATTCTCGATGGTTACTTCGACAAGGGTGCCCACCACCTCAATGTGAACGTATTCGGTGTTGAGAAACTTCTCGATGCTATGGAACATCCTGAAAAGGAAGAATATGCTAACTTTACAATTCGTGTATCAGGTTACGCTGTTAAATTCATCGACTTGACTCGCGAACAGCAAATGGACGTTATTTCAAGACAAGCTCACGGTAGATTGTAATTGTGATACAAGGTAATATTCATTTAATCGAATCCTTCGGCTCAGTAGATGGGCCAGGGATTCGATTTATAATTTTCGTAAAAGGTTGTCCTTTAAGATGCCGTTTTTGTCATAACCCGGATACCTGGGCACTGACGAAGGGAGAGATGCGCACCGCCGACGACTTGATCAACCAGGCCCTCAAATACAAGAGTTACTGGGGGAAGAAAGGCGGTATCACCGTCAGTGGTGGTGAACCTTTGGTCCAGATTGATTTTCTCATCGACCTGTGCAAGAAAGCAAAGGCCAAGGGCATTCACATGACCATCGACACCTCGGGACAATTGTTTACCAGAACGGGAGTTTTCTTCGATAAATTCCAAGAACTGATGAAGTATGTCGACCTTGTGCTGTTGGACATCAAACATATTGATCCCTACAGACACCAATGGTTGACCGGTAAGTCAAACGAGTCCATCCTGGACTGTGCTCGATACTTAAGTGAAATCAACAAACCGGTATGGATACGTCACGTCCTCGTTCCCGCAGTGAACGATTCCGATGACTATCTCATTCCTTTACGTCAATTTATCGACACCTTACACAATGTGGAGAAAGTAGAGGTACTACCCTACCACACCCTGGGACTGTTCAAATGGGAGGAACTCGGCATCGAGTACGGACTTCCAGATACTGAACCACCTACTCCCGAATCTGTGGCTCACGCCAGAGAAATTCTCTGCAAGTAAATTCTGAAGATTCAGCGTGAAAACGTTTAATCGGATAGCTATTCATCCCTGCCTATAAAGGATTCCTTTGTAGACAGGGATTTTTCGTCAACTAAAATCAGAATGCCCCCCAGCCAACCTTGGAGCAGGATAAATCACCATACGACTGAGGTACCTTTTTTACAAAAAAACGACGACCTCCCACCAACAAAATCAATCGTACCTAAGGTAGGTCAGGCAAGTCCAGCGAACAAAGGTCCATCCTAGACAGCCTCGGCAAATCGTAAGTTTGTCGGAAGCATCCTCCCCGGTTCCAAAGAAAAATCTCTACCTTTGCAGGAATTTAGAATAAGGCAATATGTCAGGAACCAAAGATTTAAAAGAAAAGACCAAAAACGGACTCATGTGGGCCGCATTCAGCAACGGAGCCCAACAAGCCGTGACCATGATTATCGGAATAGTACTCGCCAACATCCTTTCCGTCTCCGACTATGGAATGGTGGCCATGCTGACCCTTTTCAGCATCATTGCCACCCAACTTCAAGACGGCGGATTCTACTATGCCCTGGCCGTCAAGAAAGAAGCCACAACCGAGGACTTCAATTCCGTATTCTGGTTCAATATCCTGATGAGCCTGGTCCTTTATACCCTTTTGTTTTTTGCGGCCCCGTTGATCGCCGACTTCAACCACACGCCCGAACTGACCCGCATCGCCCGTGTACTCTTCCTGGGTTTTATCATCACAGGCATCGGCTCCTCTCATGCCGCCTACCTCTATCGGAATCTCCTGATTAAACAGAAGACCACGGCACAGGTCTACGCTTCCCTTCTCTCCGGAATCGCCGGCATCATCGCCGCCGTATCCCATCTCAACTACTGGAGTCTGGTCATTATGGATCTCTCCTACAAAGTCGTCTACAACATCCTCATCTGGCATGCCTCCCCTTGGCGTCCCACATTCCATATCGACCTGCATCCTGCACTAAGCATGTTTGGCTTCAGCAGTAAACTACTCGCCACCAATATGCTGAACACCATCAACAATCAGCTTCTGCAATCCATCTTAGGACATTTCTACCCCTCCCACCAGGTTGGACAATATTCACAGGCGAACAAATGGACCACTATGGGCAGTACCCTGCTGACGGGTATGGTCGGAAATGTGGCACAGCCCGTACTGGCCAGCGTCAACGAGGAGGAAGGACGTCAACTACGCATCTTCAGAAAAATGCTACGGTTCACAGCCATGCTTTCACTGCCCGCCCTCTTCGGACTAGGTCTCATCGCTCCAGAGTTCATCTATCTCACCATCGGAGAAAAATGGTTACCTTGTGTACCTTATCTGCAGATACTCTGTGTGGCCGGTGCCTTTATCCCGTTGAACCAGATGTTCTCCAACCTGCTCATCAGCAAGGGACAGTCCAACTACTACCTTCTGTCCACCGCCTGCTTCCTAGCCCTCCAGTTGACGGCTGCCCTCACCCTCTATTCCTATGGTATACAGCAACTTCTTTATGCCATTACGTCGTTGACCATATTGTGGTTAGCGGTATGGCACTATTTTGCCCACAGGCTGGTCAACATCACGCTCTGGCAAACCCTAAAGGACATATTACCCTTCTGCGGAGCGGCACTATTGGCCATAGCCGCCGCTTACGGAACCGCGAGTTTATTCCGTCTGCCCCTGCTTACCCTCTGCGTCAAAATCGCAGTCGCCGTCCTCGTTTATGCAGCGATCATGCAGCTGTCGGGGGCCGAAATTTGGAAAGAATGTGTCCGTTTTATGCTGGAAAAAATCCATAAAAAGCAATAAGTGAAATCATTGACTATGCTTTTGTTTTGAAAAACATCTGTTACAAAAGCAATTATCTCAGAAAAAAGAACTAACTTTGTGGCTCGAATATATACGAAACAAAAATAACTGATAAAAAAATGATTAAATCACAAGACATTAAGAAGGGTACTTGCATCCGTATGGATGGTAAATTGTACTTCTGCATCGACTTCCTCCACGTTAAGCCAGGTAAAGGTAATACCATCATGCGTACAACTTTGAAGGATGTTGTATCTGGTCGTGTACTTGAAAAGCGTTTCAACATTGGCGAAGCTCTCGAAGACGTTCGCGTAGAACGCCGCCCTTACCAGTACCTCTACATGGAAGGTCAGGACTACATCTTCATGAACCAGGAAACTTACGACCAAGCTCCTATTGCTAAGGATTTGATCACAGGTGTAGACTTCATGAAGGAAGGTGACATTGTTGAAGTAGTTAGCGATGCTGATACTGAAACAGTTCTTTACGCAGAAATGCCAGTCAAGACTCAGTTGAAGGTTACTTACACTGAACCAGGTCTTAAGGGTGATACTGCTACTAACGCAACTAAGCCTGCAACTTTGGAAACAGGTGCTGAAATCCGCGTTCCTTTGTTCATCAACGAAGGTGAAGTTATCGAAGTAGATACTCGTGACGGTTCTTACGTTAACCGCGTTAAAGCATAATTGGTCTGAAACCCAGTATTCAACCGCTTGCATCGAAAGGTGCAAGCGGTTTTTTTGTGGCCTTACCCGCAATATCTCCTCCCACGGAAGAAGATGAACATCAACAAACGATACTCGGAGGCGATTAAATGCTCTCCGTAAAACGTCGGAATGCAGTCGACCGATAGCCCAGTAAAACGGAATGCAAAGACAAAACACCGTACTACCGTCAACAAGGAAAGCCGGGGACGCAAATAAACTTAATCCTCATTTTGTTTTGAATTTCCCCCGCCATGTGTTAACTTTGCAGACGGAGATAAAGTCCACACATGTTTAGAATTAAGAAATTAGACCTATATATATTAAAGAAGTTCATCCCGCTCTTTGCGGCAGCCTTCTTTATTTGTTTGTTCGTCTTCATGATGCAGTTCACCTGGCGTTATGTAGACGAATTGATTGGTAAAGGACTTTCCTTTGAAATTCTCGCACAATTTTTCTGGTATATGGGAATTACCCTTATACCGACCTCATTGCCTCTGGCCATTCTTCTCGCCTCCCTGATCACCTTTGGTAACATGGGAGAACAGCTGGAGCTGCTTTCCATGAAAGCGGCAGGGGTGTCCCTGATCAGAATCATGGCGCCCATACTGATGGTCACCATTTTGGTGACAGGTGTTTCCTTTCATTTCCAGAACAAGACTTCTCCCGAGGCACAGGTCAAACTGCGTACCCTGCTGTTCAGTATGAAACAGTCCTCCCCTGCGGTGGAAATTCCGGAAGGAGTCTTCTATAGTGGCATCCCGGACGTCAATATCTACGTGGAGAAGAAGGATGCCCCCACGGGGATGCTGTATCAGCTCATCATCTACAAAACAGACCAGGGATTCGACCGGGCACAGATTGTCCTGGCTGATTCCGGCCGTGTGGAAATGACGGAGGACAAGATGCATCTTCGTCTGGAATTGTGGAAAGGCGAACAGTTTGAGAATCTGCAGTCGCAGAACCTCAGCAGCATGAAGAGCAAGAACGTCCCCTACGACAGAGAGACGTTCGACTATAAAGTATTACTGATTGACTTCGACAGCAACTTCAACATGCTGGATGCCGACCTGCTCCGGAATATGCCATCGGCCAAGAATATGGAGGAGATCAAGCAGAGTGTTGACTCGATGAACCATCGCCTCGACAGTATCGGCCGCGACAACTACAAAGAAGCGAAAGCCCGCTGGTTCAAGACCCCGGCTCTCTCTTCTGCGGATTCCGTGAAAGCCGTAAAACAGGCGGAGACCCAGGCGGTCGTATTCGATGAACTGGTGGCCGAGACACCGGCTGCTACCTTGCAGACAGCCATCTACAACGCGAAGAACGCGGCACAGTCCTATGCTTCCGAACTGGAGTGGAAGAGCGTCACCACCGATGATGGTAACCGCTTTGTCCGTCGTCACTGGATTGAATGGCACACCAAGATCACCTTGTCCTTGGCTTGTCTCTTCTTCTTCTTCATCGGAGCGCCATTGGGTGCCATTATCCGAAAAGGAGGATTGGGTATGCCGACCGTAATTTCCGTCATCATCTTTATCTTCTATTACATCATCAATACCTCCGGGATGAAGATGGCTCGTGACGGTAGCTGGAATATGATATTCGGCATGTGGATCAGTTCGGCTGTTCTCCTTCCGTTCGGTATCTTTGTCACCTACAAAGCCAACAAGGACTCCGTGGTTTTCAACGGGGAACTCTACCTCTCCATCATCCGACGTTTCCTAGGACTCCGTTCCAGCCGACATATCTATCGTAAAGATGTCATCATCGAGGATCCGGACTACGGAAAGATGGCCGTTGAATTACAGGAACTGCAACAGATGTCCAGGACCTACAACAACCAGCACCATCTCTATCTGGCGCCCAACTATTTCAAGGTGTTCTTCCGACATCAGGAGGACCACGTCATGGAAGACCTGGAAAGACGAATGGAAGGAATGATCGAGGAACTGAGCAACACAAAAAATCCGAGAATTCTCCAATCCCTGAGTGAACTGCCCATCCTCTTCTCTCATGCCCATATCTCTCCTTTCCACGGAAGAAGGCTCAATATCATGGCAGGTTTGGTGTTCCCGATAGGCATCATCCTATGGATCAGAATCTGGAGATTCCGTTTACGTCTGCTACGAGATTTGAAACAGATTGTGAAATCTTGCGACAACCTTCGTCCAGAAGTGGAGAAAATGATTAAAGAACAAAATAACTATACTAATAATTAATAGATACATTATGGAACCCTACAAATTAGCTACTATAGAGGAGGCTCTTGAAGATTTCAAGGCTGGTAAGTTCGTTGTCGTTGTCGATGATGAAGACCGTGAGAATGAAGGCGACTTGATCATGGCCGCAGAATTGGTCACTCCTGAAGCTGTAAACTTTATGTTACGTAACGGCCGCGGCGTACTCTGCAGTCCTATCACACAGGAACGTTGCCGTCAGCTGGAACTGGAACATCAGGTTCAAAGCAATACTAGTATGCTGGGCACACCGTTCACAGTCACCGTTGATAAATTGGAAGGATGCACCACAGGAGTAAGCTGTCACGACCGTGCAGCCACCATCCGTGCATTGGCAGATCCCAACAGCAAACCAGAAACCTTTGGTCGTCCAGGCCACATCAATCCTTTGTATGCTCAGGACCGTGGCGTCTTGGCACGTGCAGGACACACCGAAGCCGGAGTTGACTTGGCCCGTCTGGCTGGCCTTCACCCCGCAGCTTGTCTGATCGAAATCCTCAACGAGGACGGTACTATGGCTCGTATGCCTCAGCTTCAGGTCTTCGCCAAGGAACATGGTTTGAACATCATCACCATCAAAGACCTCATCGCTTACCGACTGAAGAAGGAATGCCTGGTTGAGAAAGGCGAAGAAGTAGATATGCCGACTGAATACGGTCACTTCCGCCTCATCCCTTTCCGTCAGAAGAACAATCACCTCGAACATGTGGCCTTGATCAAGGGAGAATGGAAAGAAGATGAACCTATTTTGGTACGTGTCCACTCTTCTTGTGTGACCGGCGACATCTTCGGCAGCGAACGCTGCGACTGCGGTGAACAGCTCCACAAGGCCATGCGCATGATCGAGAAAGAAGGCAAGGGCGTGGTACTCTATCTGAACCAGGAAGGCCGCGGTATCGGTCTGATGGCGAAGATTGCAGCCTACAAACTCCAGGAAGAAGGTTACGATACCGTTGACGCCAACGTCCACTTGGGTTACGATCCTGACGAACGTGACTACGGGGTTGGTGCACAGATTCTGAATATGCTCGGCGTCAGCAAGATGCGCCTCATCTCTAATAACCCGGTAAAACGTGTCGGTCTCGAAGCTTATGGCTTGGAAATCGTGGAGAATGTACCTATCGAGATTAAACCAAACCCTTATAACGAGCGTTACTTGCGCACTAAACAGGAACGTATGGGACATACGTTGCATTTTAACAACAACAAATAGAACATTTATGGAACAAGAAAAAATTATTCAGGCCGGTTCGTCACAACGTGCCGTCGCCTTTTCCGCCTTGATGAACAAGGTCTATCTCTGGATGACCATGGGATTGGCCATGACAGCCTTGGCTGCCGGATACGTATCCAACGACGCAGCCTTGGTACAGAAACTCATGACCGGTTTCACCCCTTGGATTTTGATGGCAGCTGAACTTGGATTAGTAATCTATTTAAGTTCACGAATCATGAAGATGTCCTTTGCTTCTGCAGGGATTGCCTTCGCCCTCTATTCCTTATTAAACGGCGTGGTACTCTCAGGAATATTCCTGGCCTACACCACCTCTCAGATCACCTCGGCCTTTATCGCTACAGCCGGTACCTTTGGTGCAATGTCAATTGTCGGCTTCTTCATCAAGCGCGACCTTTCCGGTATGGGACGTTTCCTTTTCATGGCACTGATTGGCCTGATTATTGCGACAGTAGTCAACATTTTCGTAGCCAGCAGCTCCTTGTACTGGATCATCAACTATGTCGGCGTACTGATCTTCTGTGGACTGACCGCTTATGACACTCAGAAAATTAAAATGATGTTTATGCAATATGGTGACGAGGTGAACGAAGGAACCATGAAACTTGCCCTCTTAGGCAGTTTGACCCTCTACCTCGACTTCATCAATCTCTTCCTCTATCTCTTGAATATCTTTGCAAGCGACAGAGATTAAGAGTGACTCCAATTATTACATACTCTTATCCACTCCCACAAAACCCAATGGATTTTGTGGGAGTTTTTTTATGCTCAACGGAATCAGTCAGTGGATGAATTGGGTGGATTTTTTCAGTGGATAATTGTTCAAGACAACAGCCATTGCTGGAAACGCAATAGCTAGCGCGCCCATTGGATCTAATACGGAAGTTTTTTAGTTGGAGGCACTCTGGTGGAGCTCAGTGAAAAGACACGGAAGACGCGACCTAAAGATCACTATCTACGCAGGAAAATTCCCCAAGAGAGCTGGGCAACCAAAGTCTGGTCTGCCGTCTCTTATAAAAACTTCACCGCTTGGACTAACGGCCGGATGGGTTCTCTTTTGCTGTAGGGACGCGACACATCGCGTCAGCCAGCCGCATGGTCGACTTCCACGCGGAAGCGGGAAGGAAATCATCACCGATGATAGCAACAGCTGCTCGCCCACTGGATTTTAGACCATAAGTCTCAACCTAGCTCAGCAACGATTTATGGAAGGACTAAGCAAATGAAGCAGCGCCAAACTTACTTACGTTTTACCTAGGGAAACCAGATGAATCTAATACCATGACTAGCGAAAGCCAAAACTTACCTGCAGCAAAAAATATTTGAACATGTAATCGAACGCGCTGTTGATTTGGAAGTCAACAAAACACCTAATGCCCCCTTGAAAAGAAATTCGGCTCTCATAAAGAAAAATGTAGAATAGAAGAAAGCAAGCACAAGGGAACATAAATAGAAAAAAGTCAAAGAAAAGTTGCAATTATACACAATACGTAACCAAATGTTTGTACATTTGCAACCGAAATCAACATCTCTTTAAAATCATATGACCATGAATCAACTTTCTAACCGTCTAAATCGTCTTTCACCATCTGCAACATTAGCTATGTCACAGAAGAGCAGTGAATTGAAAGCTCAGGGTATCGACATCATTAACCTCAGTGTTGGTGAACCAGATTTTAATACTCCCGATCACATCAAGGCGGCAGCTATCCAGGCAGTAGAAGACAACTATTCCCGTTATTCTCCTGTACCAGGTTACCCTGCACTGCGCGAAGCGATCGTTAACAAGTTGAAGAACGAAAATGGTTTAACTTATACAGCCGCTCAGATTTCCTGTGCCAACGGTGCAAAGCAGTCTGTCTGCAACACCATCATGGCCTTGGTCAATACAGGTGAGGAAGTCATCATTCCCGCTCCTTATTGGGTAAGCTACCCGGAAATGGCCAAATTGGCTGGAGGTACTCCCGTGATTGTGGAAGCTGGTATCGAACAGGATTTCAAGATTACTCCTGCACAGCTCGAAGCTGCCATCACTCCTAAGACCCGTGTCCTCATCCTCTGTTCTCCAAGTAACCCGACCGGTTCTGTATACAGCAAGGAAGAATTGGCAGGTCTCGCAGAAGTTTTGGCTAAGCACGAACAGGTATATGTTATCGCTGACGAAATCTACGAACACATCAACTATATCGGTAAGCACGAAAGCATCGCTCAGTTCGAAGCCATCCGCGACCGTGTAGTGATTGTCAACGGTGTCTCCAAGGCTTATGCCATGACCGGTTGGCGTATCGGCTTCATCGCTGGTCCAGAATGGATTGTCAAAGGTGTCAACAAACTCCAGGGTCAGTACACCAGTGGTCCTTGCTCTGTATCCCAGAAAGCAGCAGAAGCCGCTTATACCGGTTCACAGGAATGTGTAGAGACCATGCGTCAGGCTTTCGAACGTCGTCGCGACCTCATCGTGAAGTTGGCTAAGGAAATCCCTGGTTTGGAAGTCAACCACCCACAAGGTGCCTTCTACCTCTTCCCTAAGTGCAGCTTCTACTTCGGTAAGAAAGACGGCGACCGTGTCATCAACGATTCTATGGATTTCGCCATGTACCTCCTCGAAGTTGGTCACGTAGCTACCGTTGGTGGTGCAGCCTTCGGTTCACCAGAGTGTTTCCGTATGAGCTATGCTACTAGCGATGAAAACATCGTGGAAGCTATGCGTCGCATCAAGGAAGCGGTGGCAAGATTGAAATAATACATACTATATAGCTATCTCAGAAGCGGTGTGTCGGAAATCCGACACACCGCTTCTTTGTTCTGCCCTACCTTTGCAGTCCCGCACATGTTGAACCCTATAGGGAAAAGAAACAATATTTTGACAGATAAGAAAAGCAGTATTTTTTTGAAAAACGATCATAATGTCAAAATGGTCTCCAACAGAGAATTAACCTTTTTAACCTTCTAATACACCGGAAACAGGTAGGAACCCCGAAAATAAGCTGAAAAAACATTAGTTTTGAGCTAGAAAAATCTAGATCAGAGAAAGAAAAATCTAGATCAGAGAAAGATTTTTTTAAGTTACTGCGAGTTTTTTCCAAAATACAGATAAAAATCGGCTTTTCTAGACGAAAAATAAAGGAGATGCCTAGCACCTCCTCTTTCTATACAAAGATACAATACAAAATCTCGTTTTCCAAATTTGTTAAAATCCTTCTAAAAATCAGAATGAAACAAGAAATCGCCGAAATCTTGCAGAATGTCACTTTTTCTTGATCATCTAACAGACATCATAAAATCCCGTTGACCCAACCAATGATCTTGCATCGAGTATCAGACTGCACAATTTCATTTTACAACTGGATTTTGTATCTTCCCTTACATCTATCAACAGGGAACTACGAATCCTAAATCATGAAACAAGAAATCCCCTACAGCTCCACATCCTCCAACAGGTCCCATAAAGCAAAAAACTCCCGGAGGAAACACCTCCAGGAGTTTTTATATGACTATTAAGCGCTTATCTTAGATCAAAGCCAAAGTATCGCTTGCGATCATCAATTCTTCGTCTGTAGGAACTACAACAACCTTCACGCGGCTATCCGGGGTAGAGATGATCTCTTCGTCACCGAAGTTAGCCTTGTTCTTAGCCTCATCAATCTTGACACCGAGGAATTCAAGACCTGAAGTGGAATCCTGACGGATATCCCACTGGTGCTCACCAACACCGGCTGTGAAGACGATAACATCAACACCACCCATGATAGCAGCATAAGAACCGATATACTTCTTGATACGGTGGCTATACATATCGAGTGCCAAACGAGCACGTGCGTTGCCGTTAGCAGCAGCTTCTTCTACTTCACGGATATCACTAGAAACACCAGAGATACCGAGCACACCGCTCTTCTTGTTCAAGAGGTCGCTCATTTCGTCTACGCTCAAGTTCTCAGCCTTCATGATGGCCAAAACAGCAGAAGCGTCGATATCGCCGGAACGAGTACCCATCATCAAACCTTCCAAAGGAGTCAGACCCATAGAAGTTTCGTAGCACTTGCCGTCCTTGACAGCAGATACAGAAGCACCGTTACCAATGTGGCAAGTAACAATCTTCAAATCTTCAGCCTTCTGACCGAGGATCTCAGCCACGCGGGCAGTTACGAAACGGTGGCTAGTACCGTGAGCACCCCAACGACGAATGTTGTTGTTTTCGTAATACTTGTAAGGCACTGCGTACATGTAGCACTTCTCTGGCATGGTCTGGTGGAAAGAAGTATCGAATACGAATACCTGTGGCAAGTTAGGCAACATTTCCTTTACAGCCTGGTAACCCTTCAGGTGAGCAGGGCTATGCAATGGAGCCAAGTCCATGTACTGCTTCCATTCTTCGAGCATAGCGTCGGTTACGACCTGGCTCTTGGTGAAGCGACCACCAGCCACGATACGGTGACCAGCAGCTGAGATTTCATCCAAGCTCTTGATAGCGCCGTATTCTGGGTTCAACAAAGTGTCGAACATCAACTTGATACCTTCGGTATGAGTAGGGCATTCAGAATTGATGATTTTAGTTTCACCATTGATTTTTGTCTTCAAGAAAGAACCTGCAAGACCAATTTTTTCAATACCACCGGCAGCGAGAACAGACTTATCGTCCATTTCATAAAGTTTGTACTTAATAGAAGAGCTACCGCAGTTGATTACTAAGATTTTCATTGTATCTTAAAAAAATGCGTTAATATTAAATTTTTAAATATGTCAAAATCAGAAATGGAAAGAAAAACCGACCTCGTATCGGCATGACACTTCAACAATACCTTTGATGCTTTTCCGAAAGAAAAACACTGTTCCCTTTCCTTTTGCAAAATTACTAAAAATATATAGTCGGGCAAAATGAAAAACGATTTTGCTTGTCCCTCTTTCTTATACAATCGGGACTTTTATTTATAATTCTGAAAGGACGAGTAGATGGGACATGAAAAAACCGCAAGCCTACCCAGGGTAGACTTGCGGCCAGATATCAAATAAGGGATATACCAGCGACTATTCTGCAGCCTTTGCAGCGATAGCCTGGTTAGCTGTGATAGCGACCATCTTATAGATGTCGTCGATAGAACAACCACGGGAGAGGTCGTTGACTGGACGAGCGATACCCTGGAGGATAGGACCAACAGCAGTAGCGTGACCCAAACGTTCAACGAGCTTGTAACCGATGTTACCTACTTCCAAACGTGGAGCGATCAATACGTTTGCATTACCAGCGACTGGGCTACCTGGAGCCTTCTTCTGACCAATAGCAGGAACGAGGGCAGCATCTGCCTGCAATTCACCGTCGATCATCAAAGCTGGATCCATTTCCTTTGCCATACCCAAAGCCTCAACGACCTTGTCTACATCTTCGTGCTTAGCTGAACCCTTTGAAGAGAAGCTCAACATAGCCACACGTGGTTCGATACCAGCAACGGCCTTTGCAGTGCGAGCAGTACAAACAGCGATCTGAGCCAACTGATTTGCATCAGGTACTGGAGTTACAGCGACGTCACCCATGAAGATTACACCGTTTTCACCACATTCAGGCGCATGAGTCAAAAGCAACATTGCACCAGAAACGCAAGTGATGCCAGGAGCTGTCTTGATAATCTGCAAAGCTGGACGAAGTACATCACCTGTAGTATTGAAAGCACCTGCCAACTGACCGTCAGCATCGCCACTCTTGATGATCAGGCAACCGAGGTAAAGTGGATTCTTCACCAATTCTCGAGCCTGTTCGATGGTCATCCCCTTCTTTGCACGGAGCTGAGCGAGCAATGCAGCATATTCCTCAGACTTCGGATTGTTCATTGGGTCGATGATGGTTGCCTTGTGGATATTACCGAGACCCCATTCCTTTGCCTTTTCTTCAATTTCTGCAGGGTTGCCGATCAAGATGAGTTCAGCCACACCGTCAGTCAAAATCTGGTTTGCTGCCTTCAAGGTACGTTCTTCTGTAGCCTCTGGCAAAACGATACGCTGCTTGTTAGCCTTAGCGCGTTCAATCAATTGTTCAATAAGTGTCATATCTCTTAATTTAAAGTATTTTCGTTACACTGGAGTAAAGGGTCCACGGTACATGCCGCAAAGCCCCGGTCTCCTTCGGGACAAAGTGTTCCCGATTTATCTATGCAAAATTACAAAAAAATATTAATCCACACCTGATTTTGTCAGGTCCATTTTACAAATTCATAAAAGTGGACTTTTTCCGGTTGGAGGCCTACTCTTGCGCTACCCCGCCATCCCCCTGAGCAGTCAGCACATACTTGTTGGCGACCTTGGTAACCACCCCCTTGCCCACCAACATCGAGATGGCCCGTGACAAGGAAGGTCGGGCCACTCCCAGCACGAAAGCGACCTCCTGCAGATTCTGTATGGACTGCTGCTGCTTCAGATAACCGACCAGTCGACTACTGAGACTTTCCAGGGCAAACTCCTGCACCTTACGGCTCAGGAACAGACTCCGGTCGGAAATCATCCGTAGAAAATTCCGTAGCAGTACGGAGTCCTCCTGCAGGGTCTGAAAAAAACTGTCCTTGGAAATTGCCCACACCCGACAATCCCGCAGCGCCTGCACGGACACCGGAAAGACGTTGACACTCCCATAGATGAATGCTGGCGCCAATACCTCCGGGGCCTGGATACGGTCGATCACCACTTCCTTGCCCTCAGCATTCCCCATGGTGGTCACCACCGAACCCTCACAGAGCAGCAAGAGAGAACGGCATGGCCGCTGACGCAATGCAATCCATTCCCCTGCGGAATAGAAAGTCAGTTTATTGGCTGACTGTTGTAGGAGACGGTCCACCACCTCCTGACGCACTCCCGTAAACAACGGAGAAGTGTAGATATCGGGAATATTTTCTGACATAATTAACGTTCGTTTGCGACCGCCGTAACATAGGTTACCATTTCGTCCCGGCAGGTCCCTTATCTTTGCACTCACAAAGATACAACTCTTAGACCAATCTCATGCGTCGTGGCTGTATTTCCTGGGAAATCCCCAACCGGAAACTCTCTGGAATAGACTTTATAATATAGACTTTTCAATTTGAATGATGAAAGCAAATCCGTTCGCAAATAAAAACATTGGAGAAATTGTAGCTGCCGACTTCTCGACCGCTCAAGTGTTTAAGAAATACGGCATCGACTTCTGCTGTCATGGTGACACCGCGATTGATTCGGCCTGCCAGAAGTTGGGCATCAATATCGAAGAGGTGGAAAATGCCCTTCTTCACCTACCCGATGCCGGTACCTATAATATTCCGTTCGAATCCTGGCCACTGGACTTACTCATCGACTATGTGCTGAAAATCCACCATCGCGGCATCCGGACGAAAGGTCCTGAGCTGCTGTCCTTAATCGACAAGGTCAAATCCGCTCACGGAACACGACATCCGGAACTGTCAGAACTCTACGATTCCTTCCGTACTTCGCTCGAGGATCTGGAATCCCACTTACAGAAAGAGGAGAATGTGCTGTTCCCTTATTTATTGCGCTTATTCGAAGCCGCAGAACAAGGAAACACCCTGGAACCAATGCATTGCGGCACGATTCAGAATCCCATCCGCATGATGAGATTTGAACATGCCAACGAGGGTGACCGCTACTCGCATATCCAGGAAATCACCAATGGGTACGCCGTACCGGAAGATGCCTGTGCCTCTTATCGTCTGATGATGGAAGAACTTGAAACCTTCATGAACAACTTGTTCGAACACATCCATATCGAAAACAATATTATTTTTCCCCGTTGCGTGGCAATGGAACCGAAATACGTCAGATACTCCATCTGATACCTTCAAAAAAAAGGAAGAAGCGCCTTCAGACGCCTCTTCCTTTTTGTTAATCCCTATTCTTCTATGAGGATAGATAGGTCACTTATGAATGGATGTTTAATGCAGATGCTTGTGAATGAATGCTTAATGCAGATGCTTGTGAATGGAGACTGAAAGTATGGGACAGGAGCTGAACACCCAATAGGGAGATACCTTTTAAAAGCCTCCCGAAATGCAGTGGCAAGCAGCTCGTCACACCCAAGGTCAGTCTTTCCCAATCCCTTAACCTTTCCCAATCCCTTAGCCTTTCCCAATCCCTTAAAGCAAGTCCGGCAACTGGAACAATTTGGTTCCGTTACTGCCCTTGATCAGAATCAATTGGTGACGAACCGGTTCGGAGGCCAAAGCCGCCTTGACCTCGTCTACATTTTGAAAATAGGTATAATCCCCTGCAAAAGGAGCAAACTCCTTGCCGACTAACCAGACCTTTTCGCAACCCAAGTCTTTCAACTGTTCCACCACAGCACGATGTTCCTCGGCGGAAGCCGCACCTAACTCGCGCATCTCCCCCAGGATCACCATCTTATGCGGATGTTCCACCCAGCGGAAGTTATCCAGGGCAGCCTTCATACTCGTTGGGTTGGCATTGTAAGCATCTACAATCAGTTCGTTATTGACGGTCTTTTTCAACTCGGAACGGTTATTGGTGGGCTCGTAATGACTCAAAGCATGGGTGATCTCCTCGGCACTGACGCCGAAATGTAAGCCTACGGTAGCAGCTGCCAAGGCATTATCTATATTATAAGCCCCAATCAACTGCGTATGCACCTCTTCCCAGTTACCTCCCTGGGCCCGCCAACGGAAATTCAGGAAAGGCGTACACGACAGTACCTCGCCTTCCACAGCATAGCCTCGACCCGGCTGACCATAGGTCTCCGCAGTCAAACCTTGGGCGATACCACAGAGATGTGGATTGTCACCGTTGAGGAAGATAAAGCCGCCTTCCTGCTGTCGCAAAGCCTCGTAAAGTTCCCCTTTCGTGCGGACAACGCCCTCGAAAGAACCGAATCCTTCCAAATGGGCCTTTCCTACATTGGTGATCAGGCCGCAGTTGGCCCGTACAATCCGGCTGAGATCCGCAATCTCCCCAGGATGGTTGGCTCCGGTCTCCACCACGGCGATGTCATGTTCACGAGTCAGGCGGAGCAACGTCTTAGGCACACCGATATGGTTGTTGAAGTTCCCCTGCGTATAGAGCACATTATATTTTTCAGACAAAACCGCAGCCACCAGTTCCTTCGTCGTCGTCTTGCCGTTAGTACCGGTAATCTGGACAATGGGCGTTCCCAGCTGCTGACGATGGTAGGATGCCAGTTGCTGCAAAGTCTGAAGCACATCGTCCACCACAATATAGCGCTCGCCCGCTGATACTCTGGGATCATCCACCACAGCGAAAGCGCAACCTGCTTCCAAAGCCTTGTAGGCAAAATCGTTACCATTGAAATTTTCTCCGCGAAGCGCAAAGAAGAGAGCACCAGCAGGACAGTCGCGTGTATCAGTCGTGACCACAGGATGCTGGCAGAATAATTGATACAAATCAGAAATTTCCATTTTCTGTCACCTTTGTCATTTTTTTACGGGTACGAAGTTAGGCAATTTTTATGGATACTATGAGCGAGTACAAAATATTCTATGTAAATTTGCATCACATTCACAGAAAGACAAAATGATTCAAAACATACACTCTATCAATGTAGGTGGAAAACTGATGGAACTCCGCACCCCACAGGTGATGGGGATTCTCAATGTCACTCCCGACTCTTTCTATGCCGCCAGCCGCCAACAGAGCGAAGCCGCTATAGCAGCTCGTGCGCGCCAGATTATGGAGGAAGGAGGAAGCATGATCGACATCGGCGCCTATTCGTCCCGTCCTGGAGCGGCAGATGTTCCCGTAGAAGAAGAAATGCAACGTCTACGTCAGGCACTGGCCATCGTACGCGAAGTGGCTCCCGGAGCTGTCATCTCGGTAGACACCTTCCGGTCGGAGGTCGCCAAGATGGCGGTGGAAGAAGGCGGAGCACATATCATCAACGACATCTCCGGCGGTAAAATGGATTCCAATATGTTCCGCACAGTCACCCATCTCGGTGTTCCCTATATTCTGATGCACATGCAAGGTACTCCCGATACGATGCAGGTAGCGCCGCATTACGAGGATCTTCTGCGCGACATCTTCCTCTATTTTGCGGACAAAGTACGTCGCCTACGCGAACTGGGAGCCAAGGATATCATTCTCGATCCCGGTTTCGGCTTCGGCAAGACCCTTGCCCACAACTATGAACTGATGGGGCACCTGAAAGAATTCCATGAGTTCGATCTGCCGCTACTCGTTGGAATCTCCAGAAAGTCCATGATTTATAAATTATTGGGCGGAACCCCGGAAGAGGCCTTGAACGGCACCACCGTTCTCAACACGATGGCCCTGATGCAAGGAGCACACATTCTGAGAGTACACGACGTACAGCCAGCTGTCGAGGCGGTCAAAATCTACGAAAAGACTTTGCAGGAAAGCCGTGGATAAATCCTTCTGAGCGGCCCGAACCGGATGTTAAAACCTCATATCAACAATTCTAATCTTTAATTCTAATCAAATGTTTCTTGAATTCGGCATACTCGACTTCATCGATATTGTACTGGTAGCCTGTCTCCTTTACTATATCTACCGTTTAATGAAAGAGTCCAGTTCGGCCAACATCTTCTCGGGTATCCTCATCTTTATCTTGGTATGGATTCTGGTTTCCCAGGTTTTTGAAATGCGACTGCTGGGGGGCATTATGGACAATTTGGTGAACATGGGTGCACTCGCACTGATTATTCTATTTCAAGAAGAGATACGACACTTCTTCTCCACCATCGGTACGCAGCACTATATGGGCGGCATTATCCGGTTCTTCAGCAAAAGGAAAAAAGAAGGGGAAGTACAACGCGAGGACATTATGCCGATTGTCCTGGCCTGCATGAATATGAGCAAACAGAAAGTGGGGGCACTGATCGTCATCGAGCGTGGGGTCGGACTCCACGAAATCATCAACTCCGGCGATATCATCAATGCGGACATCAACCAGCGACTGATTGAGAATATCTTTTTCAAGAACAGTCCGCTACACGACGGAGCTATGATTATCAGCCATAAACATATTAAATCTGCGGGATGTATCCTTCCGGTCTCCCACGACCTGGATATTCCGAAATCCTTGGGGCTCCGTCACCGTGCCGCTCTGGGTATGTCGCAGAAAAGTGACTGTCTGTCCATCATCGTGTCTGAAGAGACCGGCGGAATCTCCATTGCGGAAAACGGACAGTTCCGACTGCGCCTTACCGCTGAGGAACTGGAACGTACCCTGACCGAATGCTGGGAGAAATAAACTCACCATCCCACCTCTGAAAGCACCGAAGGTGGCCATCCGGTTCACAACGGAAACCAAGACCAACAGACCAGTACGGAAAAATTCGGCATGTTTTGGTTAATTAATAAAAAATACCTAACTTTGCGCACACTAATATACACTAAAAATGGGGAGAATTAAAAGACTCAAAAAAATACGCCTACATCGCGAAGGCACGGATACACTGATTTTGGGCGGTATAGCCTTGATTTCAGTAAACGGATTGCTCTATTTACTGCTGAAGGACTGCAACCTGCTTCCTTTCTATATCGTTTTGGGAATCACTACCATCCTTTATCTGATTGTCATCAACTTCTTCAGATGCCCGATCAGATTATTCGAAGGAGAAGTAGAAAATACCGTAGTCGCCGCAGCTGATGGTAAGGTGGTCGTTGTGGAGGAAGTGGAGGAAAATGAATACTTCCATGACCGCCGTCTGATGATCTCCATCTTCATGTCGGTTACCAATGTCCATGCCAACTGGTTCCCAGTGGAAGGTGTGGTGAAGATGGTCAAGCACCATAACGGTAATTTCCATAAGGCTTGGTTGCCCAAGGCAAGTACAGAGAATGAACGGTCCACTGTGGTCATCGAGACCCCTGCCGGTCAGGACATTCTGGTCAGACAAGTTGCCGGAGCCGTAGCCCGCCGTATTGTGACCTATGCCAATGCAGATGAAGAATGCTACATCGACGAACACATGGGATTTATCAAATTCGGTTCACGTGTCGACATCTATCTGCCGGTCAACTCCGAAGTATTGGTGAAAGTAGGTCAGGCTACTGTCGGTAACCAAACCATTGTAGCAAAACTTAAACCCTAATCCATAACCAATGTGCTAATAAGCCAGCGGGGGGGCTCTCTAATGATCATCCTTCCCTCACTTGCCTATTAGCACATTTACTTTTATCCTATTCAAAATGAAAAAGCATATCCCTAATACGATTACCTGCTGTAATCTGATTTGCGGCTGCATTGCCACTTATTTCGCCTTTCAGGCAAAGTTCGACTTAGCCCTCTATTTCATTATAGGTGGTGCGGTATTCGATTTCTTTGACGGCTTCACAGCCCGTCTGCTTCATGTTTCCTCGCCTATCGGTAAGGAGCTGGACTCATTGGCCGATGATATCACCTTCGGTTTCGCTCCTGCAGCCATCGTATTCAGCCTGCTGCGTCTGCTTCCTCCATTCGTAGAGAATCAGTCAGTAGCTTACTTTCTCCATGAATATGTACCTTATGTAGCCTTTATCATCGCCGCCTTCTCCGCGCTGCGTCTGGCTAAATTTAATCTGGACGAACGCCAGTCCACCTCCTTCATCGGTCTTCCAACCCCTGCCAACGCTCTTTTCTGGGGTGCATTCGTATTGGGTACCCAGGAAGAACTGATTCACCTGGAATTCGCACTTCCCTTATTAGTGGTAGGCGTATTCATCTCCTCTTGGTTGCTGGTTGCTGAAATTCCGATGTTTGCACTGAAATTCAAAAGTTACGGATTAGCGGTCAATAAACTGAAATACGGTTTTATCATTTTCAGCGGCATTATGCTTGCCTTCTTTGGCTGGACTGGCTTTTCATTCATCATCGTAGCTTATATTATCTTATCAATTCTTAATAACCTAAAGAAATAATATCTTTGGCACGGTTATTGCTTGATATTTGATATAAACCAATTCAGTATGATATGAAATTTTTAGGCTGTTTAATATTCCTCTTATTTGGCTTTGTCTTTATCCTGATTGCATTCTTCGGCAATATCTTGAAACTTTTCTATAAGCTCCACAAGGCGAACAAGCAGTTCAAGAAAGCTGCGGAGAACGCAGGAAAAGGTCAGTTCGGGGAACAACAGAAATATACCGAGACCAGCAGAGATTCATCAGGAGTTCACCATCATAAGAAACAAGAAGGAGAAAAGATTTTCTCGAAAAACGAAGGTGAATATGTAGATTTCGAAGAAATTAAAGATTAAAATATACCCCCGTCAAACTCCGTTGTAGCAGTGCTGCACGGAGTTTTTGTTTTAAGACAACCCCTCAAACCTCTGGCAGCCCTTACCCCTAGTAGACAGAGGGTATGCTTATTCTTAGAATGACCTGGTGTTTATAAGCATAGTCAAGGTGTTTATAAGCGTAGTCATGGTGTTTATAAGCGTTTTCCGGGGCGTTATAACGGTAGAATACAATAATACTATTACACAGATAAAAATCCTTTAAAACAGAGATTATAGGGTAGATCCAAGACATGTTATAAGCTTAGTAATACTTCTCCAATGAATCACTTCATGTTTGTACAGTGAATTTAAAAGAATCACTGAAATTGTTCCGTTGATAAACTCAAACATCCTCTTTTCCAGTTTATGCTATTTCCTGACTTTGACAATGGGACACCTCGCATGATTTCAGCATTTGGGCTGCA
>SAMEA104404097__coassemble_415_pt1 | contig 44027 bp, 37 predicted proteins | sample SAMEA104404097__metabat2_low_PE_059 | metagenome-assembled genome bin SAMEA104404097 (sample SAMEA104404097) | Balaenoptera acutorostrata | reverse complement strand
CCCGCTCACGCGTGGAAGTCGACCATGCGGTTGGCTGACGCGATGTATCGCGTCCCTACAGCAAATGAGAACCCATCCGGCCATATTTCATTGAAACATTCAGCCGGATGGACGTTCAGCCGGATGGGTAGGGACGCGATACATCGCGTCAGCTGGCTAGGTTCTCATTGGCCATGCAGATGAATTTTTCAATGAGAGCCATCCGGTAATCCAGTGGTCGCGCCAGCACTTGTCATTATAGGTGCCCCCTTCCTTCCCGCTCACGCGTGGAAGTCGACCGTGCGGTTTGCTGACGCGATTTATCGCGTCCCTACCCATCCGGCCCAAAGTCCATCCGGCGGAGATTTCCAATAAATTCCATCCGGCAGAAAAGTCCTTCTAGGTCTCTTAGGTGTGCCATAAATCAGTGGGCGCGTAGCCCTTGCTTTTCCTACAATGGCCAGTAGTCTTGAATCATTATCCACGGAACTTTCCCTTTGAGTCAAGATTTTGGTATTTAGGCCTAACAACTGACCTACTTCTCTTTGTCACCAAAAGCACTTTGTGCCTGTTCCAATTTCAATTCGCAGATTTCCTTTAATATCGGATGTTGACTACCGAAAGCCTGAATGGCTTTCTTCAACACTTCAATTTTCTTCATCAAATCGCCACGTTCATCGTAAATCGTGACAAGACGATCGAAGGAATGATAAGCAGGATAACCACTATCCACATTCCGTTCATACAATGCGATAGCCTTCTCCAGTTCCCCCTTCTCTTCCATGTCCCTGGCATGCTCCTCCAAAACCAGGCAAGTCTCACGCTCCGTCTCACCTTTCCAATATTTTGCACATTGTTCCTGCACGGTAGCCAGGACCTCCTTACTCACACAGGCTTCCTCCTCTCCGGCGAGGCGTTTGAGCTGCAATTCCATCAACACACTCTCTGGAATAGAATCTCCTGCGATATATTCCTCCAGGAAATCGTCAATACGAACTCTTACGCCTTCCTCCTCCCGAGGAGAGCCATCCAAATCTGCCACACCGGTAGCTTCGCCATCCTCAGCCTTGAGTTTACCTAGTCGCAAGACATCCGTCTTTCTGTACTTACGATATAATACAGCAGCTACAACGAGCAATAGTATAAAAACAATCACCACTAACATAAGCCTTATCGTTACTTTAAAATTGTTATTAGAATTATGTTGCAAGGACACACTTTTAAGGTTGTCCTTCTAAAAGACAAATATATCTATTAGCTGGAAAAATACCTAATCCAATCAGAGAAAAATAAAAGAAGAAAGTAAAACAATGCAAAAAACACAGCCCAATCCCGCAACGAATTTCTTTCGCACAACAAGCGAGTCCCCAAAAATAGACAGAAACCATAAAAATTAGTAATTTTGCAGACCATAACGATTTAAAACAACAAAAATGGAAGAATTAACGCTGACAACTCCTGCTTTACTCTTTTCTGCTGTGTCACTCATCCTCTTGGCCTACACCAACCGATTCCTTTCCTATGCACAGCTCATCCGCAATCTTAAAGAACAACATATTCAAAACCCTTCAAAGGTAACCAAGGGGCAGATTGATAATTTACGCCGCCGTCTCCATTTGACCAAGAACATGCAATTTTTAGGTGTGACCAGTCTTTTCCTCTGCGTAATTACCATGTTCCTCATCTACGTCGGTTTCTATCAGACATCCGCCTATGTATTCGGTGTAGCACTACTTTTTCTCATTGGTTCACTCGGTGTTTCCATCTACGAAATCTACATCTCCGTACGGGCTTTGGAAATCCACCTGAAGGACATGGAAAAATAATAAGGACGGAATACTACCGCCCCACGAAAAAAGGCTTGAGTTTCAACAAAGAATCTCAAGCCTTTTTCTATACTACCTAGATCAATCACCGTTTAGTCTTCAGCGACAAAATATACCAGGTAATACCTATTGAGAGCAGCCCCATGAGTCCCTTGAGCCACCAATAATCGAAAATAAAAATGATACAGTGTAAAGCCGTCAACCACATCAGTGTCACAGAAATCACCTTTACTCGCAGCGGAATGGCCTTCTCCTCACGAAAACTTCTCACATAAGGTCCCAGATGCGGATGACGGAGCAACCATTCATAGGCTTTGGGATCGCTCCGAAAAAAGAGCCAGGCTGCCAACAGCAGGAAAGGCGTCGTAGGCATCACCGGAAGAAATATTCCGATAACCCCCAAAGCCACACAGACAAATCCCAGAAGAGTAAAAACGCGTCTCATGGTGCAAATATACAAAAAACGTGGAAAGAAACGAGCCATTTCCTTCCACGCCTAGTCTTACAAAAATCTCATCGAAATTCTACGATGATTATTCCAATTTATTTCTTCAAAGCTTCCTTGACAGCTTCTGCGATAGCTTCACCACGAAGACCACGCTTAACGATGGTACCATCAGGAGCAAAGAGAATGATGTGAGGGATACCCTGGATACCATAGAGCTGAGTAGCCGCATTGCTCTGACCGATAGTCATCTGCTCATAGTTGATCTTGAGATCTGCTACAGCCTGCTTAAAGTCCTCAGCCTTGTCCCATACGTCAACACCGAGAACCATGAACTGCTTACCGCTATATTTCTTGCTGACCTTGATTAAGTTAGGAATCTCAGCACGGCAAGGACCACACCAAGAAGCCCAGAAGTCAACGAGCACATATTTACCCTTACCAACATAGTCGGAAAGTTTAACAGCCTTACCCTCCATACTCTGAGCGTCAAAGTCTACAAACATCTTACCTTCTGCAGTCTTGGCTACATTGTCGAAGAGCTGCTTCTGAGCCTGGAGATTTTCGAACAATTCCGTGTACTTCAGCTGCTGGTAGATAGAATCAAACTCAGCAGGTTCAGTCATACGGCTGAAATCAGAGAAAATGGCAGTAGCAGCCACTGTACCCAAATTCTGCTTGACAGCTGCTTTCCACATACCATTCAACTTCTCATTAGCAGATTCAGCAAAAAGGGCAATGCTATCCTGAGGAGCGTTTCTCTGGATCATAGCCTGGTATTCAGCGTTCACCTCCTGATTTGCGTTCATGAAATCCTTCATGAAATCGCTCAGGATCTGGTTGTCACCACCGTTATCATTGAGTTCCACCTTATCAGAAACCTGGATGCCCAACTGAGTACCCTTCTTCAAGACAACACGAGTCAATGTGTTGTAACGAACCTGACCGCGCATCATGCTCTTACCCGCAATACGGTATACGGCAGCAGAGTCTACCAAATCTCCCTTGAAAGAGAAATCCTTACCTGCAACAACTGTTGAATCGATAACTGAGTCACCCTGCATCAAGTAAAGTGTCTTCTGATCCATAATGGAGTCAGCATAAGCACCCTTGATTTCATAACCCTGAGGAGCCGGACTTGTACAAGACGCAATGGCAGCGCCTAATAAAAGCATGGAAGTGATTTTTTTCATAATAATTTATTGTGTTATTAAATAATAGTTTCAAATCTCAAGAGTCTCCCTCGCTAGACATTATATATAAATAGGTAGGGAACCTCAAACCGAGCGCCAAATTTACATCCTTTTTTGAGTATTATCAACAAGAAGCCCTCACTTTTTTTGAAAAATAAAAGTTTTGGACATATTTTCATACTTATTCCAATAAAAAAATTGGATCATTTTCCAATTAGACCTCACTTTTAAGTACCTAAATGTTGTTATTTACATGTTATATTACATGAATCAATACTCATTTATAATGATTTTTAAACTTTTCATTCTGTCATATCCCCTATTTTTAGGTATTGCAACATTTATAAAACGATAGTAATTTTGCACTCGATTATAAACAAAACGTATAACGTACTAAAAAAAATTCAATTATGAAATTGAGAAATTTCTTGGCAATAGTAGCACTCGGCTGCTTGGCAACAGGTTTTACTGCATGTTCTGACGATGATGATGACGATATCACCAACGGTGGTGAAGTTATTGTAACTCCTCAAGTTGCTGGAAAATATTTCGGCATGGGTACTGAGACCGTTATGGGTGAAACCGGAGTAGATTCCACTTACTACACAAACATTGTTGCACAAGATCAGGGTAAGTACACCATCACTCTTCCTGAATCAACCGTAAAAGATCCTAACAGCATGATGACCATGCCAACTATGGAACTCAAGGACATGATGTTCACTCCTGCTGAGAATAATACTTTTGTGATTGATGTTCCAACTACCGTACTCAATCTTGAAAACGGTAAGACCGCTACAATCACCAACCTCCACATCGCTTTCGATGCTACAGTTAAAGCTATCAGCTTCGACTATAAGTTACAGTACGGCAACATGCCTTTCCCCATCACCTACACTTTCAATTCTCTGGAAGCCAAGGACTTTATCTGCGGTGAATTCTTAGGCGTCAACGCATATACTGTCATGGGTTCTACTTCTGCAGACTCTGCTAGCGTAATCAGTATTCTCCCACAGGAAAACGGTAAGTACACTGTAGTATTCCCTGCAACAGGCAATGAAAAGGAAGCGAAGTCACGTGGTATGGAAATGCCTGCCTTCACTTTGAAGGATGTAGAAATGGTTGCTGAAGACAATAAGTTCTCTTTCGAATTGGAAGCTGCTAGCGTTGAGACTCCAAGAGAAGACGGTACCATGATGACTGTAGCTTTGAGCAACATCAAGGGTAGCATTTTCAACAGCAATCTGGTATTAACTTATGGTATGCAGCCAGGTAACATGCCTTTCGCTCTTGCATTCACATACAACGGTTACAAACAGATTAAGAAATAATCATGTGAAAAACTCATCTGTTTTTACATGTAATTCATAAAACACTAAAGATGGGAATGATAGTCTATCATTCCCATCTTTAGTGTACCTCCAGACTACTCTCTTTTAGGTCAAATTCTTTCTTTTTTTATAAAAAACGACCTTCAAAATACCTTATTTTAAGTATTGTGCGAGAGAGAGAATGGTTGTATTTTTGCAAAAAATTTGGAGAAAACCGCAAAACCGGGACTTGTCCACGGCGATTTTCCTCCACTGATGGGACTAAACAAGCATAAGACCTTTCGGGATTTTCTCCCATCCAAAGTCTACCACGTAAGAAGATTTTTAATCATATACAAGTATGAAATACGGTAAACTTTTTATTTCATTATTTATCGGGACTTCACTCATGGCTTTCCCTTCATGCAACGGCATTTTGGAAGACATTTACGACGAACCCCAAAAAGATTTATACGGATTTAAAGAAGTGGCTACTTCCGAGAAAATAGGTACCATCTACGTCAATTCCTCGGAATATACACGCTGGATATACATGGACTTCCACCGAGCCGAAATCGATTCTGCCAAAATCGTCAATGGTGGAGAGGAATATGTCGGCGAATGGGATATCGCCGTTCACCGCTGGGACACCAAGACCAATGAAGGGCGTGTCATGGAAACCTCATATACCGACCTAAACGATTTGGTCAAAGCCCAGACTATGCCTGAAGGAATATTCGTGGCAGACCTAGAGACGGATTCTACCATTATCATCGATACGTCACAGATGGTGGACGGCATCATCGGTTACACGAAAGGTAAAGTCAATCCTGTACTCTCCCAATGGCTCAACGTCGACACCAGCACCATGCCTCCCATCTACACCCTCAACAACAAGGTATATGTCATCGAACTGAAGGATGGTACTAAAGCTGCAGTACAACTCTCCAACTATATGAATGCAGCTTACACCAAAGGTTACTTGACCATTAACTATGTATATCCTTTAGGTTTTTAATTGTACCTATTATGAACATCAAAACGTTACTCATACTCTCTGTGCTCTGCAGTACGACTACAGCAGGCGCACAACGAATGATCGAAGGGACGATTTACGACCAAAACCAACAACCGCTGATCGGCGCGAAAGTTGCTGTCAAAGGGGACCGTGCACTCAAAGCGGTGACCGATGAACAAGGTAAATATAAATTGACGGTTCCACAAAACCAAAATATCACCCTCCAGGTCAGTTATCTGGGCTACCAAAGTGAACAGGTAGATCTGTCCGCCAGCGAAAACAACCGATTGTTCTACCTCAAGGAAGACAATACCGATCTCAACGAAGTCGTGGTGACCGGTACCCGTACTCCCCGTGTCTTAAAGGACGCTCCTATCCTCACCCGTGTCATCTCCAGTGAAGACATCGCTAAATCCGATGCCACCAATATTGGCGACCTACTGCAGTCAGAGCTCCCAGGTATCGAATTCTCCTTTGCCATGGACCAGCAAAAGTCTCTGAACATGCAAGGCTTCGGTGGAAATGCAGTCCTCTTCCTGGTGGACGGAGAACGTATCTCCGGTGAGACGCTCGACAATATCGACTATAGCCGTCTCTCCCTCGACAATGTAGAACGGGTAGAAATCGTAAAAGGAGCGGCTTCTTCACTTTATGGTTCCAATGCTGTAGGCGGCGTGGTGAACCTCATCAGCAAGACGGCGAAGAAACCCTGGTCGCTCAACCTGAATGCCAAGGCCGGTGCCCACGAGGAACAGCGCTACGGTGGTGCCTTGGGAAATCTGACGAAGCATACCAACAATATGTTCAACGTGGAATACAATAAGATCGGTTCTTATCTGATGAAAGGGGAAACACCGGAAAATAATGTGACCTGCTATGGTAACGAAGTCTGGAATTTCAAGGACCGTTTCATCTATCAACCCATCGAAGATCTGAAACTGACGGCAAAGGCCGGTTATTTCTTCCGCGAACGCGATGTCAGTGCCATGCAGAAAGACCGTTACCGGGGTTTCAACGGAGGTTTGAAAGGAAACTACGATTTCAACAAGGCCAGCAACCTCGAACTCTCTTATACTTTCGACCAGTACGATAAGAGCGACTACAGTCCGAAGACCGATCTGGATGTCCGCGACTACAGTAATGTGCAGCACATCACCCGAGGCTTGTACAACCACACGTTTGCTGACAAACATTTCCTCACCCTGGGAGCCGACTACATGCGCGACTACCTGATGTCCTACCAGTTCACCGACGGGGCACACAAGCAGCACACCACCGACGTCTTTGCTCAGTTCGACTGGAACCCAACCAAGAACTTCAATGTGATTGCCGGCATCCGTTACGACTACTTCTCGGCAGCAGATATGCAACATGTATCTCCGAAGTTGGGAATGATGTATAAATTCAACCACGGTTCGCTGCGTGCATCCTATGCCAGCGGTTTCCGCGCCCCTACCCTCAAGGAGATGTATATGGATTTCTTCATGGGCAACATCTTCATGATTTATGGTAATGCCGACCTGAAACCAGAATCCAGCCATAATCTACTCCTTACCGGGGAATATAATCTCGGCCGCTATAATTTCACCCTCTCCGGTTTCTACAACCTGGTGGACAACCGCATCACTACAGCCTGGAATCAGGCGCTGGACGGTATGAAATATACCAATATGGCCCAGCTCCGCATCGGAGGTATCGATGCCAATGCCTCCGTGAAATATCCCTGTGGTTTCGGTGCACGCATCTCTTACGTCTACACCCATGAACACATCAAGAAGGGAGAACCACTGACCTCCAGTACCCGTCCCCACACCGCGACAGCTCGTTTTGAATACGACAAACGGTGGAAGAACTACGGTTTCAATCTCTCTTTGACCGGCCGTGTACTTTCAGAAGTGACGGTGGATGAATACACCAAGGCCAACTCCTACGAGGAGACCGAACGCAAGACCTATCCTGGTTACACCCTGTGGAAACTCCATCTCAACCAGCACATCTGGCGAGGTATGAATATTTCCTTCATCGTAGATAACTTATTTAATTATAAACCAAAAAATTACGAATATAACTCTCCGACCTCTACAGGAACCACAGTGTCTGCGGGACTCTGTATCAATGTGGACCAACTGTTTAAATGATTTGAATTTAGAAAAGAGAAATTAGAGATTATTGGATGAGGTTATTAGAGATTGCTGGATGAGAAATCAACGTTGGTGAATCTCTAATCTGTCATCATTTCATTTCTCATTAAATCCCAATTTCTCTTCTCTCTCCTCTAAATTCTAATCAGAACAATCTCTAATGAGAACAAGCATAGACAATTATAAATTTTTATGAAAAAGAAAGTCGTTTATTACTTCGCGGCCATTGTGTTCGTCATCATTGCAGCAAGCGTGGTGTGGAACACCTGGTTCAGCGCAACGAAGGTGGGCTTCCTTAACTACCAGGTGATCAACCTTGGTCAAATCGGTAAGGCCAACACCAACTCGTTTATTAACATCAAAGAGATTTCGCCCGAAGAACTCGACGAAATCAAGAGTCTTGACATGTTGTTCATTAATGGTATGGGACTCCGTATTACAGCAGAACAGCGTGACTTCATCCAAACAGCAGCAGATAACGGCTTGCCGGTGCTGACCACAGCGGCAACCAACCCAGCCAACAAAATTATCTCTGTAGACAGCATTGCCGCAGACACCTTGACAAAGTATCTCGGTAACGCAGGCCGTAAGAACTATCGTAGTGCCCTCAACTATGTTCGTCAGCACATTGATGGTAAATCCGCCTGGATCGATGAAATCGCACCAGTTCTTGAGAAATCCGATGATATGTTCTATCATGCCGATCCTAAAAATGCTGAAGAAGAAGAACTCAGCTTCAGCACAGTGGCTAAATACCAGGATTTTCTCCGCGAGCAGAACCTTTGGAAAGAAGGTGCACCCAGCATCATCATCGCTGGTGCAATGGGAGAACCAACCGGTCTGATTGCCAAGTTGGAAGAAACCGGCAACAACGTCTATCCCGTACGTGACTTCACCACACTGATGGCCCTCCACATGGTGGACAGCATCCAACCGGCAGCCATCATTAATATGGCGCACGGCCGTATGGGCGACGAGGTGGTCAACTACCTCACCCAGCAGAATATTCCATTGTTCGCCCCATTGAACGTCAACCGCCTTGTTGATGAATGGGAAGCAGACAAGATGGGAATGAGCGGCGGTTTCCTTTCCCAAAGTGTGGTGACTCCTGAAATTGACGGTGCCATCCGCTCCTATGCCCTCTTTGGTCACTATCTCGATGAAGAAGGACTACAACAGGCCTACACGATTCCTGAGAGAAACGAAGTCTTCGTCAGCACACTCAACAAATACCTGAAGCTGAAACAGATGCCCAACAGCGAAAAGAAAGTGGCCATCTACTACCTTAAGGGAGCTGGTCAGAGCGCCCTTACCGCAGCAGGTATGGAAGTCGTTCCATCCCTCTACAACTTACTGAAGCGTCTGAAAGCTGAAGGTTACACGGTCAAGAATATCCCAGCCTCTCCCAAAGCTCTCGAAGAAAAAATCCAGCGTGAAGGTAAGGTCTTCGGTACTTATGCAGAAGGTGCTTCCATCAAATACATGAAAGACGGTTTCGGTAAAAGCGTCAACAAGGAACAGTACGAAGGATGGGTAAAGCAGACTCTCCGTCCTGAGAAATATCAGGAAGTGCTCGATCTCCATGGTGAATTCCCAGGACAGTACATGGTCAACGATGCCGGAGAACTCACCGTTCCATGTCTCGATTTCGGTAATGTCGTTCTCCTTCCACAGCCGGCAGCCGGTGGTGGTGACGATGCCTTCAAGATTGTACACGGTACCGACCAGGCACCTCCCCATATCTACCTCGCTTCCTACCTCTGGGTACAGAACGAATTCAAGGCTGATGCCCTCATCCATTTCGGTACACATGGAAGTTTGGAATTTACTCCGAAGAAACAGGTTGCACTGAGCCACAACGACTGGGCCGACCGTCTCGTTGGAGATCTCCCCCACTTCTACGTCTACTCCATCGGCAATGTCGGTGAAGGTATGATCGCTAAACGCCGTTCTTATGCCGGACTCCAGTCCTATCTGACTCCTCCTTTCATGGAAAGCAGCGTACGCGGCATCTACCGCGAACTGAGCGAGGCCATCAAGATCTATAACAACAAGGTAGCCGACGGAACTCCCGCCGAACTCGACAAACTTTCCCTCAAAGTCAAGGCCCTCACGGTCAAGATGGGTATCCACCGCGAACTCCGCATGGACAGTACTTTGACCCAACCTTATACTGAAGCAGAAATCGCACGTATCGAAAACTTTGCCGAAGAAATCGCTACAGAAAAGATTACCGGTCAGCTCTATACCATGGGTACTCCTTACGAACCTGCACGTATCAACAGTAGCGTCTTCGCTATGGCTACCGAACCGATCGCCTATAGTCTGCTGGCACTCGACAAGCTCAATGGCAAGGCTACCGCTGACGTTGAAAAGCGCAAGGCGCTCTTTACCCAGCGTTACCTCAATCCAGCACGCGATCTCGTCAAACAGTTACTCGCCCAGAAGCATCCAGCCAACGACGAGATGATCTGCCGCATTGCCAAAATTTCCATGGAAGACTTACAACGTGCCCGCCACATTGACAGTGTACGTACCGCTCCGAAGGGAATGGCTGCCATGATGGCCATGGCCGCAAAGATGAAGGCTCAGGCAGCTGTTGCCAAACGTGAAGGCCGACAGACTGGAATGCCAGCCGGTCATCCGAAGATGGAAGGCGCTGCAGAAATGCCAGCCGGTCATCCAAAAGCAGAAAAGACCGAGAAGAAGTCCGAGGAAAGTGCAATGATGAAGATGATGCACGCCATGAAGGATATGGGTATGAAGATGCCTGAAGGTCACAAGAAAATGATGAGCGAAGGCAAGAAGCCTAGCAAGGAAGCGATGCAGAAGATGCAGGCCGCCATGGAAAAACAAGGCCAGGGCGACGGTATGAAAAAGATGATGGCCGCCATGATGGGAGGTCAGCCTGAAAATTTCAGCAAGGACGATATCAACTTCTCCATGGCAGTACGCGAAATTGAGCGTACCATCAAGAATGTCAACAACTATCGCAACGCATTGCTCAACAGTCCGGAAAATGAACTCGGTTCTCTGGTCAATGCCTTGAACGGCGGTTACACCGCACCTTCTCCAGGTGGCGATCCTATCGCCAATCCAAACACCATCCCGACCGGTCGCAACCTCTACGCTATCAATGCCGAGGCAACCCCTAGCGAGTCCGCCTGGGACAAGGGTGTACAACTGGCCAACAACACCATCAAGATGTACCGCGAACGCCACAACGACAGTATTCCTCGTAAGGTCAGCTATACTTTGTGGAGTGGTGAATTTATCGAAACCGAAGGAGCTACTATCGCACAGATTCTCTATATGCTCGGTGTTGAACCTATCCGCGACGCTTTTGGCCGTGTGAACGACATCCGTCTGATTCCTTCCAAGGAACTCGGCCGTCCACGTATCGATGTTGTCGTACAGACTTCCGGTCAGCTCCGTGACCTGGCCGCATCTCGCCTCTTCTTGGTACACCGCGCCGTTGAGATGGCTGCCGCTGCTACTGACGATGAATACGAGAACCAGGTTGCTGCCGGTGTGGTAGAAGCTGAACGTGTTCTCATCGAGAAGGGACTCAGTCCTAAGGAAGCCCGTGAGATCTCCACTTACCGTGTCTTCGGTGGTGCCAACGGTAACTATGGTACCGGTATCCAGGGAATGGTCATGGCCGGTGACCGTTGGGATTCAGAAAAGCAGATTGCTGAAACCTATCTCAACAACATGGGTACTTTCTACGGTGACGAGAAGCAATGGGAGACCATGCGCAACTACGCCTTCGAAGCCGCTCTGACCCGCACCGACGCAGTCATCCAGCCTCGTCAGAGTAATACTTGGGGGGCTTTGAGTCTGGACCACGTCTACGAATTCATGGGTGGTCTGAACCTCGCTGTTCGTAACGTGACCGGTAAGGACCCTGACGCTTATCTGAGCGACTACCGTAACCGTAACAACGTAAAAATGCAGGAAGTGAAGGAAGCCATCGGCGTAGAAAGCCGTACCACCATCTTCAATCCTACTTACATTCAGGAAAAGATGAAGGGCGAGGCCTCCTCTGCCAATACCTTCGCAGAAGTCATCCAGAACACTTATGCTTGGAATGTGATGAAACCTGAGGCTATCGACACCGAGATGTGGGACGAAATCTACAATGTCTACGTCAAGGATAAGTTCAACCTCAAAGTCGACAAGTATTTCGAGGAGGTTAACCCTGCCGCACTTCAGGAAATCACTGCTGTGATGATGGAAACTGCCCGCAAGGGTATGTGGAAGGCCAGCGAACAACAGTTGAAGGATGTAGCAGCCATGCACACTGAACTCGTGAAGAAATACAAACCGGCTTGTACCGGTTTCGTTTGTGACAACGCCAAGTTGCGCGAGTTCATTGCCGAGAAGACCGCTCCTGAAGCTGCCCAGCAGTATAAGAAGGACATCAGCGAAATCCGCGAGGCCGTTGCCGAGAACAGCGACAAGAAGGGCATGGTCATGAAGAAGGAGAAGCTGACTCAGGACGCACAAAAGGAAACAAGCCACTTGAGCAATATTGTCGTAGCGGTCATCGCTATCGCTGTGCTTGTCATCCTGATTCTTCTCGTTCGCAAACGTAGAAAACAGGATAACTAATTTGACTGGAAATAGGTCTTAATCAGAGATGAGAGAAGAGAGTTTCGAAGTGAGGATCGGAAAAGGCATCGAGAGCGAAAAGATTCGGAAAGAATCTTCATTCACTCCATGCCGGACCCAAAATCTCACGAAGAAACGACTCTTCTCTTGTCGCTAAAATCTAGTCGGACAATATCTCCCCTCAAAATAAGAATTCTCTTCTATAATCGCTAAATTCTAATCAAAATAAAATGGAAACTGTTGTAATGGTTTTGATGATTGTCGTCTGTTTCAATTACCTGTTGAAGCAGACTTATCGCAAAACTTATTTTGTACTTTTCTCCGCACTGGTGAGCGCCCTGTTCGTCGGTTTGATGTGGCCTTACGCCATTGAGCAAAGCAAGACGCAGATCGCCGACTGGCTCAACAACCCAGACCTAATGCGCGATACCGCGGTCATTCTGAGTTTCGACGTCATTCTGCAACTCTCCTATTGTATGCTTGCCGCCAACATGATGACTACCGGACTGGTCAGTCGCCGCACCCTGTATCTCTACAAATTCCTCCGCTGGTTCCCTGGCATTATGATCTATCCGGTACTCTTCAGTATCTTGGTAGCTACCATTTTTGCCTTCCCCGGCACTTCCTTCCAGGGTATCTCCTGGACACTGGCTGGTGTCATCGCCATAGCAGTTCCTGCAGGCGCCTATGGCATCAAGTGGCTACTTCCAGAAAAGGACCTCCGATTGGAAATTCTCTTTCTGACCAACGCGCTGATTGCCATTCTCGGCGTCATCTCCACGGTAAACGGTCAGACCACCGTAGCCGGACAGAATGAAGTCAACTGGGGAGCTGTGATCGGCATTGCCCTCATTGTCATCTGTGGAGCGGCTGTCGGCATGTGCCTTCGCCATTTCGTTTTAAAAAGAAAAATCAACAAACAATTTCATCAAAAATAAAAAATCATGGACGTAATTTCTAACGTACTTAACTGGATTTCTACAGGTCTCCTCGTACCTGTTATCGTTTTGCTTATCCTTTTCTTTATTCGTGCCTTATTGCTCATCGGCAGTTTCTTCGGCCAGTATCTTTCTATGCGCAAGACCGAACGTTTCTTAAAGGTTGAAATGGACCAGCTCACAGCCGAAGGACTCGAAGCCTTCAAAGCAAAACTCCCTGCCAAGGAAAACTCATTGGTCATGGCTTACCTCAAGCGCATCATCAGTACACAACAGAGCCCGGCACATGTACAGAAGTTACTTGCTGACTTCGAAGTGGACGCTGACAAGGACCTTGCAACTTCCAAGACTATGACCAAGATGGGCCCTATGCTCGGTTTGATGGGTACCTTGATTCCTATGGGTCCTGCCCTTGCAGGTCTGGCAAGCGGTGATATCGCATCTATGGCCTACAATATGCAGGTAGCCTTCGCCACCACAGTAGTCGGTCTGTTCATCAGTGCCACAGGTTTCGTTACCCAGCAGATCAAGCAGCGCTGGTACTTGCAGGACATGATCAACTTGGAGTTCTTTACTGAATTGTTGAAAGAAAAGAAATAATCCCCATGAGAAGACACCTTTTAAATAAGCAAGAGGACGACGATCCAATGAGCGTTGTGAGCAACCTCTTCGACGTCGCGATGGTTTTTGCAGTAGCCTTGATGGTGGCTCTAGTCACTCGCTACGACATGACCGAAATGTTCAGTCAGGAAGACTTCACCATGGTGAAAAATCCAGGTAAGGAAAATATGGAAATCATCACCAAGGATGGCCAGACCATCAACAAGTATACTCCTTCTCAGGATCAGGAAGAGAAGAGTGGAAAGAAGGGCAAGAAGGTGGGTATCGCCTACGAGCTCGACAACGGTGAAATCATCTACGTTCCAGAATAAATATCCGTAACTCTATCTACTAAAGAACTCCCCGGCAGTCTAGCTGTCGGGGAGTTCTTTGCATTTGGCAAGATGGATATTTGTTAGGGTGTCCAGTTTGATGTTCTAATATTTGAATCTTTATGGTTTGTAGGGTCATGCAACCAATGAGGAAAGCCACTCGGTTGGTCAAATTATAGGAAGCCCACAACCATCAGCATTAGTCTACTGTTAGCTTAGCTGAAACAATAAGTATGGCCAATTTCAGTACAACAAAAAATCTATCCTCTCTCCAAACTTTTCATCCCTAAATAAAAAAGACTCTGAATCAAAAGATTTTCTAATTAGGTCACTCTCCATCAATCCATTGACTTTCTCAGGTACAACTTTCCCAAAGGATATTTTTATTTGTAAATAAACGTCCGAAGGATATAACAAACATCACTTGATTTTCTGGTCATTACAAATTGAAGATATAGAAGTTCCTGCATTCATTTACCTTGTCCATTTCGGTTCGTTGCTGAGCGGGTATTTGCCATGTCTTTTCCGGTTCGTTGCTGAGCGGCAGAAGCCGCTCACTACAGCAAGCCCCGTCAATGGGATTCATCTGCCGTAGTGAGCGGGTTCTCCCGCTCAGCAACTGAATTCATTTACCTTGTCCATTTCGGTTCGTTGCTGAGCGGCAGAAGCCGCTCACTACATGCGCCCCGTCAATGGGATTCATCTGCCGTAGTGAGCGGGTTCTCCCGCTCAGCAATATCAGAACGACAAACTGGACACCCTAGATATTGATCCCCACCAATCTCTCGTACCATACACTCCATTCCAAAGAAAATGTTTTCCTTTGTATCAAAATTATGAATCATGCAAAAGATGAATCTCCCCTCACCTTGCAAATTGCCCGACACCTTCTATATTTGGTTGGGAGGTAGCTGCGACTATGGACGAAAAGAACGTTTTGGCGGCGGTGCCTATATCGTGGAACACGGCGGTTGCAGGATAGAATCATATGTCATCACCGATACCGACACCACAGAATTCCGGATGATGCTCACGGTGATGATACATGCCCTTGAGACCCTCCCTTCCATGTCGGATATCTGTTTTCTCACCAACGTGTCCTATCTACAGAACTTCGACAAGCAACCCACAGAAAAATCAGCCAATGCCGATCTGATTCTACAATGCATCGCCGGAAAGAAAAGGCATGCCTCAGTACAGCTCCGTCTGATTCCCTATCATAAATACGAACAGCTGCCTGAAACCCACCACATCGCTCACGAAGCAATGCTGAATCTCAGGCAGCCGAACGCTTAGGAAAGAAAAACGATTACGCTTTCTTTTCCTTAGCTTTTTCTTCAGACGTCTCCTGCTGTCTCTGCTGAATGACATTCATGAAGGCTGAGCTCACAATACCGGTCGGTAAAGCAATCATGGCGATGCCAATCAAACTGATGATCATGCCTAGAAACTTACCCAGATAGGTCACCGGATAGATATCTCCATACCCCGTCGTGGTGAAGGTGACAATGGCCCACCAGACGCCATCAAAGACATTGCGAAAAACATCTGGCTGGGCCTGGTTCTCGATATAGTACATCAATATGGCTGCAAATCCCACCAGAATTAGACAAGCGGTATAAGCGGTGATCAGCTCATTTTTCACCGTTGCCAGTGCCTGACCGATAATCTGAAAAGACTTCATGTGGCGCAAACACTTAAAGATGATAAAAATATAAGGGAGCACCACGAGATGTACAGCAGGTGTCCCCCAGTAGAGGTAAGTCAACAGACACGGCCAAATCGCCACAAAATCCACAAACCCGTAGAACGAGAAAGCATACTTCATTCGGGCACGGAAAGAACTCATCGCCGGATATAAGGCCGGTGCCGAGAAGATGCGCGCCACATATTCCAAGAGGAAGACCAACGAGGAAAAGTAGGTCACCGAAAAAAACAGGATCTTATAGTCAGCCATCTCCTCGAATGAACTACCGAAAATGGAAAAGATGGAGATCGCGATAAAAAACATCACGATACGGTTGACAAGTTTACTCTGTAAGAAACAAGCTATTTGCCGTTTGAATTTCATGGTCATATATTTTTTATGCAAAGATAGGGATTAATCAGTAGGTAGCCCCATTCTCCTCCAGTACATTTATGACCTTCTATTCATTCGGTCCTAACTCCGAGGAAAATTAGGAGCCAATCGGCCATCCCTTCAAAAGGAAGCGTATCGAACACGAAAAGGTGGGGACTCAAAAGAGTAAAATCCGTTAAAATCAGCTATATTTGCATCACTCTAAAAAACAGCTAGCGTTACAACCTTTCTTTCACATGGAAAAGATAATATTTTTACATGGATTTTTTGCCTCCGGCAGTTGTCCCTTGGCACAGACCCTGCGCCAAGAACTGAAAGACACGGTACTCGTGCTGAGTCCAGATCTGCCCCTCCATCCCGACCAAGCTCTCGATAAAATCCGACAACTCTGTCTGGCAGAGTGTCCCCGTCTGCTGGTGGGCAACAGCTGCGGCAGCTTTTATGCCCAACTCATCAGTCAGTCCACCGGTTTACCGGCCTTATTGGGCAATCCCCATTTCGCCATGACCCGTTTCCTGAGTGACCGCATTGGGGACCATGAGTATAAGTCACCACGCAAAGATGGCCGGCAACAGTTCTCCATCACTCCACAACTGGTGACCGAATTCGCACGGTTAGAAGCCAAACAGTTCGACGCCATCCCACCGCATCAGCGAGAAAATATCTGGGGACTCTTTGGAACCCAAGACACCCTCGCCCATTTTGAACCTTTATTCTTACAATATTATTCCCATAGTTTCCATTTTCCCGGAGCCCATACCCCCACGACCGAAGAGGTCAGACAATGGTATATCCCTCTGATCAAGAAAATGCTGGAACGCCCCTAAAAACAAATCCACTATGCCCATTATACGAATAGATTCCTTCAACCATCCCGGTGTGGAAATCTTCACCCAACTTACCGAAGCCCAACTGCGCAACAAGGTAGATCCCGAAAAAGGCATCTTTATTGCCGAGAGTCCCAAGGTCATCCATGTCGCTCTTGATGCAGGTTACGAACCCATCGCCCTTCTCTGCGAAGAGAAACACATCACAGGCGACGCCGCCACGATCATCGAGCGCTGCGGTGACCTTCCCGTCTATACGGGAGAGCGTGGACTTCTCAAGAATTTGACAGGCTATACCCTCACCCGTGGCGTCCTCCTCGCCATGCGCCGTCCTGCCTTCCGTACCATGCGTGAAATCTGCGATGGCGCCCGTCGCATAGTCGTCATCGACGGAGTGGTCGACTCCACCAATATCGGTGCCATCTTCCGTTCCGCCGCTGCCCTCGGCATTGATGAAGTACTCCTCACCCCCAATTCCTGCGATCCCCTCAACCGCCGTGCCGTACGCGTCTCCATGGGTTCTGTATTCCTCGTCCCCTGGGCCTGGATGGATACCCCGTTGACCAGTCTCCATGAATTCGGTTTCAAAACCGCAGCCATGGCACTTTCCGACAATTCCATCTCCATCGACCACCCTGTCCTTCGTCAAGAACCCAGGCTTGCCATCGTGATGGGTACAGAAGGCGACGGACTGCCCCACGAAACCATCGCATCGTCCGACTATGTGGTCCGTATCCCCATGTCTCATCATGTTGACTCTCTCAATGTTGCTGCCGCAGCAGCTGTCGCCTTTTGGGAACTGACCAAATAATATTGATGAGGGAGGACAGACATAGAGAAAAGATGAAATGTGATTCAACCAAAGATGCAACTCAATTAGGAATAAGAGCTTAAAAACTTAAATTTCTAACCCTCTCTTCTAACTCCTCTCTCCTAAATTCTAATTCCTAACCATTAGAAAACTCCTCTCTCCTAACTCCTAACCCCTAACCATTAGAAAACTTCTCTCTCCTAACTCCTAATTCCTAACCATTAGAAACTCCTCTCTCCTAATTCCTAATTCCTAACCATTAGAAAACTCCTCTCTCCTAACTCCTAATTCCTAACCATTAGAAATTCCTCTCTCCTAACTCCTAATTCCTAACCATTAGAAACTCCTAATTCCTAATTCCTAATTCCTAACCATTAGAAAACTCCTCTCTCCTAATTCCTAACCATTAGAAAACTCCTCTCTCCTAATTCCTAATTCCTAACCATTAGAAAACTTCTCTCTCCTAACTCCTAATTCCTAACCATTATGACTCTCTATGTAAGTGATCTTGACGGAACCCTACTCAACCGTCAATCCCAACTCTCCGATAACACCGTACAAATACTAAACCGACTCATACAGGAAGAAGGTATTCATTTCAGCATCGCCACCGCCCGTACTCCCGCCACCGTTACCCGACTGATGGAACGCGTTGATGCAAAACTTCCTTATATTGTCATGGCTGGTGCCGCCTTCTGGAATAACCGCGAACAACAATACCAAAGCGTTAGAACCTTCGAGCCCGAGGTCATCGAGCAACTGCTCCGAATCTACAATTCCCATACGGTAAATCCATTCATCTACCGCCAACATGGGAATCAGATTTATGCCCATCATGTCCCTGAGATGACCCCGGAGGAACAAGCTTTTATCGACTACCGTCTCACCTCACCACTCAAACAGCTCTTCACCGATGATACTCTCGTTGCCAACGATCCCGACGGCGCCATGCTGATCATGTCCATGGGAAAATATGACGACCTCCGGGCCATAGCCGATGACATCGACCGGAATCAAGTGCCCTGCACGTACATGTGCTATCACGACATCTTTGACCATACCCAAGGCTTTCTCGAAATCTACAAGGAAGGAACCACAAAAGCCGCTGCCATCCACCGCCTCGCCGAACAAGTACAGGCCGACCGTGTGGTCGTTTTCGGGGACAATCTCAATGACCTCCCCATGATGCAGAGCGCTGACCATAGCATCGCTGTGGGGAATGCCTTCGATGAGGTAAAAGCACAGGCCAACGAAGTCATCGGTACCAACGAGGAAGATGCCGTGGTGAACTGGATCTTACAGGACGTAAAAAAACTGAAGTTATGAAAAAAGCAAAATGGGATGGACAACTCAGTCTATTCCCCGAAGACGACAATCTTACCAACCCTTCCAAAGTACCGACTGCCCCGCAGAAGGATACATCGACAAAGACGGTTCCTCTCGCCGAAGTACCAGAAGAAAACTATGACCATACCGCCCTCTTCCTCCGGTTGGCACAGTCTGACTTCCGGCGCAGTTTCCATCTCCACCAGGCCGACATAGACTATATCCATAAAAAAGGACTAGCTGTCATCCGTCAACATGCCGCAGAATTTGTGGCCCAACGACTTGCTCCGGCTGTAATTCCCAACGACGGCAAGCAAACGCCCATGCGCGGTCATCCTGTATTTCTGGCCCAACATGCCACCGCCTGTTGCTGCCGCGGCTGTTTCTCAAAATGGCACCACATTCCCGAAGGACGAACTCTTACCGCTAAGGAACAGCAATATGCCGTCAGCGTGCTGATGACTTGGATTATAGCAGAACTTGAGGCACAACATGCCCTTTGATTTATTCTCTACATCAATCGACAAGCACATGGCTTATAAAATCTGGTCGAAATCTTCGACGACTCCCTTACCCACCCTCATTACCCATACCTTCTCCGATGACGGTGCCGGTCTTTGGACCGCCTGTCAACGCATCGGTTGCCCCAACTTTCACCTCATCTGTCTCTACGACATCGATTTGGATGCAGCCCTCACTCCCTGGCCTGCCGAGGGAGTAAGAAAGGGACAACCCCCTTTTGCCGGAACAGCGGATACCCATCTCAAGCACCTGCTCCAGGAGTTGCTGCCGGAAGTAGAAAGCCAACTTTCTTCTCCCACGTCCTACTATGCCATGGTAGGCTATTCCCTCGCGGGACTTTTTGCCTTGTGGGCTTCCACCCAGACCGCAGTTTTCCAGCGCATCGCCTGTGCCTCCGCCTCTTTCTGGTATCCGAATTTCGTAGAATATCTGGAAAAGAATCGGTGGTCCATCCCTCCCCAATGTGTCTATCTCTCCTTAGGTGACAAGGAAAGTCAAACCCGACATCCACTGATGCGGCAAATCGACGAACGCACCGAACGTATTTTCCAACTTCTCCAACAGTGCGGCATCCCAACCATCAAAGCATCCAATCCCGGCAACCACTTCACGGAACCTCATGTCCGTCTGGCCAAAGGCATTCTCTGGATACTCTCGCAGGATTAACAGCGTTCAAATCAGTTGTCAGTGGAAGTGTACTTCTGAGAGAGGTTTACCTTCCATGAAGGAAAATCAACACTCCCCCTAGAAATCAATGGTTACCGCTTCCTTTTAATTCCTATATAGTGTTATATCTCACTAAAGAAACAGAAGAATAGAACACTATTCCTCGATAATGCTTAACTTTGCAGGACTTAACGAACTTTTCTATTTCAAACATGAACAAAAGATGTAAAAAGGCAATAAAGATCACAGCCATTACGCTGACGACCTTGATCTTAGGCATATTGGCCATCATTGCCATTGCCATTCATTTCATTTTCACGCCTGAGAAATTGACCCCTGTTGTCGTCAACGCGGCCAATCAATCCCTTCAGGCAAAACTCGACCTGAAACGGGTGGAACTCACTTTCTTCTCCACTTTCCCACAGTTTGGTCTGGAGATCACCGAGGGTTCCCTGGTCTCCAAAGCCCATCGAGACACCTGTTGGCAACACACCGACTCCCTCGTCACCTTCCGCCGCTGTCTGGTAGAGCTACGACCACTCGACTATCTGACCCAACAGAAAATCAATATCAAGGAAATCAGTCTGGAGGACGCACATGTCTATGCGTTCAGAGACCGGGAAGGAAAAGCCAATTGGGACATTGTCCGCCCCGACTCAATCCCCCAAGATACGACCACGGAAAGTTCGGCTCCGGTCATCAACGAGATAGCGGTAGACCGCATCCATCTCGACCGTTCCTACATCGTGTTTGACGACCGCAACACCCGGGTCTATACCAGAATGGACAGTGTCAACCTTGACCTCCATGCCCTGCTCCGCAAAAAGCACTACGAACTTGATCTCCACTTCAACAACAAGAATCTTCTCTTCTGGCAAAACGATGAACTCCTGGCCAACCATATCCGTACAGACCTGCAGACCGCTCTTGATCTCAATCTCGACACCCAGGAACTGACTCTCGGCAAGACCAGTCTGGAAGTCAATGGTATCCGTCTCGATGTGGCCGGAAAACTAGGCAAGGACTCCTTGGAGAAAGCGGTAAATACCGATCTCACCTATACCCTTCATGCTCCCTCCATGAAGACCGTTCTCGAAATGATTCCCGAAAGTATTGTCCGAAAAGATGAGGTCGATGCTCAGGGAGAAGTCCGCATCGAAGGACATATTCAAGGTAAATACGGACAAGGCAATATGCCTAAGTCCACCCTTGCCATCTCCATCAAAAACGCCTCGGCTCACTATGCAGGCATGCCCTACGGCATTGACGACGTGGAAATGGATTTCAAAGCCTATATCGACCTCATGCGCGAGACGCCTTCCTATGCCGACCTCCGCATCTTCCGTTTCGAAGGTGCCCACACCAAAATATTGGCAGACGCAAGAATCAACCATCTCCTCGGTGACCCAGATATCACCTTTAATGTCAAATCCAAAATTGACCTGACTGCCCTTGCACAGACCTTCCCGCTGCAGGAAGGCGTACGCCTCCAGGGAGGGGTCGTTGCCGACCTGAGTTCCCATTGCCGACTCTCAGATCTGAAGAAGCAGAACTACGGCCGCATCAACATGAACGGTCAACTCCAGATGAAGGACCTGCGCCTCACTGCCGAGGACCGCAATTTCGATTTTCAAAGTGACGCACAGTTCCATTTCACAGGGAAAGAAAGTCTGGAGGCGGAACTCACCATCAACCAGATTGACCTACAGTCCCGTCTGCTCAACGCTTCCATCCAACAAATGAAAGCCGCCGTGAAATCCGACCGGGAAAAGGATACCACCCGTATTTTCAAGGTACACTGTGAACTCGATGCCCACAGTTTCAAGGCCAGCTCCGGTGACAGTCTCGTGCTCTTCACCAAACAGGCGAAAGCCAAGGCCAGCCTCCATCCTGGTACCAAACGTCCGGAAATGCCGGAAATCAGTGTGAGTCTCGATACCGATACCCTTTACACCCGTTTGGGACAACGCAAGCTTGCCATGGATAAAGGTGGGTTCGGCATCAAGGCAGAGAAGCTCAATGACTCCATCTGGCTCCCTTCCGGCATCATCGGTTTCCACAGTCTCGGTATCCGTACCCCGGAACTCAAACTCCCCATCCGGTTCCAGCGTACCGCTGTGACGGTCAAGGACCAAAAGGTGATGCTCAAACGCGCCCATATGAAAATCGGAAATTCCGATCTTATGGCGACAGGTGCCATCTTCAACGTCTACGATGCCCTCAAACACAACCAGCCCATACGTGCCCAGCTCGATATCCACTCCAGTCTTCTGGACGGCAACCAACTTATCAATGCCCTCAATACCGACCTGGACGCTACTGAAGAACTCGACACCCTCAGTAACGAAGCTCCCATGGAACTCTTCGTCATCCCGGGTAATATCGACTTTGAACTGCAGACCCAACTCGATAAAGTGGTCTATGGAAAGATGGTCTTCGAACAGGTACATGGTGCCGTCGACGTACGTGACCAAGCCGTTCACCTGAAAGACCTCAGCATGCGTGGTCTGGATGCCGACATGAAAGCCACCCTCGTCTACCATGCCAAAGATAAACGAAAAGGCTTCACTGGATTCGACTTCAAACTGGAAGATGTGAACATAGGTAAACTGGTCGACTTCATCCCCGCCCTCGACAGTATTGTCCCCATGTTGCGATCCTTCAAGGGTATCGTCGACTTCGATGCTACCGCAGAGGCTCAACTGGACTCCGCACTCAATCTACAGATTCCGACCCTCCGTTCCGCAGTACACATCAAGGGTGACAGTCTGGTACTGATGGATGGTGAGACCTTCGCTGAAATCTCGAAAATGATGATGTTCAAGAACAAGAAGCGCAATCTCATCGACAGCATCTATGTCAACATGACCATCGACAACGGAAATGTCACGGTCTATCCCTTCGTGGTTCAGATGGACCGTTACCGGGCAGCCGTAGGTGGCACACAGGATCTTGACATGAATTTCAAATACCACATCTCGGTATTGAAATCCCCTGTACCGTTTAAACTGGGCGTCAATATCACCGGAAATCTGGATAAGATGAAATTCCGTGTGGGAAAGGCGAAATATAAAGACCAGGTAACCCCCGTTGCCATCCGAAAGGTGGACAGTACCCGTATCAATTTAGGAAAAGACATCATCCAGGATTTCGAAAAGGTATTGCGCAACGCAAAGAAATAAGAAGATCATCTGAATGTAAGAATCAAAAGGACAGCGCCATGAGTGTTGTCCTTTTGATGTTTAACGGCCATTCGTAAGTTAGCTTTCGTTGGTACGAAAGCTCAGCAACGAACCGCCATGGAATACGGAAATCCAGCAAACACAGAACGGGATGTAACCGGTTACTACAACGCGCGCCATAAAATAGGTGGATTTTTTGAGATTGTATTTGGTGAACGAAAGGATGGTGCCTTGAAAAACCATCACCGCCAAAGCCCTTCCGTTTTCAGGAACTTATATAATCAGGGTAAATTAAACTATCCCCCTCGTCACTATTAGATTCAAAACGACCAGCTCCATGGGGAGAACAAACCACAGCTCAGACTTTCCACGAAGTATATCTTTATTTGTAAATAAACGTCCGATAAATATAACAGTCATTGATTGATATGGTCTAAAGACCACTGGCTGGCGCGACCACAGATTTCTTTGCACGCAGATTTGGAAGAATTTTGAAGAGATAAAGTTGCCGAAGTCGGCAACGGCTAGCGCGACCACTGATATTTTTGCACGCAAATTTAGAAGAATTGGAGTTGCCGAAGTCGGCAATGGCTGGCGCGACCACTGGTTTTTCTTTAACCACAAATCTTCACAATTATCGTGCCAGCAAAGGCAGAGACCCAAGTTTACTTGAGGGCTATGCTGAGCGCCGCCGATAATGTATTTATACAAATCTCTGGACTCGCTAATACTCGTCAATCTCCACAAATGGTTGCCTTCGGCAACGGCTGGCGCATGAGGATGCTGATGAATGACCAGATGGGTTCTTTACCGCATGGCCCTCATTGGAAATTTCGCCGGATGGACTGGCGGCCGCATGGGTAGGGACGCGATACATCGCGTCAGCTGGCTAGGTTCTCATTTGCTGTAGATTTCTTGCCCCCGATAACGGGGGAACCTGAAGGGGGTCGCCGATACATCGCGTCAGCCGGCTAGGTTCTCGTTTGCTGTAGGGACGCGATACATCGCGTCAGCCGGCTAGGTTCTCATTTGCTGTAGGGTCGCCGATACATCGCGCCAACTGGCTAGGTTCTCATTTGCTGTAGGGACGTAACTGATCTGGATGGCTAACTCCTAATTTCTCTCTCCTCATTTCTAACTATCATGATACATCGCGTCAGCCGGCTAGGTTCTCGTTAGCTTTCTCTGGTACAATTTAGATAAATCGGGCGTCACTCAATAAAGCTCAAGCAAGCTTGAGGCTCTGCCTTCATTTGCACAGATTTTAAATAAATCGGGTGTCACTCAGCATAGCCTTCAAGCAAGCTTGAAACTCTGCCTTCGCTAGCCACGATTTTCCCCAACGGGGATAGACGCCGAAGGTGATTCACCCCGGCATGGTAAAAAACGAAGCGAAGCGGAGTTTTTTGCCTTGCCGGGGTTTCCCTCGATGGCTAGTCAAAGACTATCGCTCCCAAGAGTGGGAGCTGTCCGCGGAGCGGACTGAGGGTTGATAACTGATAACAAGAACCAATGAATGCCGACCAACGACTAAGGACCGAGAACTCCCTTTTATATTCGTCTCCCCTCAGAGCGCCTCCGGCTATTAAGGACGAAACTCAACGGCGTCAGTACGGCTAATGAGAACTTAGCCGGCTGACGCGATGTATCAGCGCCCCCCTTCAGTCTCCCCCGTTATCGGAGGCAAGAAATCTACAGCAAATGAGAATGTTGCCAGGTTGCTGAAAAAACGAAGGGGCCATATTCCCTACAAGAATAAATATTGCATTGTCAGTACATCAAACTGGACATCCTACAAGCTATATATCTCTTGTAAATCTACTTTTCCTTTTCTGTAATCGCCACTTTGATCACGCCGTCTCTTTTCTGCTCGAAGAGTTCATAAGCCTCATCAATATGGTTCAACGGATAAGTGTGAGTGATCAATGGAGTCGTATCGATTTTACCCTCGGCAATCAACTGTAATACTTCCGCACAGTCACAACCGTCAACTCCCCCAGTCTTGAAGGTCAAGTTTTTACCATACATGTCCGGCAATGGCAACAGCTGCGGTTGGTCGTAGAGCGCCACCACGGTGACGATTGCGTTGGGACGAGCACATTCCCAGGCTTGACGGAAGGTAGTGTGGGTACCCGCAACCTCCAGGACAACGTCCGCTCCGCCATGGTCGCTATGCCCCAAGACAAACGACTTGCATTCCTCCGGAGTCGTGACAAGGACATCGGGATAATGCTCCTTGACAAATGCAATGCGCTCCGGTGAAGGCTCACACACGATGATGCGCTTCGGCTGCTTGAGTCGGGCACAGATCAAGGTACAGATTCCCGTTGGTCCGGCACCAAGAATAAGCACGGTGTCCTCTGTCGTAATCTCGGAGATGCGTGCGGCCCAGAAACCGGTCGCAAGAATATCTCCCACAAAGAGCGCCTGTTCGTTGCTCACCGAATCCGGAATCTTGTTCAATCCCTGGTCGGCATAAGGAACACGGACATATTCCGCCTGTCCACCGTCTATACGGCATCCCAGAGCCCAACCTCCATTTTGGTCCGTACAATTATTGACGAAACCATGACGGCAAAAGAAGCACTCGCCACAGAAAGTCTCCACATTGACGGTAACACGATCACCCGGCTGGACATTACTGACTCCCGAACCGACTTCCTCCACCACGCCTACCATCTCGTGTCCTACGGTGATGCCGGGAACTGCACGAGGTACACTACCATGCTTGATATGCAGGTCGGATGTACAGATGCTACTCAAGGTGACGCGTACAATGGCATCACGGTCGTGGAGAAGTACGGGCTTCTCCTTCTCGCGGAACTCGAATTTTCCATGTTCCACATAAGTATAGGTCAACATATGCTGCTACTTTAAAAATTCAATTTTCAGCAAAGTTACACATTTCTTTATCACCAGAAAGGAAGAAGTGAGCCGTACTTCGAAATAAGATGGTAACTTTGCAAGACAAAAGAAGTATCTCATCCCAATGAACAACAAAAATTCCAAACTAGGACATTTAGCCTGTTTTCTGGCCTACGCCATTTTCGGCATCAACATTATCGTCTGTAAGGATCTGACGAGTACACATTGGATCTCTCCCCTCGCCCTCTTCACGCTGCGCTCCATCGGTGCAGGTGCCCTTTTCTGGTTGATCTCACTCTTTCTCCCCAAGGAAAAAGTAGCTCCCAAGGATTATCTGCGCATTGCGGCAGCCTCCTTTCTCGGTTTCTTCCTTACCCAGTTCACTTTTCTGATGGCCATCGAGGAGGTCACACCACTCGACTGCAGCATTATCTCAGCCATGTCGCCCATCTACACCATGTTTATCGCGGCAGTGGCCATCAAGGAACCTATCACGATGAAGAAGGCCGGTGGCGTAGCCCTGAGCCTGGCCGGCATACTCTTTCTCATCGCCAACAGCGTGGGACTCGTCAGTTCAGAGCGCACCTCCAGTATCACGGGAATTCTGCTGATGATCGCCAACAGTCTGTCGTTCGCTCTCTACCTCGGTATTTTCAAACCGCTGATCTCGAAATATCACGTGGTCACCTTCATGAAATGGATATTTCTCTTCTCCACAGTCCTTTCACTGCCCCTTTCCGCACCGGAAATGCTAGCGACCGACTTCGGAGCACAGCCCATGAACCTACTTCTCGATCTCGGTTTCCTGATTTTCTTCTCGACCTTCGTCACCTATTTTCTGATTCCGATCGGACAACAACGCATCCGTCCGACACTGGTCAGTATGTATTCGTATGTGCAACCGATCATCGCCACCGCCATCAGTATTTATCTTGGCATGGATACCCTGACCTGGCAGAAGGTGCTGGCAGCAGTCACTGTCTTCACCGGCGTACTGATTGTCAGCTATAGCCGTGGAGCGAAGAAGCAGCCGAGTCTTTCGACGGAACGTAAATCTTAAACCCGGGTATTCATCAGAAGGTAAATACCCCGGAGCCACAATCTCCCCGGAACATCCTAAAAAAGAGGTGGGCACTGAACTACGCATAGCTCAGTGCCCACCTCTTTTGAATATCCAGTCTATTTCCCGTAGCTGTTCCAGCTCACCAGATCCTCCAGCTGCTTACGGCTTTTCTCCCGATGTGCAGCCACGGAATAACCCAGCGTAATCAGCAAAGGAATACGGTGGTTTTTCACCCCAAGAAGTTTCGCCACTTTCTTCTCATCAAACCATCCCAGGATACAAGTACCCAGGCCCAGTTCAGCAGCCTGCAGACAGAAATGCTCTACTGCAATACCGACATCAAGCAAACGATATTCCTTGTCCTTGATGACACTGCCGATACGGGCCGTAAAGTTCATCTTCTCCAAGACAACCGCCACGATGACAGGAGCCTCAGCGGCAAACTTATTCATCCCCATCCCTGCCGCAGCAGTCGCCATCTCAGGCAGCAGCGCCGGATCATCAACGACCACAAAATGCCAAGGCTGGGAGTTACAGGCCGAAGGTGCCAGACGTGCGGCCTCCAGACACTGCAGGATCTGCTCACGACTCACCTTACGGGAAAAATCATATTTCCGGTCACTCTGACGGAGCCGGATCAATTCTGAGAAATTCATATTTTCAATAGATTAGCATTTATATTTCATCCGCCTCCTCGTCGAGAGCCTCAATGAGAAAACTCACAGGACGGAAACCATCATTGCATGAAATCATGGCGGTACGCGGATTTTTCATCCAATTCCCATAAATATGAGAGCCACCATGCGCCAAAGTCATCACGAAAGGAGACATCGACTCCCAAGCACTCAGACAGAGTCCTTCGGGACGTTCCCAACCATTGGCGATGAAGACCTGTCCTTCACGCATATCACAGGGATGCTCCATCGGCTGCTCATACTTCTCCATGAGGTCAGGATAGCAAGATTTCCGAACGACGGTGATTCTGCATTTCTTCATTGCGGTAAGAGGTGAATGAATATCAGATAAAAAGCACTAGCTTAATTTCTCGAACTTGTATCCCATACGATAAAGCTGCATGGCAGCTCCTGTACGGTACATGACCTTAATGGCTCTGGCAAATGTATGGAAAGCCATCGGTGTGGAAGGTTCGATGCCTTCGTTACGGATCAAGGAAATGGTCATCTCTCCACAGCGGCGCACCATGTCCTCCAGTTCTTTGGCTGTACGTCCGTCAAGTGGCATTCCCAGCAAGTCACGTGTGATGTGCTCATCCATATCGTCAAAGCCGTCCCCTCCATAATAAGAGGTATAGGGAGCCAATGCACACTGTTCCCAATCGCTGTCCCATCCTTGAGCTATGGCCATTCCAAGATACATCGCCCAAGCTACAGATACGACGGGATAGTCCTGGATATTGGGTACCGCATCTGCCACGTATTCGGGAGCCAGAACGGTCCACTGGCGGTCGATGTCCTCATTTTCCAACAACGTGCGATCCAGGAAACCATAAGAAGTACATAACTTGAGGAGTTCATCCTGCACTTTATTCTCGAAATTCTTTAAATATTGCTTATCTCTGATCATGCATCCAATCGATTTATCAAATTAAATAAGTTTAGCCAAATAAGCACCTACAGCAACCGCCACCACACAAGTAACGACTGAAAAAAGTGCATAGCCGATGGCCCAAGGATAATTGCCAGCCTCAATATAAGTGAGGGTCTGTGCAGAGAAAGTCGAGAAAGTCGTAAAACCTCCACAGAGCCCTACCGTAGCAAAAAGGAAGAGGCTGTTGTTGGCACAAAGAACAAGTACAACCCCCATCAACAATGATCCCAACACATTGGAAGCAAACGTCGCCCCCACGGAAGACCACTGGAGATAAGCACCAAGCATACTGATGCCATAACGTATCATGCTACCGAGCGCGCCACCCATGGCGACACATAAAAAATCTTTTACCATTTTTGTTTAGATTAATCTAATGACAATCATTCATAAAGGTCCGAATCTTGTTCCATAGACCTCAATACCCATAAAAACCAACTACAAAAATACACAATGATTGGAAAATGACGAAACGAAAAGGGCAGAAAGCGTCCCGGAACGGGTGAAACTGAAAAGAGAAGCAGCCCCAGGAAGTTGCTGGCCAACCACCAAATCAGAAACGGAGAACAAGAAATCCTTTGCTTTTTCCTTGGTCATTTGAAGAGATGACTGTAACTTTGCACCGGATTTTAAAAAGGTTCCACCTGTTGCTAGCGAGACAACTGAACAGAAAGCGGCATTGCTCCTATAGTGCCCATCAACCTACTTCTTGAGGAAGGTAAGTAGAAAAGATACTACGGTCCACTGCGACTGCCTAGACTTACCTCACCCGGGGGTGCCCGTCTGATTTGGCGAGCTGAGATCATACCCTAACATCTGATCCAGATAATGCTGGCGTAGAGAAATGCAACATACATTTAGTATCACATTTATAAAAATCAGAGAAAATGAAAAGAAATCTCTTGGTAGCTACACTCCTGGCGAGTGGAGCTAGTGTGGCTATGGCTGAAAATGCCGTAGCGGAAGACTCTTTGACCAACTACGAGTTGAAGGCAGCTCAAGTGACTGCCACCCGTGCAGCCAAAACAACACCTATCGCTTTTACCAACCTCGACAAGAAAGACATCGCCAAAAAGAACTTTGGCCAGGATTTCACCTATCTCTTGTTGGGTACTCCTAGCTTGATCACAACTAGTGATGCTGGTGCCGGCGTAGGCTATACCTCACTCCGTGTACGTGGTACAGACGCGAGCCGTATCAACGTAACCCTCAACGGTGTACCTGTGAACGATGCTGAAAGCAGTACTGTTTTCTGGGTGAATATGCCAGACCTCGCCTCTTCCGTAAAGGACGTACAGATTCAGCGCGGTGCCGGTACTTCTACCAACGGTTCCGGTGCCTTCGGTGCGAGTGTGAACATGGAGACGACTGATTTGAACAACGAGATGTACGGTGAATTCCAGGGTGCATACGGTTCATTCAACACACACAAGGAAACCGTGAAATTCGGTACCGGTCTGATGAAGAACCACTGGACTTTCGATGCAAGACTTTCCAATATCGGCACTGACGGTTATCTGGATCGTGCTAACGTCGACCTCTATTCTTATTATACTCAGTTGGGCTATTTCGATACCAAGAACGCTCTGCGCCTCCTCGTATTCGGTGGTAAAGAGAAGACTTATCATGCATGGAACTATTCCACTAAAGAACAGATGGAAGCTTTCGGCCGTAAGTTCAACAGCTGCGGTTATATCAACGGTACCGACGCCAATGGTGTGGTTTCCCGCCCAGACGTGGACTATGACATTGCTGGTGCCAAGGAATTCCTCGACAAGGGAGGCCGCTTCAACTATTACGACGACCAGACCGACAACTACAAGATGACTAACGTACAGTTGCTTTTCGACCACCGTTTCTCTAACCAATGGAAGATGAACGTAGGTCTGCACTATACAAAGGGAGACGGTTACTACCAGGAATATAAAGACGACCGTAAACTCTACCAGTTTGAACTGGACCCATTTACTGATGCAGAAGGCAACTTGCAGAAGAGAGCCGACTTAATCAGAAAGAAAGGTCACGACAGTGATTTCGGTGGTGCCATCGCTTCTTTGCAATACAACAACCATAACAATTTCCGTGCAACCCTCGGTGGTGGTTACAACTATTATGAGAACAGACACTTCGGTAAGGTGCTTTGGGTAAAGGACTACACCGGTGAGCTGGATACCCACAAAAACTACTACCAGAACAGAGGTAAGAAGAACGACGGTAACTTCTTCTTCAAAGCTGAATACGACTTCATCAAGGGCTTGACCGGCTATGTAGACTTGCAATCCCGCTATGTCCGTTATCAGATCCACGGTGAAGGTGACAAATGGGCAGGCAACGCTAAGCAGCAGTTCAATATCGATGACGAGTTCGACTTCTTCAACCCTAAGTTCGGATTGAACTGGCATCCTAATGCCAACAACCGTGTCTTCGCTTCTGTGAGCATGGCGCACAAGGAACCAACCCGTAACAATTATACCGACGGCTACATCAACGAGCACCCAACTTCTGAACGTCTTCTTGACTACGAATTGGGTTATCAGTTTGCCAATGACTGGTTACACGCTGGTGCCAACCTCTACTTCATGGATTACAAAGACCAGCTCGTGCTGACTGGTGAACTCAATGAAATCGGTGAGGCTGTGGCTGCCAATGTACCCGACAGCTACCGTGCCGGTATTGAACTGATGGCCGGCATCAACCTTCCATGCGGTTTCTCTTGGGATATCAACGCTACCCTCTCCCGCAACCGTATCAAGGACTTCACGGAAACCCTTTACGGTCACGATGCCGACTGGAACGACTTGGACGCTCCACTGAAGATCAACCACGGTGACACCCATATCGCTTTCTCTCCAGACTTCATCCTGAACAACCGTTTCGCTTACAACTGGAAGGGTCTTGAGGCTGCTCTCCAGACACAATATGTCAGCGAACAGTATATGAGCAATGCCGATATCAACGAACACAAGCTTGACGCTTATTTCGTCAGCAACTTGAGTTTGGCTTATACTTTCAAGCTCAAGGATATTAAATCACTCACCATCGGTGCTACTGTTTACAACCTCTTCAACGAAGAGTATGAGAACAACGGTTGGGCATCTAGCGACTTCGAAGGCCATATGGACGGCAACAAGGTCGTAATGGACAAGCGCAACAACTATACCGGTTATGCAGCTCAGGCAGGTACAAACTTCTTAGTAAACCTGGGACTGAATTTCTAATATAGATCAAGAGACATTTTTTATTAGAGATTAGGCAAGAGAAAAAAGAGATTGTGTTTTCATCAACGATGGAGAGAATCCGAAATTCACTATCATCGAAAACCATCTCCAAAATCTCTTCTCTAATCTCTAATTTTAATATTTGCTCTCCTCTCCCCTAATCCCTAATTAAAATAATCTCCAATCAAGATAATTTCTCTATTCTCTCCCCTAATCTCTAATCAGAATAATTTCTAATCAAATCCCAATCTCTCTTCCCTCTCCTCTAATCTCTAATCAGAATAATCTCTAATCAAAACATAATCTCTCTTCCCTCTCCCCTAATCTCTAATCAGAATAATCTCTAATCAAATCCCAATCTCTCTATTCTCTCCTCTAATTTCTAATCAGAACAATTTCTAATCATCATGAATTATCTAGAACTTACCGGCACCATTGTCGGACTAATCTATCTCTGGCTAGAATACAAGGCCAGTATCTATCTCTGGTTAGCTGGTTTTATTATGCCCGCTATCTATATTTTTGTATATTACGATGCTGGACTCTATGCCGATGTAGGTATCAACATCTATTATCTGCTGGCCTCTTTCTATGGTCTGGCCTACTGGACCTTAGGAAAGAAGGTTGGAAAGAACGAACCTGCCGAAGATATTCCCATCACCTATACCCCACGCAAACAATATACCCCACTCCTGCTCTTATCTGTGGTGCTCACCATTGTCATTGCACAAGTTTTGATTAACTTTACCGATAGTAATGTCCCCTGGGCAGACAGTTTCACCACAGCATTGAGTATCGTGGGAATGTGGATGTTGGCCAAGAAATATGTGGAACAATGGCTCACATGGATTGTGGTAGACGTGGTCTGTGCAGTATTGTATGTCTATAAAGACTTATATTTCACCGCCGGACTTTACGCACTGTATGCAATAATTGCTTATTTTGGATTTCTGAAATGGAAGAAAATGATAACAGAAGAAACGCTTTAGGTCTTGATTTCGAACCTGAGGCGGTAATCGTGGGAGGTGGAGATTTTCCTTCCCATCCCATACCTTTGCACTGGATAGAGACGTGCGAGAAACTGGTATGCTGTGACGGCACGGCCAACCAATGGTTGGAAAGACCCCAACGTCCGTGGCGGATTGTGGGCGATGGAGATTCATTATCGCCAGAAGCCCGAGCGGCTTTCAGCGATATCCTGACCCTCAATCCCGACCAGGAAACCAATGACCAGACGAAGGCTGTAACGTTTCTGGCAGAAAAAGGAATCCGACGGATGGCCATCGTCGGGGCTACCGGACGTCGCGAAGACCATACCATCGGTAATATCAGTCTACTCATCGACTACCTACACGAAGGACTCGAGGTGCGTATCTATACAGACCATGGAGTCTTCATTCCCTGCCACGATGACAAGACGTTCAACTGTCCTCTCCAAACCGCAGTATCCATCTTCAGTTTCGGTACGGAAGGGATGACCTCGGAAGGACTGGCCTACCCACTCTACGATTTCAAAAGCTGGTGGCAAGGTACCCTCAATCATACAATAAGTACAACCTTCAGTATTCATTGTCAAGGGGATTATCTCGTATTTCTGAACTACGAGAATAAGAAACTGAGACAATAAACTCAAATGCTCAAACGAGAATTTCTTGTCGAGAGATAGAAAAAAGAGAATATCCCCGGAAAAGTGAACGTCACTTTTCCGGGGATATTATTTTCAGATCAAGAGAGACTAAAGCCGAGTGACGGCTTCACGTGAGTGACGGCTTTTATTCTTCCCCGATACTTTCTGCCTCATTCTAATTCTTGACCGAACAGCCGCCTGAACAGCATCAGGAATCTACAGATGGAGTTCACGGAGAGTAGAGATGGAGTAGTTTCCTTATTTCAGGGCATCCAGATTCTGAGAATTCAGCAATTGTTTACCTTCGGCAGTATACAGATACTGGATACGTTCAGCATAAGCCTTCTCAATCTTGCCACGTACCATTTTCATAGTACTGTTGATCATATGGTTCTGCTCTGTAAAAGGTTCGGCCAACACCGCGAAACAGCTAGGCAACCAACGTTCAGGGAACATCCCCTCGAACTCACCTCCACGCTTGTACTTGTTCAGCTCACGCTCCAGTTTCTTCAATGCCGCCTCACGACCTTCCGGACTATTGTAATCGAGACCGTAGGACTGAACCTTGCGGCGCAGCTGGTCGGTATTCGGTACAATCAAAGCCGTTGTATAAGGAGACTGGTTATTGTAAAGCATCACTTGATCGATATAACAAGATTTTTCGACCAAAGCTTCCTCGATACCTTCCGGACTATACTTCTCTCCATCACTGGAAATCAGCAGACTCTTGAAACGGCCTTTCACATAGAGCAGACCTTCTTCGGACAAGTAGCCCAAATCACCGGTATAGAGATAACCATCACGTACGGTCTCGGCTGTCGCCTCTGGATTTTTCCAATACCCGGCCATGACGTTCTCGCCTTTCACGACAATCTCGCCCATCTCACCCTTCGGCAATTCCTTCCCCTCACTATCACAGATTTTCAAATCAATGGGCTGTACCAGTTTACCGCTGGATCCAAAGCGGTAGAGATCTGGACCATTGGAGGACAAGACCGGAGTCGCCTCCGATAATCCGTAGCCCTGGTACATCGGAATCCCGATACCCACATAGAATTTCTGCAAGTCCTTGTCGAGCAAGGCACCACCACCGATGAAGAAGCGCAAGGCACCACCAAAATTGTCGCGCACCTTGGAGAACAGGATCTTATCAAAGAGAGCCACCAAAGGTTTCAACAAATAACGGACTCCCTTGAAGTCCAGGTTACTGTCGCCAAAATACAATTGACGGACCTTGAGACCGATGTTGAAGAGTCGCCAAACCGTCTTCCCCTGTTTACGGATTCCCTGTTCGATATTCTTCTTGAAAGTCTTCGCCAAAGCCGGTACACTCAAAATGAAATGCGGCTTTACCTCCTTGATATTGAGTGGAATATTTTTCAGCGTCTCGAGCGGCGTCCGCCCCACCTGTACGGTAGCCGCGGTAGCTCCCTTGGACATCATAATATAAAAACCGACCACATGGGCGAAGCAATGGTCAAGTGGTAGAATGATCAGCGTACGCCATGAGGAGTCCACTTCTACCAAGGTCAGAGATTGTTCCACATTGGCTGTATAGTTTCGATGGGTCAGGACCACCCCTTTCGGATCAGCTGTCGTACCACTGGTATAGGTAATCGTCGCATAGTCATCGTTCTGAATGGAGTGAGCGACCTGAAGGAATTCCTCGAGGCTGTGTTCCTTCAAGAAATCATCTCCCATACGGAGTACCTCATCCAAAGCAATTTCACGGTCCTCATACTGATCCTGTGTATCAAACACTATGATCTGGCGGACCTCTGTCAACTGTTCCTTTATCAAACGGATCTTCTTCAGCTGTGTCCCCGACACCATGATGTATTTCACATCACCATGGAGCAAGCGGAACAACAGGTCGTTGCTCTCCTCTAATTTTATAGACAAGGGGACATTGACCGCACCAGCATAAAACATGGCCAGTTCACCGATGACCCAAAGGTTACGGCCTTCACTGAGTAAGGCTATTGTATCCCCCTTGTGTACTCCCAGAGCCTGCAATCCCGCACCGAGACGGTAAACCTGCTCCTTTACCTGCGTATAAGTAGTCGGTTCGAATGCCTTGCCCGTTTTTTCCAACAAAAAAGTATTATCCGGATATAATTTTACGGATGTTTCAAATAAATCTACTAGAGTTTTCTTCATGATTTTTATTATTTCGCGTTCTCCCCGTCTATCATCCGGAAGAGGCCGGATAACACAAGAAAATTCGCCGCGCAAAGATACAAAGAAAGCTGCAGAATCTCAGATAATCAGATAAAAACGTGACTACAACAGGAAACACAACAAAAAAACCTTGCAGAAACACCAATCTTCCGTAAGCGTCATCGTGTTTTACCCAAATACATCCATGTATTTTGTTGAGATCTATCATCGGTATCCCACCGTTCAGCAGATGAGAGTTCAGTATAATGTAACGCCCGTAGTATTGGAGGTCTGCGAAATAAATGTTTTTGAGTTCGAATAAGCGATCTGTACGCATCTTTTAGTTTTATCCCTCAAATTTCCTCCTTGTGATAATTTTTCTCGTCATAACCATTATTTTCCACAAGGAGAAAAAAGATTTTCTTAAGGGAGAAAATAATTTATCTCCTAGGAGATAAAAATTTATCTTGCCCAAGAAAAAAAGAAGATGACTTATTTTCTTCGGTGCGGCGGTAGTCTAGATACTTATTGCGAAGGGGAGCTTAATTAAAGCACTTGTAGTGAACGGCCTCCGCCGCTCAGCAACGAACCGTCATTGAAAGTGTAAATTCCGGCGTTTGCTGAGCGGGAGAACCCGCTCACTACGACGAATGTCATTCCTATGACGAGAACATGATAATTGCCGAGTTTTCAATGACAGTTCGTTGCAGAGCGGGAGAACCCGCACACTACGGGCAATCAACCGCCATTGAAAACGTTCCCCCTTACCCATCCGGGAAAACATGATGACAAAAGAAAACTCTTGCAAAAGCACAAGTCTTCCGCAAGAGTCATCACGTTTTACAAAAATACAAAAATTTATTTATTCGTTATCAACAATTGATTTTCTATCGTTCATCTACGATCATCCAACATACGCTGACTATTTAACATGACCGCTATATCTTCCGCAACGAGTCACCATCGCTCTCAATTTCTCATTGAACGAGGTAGCCTGCATCAAATCCTCAATATTCAAATGCATACGGTACTGCCAGTACTGGTTCGGATTGGCTGGAACATTAATCTGCTCCATTTCGGGATGAGGATGACGCAACTGGGCATCCATCGCCAAATAGTCCTGCAATGCCAAGAGACAAAGCATGGATCCACTCTCCATGTGCAGATTCACTACCTCTTCACAAATTTCAGGTGAGGCTTCCTCCGGTGCGTCACCTGCCTTATGCAAGACATCACGCCAAAAGGCTTGGGTCTGCTCCCGGTCCTCCGTCCACCAAAGACGGAATGGAGGCATATCATGGGTGGCTATGGTAGCTACAGAAAGATAAGGATTATTACGCACATTGCCGAAGCGCACACCGTATTCCTTAGGCATCCGCTGGATTTCGAGAGACAGAATGTTCAGTTTCTCCAATACCCCCTTGACCGAAGAAGGAACCATGCCCAAATCCTCTGCACAAGGTAACATACTGTGGGTACTTCCACAATAATCGATGACATAAGGAATTTTTTTCAAAGCTTCTTCTGCCCAGAAGTCATTGTGGCGGAAATAGAAGAAATTGTCGTGTAGCGCGTTGAAAGCCACCTGATCTTCATAACGAAGATGCGCAAATACTTTGGTATTCTGCGCGGCGATACGAGGATGATAGTGATGAGGCACATCAGCATCCTCAATGAACAGCACTTCTGCCACAAGGTCCAGAAGAAGATCACGGCATTTTCCCTCAGGAACTCTACCATAAATCTGACTTTGGGTTGCGAAATCGGGTTTCAACTCCCAGATGTCATCTTCAACTTTGTCAAAATAATCGTACAGATTTCCTTCCTTTAAAGTACTGGACAACGACTCTAGATCAGCAGTGTGAATATGTGCCTTGGCATAGCGTTCCACCGGTGCGGAGAAGCCAAAGCCTCGAATTTCATCAATGCTGAACGGCAGAGCCGGACGGAAACGTCCTAACACGCCATACGACTGCTCGATAGGAACTTCCCAGATACGGAAGAAACCAAGGACATGGTCAATGCGATAGGCATCAAAATATTTTCCCATATGGGACAGACGAGAACGCCACCAAGCGTAACCGTCTTCGCTCATTTTTTCCCAATTATAGGTTGGGAAGCCCCAGTTCTGTCCCTTGACCGCAAAGGCATCTGGAGGAGCACCTGCCTGTCCATTGAAATGGAACAAGGGCGCATGGGTCCAAGCCGGAACGCTGTCACGACAGATGCCAATGGGCAAATCCCCCTTCAGGATCACACCGCACTGACGGGCATACTCATGCACCGCAACCATCTGGCCATGCAGGAGATATTGTATAAATTCATAAAAAGCCACCGATTTCTCCAGCTCCTCATCTCCCTCGACCTGTGTGATCTTCCAATCCCTGAAATTTGCAGTATGGTTGGCGTCTCTCAGTACACAGAACTGAGCATAACCTTTCAACCATTCCGAATTATCGTGACAGAATTCCAAATAGGACGGCAATCGCTGCACCTTGGCACCGATTTCCTGATATAAATCCTTCAGGAAAGCGAATTTTTCCCGAATCACACCTTCATAGTCCAATACAGACGATTCATTCAATGCAGCTCCACGCTCCTGATGGCGCGCGTAAGCTTCCGTGTGGCGCCACTCCCTAAGATCCAGATACAGAGGATGCAAGGCAAAGACAGAAATACCGCTGTAAGGGTAAGAATCCCTCCAAGTAAAAGAAGAGGTGGTATCGTTGATCGGCAACAACTGTACGGCAGAGAGTCCGGTGTCGGCAGCCCAAGTGATGAACTCCCGCAAATCACCAAAGTCCCCTACTCCAAAACTACCTTTACTTCGCAAGGAGAAGACTGGAATAACCACTCCGGCACCTTTCCAAGGCTGCTGGTCAATCAAAGGACGATTGTCTATCTGTATCGCAGCCTCGTTCTTACGCAGTTCCTGCGGCAGAATAGAACGATTAGGTCCATCTTCCCAAATGAGGTCATTCGCGTCGAGTTCATTGACCAATACATATTTATATTGTACCCCTTCCACAAAATCAGAAGAGACCAAAGGCAATCCCCACTCATAGACATCCGTCCTTTGCAGGTATTTCACCTTAGAGGGTTGCCATTCGCCGAACGTTTTGGAACTTCCCAACACGCCCCAACGCCATCCCTCTGCAGGAGGTACAGCATGCATCAAGAGAAAATAAGGATTGGACAGGTATTCCATCTGTGCAGGGACGCAGCCCTGACGACGGTAGATACAATCAGTAAAAGCAGTACGCGACAATACCGAGGAACTATCATCAAGTTCCCAGCGGTCACATATTAATATATAGGAGCGGTGCCCGATGTAGAAATGGCGTGGTATGCCATTTTCACAACGTACAACATCACCGTTGGCATTGCGTATACAATAATTATAGGTAAAACTCTCCACAGACGAAGGTATCTCCAGTTCAGCGGACCAGTCTACTCCGTTTTCTGTATGAAAGACAAGAGAGGTTTTCTTTTGTTTTTGTGTTGTATAGTCTAAGCAGAGTACTTCCCCCCAACGGGTTTGGTACGGTATTGAGAATCTAATTTGTGCCATAGTATAATTAAGTGTTACCACAATTAGAGCAAATTTATAAAAATAATTTAATATTGAAGATAAAATCAAACAGCTTTTTTAACGATTCCACAAATTGTCTTTTCTTTGAAAAAAAACACCCGAATAATTTGCTAAGCCAATAATAAGTGCGTATATTTGCTCTTACAAAAAGGTTGTACTGGTTCGATTGGGATTCTCATCAAACAAAACCTGAAAACCGAGAAATGCTTGCCTAATTGATGGCGTGCCGATATGCGTTCGCGTAGGGTCGGATTACAAAGATTAGGAGGGCGCTCAAATCTTATTTCAACTCGGAGTTTCATCACATCACCAGTACAGCCATTTTTGTTTTTTATCGCCAAAGTCCTATTTTCAAAGAATATCACCGTATTTTACTGTCGTCTATCGGAAACAGATGTACTTCTGCCCGACAGTGTTCTGTCGAACTTCTAGACTTCGCCAATATATGACATGATAAAAAGGACGATGTTCCTAAAAAAACGAGAAACAAGAACTAAGATTCATTTGGGGCCTTGGAATCGGCCATCATTACCCGCTTCGCGACATGGCCGACGAGAGCTGACAAGATTTAATCGAACTCAAACATTATAGATCTATGGAAAGTGAAATACAACTGAACGAGCACAACAAACAAGAATATCCTCCAATGCACACCGCGGAACATCTACTGAACCAGACCATGGTCAGAATGTTTGGCTGCGAACGTTCCAACAACGCGCATATCGAAAGGAAGAAAAGCAAGATCAGCTACCAACTTGAACAATGTCCTGACGAGGAGACCATTCAGAAAATCGTGACGAAAATGAATGAGCTGATCGAAGAGGATCTCCCGGTCACCTATGAATTTGTGGACGTCCACCATCTCCCGGCCGCTGTCTCCACGAAGAAGTTGCCCGATAATGCCAGTGACACCATCCGCCTGGTGCGCATCGGCGATTACGATGTCTGTCCCTGCATTGGCCTCCACGTTAACAGTACCAAGGAACTCGGACAATTCCAGCTACTGGGCACCAACTGGAATGAAGAGACCAAAAGTTTCAGAATTCGTTTTAAACTCCTCAATGTTTCCTACGTAGAGGAGAATTAAACCGGCTGTTGCCCTCTTCCGCCGACCATAGACTTATTCATGGCCGGCGGAGGCACTTTATAATTAGGGAGTCCAGTTTGCTGTTTCGATATTTGAATCCTTACGGGTTGTTCATTTCTATGAAAAATATATCCCCTCTTCAACTTCTCATCCCTAATTAAAAATCACTTTATCAACTTATTGGCTTTCTCAATTACCATTTAAATAAATCGGGTGTCACTCAGCATAGCCTTCAAGCAAGCTTGGCTCTGCCTTCATTTGCACAGACTTTAAATAAATCGGGCGTCACTCAGCATAACCTTCAAGCAAGCTTGAGGCTCTGCCTTCATTTGCACAGACTTTAAATAAATCGGGCGTCACTCAGCATAGCCTTCAAGCAAGCTTGAGGCTCTGCCTTCATTTGCACAGACTTTAAATAAATCGGGCGTCACTCAGCATAGCCTTCAAGCAAGCTTGAGGCTCTGCCTTCATTTGCACAGACTTTAAATAAATCGGGCGTCACTCAGCATAGCCTTCAAGCAAGCTTGAGGCTCTGCCTTCGCTAGCCACGATTTTCCCCGGAGTACATCTTTATTTGTAAATAAACATCCGATGGATATAACAGGAGTCGATTGATATGGTCTAAAGACCCCTGGCTGGCGCGACTACAGATATTTTTGCACGCAAATTTTGAAGAATTTAGAAGAATTGGAGTTGCCGAAGTCGGCACTTGCTGGCGCGACCACTGGATTTTTTACCGCAAATGTACGCAAATCTCGTGCAAACGAAGACAGAGCCAAGCTTGCTTGAACTATGTTGAGTGCAGCCGAGATTATGAAAATGTACGCAAATGTTGCCTTTGGCAACGGCTGGCGCATGAATTTTCTGATGAATGGGCGGATGGGTTCTTCGCCGCATGGCCCTCATTGGGAATTTCCGCCGGATGGACTGGCGGCCGGATGGGTAGGGACGCGATAAATCGCACTGCTGTCCCAATAAAAAAATACAATTGGCTTTATCTTACACAAAATCAATATAATACAAAGAAAAAAAGTTATCGGAGGATTTTTGAATAGAATTATTGAGCGTATATTTGCAAGGTAACAAAATGACACATTATGCCTCAAACACCTTTTATATTTAATCAGTTTATAAATTATCTCCCCAGAGACCATTTTGAATATCTAGTAAAAAAATATAATGGTAATTCATATCTAAAAAGTCACAGTTGCCGGAACCATCTTTTGGTTATGATATGGGCCCAGTTTACTTCACGTCATAGTTTAAGAGATTTAGAAATGTCTTTGCGAGCGCATTCAGATAAGACATACCGAATGGGAATAGGCCGGAGCGTTAGCCGTACCAATATAGCCTACGCCAATTCAAAACGAGATGTCGGTATATATCGTGATTTTGCTTAGGAAATGATGCGCCGTGCAGCATCGGTTTCAATTAAAGACCCCATCCTGGAGCTTATAGGAAAGACTTTTGGAATAAACGGCTTTTTTGCCATAGATTCCAGTACGGTTTCTTTGAATCTTTCTGATTTTCCATGGTCCGTTCCTCAACAAGATTGGGGTGGAATTAAGATCCATACTATGTTTGACCTTATGAGAAGTGTGCCGCGCATGCGTATGATTACGGGACACGAAGAACGAGACCAGACATTTATGGAGGATTATCCTTATGAAAGTGATTGCTTCTATATGGTTGATAGACTGTATTTTAAGACAAAAGGATTATCTGTGATAAATTCCAAAGGAGCATATTTCGTAATCCGTCTAAAAAAGAATGTCATATTTGAGACTGTAGCACGGAGAGAGGTGGAAGGCATACATGTTTTAGCTGATGATACAATAAAATTCACAAGCAGGTGGGCTAAACAGGGGTATAAAGAAGATATCAGAAGAGTCAGATTCTATAGCACCGAAAAGAATGAGTTGTTGGATTTCATCACTAATAATTTTTGAATTGGATGCTGCGACTATTGCCCTTCTCTATAAGCACCGTTGGCAAATTGAGTTTTTTTAAAATGGGTAAAGCAGCATCTCAGGATTACTGCATTTTATGGTACCTCAGCTAATGCTGTTATGATACAGGTTTATACAGCCTTCATTGCTTTTTGCGTGATAGCTCTGGCTGCAGACACTTTTAGATATGAGAGTAGTCTATATGATTTTTCAAATCTAATAAGTGTGTCACTTACAGAAAAAACGTATTTAAAGAATCTCATAGAACGCAGTTATTTGGAACTAAAAGAAGAAGCAAAAGATGGTCAGCTCAGTCTGTTCGATTTTGACAAAATGTAGCTTATCAAAGTTTATTATAACTAATCATCCCAAAATGGTATTAAATGTAAAAATATTTAGCATTTGAAAAAATGTTATATGACTAAATAGCAATAAAAATACAGCTTGTTTTATTTGGTTAATTCACAAAAAATAGCTAACTTTACCACAATGAAACAGCCGGTTAAGGATTTAGCAGATATACTTTCTTTACTGCATGAGGATATGCAGTTACTGCGTGAGACTGTACAAAGTCAACACGCAGAGATCTGCAGTCTTAACCGTAATATAGAGAAGCTTCGTAAGGAGAACAAGGAGCTAAAACAACGACTTGCGAAGCATGAAGATCCCAATAAAAACAGTTCCAATAGCAGCACACCGCCTTCAAAGGAGAGTTGAAAGGAAGAAATCTTACGGCGGACTTCTTCTCTAAGAAACAAATCAGACAAGTCTGCAGGTGGGCAGCCTAGTCACAAGGGAGTAGTTAGAGGCCCTGTTAAAAATCCCGATGAGATAATAGACAAGCAGGCATCATTTTGTACAGAATGCGGTGAGAGTTTGAAGGATGCTCAGAAAGTCTTGGATTATACCACACAAATAATCAGTTTGCCTGATATCCAACCTTTGTTTCGAGAAATTCGACACTATATCATGGTGTGCCCCAAATGCGGTAAGCGTGTACGATCTTATCAAAGGAAACGTGGAGGTAATTCTGTGGTTTTTGATGCCT
>SAMEA104404097__coassemble_410_pt1 | contig 44083 bp, 32 predicted proteins | sample SAMEA104404097__metabat2_low_PE_059 | metagenome-assembled genome bin SAMEA104404097 (sample SAMEA104404097) | Balaenoptera acutorostrata | reverse complement strand
GGTTCGTTGCTGAGCGGCAGAAGCCGCTCACTACAGCAGTTCCGTTAATGAGATTCATTGGATGTCGTGAGCGGGTTCTCCCGCTCAGCACCCGCTTGATGTTCTAAATTTGTTTGCTAGGCACTTCCTCAAAGGGAATGGACGCTGAAGGTGAATTACCCCGGCATAGCAAAGGATGAAAGATGTGAAGCCTCTTTAGCTTGTCGGGGTTCTCCTCTATGACTAGTCAAAGAGTATCGCTCCTCTGGGGAAGTTGGGCGTGTTATCCCTCCGAGGGGGATTTTGATAGTTTGGAGTTTTGATTAGTTCACGGAGTCAATGAAGTGTGCCAATTTTTCTTATGAAAAAACGCCGTGGAGGCTTGTGAGAAATTTAAAATTTAAAGACACAGATTCTCGGCTTTGCAGCTTTGCTAAAGAGCAGTGGTTTCATGGCCTTTTTACCAGAGAAAAACTTTTCATCAGCGCTGGGACAAGGCAATTATGTAAACGGAAATTCAAATCTACTAGTAATGTAAATTAATCTAGGTGCTTTGTAGATGAATCTAGTCGTTAAGTAGATTTACTTAGGTCTTAAGTAAATTGAAACAGGTGCTGAGTAGATTATTTTTGCGTAATTTCTTGCAATTGTTGCGGAATTTTACGCAATTCTTGTATTTCCACATGGGGTTTACACTTTTGCCTTCATCTCTTCACTATCCTTGCAAGTATTTGTGTAATAGTGAATTATAGGTGAAGGCTATGCCTTCACTTTGTGTTCACCTGGTTTCACCCAGACGAGGTGTTTTCATTTGAAAGTGAAGACAAAGTGAAGACAAAGTGAAGACACTGCCTTCACTCTTTATATGCTCATAACTAGTAAGTTATAATGAAAGTGAAGAGATGAAGGCTGTTTATCAAACTTTATGGTACACGTGCGAAATTGTCGATTTTTACGCATTTTGGGGCGAGAAACTTATGGTATTTCGCGCAGCACACCATGACCGAAATGAACATCCGAAGAAAAGAGCAGGTGTCGTCGTTCTTGGCAGTGAATGGCTACTGCCAAAAATGCCTGAAAAAGCTTCCAAGATTACATTTGGTATTTTGGAGCTGGTTTGAGGTGCAATAAGAGTCTGCCTACCGAGAAGGCCGCCCCTTTTCGGTTTTCCCTTTATAGACGGACAAGAAGTTCAATTTGCAGATGAAATTCCGTATGAACACCATGCGGACAAATACTCCATTTGGTCTGCTGAACGGCAAAAGACGTTCACAACTAAAGTGTCTTCCGTCCCGACATCTCGCTTGAAGATTACAATCGCCAACTGAACTGCAGAGATAGGTCCTGCTTACTGGAACTGTTGATGAGTTGGGCAGCAGAGCCAATCTGGTCCCGGTTGAAATAGTGCAGCCATCCGTATCGTAGTGCGGCATACCCCTTTTTACAGAATTTCCACTGCAGTACACCTGCCAGACGAAGGCCGTGATAGGCAAAAGTGGGAAAGCTGGCTGCATATTGTAGCTGTGGTTCATAGGCGTAAAGTCGTGCGGCATAGTCGTCGGTAAAGAAGAGTGCTGCAAAAGTATGAAGGCTGATATTTGGGTGTATTTGCAGATGTTGGCGGGAAGATACCATCCATCCGTAAGTCGTCTCACTGGTTTGCCGGGTCACGACAGTCAGGTCGCCGGCCAGATTCAGCCGGATACGGCGTGTCGAAAAGTAGGCAGTCAAACGATTACGGTGGCTAGAGACATATTGCATAGTCTTCTCATGTCCTGGTACGTTTTGCTTTTCAGTCTTCATTTTGTAGCGCATGGTAAAATACCAATGTGGACTCACCTCGTATCTCCCTTGAAGGAAACCTTCTAATCCGTTTGAGGAATGGCTGGCCCTGTATACCGGTTGGGGATGGTAGAAGAAATCAAGGTAAACTGTGAGGGAAAGATGGCTCAGTGGAGATAAACAGGTGCCGAGCATCACCCCATGCTCATTCTGGACCTTGGAGTTCTCTTGAAGCGTATTGCCAAAAGGAGAGATGAACTTAGGCGTGAAACTCCTCTGCTGAATCAGCAGACTGTTCCTGGAGTTCCAGGTATAGTGCACACTGTTGGAGGTCGCCACATGTCCTTCTTTGTCCATTGCTGTTTCTCCGTGGATGCTCCACCGTGTATTTTTCCAGGCATAGTCTAGGCTGATTCCTGCAGCGGATTTGCCACGTAGCGTATATGGATTGTCTTTGCGCAGGGGAGGGTAAACATACCTTTGATATTGACTCCAGTAGGCATTGGAGGCTAGGTGCCATTGTTGCTGTTGATAGACGATTCGAGTTCCTGCGACCGTATTTCCCAAGGTCCTTCGGTTGTCCAGTTCTGTCATTGTCCGGTGCAACCCGTCGGTCTTGAAAGAAATCAAGGTGTCGTTCCTTATTTTCCCGTCTATTTTTCTATGGGAGGCAAATAGGTAGGTGGTCCATTTCTTGCTCCAGCGTACAGAAGCGGCGGCTCCTCGGAAAAACTGCACCTCATCGGAAGAGGTGTGAGGGCGGATGCTACGCGGGGTGAGTGTCTGGTTTTCCACGAGCTGTATGGCGCTGTTGAAAAAAGCATGGCTGATGAGCAGTCCTTCCCCTAAATTCAGATTGTAGTCTCCGAGCCAGATGGAATAACGTTTAGTGGAAGGTCTGAAGTAAAAATACAGTGAGGTGTAATCATAGGGGTAGTTTTGATGGGCGGCAAAGGGCTCTCCGGGATCTTTCTGTAGCGTGACGCCATAAGCGAGATCTTTTTTCCATCGATATCGGTAGCGGACGGTATTTCCAATTTTGTTGCCCAGGTAATAGCGGCTTGGATGATGGTTGAGTTCTTCTTGTGTGAACTGGTGGTCGCCCGCTCTCTTGTAGAGGGGAAGGTCCATACGTGTGACCATTTCGTGTTTACCTTCGTAGAGTCGTTTCCAAATGCTAGTCTTTGGGGCAATTGTATCACCGGCAAAGGTGAAGAGAGACAACCGGCATCGGGTGACATAGGGGATGTCCGTAATCCATTGCAGTTCTCCCAGGGAACGTAGCAGTTTTTTTCGGGTTCTATACGTCAGAATGGAGTCGGTCTGTGCTTCTGTTAGAAAAGGAATGCGTAGTAGTTCCTCGCGGGATGCCGTGTTGATGTTGACCGGATTGGCATGCAGTTCTTCCAAGAGTTCCATTGCTTCGGCCTGCCAGGCCCCCGTCTCGTCTTGCTCGTTGAGATTCATTTCTTCAAAATAAGAGGTGATGAATTCGTCCCAAGATAGATATTCTTCTCTTCCCATAGTGTAGGTCTGTGCTTGGGAGATGAGCATGCAACTCCAGAAACTCAATAGTAGGAGTATTTTCCGAAGAACTGGATAAAGAAAACTTTCCATAGAAGATGAGGCTGTTTTGAGAACTTCCAGCAAGTAACGGGTAGCGCTAGGGATAGCAAAATCTGTAGGTTGCTTTGATCGAACCGAGCGGGATAGGGAACCTTCAGTCGCTCAGCGAATCTCCATAGAACTGGAAGATGTGGTTGGATTTTTAATGGTCTTTGGGTCAAGCCCCTCTCTGGTTTCGTTGGGGAGAGGTAGGAGGCTTCAAAAGCGGAGATCTGCAAGCATTAGCTAAAGTGTAGAAGCCGTTAAAAAAATAGTATAGAATCAAGGATGAGCAAATATAGAAAAAGAAATTAAAATACCGGATTGTTTTAATCTTTGTAAAAGGAATTTTGTAAAATAGAATATTTTTAGCGTGTTTTTATCGCTGGATGAAGCGACGAACGGCTCTTTCTTCGTTCCTTTTTTATGAACACCATGTACCGTAGTAGCAAGGCAACCCCGGTTCCTTTTCGAGATATCGGCTTCTGTGAGGAAGAGAGAAATCCTCACAAATCTAGGTGAAGACGGATTTTTTTGTCTTGTGTACTTTGCAAGATGGACGAAATATAGTATTTTTGCGAATAGTTAACAGGGTGTCATATTCTTTTAGAGCGGAATGTGGCCACCTTGTCATGTAAATCAACCAAATTAAAATTGAATAGATAACTCTTAAATTTATACGGCAATGGAAAATAATATGGAAAAGCCTTATGTAATCGGTTTGGATATGGGTGGTACAAACTCAGTATTGGGTATCGTAGACCAGCGTGGTACGATTAAAGCGCAGACCGCAATCAAGACCAATGCTTATCCCGACGTTCACGATTACGTGAAAGCAGCAGTGGAGGCTTTGCAGCCGGCTTTGGAAATGGTGGGTGGCATCAGTAATATAAAAGGTATGGGTATTGGTGCGCCTAACGGTAATTTTTATACTGGAAACATCGAGAACGCAGCTAATTTGTTGTGGAAAGGCGTTGTGCCAATCGCCCAGCTTTTTGAAGAAGCCTTAGGGGTACCTTGTCGTGTGACCAACGATGCTAATGCAGCAGCGATGGGTGAGATGACCTATGGGGTTGCCCGTGGTATGAAGAACTTCATCATGATTACTTTGGGAACTGGCGTTGGTAGCGGTATCGTTGTGGATGGTAAGATTGTTTACGGCAGTGATGGTTTCGCAGGTGAACTCGGTCACTTTGTGGTAGACAATAGTCCAGAGGCACGTTCATGCGGTTGTGGCCGAAAAGGATGTCTGGAGACTTATTGCTCCGCTACGGGTGTGGCTCGTACCGCTCGTGAAGTCTTGGCTAAGACGGATGCCGACAGTCCTTTGCGTCAGCTTAATCCCGATGAAATCACCTCTTATGATGTCTTCAAGGCTGCAGAGCAGGGAGATAAGGTGGCTCTCGACATCTTTGATTTCACCGGTAAGATGCTGGGAAGAAGTTGTGCGGACTTTGCTACATTCAACACCCCTGAAGCATTCGTGTTCTTTGGCGGTTTGACCAAGGCAGGCGATTATCTCATGAATCCGCTTCGCAAGGCCTATGAAGAACATGTACTCTACGTATTCAAGGGAAAGACGAAGCTTCTGATCTCCGCATTGAACGGTAGTGAGGCAGCTGTTTTAGGTGCTAGTGCCTTAGGCTGGGAATAGTTCAAGAATACTCCTGTTTTGATCGGATGGAACCGGTCAAAATACGTATTTTGCAGATTTTCAAATAAAAATAACCATTTTCTTTTGTGGTATAAAGATATATTTGTATCTTTGCGCCGCAATTTTGCAAGAAATTTACAATTAATAATTATCAACCTATGATGAATCAGTACGAGACCGTTTTCATTATGACTCCCGTTTTGTCTGACCAACAGATGAAGGAGACGGTCGAAAAATTCAAGGGTGTTCTCGCTGCTAATGGCGCTGAGATTATCAATGAAGAAAGCTGGGGCCTCAAGAAGATGGCTTATCCCATCGAAAAGAAGTCTACTGGTTTCTACCAGTTGTTAGAATTCAAGGCAGAACCACAAGTAATCGAAAAATTAGAAGTCGGTTTCCGTCGTGACGAGCGCATTCTCCGTTTCCTTACTGTAAAGATGGAAAAGTATGCTGCTCAGTATGCAGAAAAGCGTCGTAACAACAAAACTAACAAGGAGGACTAAAATCATGGCACAAGCACAATCTGAAATCCGTTATTTGACTCCGCCCACAGTGGACGTGAAGAAGAAAAAGTATTGCCGTTTCAAGAAGAGCGGTATTAAGTATATCGACTACAAGGATCCTGAATTCCTCAAGAAGTTCTTGAACGAACAGGGCAAGATTTTGCCTCGTCGTATCACTGGTACTTCTTTGAAGTTCCAGCGTCGTGTGGCACAGGCTGTAAAGCGTGCTCGTCACTTGGCATTGCTCCCATTCGTAACCGATTTGATGAAATAATTAAACAGGAGGTATAAGATATGGAAATCATTTTGAAAGAAAATGTTCACGGTTTAGGTTACAAGGATGATATTGTAACTGTAAAAGACGGTTACGGTCGTAACTACCTTATTCCTACTGGCAAGGCTGTCATCGCTTCAGTTTCTGCAAAGAAGATGTTGGCTGAAGAGTTGAAGCAGCGTGCTCACAAATTGGAGAAAATTAAGAACGACGCTTTGGCATTGGCTGAAAAGCTCGGTGCTATTGAAGGTATTAAGATTGCTACTAAGGTAAGCGCTACTGGTGCTATCTATGGCTCTGTTAATAACCTCCACATCGCTGAAGAGTTGGGTAAGCTTGGCTTCGAAATCGATCGCAAGGCTATCAACGTAAAGGATGTAAAGGAAGTTGGTTCTTATACTGCAACTGTTAAGCTTCACAAGGAAGTTTCTGTAGAAATTCCTTTCGAAGTTGTAGCTGAAGAAGCTTAATCTTAACAAATATATCTTTAAGTGCCATGCCGATGAGGCATGGCACTTTTTATTTCTTTATTTTATTGGACGGTGATCTTTTTATGCAAAATACGATAGAAGAGCAAAACGGGGTGTTGGCTAAGGAACAGGAGTGTTCTCCGGGAACCGTAGTTTCGGAGAAGGAGGCAAGTGCTGCAAAGCATCGGTATTTCGTGTTTTTTTCTTATGACGGTTCTGCTTATCATGGCTGGCAGATACAGCCCAATGCCAAAAGTGTGCAGGAATGTCTGAACAAGGCCTTGAGTACCTTATTGAGGGCGCCTATTGAAACCGTGGGGGCGGGTAGAACGGATACTGGAGTCAATGCCAGGAGTATGGCTGCGCACTTTGATTGTCATCAAACCTTGGACGGACCATGGTTGACCGACAAGCTGAATCGAATCCTCCCGCCTGATATTGCGGTGGACCAGGTACGCGTGGTAAAGTCAGATGCCCATGCGCGTTTTGATGCGAAGGCGCGTACCTATCATTATTTTGTGTACACGAAGAAAAATCCGTTTTTGCGCCATTTTGCTACGCGTCTGCATTTCGTTCCGGATTTTGAACTGATGAATCTTGCCGCAAAACAATTGTTGTCCACCAGCGATTTTACCAGTTTCAGTAAGTTGCATACGGATGTCAAAACGAATATCTGTAAGGTGACAAAGGCGGAGTGGACGGAAGTGGAACCCGGTTTATGGCGTTTCGAGATTACGGCCGACCGCTTTTTGAGAAATATGGTAAGGGCCGTTGTGGGTACCTTGTTGGAAGTGGGGCGTGGCAGAATGTCCTTGGACGAATTCAAGGGTGTCATAGCCTGTAAGAACCGCTGTGCGGCAGGGGATTCAGTGCCGGGAAATGCCCTCGCGTTGGTGAACGTGGTCTATCCGGAGGATATCTATTGCGAGGAATAGTCCTCGCTTTTTTTAACCGATTCATTCTATATGTGGTTATTACTTGCTTTTCTTTCCGCGGCATTGTTGGGATTTTACGACGTTTTCAAAAAACGTTCTTTGCGTGACAATGCGGTGATTCCCGTATTACTGGTCAATACGGTGATTTGTAGTCTGTTTTTCTTACCTCTGATCGTGGGGTCGCTATGGGGAGGCATCTCCACCGCTTCGGATCTATATATTCCAGAGGGAGGTGTCCGGGAACATGGTTTCGTGATTTTGAAATCTGTCATTGTGCTCAGTTCCTGGATTTGCGGTTATTTCGCCATCAAACATCTGCCGCTGACGATAGTGGGACCCATCAATGCCAGTCGTCCGGTTATGACCTTGTTGGGCGCCTTGTTTATTTATGGTGAGACGTTGAACGGTTGGCAATGGACCGGTGTGCTGTTGGCCATTTTCTCTTTTTTCCTGCTGGGCAGGAGTGGAAAGAAAGAGGGTATCAACTTTAAGCATAACCGATGGATTTTCCTGCTTGTTGCAGCGGCGGTATTGGGATCGTGCAGTGGACTACTCGACAAATATTTATTGGCGCCATGTTCTAGTGGTGGAGCCGGAATCGACAAGATGTTTGTTCAGGGTTGGTATAATTTGTATCAGGCGGTGATGATGACAGCGGTATTATTACTGGTCTGGTTTCCCGTTCGTAAGAAGACCACACCCTTCCAGTGGCGATGGAGCATCATTTTCATCTCGGTTTTCCTGACAGTGGCGGATCTCGCTTATTTTTACGCTTTGAGTCAGCCTGGAGCCATGATATCAGTGGTGTCGATGGTGCGTAGAAGTAGCGTACTCGTTTCCTTCTTGTTTGGTGCGTTGGTTTTCCATGAGAAGAATCTGAAGTCCAAGGCCTTCGACCTGTTGCTAGTACTTCTGGGCGTCATCTGCTTGTATATCGGTACTTCCCATTGATTCGGGTCGGGTGGCTTTGTATAAAAAACAAAGGACGTAAAACGAATATTCAATCAATCTTTCGTTTTACGTCCTTTGTCTTTTTAGGAATATACGTCCCTGTTGTTGAGTTTGTTTTTATCCGATTTTTGAAATTCTGAGTAAGATATCTTCCTGGAGGATTTTGATGGTTCTTCCTTTTATGGTGATCAAGCCTTCTGTTGCGAAGGTGGACAATGTACGTATTGCATTGGAAGTGGTCATGTTGGAGAGGCTGGCCAAATCTTCCCTTGACAAGAGGATTCCTAATGTGCCGTCCTCTGCAGTACCATAGGTCTTCTTAAGGAAAAGGATCGCTTCTGCCAATCGTCCCCGGATGTGCTTCTGGGTCAGACTGACCGTTCTGCAGTCCGCAATACCCAGGTCTGTGGCGAGTTCGCGGATGAAGAACTGGCAGATGGCGATATTCTGTGACATCACTTTCTTGACCTTATCCATCGGGATGCAGCAGATGATGGATTCCTCGAAAGCTGCGGCACCGGTAATATAAGGCTCGCCCGCCAATGAAGCCCGGTAGCCGAAATATTGGACCGGTCGCATGACACGCATAATTTGGCTACGTCCACCAACACCGTCTCTGAATATTTTGACTTTACCGGAAAGCAGACATAGTAAATGATCGGGACTTTCACCTTCGTGGTAAACCATCTCATTCTTCTTGAAAGTGCGGACAGAAAGTGATTGTGAAAAATCTATCTTTTCATCTTCTGTGAGAAGGCTCCAAAGGTTTGATAGCTTTTCGGATATTTCCTGCAAATCGATTGGATGCTGCATAGTATTCTTTTAAAATATGTTCTAAAACAATGTTTATAAGCACAAATGTAGACAATATAAACGAAACAGCAAAGATGATTTTGTAATTTCTTTGATTTTGTAAATTCTAGATATTTGACAAATCCTATAAGAAAAGGTCTCCGGGAAACCGAACAACTTTGTAAATATAGAAATAATTTATAAAAAAAAGGTCAAAGACACTAAAAAAAAGTGTCGGCAGATAATTTTCAGCTAAAAACTTCTTGAATCAATATTTTTTATATAATTTTGGAAATGCTTAGAGCAACAACAAAATAACTTGAAAAACAGGATGATTTTGAAGAGAGTGAGTACTGTCTTTGATAAGGCAGTCATAATAGAATAAGAAACCTTATAATCATATAACTATGTGCTATTTACGATTTGACAAAACGCAAATGACTAACTTGCAGGATTCCTTGTTTAAGGAAATGCTGATTACTAACGAGTCTGGTGCGTATTGTTCTACAACTTTGGTGGGTTGCAATATTCGAAAATATCACGGTTTGTTAGTGGTTCCGGTTCCAGAATTGGATGACGAGAACCATGTCCTGCTATCTTCGCTGGACGAGACCGTGATTCAGCATGGTGCTGAGTTCAATTTGGGTTTGCACAAATACCAAGGAGACAGTTTTAGTCCTAAGGGACATAAGTACATTGTCAGCTTCGAGTGGGAAAAGGTGCCAACATGGATCTACCGTATCGGAGGTGTCCTTCTGAAGAAGGAATTGATCTTCCGTACTGACCGCTTCCGCCTTTTCATTCGTTATACATTGCTCGAAGCGCATTCTGAAACAACTTTGAGATTGAAACCTTTCTTGGCTTTCCGTAGTGTTCGTCAATGGACACACGAGAACAGTACTGCCAACACCGGTTACGATCCTATTCAGAATGGCATCAAGATGTGTCTGTATAAAGGTTATCCGGAATTGTACATGCAGACTAATGTAGAGAACAAGTTCCACTATCAGCCGGATTGGTATCGTGGACTTGACTATCCTAAGGAACGTGAACGTGGTTATGGCGAAACTGAGGACTTGTTGGTTCCAGGCTATTTCGAGATGCCGATCAAGAAGGGTCAGAGCATTGTCTTTACAGCTTCTCTCCGTGAAAAGGCTCCTGAAAACTATGAAGACGTGATTGCTGAGGAAATCGCGAATCTGGATACCCGTGACAGTTTCTATCACTGTTTGGTCAATGCTGCCCATCAGTTCCACGTACAGAAAAATGAGGAGGAATATATCTTAGCCGGTTATCCTTGGTTCAAGTGCCGTGCGCGTGATACGTTTATCTCACTTCCAGGTTTGACTTTGTCTATTGGGGAAGTAGAACGTTTCGAGCATTACATGGCAACAGCCGAGAAGGCTATCCGCAATTATATTAATAAGGAGCCTATTTCCGTGGACATCTATGAGATGGAACAGCCGGATACGTTGTTATGGGCCATCTGGAGTTTACAGAAATATGCTAAGTATGTTTCCCGTCATCAGTGTTATGAAAAATATGGTGAATTAATCCGTGACATCATGGAATTCATCTGGGCTGGAAAACACAATAATCTGCAGGTTCATGAAAATGGATTGCTTTATAGCAATGGTCGTGACCGTGCTATTACCTGGATGAACTCAACGGTTAACGGTTGTCCAATTGTTCCGCGTTCTGGTTATATTGTAGAATTCAATGCCTTGTGGTATAACGCACTGAAGTTCTATGAACAGATGTTGAGTGAAGCGGGAGCCGACGAGGAAGAAGTAAAACGTTGTGGTGACGAGGCTGCCAAGGTGGGTGAGTCATTCAAACAGGTCTTCCTGAACGAACACGGTTATCTGCTCGATTATGTTGATGGTCAGATGATGGACTGGAGTGTACGTCCAAACCAGCTGTTCGCCATCGCTCTTGATTTCTCTCCATTGGATGTCAAGGAACGTAAGAAAGTACTTGATATCTGTACTAAGGAATTGGTGACTCCAAAGGGTATCCGTTCTCTTTCTCCAAAGAGTGGTGGATATAATCCGATGTACGTAGGTCAGCAGGTACAACGTGACTATGCTTACCATCAGGGTACAGCTTGGCCATGGTTGACAGGTTTCTATTTGGAAGCTTATTTGCGTGTCTACAAGATGAGTGGTGTCAACTATATCGAACGTCAGCTGATTGGCTTCGAGGAAGAGTTGTTCTACCATTGCGTAGGTACAATCCCTGAACTCTTCGACGGTAATCCAAGATTTAGTGGACGTGGAGCTATCTCATTCGCTATGAATGTGAGTGGTATCCTTCGTGCACTCCGATTACTTGAGAAATATAAAATTGATGAAGACTAACCTTTAGAAACCGAGTAAAGGGCGAAACAAAAGCCCTTTGCTCTTACAAAATAATTGACCTATGAAAGTATTAATGTTTGGATGGGAGTTTCCCCCTCATATCTTAGGTGGACTTGGAACAGCCAGTTACGGTATTACTGCGGGGTTAGCCAAACAATCTGATATGCAGATTACCTTCTGTATTCCTAAACCTTGGGGAGACGAAGACAAGAGCTTTATGAATATTATCGGTTTAAGCGAGACTCCAATTGTATGGAAGGACGTCAGCCGTGAATATGTAGAGCAGCGTTTGGGTTCGAAGATGACTCCTGAGCAGTATTTTGCTTTGCGTGATCATATTTATGCAGATTTCAACTATCGTGCAACTAATGATTTAGGTTGTATTGAATTCTCTGGTCGTTATCCACAGAATCTCTATGAAGAAATCAACAACTATTCCATTGTAGCAGGGGTCATTGCCCGTCAGCAGGAGTATGACATCATCCATGCTCACGACTGGTTGACTTATCCTGCTGGTATCCACGCCAAGAATGTTTCCGGTAAACCCTTGGTGATCCACGTTCATGCTACCGATTTTGACCGTAGCCGTGGTAATGTGAATCCAACTGTTTATAGCATTGAGAAGGACGGTATGGATCATGCTGACTGCATCATGTGTGTGAGTGAATTGACTCGCCAGACCGTCATCAACCACTACCATCAGGATCCAGCCAAGTGTATCGCTATGCACAATGCTGTTTATCCTTTGTCAGACGAGATTCAGCAGATTATCGCACAGCGTAAGCCTGAGCATGAACGTAAGGAGAAGGTTGTCACCTTCTTGGGACGTATCACCATGCAGAAGGGTCCTGAGTACTTTGTTGAAGCCGCTTCTTTAGTATTGCAGCGTACACGTAATATCCGTTTCTGTTTCGCTGGTTCAGGCGATATGATGGAGGATATGATTGAGCTGGTTGCTCAGCGTGGTATCGCCGATCGTTTCCACTTCCCTGGATTCATGAAGGGTAAGCAGGTTTACGAGACTTTCCGTGATAGTGACGTATACGTCATGCCTTCCGTGAGTGAGCCGTTCGGTATCTCTCCATTGGAAGCTATGCAGTGCGGAGTTCCTTCCATCATCAGTTATCAGAGTGGATGTGCTGAAATCTTGAGTAAGTGTATCAAGACGGACTATTGGGATATCCATGCCATGGCCGATGCGATGTATTCACTTTGTACTAACGAGAGCCTCCATAAATATCTCCAGGAGGAAGGTAAGAAGGAAGTCGACCAGATCACTTGGGAAAAAGTGGGTCAGCGCATCCGCAATTGCTATAATCAGGTAATAGAAAACTACAATCATTAATGCCACGAATCTTATGAAAACAGTTTGTTTATATTTTGAAATTCACCAGAATATTCACTTAAAGCGTTATCGTTTCTTTGATATAGGTACTGATCATTATTACTATGATGATTATGAAAACGAACGCTCCATTACAGAAACCGCCGACCGTTCTTACGTACCTGCTCTCAATGCCTTGATTGAAATGGCTGAGCGCTACGGTGATTATTTCAAGTGCGCTATCTCACTTTCAGGTTGTGCGATTGAACAATTGGAGAACCATGCACCACAGGTGATCGAACTTTTACAGAAGTTGAACGAAACCGGTTGTGTTGAATTCTTGGCAGAACCTTATTCTCACGGCTTCTCTTCATTGAAGAATCCAGAATGCTTCAAGGAAGAAGTAGAACGCCTCTGCAAGAAGGTGAAGTTGCTCTTCGGTCAGCAGCCTAAGGTCTTCCGTAACTCTTGTCTCGTTTATTCCGACGAGATCGGTGAATTGGTAGGCAGCATGGGCTTCAAGGGTATGTTGGCAGAAGGTGCTAAGCACGTGTTGGGATGGAAGAGTCCTCACTTCGTATACAATTGCAACCGCAATCCAAACTTGAAGTTGTTGCTCCGTGACTACAGTTTGTCAGAAGACATCAGTTTCCGCTTCAATGATTCTTCTTGGAGTGAATACCCATTGTTCGCTGATAATTATGCTAACTGGATCGCTCAGTTGCCAGAAGAAGACCAGGTCATCAATATCTTCATGGAACTTTGTGCTTTGGGTATCTTCCAGCCATTGTCTTCCAACATCCTCGAATTCATGAAGGCGCTGCCTGAACAGCTTCGTCAGCGTGGTGTTGTCTTCTCTACACCATCTGAAATCTGTTCTAAGATCAAGTCTGTTGGTGATTTGAACGTAGAATATCCTACTTCTTGGGTAGACGAGGAAAGAGACCTTTCTCCATGGTTGGGTAACATCATGCAGCAGGAAGCTATCAACAAGTTGTATAGCGTTGCCGACCGTGTACGCATTTGCCGTGACCGTCGTTTGATGCAGGATTGGGATTATCTCCAGGCATCCAACAACTTGCGTTTTATGAGTACTAAGCCAAGTTCTTACGGTGGCTACCGTGGTATCTATGACTCTCCATACGATGCTTTCACCAACTATATGAACATCTTGGGTGACTTTATCACTCGTGTAAACAACCTTTATCCAGCTGAAATTGACAATGAAGAATTGAATTCACTCTTGACTACGATCAAGAACCAGGGTGATGAACTTCAGATGAAGGAGAAGGAAATTGCCAAGTTGCAGAATATGTTGGCTAAGCTGACTCCAAAAGAACCAAAGAAGAAGGCTCCAGCAAAGAAAACTTCTGCAAAGAAGGAAGAAAAGTAGCAAGTAAATAGCATGTGATTATAGATAAGTGGAGGTGCTCGGTTGAATCCGGGGGCCTCCGCTTTTCTTTTACCGGATTGTCGTAAGATTTATTTCCAATGTCCCTGGCTTTTCGTGACTGTGTTCAATATCTGATGATTCATTATGATGGGAAGCGTATTTTTGACGATTCTTTTGTAGATTGATTTATTTTACTTTTTGTTTTCTGGAAAAAGGAGGTAAACTCTTTCTTGTCCTTGCTTTTCATTTTCGAAATCGTCGGAATCTCAAATATTTGTATTATTTTTGCAGTTGCTTAGAACATGATGAGTATATTCAGTGTACTCGATTGTGAAGACCAAGTATATAAAAGACAAAAAATAGAATCATGAATAAGTTTATAGGGGTTTTAGCGGTTGCGCTTTTAGTATTATCTTCTTGTAAGACACGAGAAAAAGTATTGTATTTCCAAAATCTGGAGAACTCTGAAGTTGTTCCTGTACAAAGCATTCAACCACTGACCTATGTACCTGGTGATAAACTGTCCGTTATTGTGACTAGTAGTGCCACGCCATCCTTGGCTCAGCAGTTTAACTTGCCTATAGTTACCACCCAGGCCGGTTCCACATCTCTTTCCTATAGTAATCAGATTGCGCTGTATACCGTCGACGAGAATGGTTGTATTGACATTCCTACCTTGGGGCGTGTTGAGATTAAAGGACTGACTCGTTCTAAGGCCGCTCAGTTGATTCAGGATAAACTTCGTGCGGACCAGCTTCGTGATGCTGTTGTGACGGTAAATTCTTTTGATCAGTATATAACGGTATTGGGAGATGTCAATCATCCAGGTAAGGTGACGATAAACAAAGATAACCTGACAATTTTGGAAGCCATCGGTCAAGCTGGTGATCTGAATATGACCGCTCGCCGTGACCGTATAGCCGTTATCCGCCAGGAAGGAGGAGAAGCCAAAACCTACTATGTGGACATTCGTTCCAAGGATATTCTGAACTCTCCAGTTTATAATTTACGCCAGAACGATGTGGTTTATGTAGAGCCTAACAAGGTGAAGATGGGTCAGTCAACCAACAATGACAACAGTGTACGTTCTATTTCCACTTGGTTGTCTGTCAGCTCCGTGCTCATCAGTTTGGGTATCTTGATTTTCAGATAATCCGTAATCGTATTAGCAATATATTTATATCCGGTTTGATTCGCTCAGCCGGATATTTTTTTGTCCTATAGGTGGGATAACGAAGAGGATGTTGCGGTGCATTTGTTTTCGTTGTCAGTCTTCATGCGGATTCATACCTTCGTTGCAGGGTAGATTTCAGTGGGATAGGGGATGTACAACTAGAGATAGGGAACAACAGCGTCCCATTTTCCCGATCGACAAATCCGCTTCGTCTTCTCTAGGTGATTTCTTTCACTCCGACTTTATAAATCGGACCATTTCCGGTACTCTCATCATGGCAACCCAATAAAAGTCCACTTTCGTGAGTGCCTGTTATTCCAGCATTCCAGGTCGATACTGTTCCTGTACGGTCAAAAAGAACTGCCGGGAGGGCAGAGCGGATAAAAACAATCCGGTGAACATGCGAGATGCCCACCGGATTATTTTATTCTCAAGGAGAGTAAAATCAATTACTTCAATGAAACTAAGATGTCTTTTTCTACAGCCACTGTATTGATCTTGTCTTCACGCAACAGCCAACCCAGTCCGAGATAAAGTTCCTTTTCTGTCTTTACTTTGATTGCTTTTTTCAAATCCTTACCCTTGAGTTCACCCTTCTCATTTAAGGTTACCCAAATTTTTCCAGCGATTTCGCCAGCGATTTCATTAAACATAGTTCTCTTCGATTTTATATGTATTTATTGTAATGTATTGATTATCTTTTGCAAAGATACGAAATTTTTGGTAATTTTTATGCTATTAAACATAAAAAAGGAGTTTCAGGTAGCATATGCAATACTTTTTGCAAAATATGCTTCACTGAAATACGGCAAAAGTTCTAACTTTGTGTGGACTATAAACAAAAACAGATGCTTTCTTTTCTCATTCCTACTTATAACTACAACTGTACGACTTTGGTATTGACCTTATATCGTCAATCCTGTGACCTGAAATCGAAGATGAAAGGAAGTTTTGATTTTGAGATTATAGTTGCCGACGATGCCTCACCCCAGGAAGAATACGTGACCTGTTACGAGCAGCTTTCGGACTATCAAGAATGTCGATTTATAGCACTCGCTGAAAATTACGGCAGAGCGAGAATCCGAAATTTTCTGGCACATGAAGCGAGGTTCGACCATCTCGTCTTCATCGACTGCGATGCCGAAATCTGTACCCCGGATTTCGTGGCGTCCTATTGGCAGGCACGAACATTGGGGCAGGTGGTCTGCGGTTCATTACGGAATCCCAAAAGTTGTCCTGCTGGGGGAGAACTGCGTTATCGTTATGAGAAATCAGCGGAATGTCAGCGTACTGTAGCATTTCGTAATGCCCACCCTTATACTTATTTTACCACCTTCAATGTGATGTTCCAACGTGCCATCTTCCAGAAGATCGGTTTCGATGAACGTTGTACAGAATATGGTTATGAAGATGCCTTGATGGGAGTCATGCTGGAAAAGAATGGCTATCAGGTTGCCCATATCGATAATCCTCTGGTGCATAACGGGATTGATCCCAGTGCTGTCTATCTCTCCAAAATCGAGACCAGTCTCGGTGTGCTGTATAAGTTGGGTGAACCCTTACATTCTGCCTCGGCGCTCGTCCTTTTAAAAAGGAAACTGGAAACCCTGGGTGTAAAGCGGCTCGTATCCTTGAGCTTTAGAAGTTGCCAGAATTTATTACGGAAGAATCTGACCGGTAAGCATCCCTCGATGGCTGTTTTGAAATTCTATAAACTGGGTTATTATCTGGAAATCGAACAGCGTGCCCAGGATAAAGGAACGGCATCTTAACTTTCCTCTTTTTCGGACTTTAGTTCAGTCCGATGGCGAAACCGTTCGCGTTTATCGGGAAATAGTCATGCTCTCCCTTCCGAGGGCTTTGCCCCGGATAATGTTCAAAGCCGATTGAAAGTGTAAAGAATCTTTACGTCACTGTAAAGATTCTTTACACTTTTTTATTGTACTCAAAATAGAAATGCTTGTAGACGAGTGCATTACGTTTTTGGCACACTTCTTGTACCTTTATAGGTAAAGCAATCAACACTCATGATAAAAAACAAAACAATATTCGGAATCATGGTCTTGTCGTTCCTCTCCCTGCCGCTCTCGGCACAGCGCACGATGAGTCTGAGAGACTGCATGGAAAAAGCCCTTCAGAACTCCACGGAGAAACAGATGGTGCAGGCCGATAATGACGATGCGCTTTTGCAGCGTCGCGACGCCCTTCTCCAGGCTTTCACTCCCAGTATATCCGCAGGTACGAACGCCTATACCAATTTTGGCCGTACCATCGACCCTGAGACCAATTCATACATCAGCATGACCTCCTTCAGCAATAGTTATGCCGTCAATGCCGGAATCACCCTCTTCAACGGTTTCACCGCCTTGAACAATTTGAAAATCGCCAAGACCGCCGTGAAGATGGGAAAATCCCGCGAACAGCAACTGAACGACGAAATCTGTCTCTCTGTGATGCAGGCCTATTTCAATGTCCTCTTCCAAAGTGAACTGCAATCTGTGTTGGCCGCACAGGTCGCCACCACCCGTAAGCATTTACAACGGGTCACCCGGCAATATCAGTTAGGGCAGAAAGGGTATGCGGACGTAGTCCAGGTTGAGGCCGATCTGGCCGAAAGAGAATATCAGCAGGTAGCAGCCCATAACCAGAAGAACGAAGCGTTACTGAATCTGAAAGCGCTCATGCTATGGACGTCCCAGGACACCTTGATACTCGATTTATCCTATGGAAAGGACCTCTCCGTGAATACTTGTTCCGGTCACTTGAACCAAGTACGTGATCTGACGGCCTTCGCCCAGACTTATCAACCCTCCGCCTTGTTGGCCAAAGGAAAAATGGATAAGGCCAGGTATGCCTTGCAGAGTGCCCGTGGACAGTTTCTCCCCACCTTGTCGTTGAACGGTGGATGGTCGACCAGTTATTATACGTATCCCGACAAGAAAGACTATCAGACCCCCTCGTTTGCGAAACAGTTCCGCAACAATGGTGGAGAGTATGTTCAGCTCAGTCTTTCCTTCCCGATTTACGACCGTCTTTCCACCGTCTCGAATTTGAGAAGAAAGAAAAACGAATACCGGCGGGCTACAGCGGCTTATCGCCAGACCTTGAAGGATATTGAGAACGAGGTCGCCAGGGCGTTGCAGGATTGTAAGGGCGCCCAGGCTGCTTTCCGGCAAGCCGAGAAACGGCTCAAACTGCAGGAAGAGGCCTATCGGCTGAATGAGAGGAAATGGGAACAAGGATTGATTTCACCCATTGAATACCAGACTGTCTCGAATGTTTATCTGAATGCCAAGGCGGAACGGATGAACGCGTTGCTTCAGTATCATCTCAAACAGAGTGTCGTGTACTATTATCAAGGAATCTCTTATTTGGAACAGCAACAATAAAACACATCATGGATAGAATTATAGAAAAGAAAAAAGGGTGGGCATGGGTATTTAGTAAGAAAGCCTTACCCTATGGATTCGGACTTCTCTTACTCGTCTTCATCGGGTATCTCTTGTTACGGGATAATAAGAGTACGCTCCGGGTCAATGCAGAGACCCTAACTCTGAGTGAAGTGACTTCCGGTCAGTTCAATGACTATATCCGCGTCAGCGGTCAGGTGCAGCCGATGACCACCATTCAGCTCAGTCCCTTGGAGAGTGGGGTGGTACAGGAAATCTTCATTGAGGAAGGGGCAAAAGTAAAGACTGGCGATCCGGTACTTCGATTGAGTAATGAGAACCTGGACATGCAGATTCTCAATTCAGAAGCCGATCTGGCAGAGAAAGAAAATATCTTGCGTAATACCATGATTTCTATGGAACAGCAGCGTCTGAGTGTGGAGCAGGAATGCTTGCAGCTGGGCACAGAGGTGAAACGTCTGCACCGTAACTATCTGGCGCAACAGTCGCTCTATCAGGAACAGTTGATAGCCCGGGAAGACTATCTTCGTGCCCAGGAAGATTATGAGTTGGCCCAGGGACGGTTGAAACTGGTACGGGAACGGGCGGTGCAGGATAGCCTTTATCGTAGTGTGGAAATCAAGCAGATGGAAGAGAGTCTCGACAATATGCGCTTGAACATGCAGATGATCCGACAGCGGAAGCAGCACCTAGTGATGCAGGCTCCGATTGATGGAGAACTCGGATTGTTGGATGCGGTGCTGGGACAGTCTCTGATGGCTGGTACCAAGGTCGGACAGATCAATCAGTTGGGGAGCTTTAAGATTGAGGCGCTCTTGGATGAACATTATATCGACCGGGTCACCGCCGGACTGGAGGCTCGTTTTGAACGTCAGGATTCTTACTTCTCTGCAGTTATCCGAAAGGTATATCCAGAGGTTCGTGACGGGAAATTCAAGGCCGATTTCAAATTTGTCGGAGAACAGCCCGCCAATATCCGCACTGGTCAGACCTATTATCTCAACCTTCAACTTGGTCAGCCGGAGCAGGCCATCCTGATTCCCCGTGGAACTTTCTATCAGAAGACGGGAGGAAAATGGATTTATGTGGTCAGTGCTGATGGTAGTGAGGCTTATCAGCGGGAAATCCGTATCGGTCGACAGAATCCGAAATACTATGAAGTATTGGAAGGATTGGAACCCGGCGAGAAAGTGATTACCTCCGGTTATGAAAATTTTGGTGAAAACGAGAGACTCATATTGATTAGAGATTAGAATAGAGGGAAGAGGGATTATTTCTGATTAGAGATTAGGATAGAGGGGAGAGAGATTAGGTCTTGATTAGAGATGGTTTCTGATTAGAGATTATTTCTGATTAGGGATTAGGGGAGAGGGAAGAGGGATTATTTCTGATTAGAGATTAGGATAGAGGGGAGAGAGATTATTCCTGATTAGAGATTATTCCTGATTAGAAATTAGAATAGTGAAATTAGAGATTGGTTTTTGAACCATAACCTATTGAAATATTAATTTTGTAAACCAATATAAAAACGAAAAGTCATGATTAAAGTAAATGAATTGAGTAAGGTTTTCCGTACTGAAGAAATAGAAACTGTTGCCTTGAATCAGGTATCCTTCGAAATTAAGGAAGGGGAGTTCGTAGCAATTATGGGACCTTCTGGTTGCGGTAAGTCCACCTTATTAAATATTTTGGGGCTATTGGATAACCCTTCGGAAGGCAGTTACCAATTGTTGGGTCAGGAGATGGCTGGACTGAAGGAGCGGGAGCGCACCAAGTTCCGTAAGGGTAGTATCGGTTTCGTGTTCCAGAGTTTTAATCTGATTGATGAACTCAACGTGTTTGAGAATGTGGAACTGCCACTCAAATACCTGAAGATTGGTGCGAAGGAACGTAAGGAGCGCGTCACCGAACTTCTGAAGCGCATGAATATCAGTCATCGTGCTCAGCATTTCCCTCAGCAACTTTCCGGTGGTCAGCAGCAGCGTGTGGCTATTGCTCGCGCCGTGGTCTCCAATCCGAAGTTGATTCTCGCCGATGAACCTACCGGTAATTTGGACTCTAAGAACGGTAAGGAAGTGATGGACCTGCTCAACGAACTCAATGCCGAAGGTACCACCATCGTGATGGTGACCCACTCTCAGAAGGATGCTTCTGTGGCCCAGCGAACCATCAACCTCTTCGATGGTCGCATTGTCGGTGACGTCAGAAACGAGCTGTAGTATGCAGCCATTAATAAGTAGTAAATTCTTAGGAATTTAGTTTAAGGTTACCAATGATTTCAGCTGAAGAGCCTGGTACATACCTTGGGTATGTCCTGACTCTTCGGACTGAATGATCGCCTTCTAAATTCAGATAGATATCACATTGTTCCTGGAAAAGAGTATTCTAGGATTTATAATCTTTCAATAACATGAAAAAGAAAGAATTTGCATTGAAAGTCTTTTCCTTGGGCGTAGGCATTGCCATCAGTTTTGTACTGATCGCCAAAGTCTGCTTTGAGTCGTCCTACGATCATTTCTATCCAGACATCGAGCGGATTTACAAGATAAAAGCCCAATATTCGCAGCGGGGAGATGAGAGGGATTACGGACAAGTCAGTGGGGCAGTGGCCCCCGGTTTCAAACAGTATGTCCCCGGTGTGGAATGTGCTACGCGTACCACGTTCTATTTTGAGACCGACAAATACGTCTTGCCTGATCAGTCTGTCATCACTGGCGATTTCGCCTTGGCCGATAGTTGTTTCTTCGACGTCTTTGAGCGCCCAGTGCTCGTGGGGGACCCCCACAAGGTGTTGGGAGAGAATTTACAGGTCATGGTCAGCCGCAGTTTTGCCCAGCGGATAGCCCCGTTGGACAGTATTGTGGGCACGCTGATTTATAATGAGGAGCAACCCAATCTGCGGATGGCCATTGGTGGTGTCTTCGAGGATTTCCCCGACAACGGCAGTCTGCATTACGACGTGTTGCTGTCGCTGAGTGCCTATCCGAAGGAAAGTACCGGAAACTGGCTGGGCAATGACCGCTATCGGGGCTATGTCAAATTGCAGCCGGGAGTCGAGGCTGCCACATTGAAAGATGCCATCCGACTGATGCAGGAAAAGCATCAGCCTTTGGAAGAAATGGAAAAGGAAGATTCCTCCATCCGCTATTATCTGGCACCCTTCAGCAAGTTGCATACCTCTGATACCTTCGTGAAGAATCTGATGCTGATACTTTCCATTGTATCCGTAATCTTGTTATTCGTCTCCTTGATGAACTACAGTCTGATTTCCATTTCGGAGATGGTGAAACGGACCAAGGAAATCGGCGTTCAGAAATGCTACGGAGCCGGAAGTCGCGAAATCTACCTGATGCTGATAAAAGAAACCGCCGTGACACTCACTTGTTCTTTGCTCCTGGCCGCCCTGCTCGTCTGGGCAGCTCAGCCGCTGATTGAAGAACTGATGGATGTGAAGTTGCTCTCCCTCTTTATTCCCGAGACCCTCATAGTCTTGGTCGGCGTACTGGTATTGTTGTCAGTGCTCTCCGTGCTGATACCCGGCTATCTCTATACACGTGTCCCTGTCAGCGTGGTCTTTCGCAATTATACTGCCAACAAGCGCCGTTGGAAACTCGTGTTGCTCGCTTTCCAGTTTGTCATCAACGTCTTTCTGCTGAGTCTGCTTTGGGTACTCAATGTGCAGTATCAGCAGGTACTCCATACCGACCCTGGTTACAATTACGACCAATTGTATTTTGTTCACACTCGTGGTGTCGATGATGCTGAACGCGAGCGCTGCATTGCCCAGTTGAAAACCTTGCCTGAGATCATTGCTGTGGAACGTTCCTATGATATTCCTATGAATGGGGCAAGTGGTAACAACATCTTTTTACCCAATGATACCCGTAATTCGTTGTTCAATGTCGCCGACCAATATGGTGCGACGGCTGGATATTTGGACTTGTTGGAAATTTCTCTCGTCGAAGGCCGTCTGGCAAAGCCGGGCTATGAAGTGATGGTGAGCAGTAGTTTTGTGGAGAAAATGAAGGACTTTGTCGATTGGAGCGATGGAGCCATCGGCAAGGAGATTTACATCACGGAGCACTGTGATGGCAACCGTCCGCCTTATAGCATTACGGGCGTGTATCCTGATTATTGTCTGGGTGGCTTAGTATCCAGTGGCACTCGTCCCAGTATCCTCTTTGTGAGCGAGAAGGAGTATATGCCCTATATCCTCCTCAAACTGAAGGATGAATCTCCCGAAACCTTGCAAAAGATCAATGCCGTGTTAGCGGACTGCATTGCAGGCCGAAACTTGGAAGTGAAATCCTACAAAGACGAATTGACCCATCTTTATGATGACTATCAGAAAATTCGTAACACCATCTTTGTTGGCGTCGTTTTCTCCATTGTCATCGCCTTTATGGGGCTCATCGGTTACCTCCGTGAGGAAGCTTTGCGCCGCAGTAAGGAGATTGCCATCCGCAAGGTCAATGGTGCGACTGTCTCCGAAATTATCGGGATGTTTGTGAAGGACATTTCTCGTCTGTTGGTCATCGCTATCATTATTGGTGATGCAGCCGCCTACTATGTAGCCGACCTCTTCCTGGAACAGTTCCCGATCAAGGCCGATCTCAGCCTCTGGTATTTCCTCGGTGCCGACTTTGTGCTTGTCCTTTTGGTCATCGCTGTGGTCATTATAAATTGTCTGAAGATTGCGCACGCCAATCCGGTGCTGTCTTTAAAGAATGAATAATTGATATGAAAAGTTTTTTCAGATTTCTGAGTAATAATCGTCTGTACACGCTCATTGAGTTGTTCGGTCTCACCGTATCGTTGGCATTTGTCATCTATATGGGCTGTTACACTGCGCAACAGTTAGGAGTGGCCCATGCACATCCAGAGGGTGATAGAATCTATGTGCTTGGCATGCCTAAATCTCCTGGACTTACCTGGGGATTCCCGGGGAAAATTCGGAATCAGTTTCCCGAAATAGAAGCGGTGGCAGAATATTATCCGTCAATGATTTCTGCAGGAGAGGGGTTCGTGTTGAAGAATGGAGAAGACCAGGCTGAAGTTGGAAATATGATTACGGTGGATAGTTCCTTCTTTCATCTTTTTCCCGATTACCATTTCTTGATGGGTGGTCCAGAAGTGTTGAACGATCCGCAGCAGATTATACTCAGTGAAAGTTTTGCTCGCAAGCTCTTTCCTGATGGTCATTTCGAATCTGTTATTTTAGGTGAAGGAATGAAGGTGGGGGCCGTGATTGAGGACTTTGACCGTAGTATTTTAAAAAATACCGATGTGATTGTCGGTGTGGGCAACAAGTATTCTGCAAGAAACTTCTGTGCAGAGTTCGACGGGTTTGGCTCTTGTATTCCTTTGGTTAAAGTGCGTCGAGGTGCAGATATAGCAGTCTTGTATCAGAAGTTGGAACAGGTTTGTAAGGAAACCTATCCTAATACGTATGGTAAAAACTTTTTTGAAAAGTTGCATATTACGGCTTGGAACCAACTCTATTTCTCCACTATGGATGCCCGTTTTTCTCCATTCCGTCAGGGTTCTTCTACCACCCTGTTGGTGCTTGCGGGGGTTGCTTTGCTGCTTTTGTTATCGGCTGCCCTCAATTTCATCAATTTGAATGCAGCTTTGTTGAACCGCCGTGCACAGGAAATGGCCATGCGTCGACTGCTGGGCTCTTCAGTAGAACATATCATGGGACGTTATTTTGTAGAAGCCACGTTGCTGACGGGATGCGCTATGGCCCTTGCCTTATTGTTGTCCATTGGTATCGCACCATCGTTGAATCAATTGGTGGCAACAGACATACCTGTGGAAATAGCCTTCACTCCGCTCTATTGCTTGAGTTACGTTGGCATCACCTTGTTGGTGGGAGGTGCTTGTGCACTGCTGCCTGCTTTCTTGGCTTCACGCTATGAGCCGATAGACATTGTGCGGGGTACCTTCCGTGCAGTCAATAAGAAGATTTGGAGTAAAATTTTCATTGGTTTCCAGAGCGCATTGGCCGTATTCCTCATTTCTATGACTTTGGTGATGCAGTGCCAGTTCCATCTTTCTTTGAATCGAGAGACCAATTGTGATATCCAAAATAAATTCTGTCTGAGCTATCGTACCATCTACAAGACGCCACCTTTCGATTTGGCAGCCCGCCTGAACCAGTTGCCCTGTGTGAAACGTATCGGTCGTACTTTGGGCATCCCGAGCTTTGTAGGTAATGGTCAGTATAGCACCACAACAGAAGGTGATGAGATCCTTTATCGTATGTATGTGATGGATAGTGTGGCTTTCGATATGATGCATTATCAGAAAGTGAAGGATTATGGAACACCGTTGATGGGTGGCGTGTGGTTTGGCCAGAGCGCCTTTACTGCCACCGGATTTACTGAAGAGAATAATGACATCAGCAATTCTTTGTCGCAGCGTAGCTGGCCGTGTCATCATACTGCTGGAGTGATAAAGGATGTGCCTACCAATATGAGCAATATCGGAGAAGAAGAATTGATGTTGGTGGTCATTGTAGATTTAGAGCAGATGCCTTATGCCAATCTTTTGATTGAGACCATTGGCGATCCAGAGGAAGCCCGACGACAAATTAGGACTGTCGGTCGTGAATATACGATGAAGGGAAGCGGCTATGAAGTGGAACCGAGTTATGCTGATTTTCTGGAAGATCTGCATCGTAAGGATTTGGAGAAGACGGAACATCAAATGCACTTGATACAGCTCTTTATGTTCCTTGCAGTGCTCATATCCATGTTGGGACTGTTGGCCATGAGCATCTACGATGCCCGAAATCGTGCCCGCGACATTGCTGTGCGCAAAGTATATGGTAGTACCGTAATTGGTGAGTCTGTTCATGGTGTATTGTCTTATATGAAGCTTGTTCTGGTTTCCAGTATTATCGCCCTTCCTTTTTCTGTATGGGCAGCCGACAAATATTTGGAACAGTTTATCGTGAAGATTGATAATTACAGTTGGATCTATGTGGTTACCCTTGTGTTGATTCTTTTGATTGCTTTGCTAACTACGATTTGGCAGATAAGTTATGCAGCTCGAGTAAATCCCGTAGAGGTATTGAATAAAGAATAATATCATCAACTCTTCAAAATTACGAATAACTTAAATACGAGAATATCATGAAAAGTTATTTAAAATTCCTGAGTAGGAACAAACTCTATACTTCCATAGAGGTGATAGGGCTGGCGATAGCCATTGCTTTCGTTATCTTTATTGGAATCATTGTGATCGATGGGTATCGCACCGACTATGACATTAAGCAACAAGACGATATTTATGTAGCGGATGCCGATGGATATTTTTTGCACACTTATCCCACAAAAGAAATATTAACTGATAAATTTCCTGAAGTCAGTGATATGTGTCGTATCATGGATGCGAAAAGTTTACGAGGTGTGACGATGGAAATGACCATTGGACATGAAAAGAAACTACAAAATGCCGTGATAGCCGATGAGAATTTTTTCCAGTTCTTTCCCTTGCCTTTATTGGAAGGTGATGCCGGTCAGGTGTTGAAAGGCAATTCCGTACTTTTGTCCGAATCGTGTGTAAGGCAGTATTTTCCCGACCAGTCCCCTTTAGGTAAAACAATCCTTCTCAATATCGATGAACATGAGCTGGAAGTTCAAGTCACCGGTATTTTCAAAGACTTTCAGAACACGATATTACCTTCACCGGAGATCATTTATAATTTCGAGGGCATCAAGCAAATGTATGCTTCGCTTATTCATCCGGGAAATGGAACCGTGACGCTATTCTTAAAACTGATGCCTGGCACAAATGTGACGGAGTTGGAAACCAAAATGGAGAAAGTGTTGAAAGAAGAGGAAGTTTTCTTTTCTCAAGGTCTCGCGCAGAACTATAGGCTGACTCGCTTTGCGGATATTCCTTTATTGGAAAATATTAGATTATGGACACCGTTCCAAAACCTGGTCGATCCTGATTTTATCCGTCTATTTGCAGTAATCGGTATCTTATTGCTGCTTTTCGCGGCTTTGAATTACACATCACTTACCGTGGCGCAGACTGGGTTCCGGGCGAAAGAGATGGCAGCCCGTCGGTTATTGGGGGCGTTTAAAAGTGATATTATTGTCCGTTATTTGCTGGAAGCTTTCTTCTTGACTTGTTTTGCATTTTTGATAGCATTGTTGTTTGTGACCTTGTTTTCATCAGATATAGCAGAGTTGGTAGGTAAGGAAGTGTCACCATTTGCAGACGGTGTCTGGCAGTTGGAAACCCTGTTTGTGGTTGCCATCATTCTATTGTTGAGCGTCTGTTCTGGAATGATTCCGGCTTACATGGTTTCCCGGTTTCAACCGTTGGATATTATCCATGGAAATTTTAGACGCTGCAGTAAGCTGATTTTTGGAAAGGTGCTGATAGGGATACAGAGTGCTTTCGCTTTTATTACTTTGGTGATGGCATTCACCATGAACAGGCAGTTGCAACATATGATTGACCGACCAATGGGGTATGAGAAAGACGGTATTATCAGCATACGTTCCAACAGTTATGCGGATTTCCATGTCAACGAATTGCGACAGCTTTCGTGCGTGGATAAAATCGGTTTTATTCAAACAGATCCGATGAGTAATTCTTCCACGTTTATGACGGTGACCATGAATGGTGAAGATTATAAGATAAATGCCTTTTATGGGGATCAGAATGCCTTTGATATCTTAGGATTTCAGGTGGCTCAGCAAATCCAGTCCCCGAAAGAGCATCAGGTGTGGCTGACTGAATCGGCCATGCTAGCTATTCCTCTAGATCATGTTCAAGAGAGTATGTTTTGTGGTGTGATAAAGGATTTCAAGAAGGGGAGTGCAGTCAGTGTGGAGAACAATAAGTATCCCAACGCATATTATCTGATGGAAATGCATGATGGTGAAAATTATCAATACATCCGGAATATGATTGTGAAAGTGAAGGGGGACGAGAAAAAGGCGATGAAAGAGATTGTTCGATTTTATCAATCAAATCCGAACTATCGAGTAGAGGGGCTCCAAATCAATAGCTTCAATACGATTAACGAAAATCTCTATGGCACTGAGTTTAAAAACTTGAAACTACTGACTGGTTTTAGTTTCATCACGTTGGCTCTTGCGGTGTTGTCATTGTTTGCGATGAGTACCTATTATGCTCGCCAACATACGAAATCGGTGGCGCTCTGTAAGATTTTGGGAAGTAGTAAGAGAGAGTTGTATTGGAGAACTTGTCTCACCTTTTTGAAACCAATATGTATAGCTTTGGTGGTGGCGATTCCAATTTCTTACTGGTTGGCTGAAAACTGGTTGGAAGGTTATTCCTATCGGGTGGATCTTGCCTTTTCTACTTACCTTATCGTTGCTATCATCATTTTGATGACTGCCCTTCTTTCGGTGAGTTGGCAAACCGTAAATCTGATGAATACGAATCCAGCGAAATTATTAAAGAATGAATAACCCGCTATTATGAAATCGATATTGAAACTATTGAAAGGAGCCGGATGGCTCAACCTCCTGGGGATGTCAGTGGCCTTTGCGGCCATCTACATCATCCTCGTGCAGGTGAACTTTGATCTGGGGTATAATAAAAGACTCAAAGACGTGGACCGGCTGTATATCGTCAGTTTTTGTGAAAACGATGAAACCGAAATTAATCTGTCCCGCCCCTTAGGTAGAGCTTTGCTGGATGTATCTCCCTTTGTCGAAAATTATGGAATTTCATGGGCTTCCGGTCTGGACGGACATGAAACATTAATGAAAGTCGGACAGCAGGAGCATCTGGAAGAAGTGACGGTAATTACTACACAAGTGACCCAGCCGTTATTTGATGTGCTGGGATTTCAACCCGTTGCCGGTACTTTTGATAAACTGGACATGGAAAACTCAGCTGCTATTAACGAATCAACAGCCCAGCGTATGCAGTTGGGATTGGGAGACGTGTTAACCTTATCTGGTGGAGAAACCTTAACCATTCAAGCTATTTTTCAGGATATGCCGGAAAACTGCGCTGCCGGTCGAATGGAACTCATTCAATGCGCTGGTTTTGAAAAGGTATGTTATGATGATGAAAATGAATGGAGTTTTATACATTGGATTAAACTGCGCCATGCAGACGACCGAGAGGGCTTTGAAGAACAAGCTACTGCTACTCTGAGAAAGTATTATCAAGATAAATTCAGTCAGGGCGAAGGGGGATATACACGTTCAGAAGAGTTTCAGCAACGTCTCCAGCACATCTGTGTTAAATTGATTCCCGTAAAGGATATGTATTTCCATCCGCAATTCAAGGAATATGAATACAGTGGTAACCCTACTACCACAAGCGTCCTGATTCTCATAGCCGTCTTGATTCTGTTTATCTCCTTGGTCAACTATATCAACTTTTTCCTTGCCCAGGTGCCGACTCATTTGAAGATGGTGAATACGCGTAAAATTTTGGGAAGTACCCGTTCGCAACTGATTTTCCGTTTCATGGGTAAATCAGGCTGCATTGTTTTGCTGTCCCTTCTTTTGGTTATCGTTTGGATATGGGGCTTTAAAGAAATGGGGTATAGTGAATTGGTGAGTGGATCGTTGGATTTCAGTAAGCATCTGGCTGTGGTGGCTATCACTGTTTCAGCAGCCCTGTTCGTGACGTTGGCTTCGAGTATCTACCCGGCTTTTTACATCACTTCCTTTCCTATGGCGTTGGCACTCAAGGGAAATATGGGAAAGAGAAATGGGAACAACTGGTTCCGTCATACGTTGGTGGGTTTCCAGTTCTTCATTACGTTGACCTTCCTGCTCTGCACACTCTTTCTTTGGAACCAATATCAATTTATGATGAACTATGACATGGGCTTTAATAAGGAAAATCTGTTTACAGCATCCTATCGCGGTTCGTCACTCTGTAATTCCTATATAGAAGCCAGTCTGAAACAAAATCCCGTTATTAGAGATCTGGCATGGGGTGACGGTTCATTGGTACGAACTACACGTATGACTTGGGGTATGGATTACAAGGATAAAAATATAGAATTTAATTGCTATCTCGTATCCTACAATTTTTTAGATTTTATGGATATTGCCATCACCGAAGGACGTGATTTCTGTAAAAATGACGAACGGAGTGAAGTGGGTACCTATATTTTTAATGAGGAAGCCCGTAAACAATTCGAACTCACATTGGAAGACAAAGTGCCGGCACCCTTTATCGAAAAGAACGACATCGCCGGCTTCTGTGAAAATTTCAAGTTCACACCCTTACAGCAAACGGGAGGTCCTTTTGCCTTCTACGTTCAAGGTAAAGACGCTTTCCGTGCACCGAAGCATCTTTATCTCCGCAGCACAGCCGGTGCAACCTATCCCGAAGTCCTTCAGGCATTGAAGCTGGCTGTTGCCAGTGTACCTGAAATGGAGCCCGATAAGGTTTGCCTCGAATTTTTCGATAAGGAACTGGGTGTACAATATGAGAAAGAAGAAAAACTCGTCCGGCTAATCGGACTCTTTGCTTTCCTCGCCATCCTTATTTCCCTGACGGGAGTGGTCGGTCTGTTGCGTTTTGAGACCAACTATCGCCGTAAGGAAATCGGTATACGACGGGTGCATGGCGCCACCGTATCGGAAATTCTGCAGCTTTTCAACCAACGTTATCTCAAGATCCTTCTTGTCAGTTTTGTTGTTGCTGCACCAGTGAGCTACTTTATTGCCGATTACTACTACAGCACGTTCGCTTATCATGCACCCCTCCATTGGTGGGTATTTGCTTTGGCATTCTTGGCCGTCCTTTTCATTACGGTATTCACCGTCACCTTATGCTGTTACAAGGCCGCTGCCACCAATCCGGCTGAATCTATTACTAATGAATAACTCTCTATTATGAAATCTATATTGAAACTATTAAAAGGAGCCGGATGGCTCAACCTCCTGGGGATGTCGGTGGCCTTCGCGGCCATCTACATCATCCTCGTGCAGGTGAATTACGATTTGGGTTTCAACCGTTCCATCAAGGACGCAGACCGCATTTATCTGTTGGCCACTTCCGAATGGTTTGAACCTGGAAAATTTCAGAGTTATACCAATCGGCCATTGTCAAAGGCTATGTTTGATGCTTCTCCGGAAGTGGAGGGTTATGGGGTCACCAAGAATGTCCAGAAGGTAAAGATGCTGTTGAAAAAGGCAGACGCACAGCAGGAGTTTATGGTCGGCCTTCAACCCGCTACGTTGAGTGCCTTGCAGCTTTTCGGTTATGAAGCCGTAGTGGGTACTTTCGAAGGCATGGATCAGCAGGAGACTGTAGCCATCAGCGAGTCGTTGGCCAAGCGGACGGGACTTCAGCTTGGCGATGCCATCGATTTTGAGGATGAAGCTTTGCCCCATGTCACGGTGGCTGCCATCTTTAAAGACCAGTCTGCCAACTCTATGTTGGGCGATGGAGAACTCGTCTGTTGCAAGGCTATCGAGACCGAATCCATTGACGATAGTTCGGCTTGGAATTTCCATCATTATGTCAAACTGAAGTCGGCAGAAGGTCGCGAGGCGTTTGAGCAGACGGCTAGCGTCATCGTGGAAAAAGGAATTAAGGAGGAAGCGAAGGAAGAAGGGTATACGCCAGAGCAACTCGCGATGGAGTTGGAGATGAGTAAAACCAAATTGTTTGCGTTACCGGAAATCTATTATTCCGACCTGCTGACGGATTCTTGGTATAAGGGAAATTTTACTACAACTCTGACCTTGTTGATTGTGGCCATCTTGATTCTCTTGATTACATTAGTCAATTATGTCAACTTCTTTATGGCGCAGATACCACTGCAGCTCCGTGCGGTCAACACCCGTAAGATCTTGGGCAGTTCGCGCTTCGAACTGGTTCTCCGTTTTATGGGTGAGGCGGGTTTGCTAGTAGTTTTGGCATCGTTATTGGCTGAGTTGCCTGTATTGCTTTTCAAGCAGTCGGAATACGCCTCTTTCATCAGTTGTCCATTGGATTTTTCTACGAATCTGTTGGTGGTGTTCATCACCTTTGCGGGAGCCGTTTTACTGACCTTGGTAGCCAGTGTCTATCCCGCACTAACCGTTACCTCGTTCTCTCCGGCATTGGCACTGAAAGGTACGATGGGCAGTACGCAACGCGGTAAGGTTTTCAGATATCTGCTGGTCGGTTTTCAGTTTGTTATTTCGTTTGTCTTCTTCATCTGTACCGGATTGTTGAAAAACCAGTACCACACGATGATGGACTATGATATGGGGTTCAACAAAGAACAACTGTATTCCGTGGATTTGTCTATTCAGAAAAAGCATAAGGAAGCTTTTGCCGCAGAGCTGCGGAAACGTCCGGAGGTCAAGGATATGGCCTGGAGTATGTCGCCCATCGTAGGACGTCCGGGAATGACTTGGGGACGCGACCATAATGGGGTGGAGATTCTCTATGACGTTCATCCGGTGTCCTATAATTTCTTGCACTTTATAGGTATCGAGATGGCCGAAGGAAGAGACTTTTCTGCAGCGGATGAACACGTGAAAGCTGGCGTATTCATCTTTAACGAAACGGCGAAACAACAGTATGGTCTGACTTTGGAGGACCGTATTCCGGCTCAGGGTGAGGAGGCGGAGATTGCAGGCTTTTGTAAAGATTTTCACTATCAATCTTTGCAGTTTGCTACGAAGCCTTTAGCCTTTTATGTCAGCGATTCCGATTGGAACTTGAAACATCTCTACGTGCGCTCGGCTGCTTCTGCCACCTATTCCGATGTGGTGAAAGCCATACAGGAAACCGTTCAGAAAGTTTCTCCCGAAGTCAATGTTGCCGAACTGAAGGTGAAGTTCTTTGACGAGGAAATGGGGTTACTCTATCAGAAGGAACAGAAGCTGATACAGTTGGTCACCTTGTTCTCTATCCTCACCATCGTTATCGCGCTGATGGGGATTGTCGGACTGCTGATGTTCGAGACCAATTATCGCCGTAAGGAAATCGGTGTGCGTCGTGTGCATGGGGCCACTGTGGCGGAGATTCTCTTGCTTTTTAATCAGCGCTATCTTAAAATATTGGTCGTCAGTTTTGTAATTGCCGCACCCATCAGTTATGCTTTGATCAGTTATTATTACAGTAATTTCGCTTACCGTCCACCCATCCATTGGTGGATATTCGTCTTGGCATTCCTGGCCGTGCTTTTCATTACGGTATTCACTGTAACACTCTGTTGTTATAAGGCGGCAGCCACCAATCCGGCGGAATCTATTACGAATGAATAATTTGCTTATGAAATCGATATTGAAACTATTGAAAGGAGCCGGATGGCTCAACCTCCTGGGGATGTCGGTGGCCTTCGCGGCCATCTACATCATCCTCGTGCAGGTGAATTATGACTATAACTATAACAAAGGCATTAAGGATGCTGATCGCATTTATTTGGCGGCGACGAAGTATTGGTTTGATGAAGGAAAGTATCAGATTGTTCTGAGTCGTCCCAGCACGGAAGAATGTATGGCATCGGCTGTTCAGATTGAAACTTATGGGGCCTGCCGTATCCAGAAACAACCAGTAAAGGTAAAATTTGGCCAGAACAAGGATGGAGATGCTGTGCAGATGACTTATATGGAACTGACCACAAAGTGCATGCAGGTGTGGGGCTTTGAACCTACTGTAGGTTCGTTTGAGGGTATGGCGACAGAGTCAAAGGTTGCCGTTTCTGAAACAGCTGCCCAAAAATATCATCTCGAGTTAGGTGATGTTCTCCGTATGGAAATGCTTGGTAATGAACCGCAAATCGTTTGTGCTATTTTCAAAGATCTGTCTGCCAACAGTGATGTCCGGAATGTAGATGTGCTGACCTGCCGATATTTTGAAAATCAAGGATTGGATGAAGAAGGTGGATGGAGCTATAATTATTTTGTCAAATTGAAAGATGGAGCCGATAAAGCGGAAGTAGAAGAAGGCTTATACCATTTTTTTAAGGAAAAAGTCGACAAACAGTTGGCCGTTATGGACGAAAAGCCTACGCAGGCCGAAATAGATGCAAGCATTTATAGGCTATGTCCCAAACTGTTTCCTTTGACCGAGGTACACTTTGATCAAAGATTGGAAAATTATCCAAATGCGGGAAATAAGACCACAACGTTTACGCTATTTGTAATCGCTTGCCTGATTCTCTTGATTACGCTGATCAATTATGTCAATTTCTTTATGGCACAGGTGCCAACTAAATTGCGTACCGTCAATACGCGCAAGATTTTGGGCAGTACGCGTCGTGCTTTGATGTTTCGGCTTATGGCGGAGTCGGGTGTGCTTGTCATTTTGGCCTTTGTCCTTTCTTGCTTGTGGGTACTCTTGATGAAAGATTCCTCATTGTCTCAACTCTTGAGCTGTCCGCTGGACTTTTCAAAGCATATGGGCGTTGTCGTCATTACCGTAAGTGTAGCTTTGTTGATGACTTTGGCTTCTAGCCTTTATCCAGCGTGGTACATCACCTCGTTTCCTCCCGCTTTGGCACTCAAAGGTTCGATGGGCGGTGTACAGCGGGGCAAATGGTTCCGTTACGGATTGATAGGCTTCCAGTTTGTCGTTACTTTCGGCTTCTTGATCAGTGCCGTTTTTGTCAAGTTGCAGTATGAGTATATGATGCACTTCGATATGGGGTTCGACAAGGAGAATCTCTTCAATGCCTACCTTCCGGTGACAGCAGAAAACCAACAAACGTTTTCCAATGAACTTCGGAAAAGGAAAGAAATAAAGGATATCGCTTGGGCAAATGGCCCGTTGGTCAATACCGGACACATGGGCTGGGGGCGTGAGTTCAAAGGTGAAAACATCTCTTTTACCTCCTACCCAGTATCAGCCAATTTTTTGAAGTTTATGTGTATCGATATCGTGGAAGGACGTAACTTTATGCCTTCGGACGAGGAAACAGAAAACGGTGTGATGATTTTCAATCAGCAGGCCAAGACCAATTTTGGCTTGACTCTGGAAGATAAAGTGAGCGGACATCGGGGAGAAACTGAGATTGTAGGTTTCTGTGACGACTTCTCCTTCAAACCTCTGAAGTATGCTAATCAACCCTTTGCTTTCTATGTTTTCGGAAAGCATCCTTGGGGAGCGCAGACTTATCTCTATCTCCGCAGTCAGCCAGGGGTGACGTATGCCGATTTGCTGAAAGCCTTGAAGGAGGTGACTGATGCTGTGGTATCAGGATATAACACCGAAGAAGTGCAACTCACTTTCTTTGATGACAATCTCCGACAGCGATATTGGAAGGAACAGCAGTTAGTACAGTTGCTCTCGCTCTTCACCTTCGTAGCTATTGTCATCTCGCTGATGGGCATTATCGGGTTGCTCACTTTGGAAACCGCCTTCCGCAAGAAAGAAATCGGAGTGCGCCGCGTACATGGTGCTACGGTAGGGGAGATTTTGTCGCTCTTTTATCAGCGTTATCTAAAAATATTGGGAATAAGTTTTGTGATATCCGTTCCAATTGTTTACTTTGCGATAGACATTTACTATAGCACCTTTGCTTACCGTGCTCCTATCCATTGGTGGGTATTTGTCTTAGCCTTCATAGTAGTGCTCCTCGTGACGGTATCCGTCGTGACGCTCTGCTGCTACAAGACCGCTTCAATGAATCCGGCGGAATCTATTACGAATGAATAACTTTTAAATAGTTATGCATTTATGAAAAATTGTACTAGGAGTTGCATTAAACAAAAATCGATATTGGCATGTCATTTAATATTTAATGGCATGCCTTTTCCTTTTATAGAGTTGTTTCATGCGGATACAACTTCCTTATAATGCACTTTTTTGTTGATATCTTGTTAAATAACTGATGTGGATTGTTGGATAGCCTTTATCGTGTTCTATTTATCATCGAAGAATAGGATAAAAACTGAGTTCCTTCTATTATTAAAGTAGTGCTTTTATTTTGTGTATAACTTACTTTATATTTTGTACAACTGATAATATATACATACTTATAGTATGGAATACAATACAACTAATAATATGTTATCTGTTTACATTGAATGATTCTGCTGACATAGCTCTCGATATAGCTAATGATTTTCGTAGAAGAAGAGTGGAGAAACAATTGACACGGGAACAGGTTGCTGAGAAGGCTGCAATATCCGTCAGTAATATTGTCCGATGCTCCCAAGACTGGGAGCTGTCCGCGAAGCGGACTGAGGGTTGAAAAATACTCGCAGCTAATCGGAACCGGTGGCTCATTTCCTCCTCTAATTCTCCAATTCTAACCATCCTCGTCTCCCCCTCAGAGCGCTTACGCGCCCAGCTCCCCCAGGGGAGCGACACCCTTTGACTGGCCATAGTGGGGACCCCGGCAAGGCAAGTGCTCCACTTCGTTTCGCCTTGCCATGCTGGGGTGATTCACCTTCGGCGTCCATCCCTATCAGGGAAGATCGTTGCCAATAAGGGCTTTGCTGAGTACAGTTAGAATTATTAAAGATTGTAGCTAATAAGGGCATAGCCAATCTTGCTTGAATGCTATTCTGAGTGCCGAGATTATGCAACGAGCTTGGCCACGTTCCGACATGCCATGAAGATCCAAATATTGGAACAGCAAAATGGACACCCTAGTTCTTAATTCTTTCTTTTTTGCTATTCCATTTATCCTTTTACCTTGTAAAAAAACTTCATATATTATTTCGAATGCGAGAATATTTGTATATTGCAAGCGGATAAAAAAGGAGGTTATATGAAAACCATGAAACCATTCATCATCCTTTCCATAGGATTAACGGCCCTTCTCCTGAGTTGCCAGTCAGAGAAAACCAGCTTATTCAAAGATTTGGGTGCTGTAAAAACAGAGGTTAGTACTGTTCGCCAATATGTTGACGACAGTACCTTTATAGATGTTGACGTCACTGCACTTGCGCAGGATCTTGCTTCTACTCATTCTGAAAATAGAGTGGATGTAGATAAAGTTGCAAAGATGAAAGCCGCATTATATCGTTTCTACAGCCATGTCAATTTGGTCGATGGAGTTTACGAATGTGATTTATCTAGTGCCGCAGAGATTCATGTGTCTTCTGATGTATTTAATGTTTTAAAGACTAACTTGGAGGATATGAATGCTGCTATAGCCAAAGCGAAAAAGGAAGGCAAGGAAATTCACGTATCTCAGATTGACCAGGATTATTTAAATAATTTGTTGAAATAGTCATTTGTCTAATTAAAAATAAGAACAAAGGCCCGAACTTGTGAAAGTACGGGCCTTTGTTCATAAAAGAGGGTAGATTTAAATTTTATCATGGAATAAACATTTAGCCCCCTAATCATACCTATGCAGCGATGATTTATTCGGCTGTCATCTCTTTGATCTGCTGAATCATTTCCTGGAGAGCCTTCTGCTGCTTACGGTACTGGATGATGCCAATAGCGCCTCCGATAATACCACCGACGGTGCCTCCCACAAGAACGCTATGGGCTTGAAGGTTGTTTTCGAAGACAAACCAGATGAACCAGGGGATAATGAAACAGATGCCGAATTGCAGCCATTTTGTGTTCAACCGGCGGAGTCGCACCATTTTCAGACTGGTTTCACGCAGATTGCCCGACAGGCAGTCTCCGGGGCGGAAGTTGCGCCAGATGTACTGGTTGAAGCCGACCGCTAAAAGTAAATAGAGGAGGGTCACTATGCAAAAAGCCACGGATAAATGCAGATAAGTGTATAAGAGCCACCAGCAAGGAAGGGAGACCGCGATCGCGATGTACATCCACCAACGTTGGTTGCGCATTTTGGAAATTTGCTTGTGCATCGCCTTGCGCATCATCTGTTCGTTGAGCAAATGCTCCTTTTCCAATTTCTTATTCAGTAATGCCAGCTGTTCGCGCATTTCCAAAAATTCTGAAGTATCGTTGAAGTTATCCATAGTAGCTTATTTGTTTCGGTTCGACATTTTCTTTAATTCTTCCTTGATGCGGTAGAGGCGCACGCTGACGTTCTTCGTCGTGATGCCCACCACATCACCGATTTCCTCGTAGGTCATCCCCTCCAGCCAGAGCAGCACGATGGCGCGGTCGAAAGGACCGAGGGCATGGATGCGCTGGTAAAGCATCTGAATCTGACGGGTGTCCTCGTCGTTGTCCTCGAAAAGGTTGATGTCCGTTTCCAAAGGCAGGGTCTGTCTGTTCTTCTTTTTGCGATCCTGCGAGATGCAGGTGTTGAATGCCACGCGCCATATCCAGGTATTGATATTGCTCTTTTCTTGGAAAGACGCAAAGCCTTTCCACAGGTTGATCAGCACCTCCTGGAAGAGGTCGTTGATTTCGTCATTATCTTTGGAGAACATGTAGCACACGGTGTAGATGGTGCTCTTGTGCTCTTTGACGACTTGTTCGAATTCGTATTTCATATCATTTAGAATTTCGTTTCTTTATCCCTTAGACGCGGGCCACTATGGATAAACTACAAAATTATACGTTTTTTTCCTCATTTTTTTCTCTCATTGCCCCGTTTTTTACGACAGACCTTGTATTAATTTTCCTTCTCCTTTTTCATACGTTAATTAGAATATTGTAAATCAGAAATATATTAAGATAGTTCATATAATTTTTAGTTTGTCATTATACCTATTTTATGTCTGGTCATTAGGTATCTGCATCATGTGCTTTCAGGAATAGGCAGAATGATGAAAACATAAAATGATTTGTGTTCATGCAGTTTTTTATAGATTGATGTATTTTTTTCTCAGAAATGAATATATTTGCTGAACTAAAAAATTAATAGTATGAAAACTAAATTTTTCTTTGATCTTTTGGTCCTTTCGACCGGTCTTTCTCTTGCCTCTTGTCAGGGTGACGACGGGAATGAAAGAAGAATCATCAATCAACAAGAATATGAACTGACGATAGCTTCAAAGAGAGTTCCTGGTACGGTGTATGGAGGTTGTGGCAATACTTACGTGTGGGACGTTCTTGCCGGAAAGAAAGGGCAAAGCGGCGAATGGCTGGCGTTCGGTGATATCAATGGATTTGAATATGTGCCGGGAAATGAATACCGCATACAGTTGGAAGCTACTACTTACGAGGATCCTCTGATGGGCGAACCGGTATGGACCGAATACAAATTGCAGAAGATACTGTCTAAAGATGCGAAAATTACAGCAGACGTGCCCGATCATTTGCTTCCCAAGCAGTACTATGAGAACGAAACTTTCGTTCCTGAATATCGTTTTGTTGTTGAAGCAGAACAGAAGGAGCAGATTGAAAAGGATCTGAAAGAAAATCCTCCTTTTATGGTTGGTGCCAATGTGATTGTCTATGGAGGACAGCTGTCAAGATGGATAGCTCTCGCTAATGACGGAAAGATGCAGGGCTGTGGAAATATCCAGCATAAAAATGTAGAAATTTCATCTTTTCCTGACTCCTATCATCTTCTTCCCATAAAAGGAATACAGGGCACACAGCGTTGGATTTTCATGGATAACGACAATAAGGAGATTGTGACTTACGATGCCTTTATCGCTTCAGAATCAGTGAGTAGAAGTCCCGGAATAAGGAAAATGACTCCCTGGTTCTATAAAGATGTAACAGATTCCTATAAAGCGAAATATCCCGATGCCGGTGTGAGAACCGTGGTCTATTCTTTGGAACTGGTTATGAAGTGAACGATTAACGACGGAAGATAGGGTATAAGATTTTAATCTAAGTAACTGGATACCCTACGTAATCCATCTGACAATACCTTTTTCAGAGTACGGACAGCATCTGAATAAAAACTAAATTTTTCTCTAGACACCACCATAAGTAAGAACTAAATATAAAATTAATTTTGATTACTTACTTAGCTAATATTATTGCCATAAATTTCAAATGAAATGAGGAGATGCACCAATATATTTTGGTATCTATTTGAGTTGGATTATTGAAAACGCTTTTTCAATAATCGTTGCATAAGATTTATCACAATTACCAAATCGCTTTCAAGCGTAAAAAGTCATTTTAAGAATATGAAAACAAAAATTTTGTCTTTTCTGTTTATAGTTACAAATACTATTGCCGCATATAGTCAAAGTAATCATCATCTTGTACAGAGGTTAGAAACTGAAGTTAAAGCCGGATTTACGACTCCACTTGGTGGGTATCACACAGGCCAATCACAAATCGGTTTGTCATTAGGTTTGGAGGGCAGATATAATTTCAAAGATTCTCCGTGGGATTGCGGTCTGATGTTTGATCTTTCAACGGCACGTCGGGGTTACGAACATCTTTACAACGATGGTTATGACCGTTGGCAAAACAATCGCACTTTGGCTCTTGCTTTAACCGGCGATTATAATTTCCGTCAAGGTACTAAGGTTAATCCTTTCATTGGAACCGGAATCGGCGTTGCCTTTAATGATGTAGTTGGTGACAAATATTTTCCCTCTAATGGGACATCCATGTTTTTCGCTCCACGTGTAGGTGTAGAAATCTTTTCTCATTTCCGTATTTCCACTCAATGCAATCTATGTCGAAAAGGATACAACAATTTGAGCCTTAATCTAAGTTTGATCATTGGTGGCCGCCCTAAAAAGTAAATAGTAACAGATAAACGAATGTTACGTCATCAGATGCTAAGATGAACTTCGGCAATGGATTTTTATACAAGTCCGTTAAGCAGCATAGCTTCAAAACTTAAATATTCACATGCAATATAGATCCGTTGGTGAAACGCACATCAAATGCTTTCACCAACGGTTTCTTTTATGTAGTTCATAAGGTGGAGAGGTCACAATGCAAATGAATACTTGATCACAAATTCACGTGGACGCAACTGATGGACCGTATTGACCATGTAATCGGAATGAATGATTCTACGTTCATAGGTGCTATTATTCATCAGGTTATTCAGAGATAGTGATAGCTCGCTGTCTTTGAATTTATAGGCAACAGACAGGTCTGAGAAGAAATTGGATGAGGCAGACTGGTCGTTACTGTGGTAGAACTCGTTCTTCCATGCTATTACCCAATTCTTCGGTGTAAAGAACACATTCAGTTCGTGGTTGAAGGTATTGGTATGTTCTGAATAGGCATCTGTATTTTCTGACTGGTCTCTTTGACTTGTTGTGTGAAAGATGAATGACTTTTCTTCTATCGTCAGCCAGGAACAAGGTCTGTACCCCAATGAAATCGAACCATTGATATTCCGGAATTTATAAGGTACAGGAATTTCATTCATCAAGTGATGGGAGTTAGTCTGACTGAAATAGCCCGTCAGTCCGACAGACAACTTGGAACCAAGGTCTTTCGTAAATCTTCCAGTCGCATAGAATGTGTGGCTGTTCCGTTTATAAGCAGTTGCCACAGAACGATAAATGATGCCGTCCAGTTCATGCCCATAGAGCGTGACGTCAGGACGATTGCTGTAGCCCAATCGTAAAGAAGCAAACAGACCATAACGAACATTCTTGTAAGCCGCGTTCAAACTCGCCATGTGCATTTTCATATAATCATAAATCCCATTACCAACTCGTTGAAAAATATAGCTGGTAAAGAGTGGGGTGGTAGATAATGTAAACACATCTCTTGGCTGTTCCGAATAGGAATACATTGAGGTAATGTCCCAATGTGGGTTGGGCTTAAAAGTTAAGGTTGCCTTGGGCTCAAACTCAACTCTTAGATGATGATGTCCATCGAAAGTCTGCGAAAGCAAAGCGATGGGAAGACGGACATTCCAACTATATCGTTCGCCCTGGTCATAAATTCCTATACTGGCCTGCGTGGTGTGCTGTACATAGTCTGAAGCCAATCTTTGGGTTTCCTCTTCAATATGTTGTGTAAAGCCTTCATTTCCTATGCTGTATTCTGCATTGATTTTTCCAATAGGGTGGCTGAGCGAGGTTGTAGCGCCCCAAAAGAATATCGACTGGTTGAGTTCTTGCATACTTCCTTTAGCCGTCATTAAATGACTTGGTAGGTAATTATAGGACAAGTAGGCATTGCTTTTCAAGTGTTTCCCATTTCTCAATTTGTTGACCATGCTCAATTCATCCGTAACTATACGTCGTTCAGGTTTGACGTACTGACTTTGTTCCTGTCCGTTGACAAGTGCCATACCTGTACCCTTGTCAAAGGACAGATTTGTATTGAGGTTATTAGTTAGAAAAAGTCGGTCACTATTTACTCGATATAGTAGTTCTCCACTTACATAATTGTTATGACTACGTGCATGGGAATACTCTGCAATACGGTTGTCAGAAGCAATATCTGTATATTCTGTGACGACTTGTTCCTCTACCTTGTTTTCATCAAAAACACCACTCAGCTGAAAACGAAGATCTGAATCTTTGCCCGTTTTGAAGAGCCAGTTGGAAGAAAGCAGGTGCGTCTGGTTCATACGGGTACGAGTTGGATTTAAATCGGGTACATTCAGAGAGAGATTCTCTACAAAATTGGAAGCCTCGGGCACTCCCAAACCAAAAACTTTTCTGAGATTAATGGCTTCTTTCAATTCTGCTCCATTGTTGTTGAACTTATACATGGAGAAGGTCTGCATCTTACGCGAAAAAAACATCGAATTGAAACGGCTGTCACATAGAAAATCGGCATTTTTCTGTAAACAACTTCCTGCCCCCAAATCAACTACTCCTTGCCATACATTCTTAGCATCATCTTTTAGCACGATGTTCAGCGCAGCCTGTTCCGAAAAACTCAGACCGCGCAGCATCTTCACCTGCTGATGATTTTCATATACCTGTACAGACTTCACTTTATCAGCAGAGAGATTCTCCGACACTTGGGCATATTTGGAACCCAGCATATCCAACCCTTCAATGTAGAATTTATTGATTCGTTTTCCCTGATACTCAATCGTACCGTCGTCGTTTACCTGCAGTCCCGGCATTTTAGCAATCACATCGGCTATGCTTCGGTCCTGTTGCCGTTTGAACACATTTACCAGGTAAGTCAGCGTGTCGCCCCGTTGTGCAATTCGGGGGGCTTTAATCTGTACCTCTTTGAGGTGATAAGCCTGTTCCTTCAGCACAATCGTCTGTCCAGGCTGAAAATGCTGCACGTCAATGGAGTCCTTGGCATAGCCGAGGAGGGTAAACATCAGCTTGCCTGCCTTCTTTTCTGGACATGACAATGTAAATTGACCGTCGGCATTTGTACGGGTAAAGGCCAACGGTTTTTTTGTTGCATTCTCGAGCAGCACCACTGAAACAGCCTCGAGTGAGACACGTTGGGAGTTCACCACCCGTCCCGTGAGCGACTGGGCTACTGCTGTTGTAGAAAGCAATAGGGCAATAATAAAAACAAAGCTTTTATTCATACACATCCATTAGGCAAGCGTTAAACGTGCGTTGAGCTTTGGGCGCTTCACTGTACCCCTTACCTTGTAGGCGGTTAGTAGTGTTCCATTGGTCTTTCCAATAATCTTGCAGCAACCGTTGGAACTTTATCGGAGTCAATTTTTCATAACGCTCAGCACGATAGGTTATGGTTTTTGTTTCAGACAATTGTTCTATTCCTGTGGCAACAAATGAAAATTCATTGCGGCTCTCGGATGCTGCTAAAATCAGCCCAGGCAGTCCGCCTAACTTCCACGGGCCATTATCAAAAGGTAAGTCCAATGTATACCAGGCCGTCCAAATACGTCCTCGGAAATGACAGATAGCTTTATGACAGGGATAGTCCAAAATCAAGGTATCTCCTTCAGCCAGTTCCCAGGCAAAGGAGGGAATGGTTTCCTCGTAGTTGAAGAAAAAATCGTTGTGCAGGACATCCGTATAAGTAAGGGTTCCTTTTTTAGGCATGTGCTTAAAGACTTCATATTCTCGTCCTTTCTTGGGTCCATACATGCTAGCCAAGAATTGCAGTCGGTTCATCCGATCTTGAGTGGAACGCTCTACGGAATCCCGTAGGTGCAGAAACTGTTCAAACCGCTGGCTGTAAAAACGGGAGGAATGTTGACCTAAATCCAGAAGGTTGGTGTCATCAAAAGTTTCCTTTTGTTCCTGCGTGTGTTTATATTGGGCATGGTATTGCACACGCACACAGACGGTATCCATGACCTCTTGCGCCTGTATACAGAGAGTAGCTAAGCAAAATACCAGTACAAAGAAGTTTTTCATAAATTCCGATAATTTGAGGTAGTTGTTTAAATGAATAGCGAATATACAATTTCTTTTTTAAAGTTATCGATTATTCATTATTCATCGGCAATTTAATTGTACCTTTGAACAGACTATATAAAGTAAGGAGGATTTATCTTGGATAGAAGAATCAAGCATTATTGCAAATGGGGAGTAGCAGTCGCAGTATCATGGAATGTATTGATACTTAGTGTCTATTCAATAATGTGTCTCGTTGAAGGGGTGCCTTTCTCTGAAAATATAGAAGTGGATAGTTGGTTAGGCTTTTATATTTGGTATGCATTGGCAACATTGGTTTGGTTTTATGTTGGCTATGGACTGCGCAAGGAATACGTTACCGAAAGAGACGTTTATCTGACTTGAACTAGAAAAAGTTGACAGTTTTGATGTACATAAATGAGAAGAAATAA
>SAMEA104404097__coassemble_375_pt1 | contig 45840 bp, 29 predicted proteins | sample SAMEA104404097__metabat2_low_PE_059 | metagenome-assembled genome bin SAMEA104404097 (sample SAMEA104404097) | Balaenoptera acutorostrata | reverse complement strand
TTCTTGCCCCCGATAACGGGGGAACCTGAAGGGGGTCGCCGATACATCGCGTCAGTTGGCTAGGTTCTCGTTAGCTGTAGATTTCTTGCCCCCGATAATGGGGGAACCTGAAGGGGGGGCGCCGATGTATCGCGTCCCTAAAGGTGCGAGAACAATCGCCTATATCAGGGAGAGCTGTGGCGTTTTCAATGTCGGTTGGTTGGACGTATTGAGCGGGAGAACCTGCTCAATACAACAAATGCCAATGCTATGACGAGTCATTGATAGTCGGCGAGATTTGCAATGACGAAAGGGTGCTGAGCGGGAGAACACGCTCACTACGGACAAAGAATGGTCAATGAAAACGCAACCCCATATAGATGCTGAGCTGGAAAAACTCAGGATATCATACCATAGGAAAAGTGATGAACTATAAACGTAAACCTCCACGCGGTTGTGTCAACGACAGATAAATCACAAAAATGAGGGTCGGAACAATCAGCATCCCGATATAAATAAGGTTGCTCGTAAAGAAAGCCGCGACTACTCCCCCCACCAGGGTAATCCAACCATTGACTTTCATCGCCCGATGACCTTTTTTCAGCCATCGCTTATCTTCTGCCACTTCCGATGCCGTCACTCCCCACTTAAAACCAACGATGGCCGTCGGGTTACCTCTGAAGAAAGAGTTGATTCCCAACAACAATACCACTTCCAGCACAACGATTAAAATTTTGACGATCAGAGTTACCATCTTTTTTCTATTGAATGTCTATTTTGAAATTCAAAGGTAATTATATTTGAGACAAAAGTAAAACAAAATCAGCAAAAATCAGTAGGGTTCGGTAAGACGACAGAAGCTATCTAGACAAGCCCCAGACGGGGGCTAGATAGCTTTAGACAACAGCCGTCCCAGTTCTTCTCTTTCATTTTATTTCTCCATCGAGACTTTTATTGTACATTTGCTCCGAATTATAAAAGGAAAAGAATGAAAAAAGCAGTGATGAACTGGAGTGGCGGCAAGGACGCTGCCCATGCATTATGGAGAGTCATGCAGTCCGGAGAATATGAAGTGGTCGCGTTACTCACCACCACCAATCGGGAAACCCGTTTGTCCACCATGCACAACCTCCCGACGGCTTTGCTACAGGCACAAAGTGAAAGTATCGGTATCCCCTTGGACCTTGTCGAACTGAAACCCGCCGGGAATCTACAGGACTATACCGCCACGATGGAGAAAGTCCTGCAGAAATACCAGGCACTTGGCGTCACCCATTTCATCTACGGAGATATCTTCTTGCACGACATCCGGAAATACCGGGAAACTACCTTGGCGCCTTACGGTATCACCTTGGTGGAACCGCTGTGGGGCCCCTCTTCTCGAGACATCATCGAAGCCTATCTCGACACCGGTCTACAGACCATCATCGTGACTACTGAGGAAACGGGACTGGGAATGGGCGCCATCGGCAAAAAAATCGACCGGGAGTTTATTCAAAGTCTGCCGGAGCATTGCGACCCCAACGGAGAAAATGGAGAATACCACACCTTCTGCTATGACGGTCCAATCTATCAGCATCCCGTCGCCTACCATCTTGGAACTCCGTTCCGAAAGAGTTATGACATTCCTCTTGATGACGGTACAGAGAAAACCTATACCTATTGTTTTGCAGACATTCAAGCTCCTTAAACGTAAAGAGACAGACGGATTAGCGTCTGTCTCTTTGCGTTATACGTTTCGTTATGCTTTTCGTTTCTGTTTCTCAGCGAGTTCAATGACTTCCAGGTTTTTGAACTCGCGCCCATCTACCGTAAACCGGACCAAGGTTCTCACCTTGTGCCAGCCCTGTAGACCGGCAGCCCCCGGATTGATGTGCAGACAATTCAGCGTCTTGTCGTACAAGACCTTCAGAATATGGGAATGACCGGAAATGAACAACTGTGGAGGATGGATAAAAAGTTGACCGCGAATGCTCCGGTCATACTTTCCGGGATATCCACCGATATGCTTGATCAGCACCTCTGCCTCCTCACATTTAAACCGTAAGATTTCCGGATACATCCGACGGAGTTCATCACCATCAATATTTCCGTAGACCGCACGGAACGGCTTCCCCAGGGACTCGAACTTCAGCGCCAGTTCCTTGCTGCCGATATCCCCGGCATGCCAAATTTCGTCACATTCGGCAAAATGTTCCGCATACCGTTCATCCCAAAAACCGTGGGTATCGGAAATCAGTCCTATTCTTGTCATTGCAGAGCCGCCAATTTTTGAGCTACAAAATCTTTGATGAGATGGGCGGTACCTTCGATACCCAAGACCGAAGAGTTGACACACAAATCATAGGTGGCTGCTGCCCCCCACTCTCCTGAGCTATAGAAATTGTAGAATTCCGCACGCTTCTCGTCTCCCTTCCGGATCATCTTCTCGGCCTCCTTCTCGTCGCATTCAGTCAGGAGCATCACCCTTTTGATACGGTCCTCCTTATTGGCAACGACAAATACATTCACACAACGTGGCTGATCACGCAGGACGTAGTCAGCGCATCGTCCGATAAAAATACAAGATTGCTGAGATGCCGCTTTACGAATGGCATCACTCTGGATGCGGAAAAGATTCTCATCACTGAGCTGGTTGTCGTAATAATAGAACTCGTTTTCCATCCCGCCCATGAAAGGTACGACACTACCGAACATAGACCCGAAGAAACCGATTTTCTCATCGTTACGTTTAAAGATCTCCTCACTGAAACCACTTTCTTTGGCTGCCAGAGCCAGAATTTCTTTATCAAAATAGGCGATACCGAGTTCCTTGGCCAAGATGCGACCAATCTGCCGGCCACCGCTACCCAACTGACGTCCGATATTAATCACAAATTTTTCTTCTGCCAGAGGGGCCATTCCTGTTGTGTTTTTATTTTTTTCCATACGCATAGTACTTTTAATGGTGAAGGGTGAGAAGTGGAAAATGTGAAATGACCTAGAAGACAGTCCAGCGCCGGTCCGACCGGACTCCCCAAGACAAGACTGAGGCAAATCAACCGGGCTCTCCGACACGTCCGGAACAGCGGATTACCAACACCCACCGCCGCGTTTTCCAGACCTTAACTCATCTTCAACTTCTTCACTTGCAAATATAACAATATTACGGAAAGAATCGTAGATAAAATGTCGGATAATGGTTGGGCATACCAAACTCCGTCAATCGGATTGTCAAAAAAGTGAGGAAGAATGAGCAGTGCCGGTACCAACAAGATCATCTGACGGGTCAAGGACAGGAACACACTGCGCTGCGCGAGACCAATACTCTGGAAAAAGGCCGTGGAGACAATCTGTACACCAATGACCGGGAAAAACAGGACATAGATGTGCAAACCGTGGGTGGCTTCCGCAATAAGTTCCGCTGAATCTTTGGCAAAAAGCGCCACACAAGGCTCTGCGAAGAACGTTCCGACCAGGAAACCTGTACTGGTCACGCAAGTGGCCGCAATGGCAGTCAACTTCAAGACGGCCAGCACACGGTCATTACGTTTGGCTCCGAAGTTATAACCGGCAATGGGTTGCATACCTTGGTTCAGTCCCACGACCACCAGGATGATGAACATGGCCAGACGGTTGCAGATGCCAAAGGCTCCCACACTGACATCTCCGCCATACCACGACATGGAACGGGTCACAATGATGGCCACCAGACAGGCACAGGCGTTGACAAAAAACTGCGGAAGACCAATGACCAAGGATTCTTTGACAATCCGCTTCTCCAGATGCATGACCTCCCGCTGAAAATGGACGAGCTGACTGGCATCAAAAAAGAGTCTGACTTCCAAAAGCAGCATGGAAAACTGCGCCAAGACCGTAGCCCATGCCGCTCCTTGAATACCCAGGTCCAAGACAAAAATGAAGATCGGAGCCAGTATCAAATTGATCAATACCGTCCCCAAGGTGGCATACATCGCCAATTGCGGACGTCCCGTAGAACGCAGCAGAGCATTGAGTCCAAGATACAAATGCGTGAAGACATTCCCCAACAGAATGATGGTCATGAAATCGTGGGCATAGGGAAGCGTACTCTCACTGGCACCGAAGAAACGGAGGATGGGAGTCAGAAAGGTGTAGAGGACCACGCCCAGCACCAACCCCATGAGGAGGTTCATAATCACCACATTTCCCAAGATATGCTTGGCGGTACGGTAATCATGCTGCCCTAAACGAATGGACATCAGGGTGGAGCCACCGACACCTACCATAGCACCAAAGGCGGCGGTCAAGGCCATCAGCGGAGTGGTTAGCGCCAATCCCATAATGGCGGCGTCGCCAACCCCTTGTCCGATAAAGATACCATCTACAATATTATACAAGGACGATGCTGTCATCGCCATAATAGCAGGTAGGGCATACTGCCACAGCAGACGCCCTACATTTTTTTCAGCTAAATCATTAAAACGATTGGTTGATACGGTCATTCTCTTATCATTAGAATCCTAAAATATAACCGAAGGAAAAATCCGTCATAAAGCGTCCTTGATCACTACAGACAAAGGGCGATGGTCAACAGGATGCCGAAGGTCAGCATGTTTCTCGAAGTGAATCCCAATACGCGGTTCAGTTCCTTACCTTGATAGATCTGGATCATCTTTCTCCAGGTCAGGAAATGAGGTAAGAGATAGAACATCGGCAGTACCGCTGTCCACATATAACCGTCGAAAGCCAACATCGCTCCACAGAGGTAGGCCAGGAAACCTTGTACGAGATAAAAATAGCGGCCAAAACGTTCACCAAGAGCCACAATCAGCGTACGCTTACCGGAAATCCGGTCCTGGTCACGGTCGCGGTAGTTGTTCAACACCAATAGTGTATCGATAAGGAAACCACAGGCGGCAGCAATCCACCATACTTCGGGAGCGATCGCTTTGGCCTGTACGTAATAAGTTCCGGCCACCGGAACAATTCCGAAGAACACCCATACCAGCACATCCCCCATGCCACAGTAACTGAGCATAGTGGTATAAAGGAAGGCAAAAATCACACAGGCCACACCGATGAGCAACAACCACCAGGTCCCCGTCAGTCCCAACAAAACCAGTCCTACGCTACAAGCCAGGACAAGAGCGACAACGATACCGACCTTCATCGCCTTCGGTGTGATCCACCCTTGCGCACAGGCACGTTCCGGACCGAGACGGTCCTCACGGTCGGTTCCTTTCAGGAAATCGAAGAGATCGTTGATGAAATTGGCAGCAATCTGCATCAGAGCAGCAAAAGCCACACATAAACCTGCAGCCAACGGTGAAAACTTACCGTGTGCAAACGCCAATGCTGATGCCGTAAAAACTGGGATCAGCGCGGCCGTCAATGTCTTAGGGCGAGCAGCCAATATCCATGCCCGCACCGAGTTTACTTTTACTTTTTCCATGGTCATGCAAAGTTAAGCTTTTCAAGATAGATAAGGAAAGGAACCGTTGTTTTTCAGAATAGCCAGGAAGGAGAAATCGATGTTCCCCCGGGATTTCCTACGTATGCCCACCGGTTGCAGACAAAGGCTTAGGAAAGAATCCGAAGGCAAAAATGGCATATTGACCTATTTCCGATTCTTTTTTAGTTAAAATCGGAACAAGAGGTCAGTATAACACCTATGGTTTAAATCAGAATGAGTACCTTTACCTACCGTAAAGTATTAATCAACGTTTTGCTTATGAAAAACAGAATCCTATTCCTTTTGTTTTGGATGCTCGTATTGCCAGCTTTATCGTTCGCCGATAATTTTGTCAATCTGACTCCTCGCCCTCGGACCATGTCCACCGAAACGGGTGAACTGGTACTGCCGCGACAATTTGTGGTCAGTACCGCCGGTCTGTCACCCGAACTCGCTGCCGAAGCGGAGAAATTCGTCATCGGTTTCAACCATGCGACCGGCTATTCCGCCACTGTCAGCTCAGAAGCGACAGAGGCCCTTTTCCAAATCAAAGAAAGCGATAGCCGCATAAAAGCAGAAGGCTATCGAATCCAGGTCACTGAAAAAGGAGTAAACCTCGAAGCCAGTACCGCCATAGGTCTGTACTATGCCTTTCAGACCATTAAGAAGATTCTGCCACCGCATGTCATGGCCGGCGTCAAGGATGCCTCAGTCACTCGCTATGCGCTTCCGCTGATCAAACTGGACGACTATCCGATGTATGGTTACCGTGGTTTTATGCTCGACACCTCCCGTCACTTCTTCTCAGTGGAAGAACTCAAACGGGTACTGGAGGTGATGTCCTACTACAAGATGAACCGCTTCCACTGGCATCTGACCGATGACCAGGGCTGGCGAATTGAAATCAAGAAATACCCACGACTCACCTCCATCGGCAGTATCTCCGACAATAGTTACATGGTAGATATGCACCATGGTGACTACTGGCTCAACCAGCCTTACGGACCTTATTTCTATACCCAGGAACAAGTGAAGGAAGTCGTTGCCTATGCCCAGGAACGTCACATTGAGATCATACCGGAAATTGATATGCCCGGCCACTTCTGTGCCGCCATGGCTTCTTATCCGGAATACAGCTGTACCCCCAATGGCGGACACAGCGTCGTCTCGAATATCGGTGGCGTATACAATGACGTCCTGAATGTGGCGAATCCTGCAGCCGTACAGTTTGCCAAGGATATCCTCACGGAGATTATGGAACTCTTCCCGGGAGAATATATCCATATCGGCGGGGATGAATGTCCAACGACCGCTTGGGAGAACAATGCGGAATGTATTGCCAAGAAAGAGGAAATGGGACTTAGAAACTTCCGGGAACTGCAGTCCCACTTCATCAAGGATATGGCAGAGCATCTCCAGGCCAACGGCCGAAAGATCGCTGTATGGAACGAAGCCATCTCCGCCAACGGTGCGGACACCAAGACCATTAAAGAAACCGGTGCTACCGTCTACTGCTGGACAGGAGCCGATGGGGCTGTCGCAAAAGCCAGCAGTCTAGGTCTGGGACACATCTATACGCCACAGGTACCTTGGTATATCAACCGTAAACAAAGTACGGATCCGAACGAGCCCGTAGGTGCCGGACGGGGTACGGACAATCTGGAAGTCGTTTACAAGCAGAACATTCCAGTGAACAATGCCAAATATTTCGAAGGTGTACAAGCCACTTTCTGGAGTGAATATGTGGCCTTCGGTAATTATCTGGAATACTTGATGTTGCCCCGTCTGGTGGCTATCGCCGAAGCCGGCTGGACGCCGAAGAACCGTATGAATTTCGACGACTTCTGCAAACGTATTTCTGCCGACAGTCAACTCTACGACTACAATCACTACCAATATGGCAAGCACTATATGCAAAGTGACCATTCCGGTGAGCAAGTCATGCCCAAGGTGTCGACTCCAGAGAAGGCTTACTGGTACCGCCTCGTGACCCAGGCCACAGGAGAACGTACGGACAAATGTATCGAACTCCTCAGTGACCAGTCTCCACTGCTCAATACTTACAAGAACAAGGGAGCAGCTGTGGACCGCCTTTGGACTAACGTACAGGCCGAAGCTACAGATGCAGCCTACGACTACCAGTTCTGGGCTTTGGAAGAGGACGCCCAGAATCCAGGACATTTCGCACTGGTCTGCAAAGCACTTCCCGAAGGTTCACTCAGCGCTGTCCCAACCGCCCAAAACAATGGTGGACGTTGGGTATATGACCACCAACAGAAACATTACCACTTCATTTTGGGCGACAACGGTTACGGCAAAGACGGCGCCAACTACTACTATTCCATCCGCTGTGATGAGATCGAAGGACTGTGGCTGAATGCCGCTTTGGGGGGACAAGGCTTTGCCGTCAATCTCTACAACAAACCTGACGACGGAAATGGCGGACTCTGGGCATTCGTACCTGAGGCTCCTACCGCTGACACCGGTTCCCTTACCGCTGAGATGGAAGAAGCCCAGCGTTATCTGACCCTAGTGAAGACCTATGCTACTCCTGAAGAAAAACAGCCGGGATATTTCGGAGCTGAGGAAACCAAGGCCTTGCAGCAACTGGTCAACCAAAATATTGCCGACATGACCGAAAAGGAACTGGAGACGTTCACAACCGAGTTCCAGAAAACTTATCTCCGTTTCCGCGAATCCTTCGGTTATCTGGAAAAAGATAAGGTCTACACGCTCTTCAATGCGGTGCCGGGCTTCGAGCACCTTTCCATCTACGACCCGAACAGAGGAAATCTGCTCCGTCATACCAATGAGACCTGGGTGGACAATGCCTGGGTGGTGACCGAAAGCAACATCAACGCGGACTTCACCCAGACCGTCAAACTGCAGAACGTTCAAAGTAAACGCTTTATCGGTGCATTGGCCCCTAAAGCAACACCGAGATTCGGCTTTGCCGTGAACACCGCCCGCCAGGGAGTGCTGTTGCAATGCACCTTCCAGCCCGATACACAGGATTTCGTTCTGAGTATCGAAGGGAAGAACCTTTATCCCATCTCTCAGGAATCCACCACACAGCCTGGTACGGTCAGCGCAGGTTCTGACACCCAGTCCGGGAATGCCATCCGTCCACAGGGCGCTGCCTGGAAACTCGTAGAAAGTCGTGTGGTCACTTACGATTGCTATGACCAGGAGGAACGTCCGCTGGGCATCTACCGTAGAAGTTATCCAGTACATGCTGACGAGGCCCTCCTCACTCCTCCTGAAATCAAGAACCATGCTTTTGTCAAGGCCGAAAACGGTAAATACTTCTATACCCGTACCGGTTACGAGGTGAAAGAAGTATGCCGCGACCAATACGGGGCACTGATCCGTATCATAGAAAAGACGTTGCCGGTTGGAGAAGCCTATGCGTTCCACCCCACCGAACTGCCTTACTATACTTACGAAAAGGCGGATTGTAAAGAAGGAGAAGCCCTCCAGCTCAAGGACGACCTGACCGTAGCAGTGGACTATACCACTACCGCGATCAACGGCGTGAAAGAGTTAGGGAATGCGGTCACTGAAGTAAAAGCGGGATATAGTTACGTGATTTACGACACCTCTCCTAGCGATGCCGCCCGCAAAGGCTACCGCAATGTCAATGACGGTCTACAGGTGATGCGCAACCAGTTCATCGAGAACACCACTCCCAACCATACCTGGATACTGGAAGCTGCAGGAAAGAACTTCAAGATCAAAAATACGCAGTATGACCTCTATGTACCTTTACTCAAGAACTCCACCCCGGTCACTTTGGCTAAGAATGCGGGAGTATTCACGCTGAGCCTCAACGCAGACGGGGAAACCTGGAAAATCAAGGGAAGCAATGGCATCTGCTGGGACGGTCTGGCTAGCGGCGCACTCGTAGGCTGGAACGATCCGGGGCATCCTTACAAGATTTATGAGTATTATGCACAACCCTATTTCCGCGTCGTCGTTCAGACAGAGGACGTTGAAGGTAAAGTCTTAGCTCCAGCACAAAACAGCTGGGTGAAAGCGGGCGAGACCTACACTTTGGTCACTAAGACCTTTGAAGGTTATGACCTGAAGGAAATACAGGGAAGCGAGGCACTGCAAAAGGTATCGGACAACCTCGTCATCAAAGTCATTTATGAGAATGAGGCACAAACCGGTATAGAGGACGTTTGGCAAGCCCCCCAGCAGAAAGGTATCTATGACCTGAGCGGCCGCCGCTTACAACGTATTGCCCACAAGGGTATCTATATCGTCAATGGACAGAAAATACTAGTGAAATAAAATTTACTGGAAAACTTATGCAAACATCCACTCTTCACGGAGTGGATGTTTTTTTGCGGTATTACGGTAAGACGATTGTTGAACGGCATGCTCAGCACCGAAAGAGTGACTACGCCTAAAGAAAAAGCTAACGAGATAGTCCCCGCAATACGATATACCCATGAAAAAGAGCGCCATCCCGAAGGATAGCGCTCTTCTTTATTATAATTTGTATCTTAGGTATTCGAATTAGAGACCTGCGATTTCAACCACCTGGTCAACAGCAGCCTGAAGACCATCAACATCCTTACCACCTGCGGTAGCAAAGTGAGGGGCACCGCCACCACCACCCTTGATCATACGGGCAGCTTCGCGAACCAAATTGCCTGCATGGAGACCACGGGATTCCACCAGGTTCTTGCTGATCATCACGGTCAACAAAGGTTTCTCTTCAAAATGGCTACCGATGACGCAAACCAAGTTTTCAGGAAGAGCGTTACCAATCTGGAAAGCCAAATCCTTCACAACTTCCGGACGCATCGCAACAGGGAGCACTGCCTTCACCAATTTCACTTCACCCTTGTCTACTGCGAGTTCTACCAATTTGGTACGGAGGTTAGCGACACGTTCCTTCACGAAACCTTCTACCTGCTTCTGGAGACCAGCGTTTTCTTCGATAGTCTTCTTGATGGCACCGGTCAAATCCTTCGCATTATTAAAGAAGGAACGAAGACCTTCGAGTACATCTTCCTGAGCATAGAGACTTTCTTCAGCAGCCTTACCGGTGATGGCCTCGATACGGCGTACACCTGCAGCAACGCTACTTTCGCTGATGATACGAACCAAACCGATGCGGCCGGTACTCTTCGCATGGCAACCGCCACAGAATTCAACGCTGTCACCAAACTTCACCACACGTACGTGGTCACCGTACTTCTCACCGAAGAGGGCAATCGCACCGAGTTTCTTAGCTTCTTCAATTGGAAGGTCACGATAATCCTCGATAGCGTAGTCCTCACGGATACGGCGGTTGACGAGGCGCTGAACTTCGCGCAATTCCTCTGGAGTCACCTTCTGGAAGTGAGAGAAGTCGAAACGTAAGTATTCTGGAGTCACCAAAGAACCCTTCTGTTCAACGTGGGTACCGAGAACTTCACGCAAAGCCTGGTCAAGCAGGTGGGTACAAGTATGGTTAGCCTCACAAGCACGACGAGCCTCTACATCCACACATGCCATGAATTCTGCGGAAGGATCAGCAGGCAACTTAGTTGTCAAATGGATTGGCAAGTTGTTTTCACGCTTGGTATCGAAGATTTCAACGGTATCGTTCTCATTGACCAAGACACCCTTATCACCGACCTGGCCACCCATTTCTGCATAGAAAGGAGTAGTATCGAGAACCAGTTCGTAGTAAGTTTTCTTCTTCTGCTGAACGCGGCGGTAACGCAAGATGTGGCAAGTATGTTCGGTATAGTCCCAACCCTTGAATTCAGTTTCACCTTCTGCCAGTACCACCCAGTCGTCAGTCTCTACGGCAGCTGCGTTACGAGCGCGGTCCTTCTGCTTCTGCATTTCTGCCTTGAAGACCTCTTCGTCTACGGTCATGCCCTTTTCACTACAGATCAATTCTGTCAAGTCGAGAGGGAAGCCATAAGTATCGAACAAGGTAAATGCCTTCTGACCGTCAACCACTGTCTTACCAGCAGCCTTAGTCTCAGCAATTACAGCTTCAAGCATATTGATACCGGTAGCCAAGGTACGGAGGAAGGATTCCTCTTCTTCCTGCATCACACGACCGATCAACTGCTGCTGTGCTGGCAACTCAGGATAAGCATCCCCCATCTCGTGTACGAGAGTCGGCAACAACTTGTAAAGGAAGGCCTCACGCTGGCCGAGGAAAGTATAAGCGTAACGTACGGCACGGCGCAAGATACGGCGGATCACATATCCGGCCTTTGCGTTGGAAGGCAACTGACCGTCAGCGATAGAGAAGGAAATCGCACGGAGGTGGTCAGCGATCACACGCATAGCGATATCCACATCCTCGTTCTTACCATATTCAAAACCGCTCAGTTCACCGATTTTCTTGATCAGTGGCTGGAATACGTCTGTGTCGTAGTTGGAGTTCTTTCCCTGCATTACGCGCACGAGACGTTCAAAACCCATACCGGTATCGATTACCTTAGCAGGCAGAGGTTCCAGAGAACCGTCAGCCTTACGGTTGTACTGCATGAACACGAGGTTCCAGATTTCGATAACCTCAGGATTATCCTTATTCACCAATTCAGCACCGGGCACCTTAGCCTTCTCTTCCTCAGAACGGCCATCGATATGGATTTCTGAACAAGGACCGCAAGGACCTGTATCTCCCATTTCCCAGAAGTTATCGTGCTTGTTACCATTGATGATATGGTCTTTCGGGAAGAAAGCTTCCCAGTAACCTGCGGCTTCATCGTCACGTTCCAGACCTTCTTCCTTAGAACCTTCGAATACAGTAACGTAAAGGTTCTTTGGATCGATCTTCAGTACTTCTACCAAATATTTATAAGCCCAAGTAATGGCTTCTTTCTTAAAGTAATCACCGAAACTCCAGTTACCCAGCATTTCGAACATGGTGTGGTGATAGGTATCGCGGCCTACTTCCTCCAGGTCATTGTGTTTACCGCTGACACGGAGACACTTCTGAGAGTCAGTCTGACGGCGGCTCTTAGGCTCGGCATTACCGAGGATGATATCCTTAAACTGGTTCATACCTGCATTGGTGAACATCAATGTAGGGTCGTCTTTGATTACCATCGGAGCAGAAGGCACAATCAGGTGGCCCTGCTGCTCGAAGAATCTTTTAAAAGATTCGCGTATTTCGTTGGCTGTCATCATAATTAGTTGTTTCTAAATTTTCGCGCCAAAATTACAAAAAAGATTTGACAAAGTACTGAGTTCTTGCACATAAGTTATTTATATCGGCAAAAACCGAACATTTAGTGAAGATGATAATAACTTTTTACATGTACACACCAGGCGATACGGCCTAATAAGTTCTTTTATTCCCTCTACTGCCGGACTCGAAATGGCCCGATGAATCCATCAGCCTAAGGTTATTTGGAAACTAGGGGAGCCTGTTTGATGTGCTAATATTTATGGTGGTAAGGAATATGGCCCCTTCGGTTTCCCGTTATGGAGAGCAAGATGCGGATGAATGGCCGAAAGGCTTCTTCACCGCATGGCCCTCATTGGAAATTTCCGCCAGATGGACTGGCGGCGCATGGGTAGATTTCTTGCCCACAATAACGGGGGAGACTGAAGGGGAGCGCCGATAAACTAATGAGAACCTAGCCGGCTGACGCGATGTATCGCGTCCCTACCCATCCGGCCAGTCCATCCGGCGGAAATTTCTGATGAGGGCCATGCGGTAAAAAAACCATCCGGCCATTCATCAGCATTCTCATGCGCCAGCCCTTGCCGATCTCGGCAACATTTGCGTCCATTTACATAATCTCGACTGCATTGCATAAAGTACGTCCTGGTAGGGTACTCTGCACCGGTATCACCCCTAATAAACTACGGCTCTTAACCCGTTTCGGAAGTCCGACAATACCCATAATAAGGTAATCTGAGGTTAAAAATATATAGATTTAACCTACTTTTAGGTATTGCAGACCCCAAACCGGAAGTTTAATTTTGCAGTGGAAAAAATAGGCGGTTTTCAGCCCACCTATATATTCCTTCAGCAATCACATCCATTCATCCTCTAAAAATCATCACATCCCCCTTCTCTCCACCATTCAGAAAGACTAAGCCCCGCTGAGCAATCCGTCTGATTCATCAATATTTCTCATCCCTATTCGAATTTTAAAGATTTTTGTTTCCCATAGCGATGAGCATACCTTGGAGTTGAGGTATTCCATCCAAATCAATCAAACATGGAAGGTCATATTTTAAGAAAGGTCCTGTTCCTAGTCAGTATGCTATGTGCACTCCAAAGTGCCGGACAGACCGAGAAAGTAAGAATTACAGGTGTAGTTCTCAATGAAGAAAATGAACCCTTAGTCGGCGCCGGTGTATTCATCAAAGACAGCCAAAGCGGTACCTTTACGAATGCGGACGGTGTCTATGTGCTGAACGCCTCCTGCCAAGAGGGGTCCATCATTGTTTATTCCTATATAGGAATGAAGAAACAACAGGTTAAATATCACGGACAGAAGAACATCAAGATCGTCCTGGAAAGGGATGGGAAAATGCTTTCCGAAGCAGTGGTCAAAGCCAAGCCCAACATTAATGAACTGGATATCCGCGCCCGTTCCGGCGTGGTCAGTATGGTGGACATGGGACAGATCCAGGACAAGCCGATGATTGACATGGGACTTGCCCTTCAAGGCGCTGTCCCCGGACTGATCATCTCCAATGTCGGAGAACTGGGAGCCGATCCAAAGATCCGCATCCGAGGAAATTCCTCCTTGCGAAAGGGCAATGTCTCCAACGAACCGCTCTACGTCATGGACGGTCAGGTTATCAGTCCGGAAACTTTCTATAATCTGAACCCTAACGACATCCAGGACATCAAGATACTGAAGGACGCCGTGGCCTGCGCCCTCTATGGTGTGAAGGCAGCCAACGGCGTCTTAGAAATCACGTCACAGCGAGGTGCCGCAGGAAAAAACACCATCACGGTCAACATGAACATGGGAGTGACAAGCAGAGGCCGCCGTGGAGTCAAAATGATGAACTCTGAAGAAAAACTGGAATTGGAACGTCTCCTCCAGAACACCGAGACGCCCGGTTACCGATACAGTGCTGATTATTTCCATAAATATTTTGCCAAAGCCCCGAACCTGAACCAGATGATTGCAGAGGGAGAACAGAAATTGGCGGAGCTCCGCAAAATCAATACCGACTGGTTCGACGAACTCCTCCGTACGAGTATCTACCAGAAATATAATGTCAGCATGCGTGGCGGTGGCGAGGAGACCACTTATTATCTGTCGGCAAACTATACCGACCAGGGAGGCCGTATTCCTGGCAACGACAAACAGCGCATGAGCATGCGTATGAACCTCGACCAGAAGCTGGGTAAGATCGGCTATCTCATGCTGAGCGTCAACGGTGGATACACGGAGACCAATACTCCGAACGGGACCAATAATGATCCTACAGCGTTGGTATACCAACTGAATCCCTATGAACAAAAAACTGGTCAGTTGTGGTCCTTCCCCAACCAGACCTACGAAGATTTGATGCATCAATACAGTGCCACTTCTACAACCAAAGATGCCAGTGTCAGTGGAAACCTCACCCTCACCCCACTCCCTGGGTTAGACTTGGCTGCCGTGGTGGGAGTCGATGTATTGCTGGATGAAGGAGAGCGCTTCACCCCTTCTACCGCTTATGCGGAGCAACACAGCGGGGTCCCTGAAATTGAACGAGGTATCTTCTCTAAGGACAAGGACATTATTACCAATGTCTCCACCAATATCCGCGCTACTTATAATCATGTATTCAATGAAATCCATGATTTTACCATCGGCACGAACTATGACTATTACATGACCAATATTGACCAGATTGGTTTTACCGGTTACGGTGTAGGCATCATCAATTCTGCCGGAGCCATCAACCAGTCGTTGAACGGGAACCGCAAACCAAGCGTCAGATCCATGAAGCAGAAGAGTGCGCAGATGGGTATCGGTACGGTATTGGGATATACCTTGCAGGATCGGTATGACGTCTATGGTTCGTTCAAGGCCGACGCGTCCTCTCTGCTCCCGGCAAGTAAGAGATGGAATACGGCATGGGCAGTAGGTCTGGGATGGACCCCGAGCAATTATGAATTTCTGAAGTACAATCCGGTACTGACGAACCTGAATATACGTGCTTCATACGGTTACACGGCTAATCTGAATGGGGTGGAGGCCTCAGCGACTATGGCGACATTCGCCTTCACCACAGAAGCGTATGAGAACCAGCGTCCACTAGTGATCAAGTCACTCTACAACGAGGACCTTAAACCGGAACAGACCAAGTCGGTGGATGTGGGACTGCATCTCGGTTTGTTCAACCGCATCCGGATGGATGTGAACTGGTACAACCGCCGTACCGAACAAGCCTTATTGAGTGTGCCCATCCCCTCCTCTACCGGATATACCGTTCTGACCCGTAATATCGGTGTTTTACAGAACCGTGGTATTGAGCTCGGTCTGAATGTCAATGTACTCGATCTGGAGGACTGGACCCTGGATGTCTACGGAAGTCTGGCTTACAATAGTAATAAGGTACTCGACTTATACTATGCGGACAAAATCTATTCTTCCATCGAGGATATCGTCCCCAGTTACGAAGTAGGCAAATCTTACGATATGCTCTACGGTCCACAATCCTTGGGCATCAACCCGATGACCGGCTATCCAGAGTTCCTGTTACCAAACGGTAAAATCAAGCAGGGAACAGAAGAACTGAAAGCCGAAGATGTCGTGTCCCTCGGTCATCTCACACCTCCGTATTCCGGAAGTGCAAATTTCACCTTGGCCTATAAGGGACTGGAACTGGGCATGGACTTCTACTATGTGTTCGGAGGCGTACGTCCTTTCAACTATTCGTATGTGCGCACCAGAGACAATGCCAACAAAAATGCGGTATCCGGTCAAACCCACGATATGTGGTTCAAGCCCGGGGATGAGGACAAGACTTACGGTACCCCGTTCAACACTTCGACCACCGGTGACAACAACCTGAAATATTATCCCAACTCACTGACTACAGGAAAGAGCAATTATGTGAAACTCTCCCAGCTGACACTGCGCTATCGCGTACCTTACCAATTCCTGCAGAAACATATTCCTTTCCTCCGGTATGCCACCTTCGGTTTCCAGGGCTCGAACCTGTTCACCTGGACGCCTTACAGCGAATCCGATCCTGAAAGCGGAACCTTGGCAGGTACCATGCAACCGGTATATACCTTTAACTTAAACTTGACCTTCTAATCCTTTAGCGCAATAAAGACATGTCTACAATACAAAAGATCATGACCTATAAGGTAGCCTTAGGCAGTTTGATGATGAGCATGTGCCTTTCAGCCTGTTCACTGAACATTCCCTTGGAAGACGAATACTCCGACCCCGATGCTGTCGCTACCGTGGAGAACGCCCGTTCGCTATTGACCTCCGGATATATTGCTTATCCACATTATGAATATGAGTTCTCTGTGTTAGGTCCGGACTTCTGTCCCACATCCTTGCTGGGAAAGGACAGCGACCTGAAGAACCTCTACAACTGGCAGGACAATGCCATCAACAAATTGTCGGAAGGAATGTGGCTGGATCTCTATTACGTGATTTCCGTCTGTGACATTCTGCAGGAACGTCTACCGATGGTCACCATCGAGAATGAAGCCGACCAGAAGGAATGGGACGCGATCCGTGCGGAATCGCTGACGCTGGAAGCGATGAGCTACTTCAATCTCTTACGGATTTTCGCTCCGGCCTACGACCAGAATCCGTCAGGGGAAGGTATCGTTCTGAAAAACCGGATCGGCGTGGAATTTCCGAAGCGCTCTTCCAAAGAAGACTGCGTGAAATACATCCGGGGGCTCTTGCAGGAAGCGGCCCTGGTAGACCATGAAGCGGAAAGGAACGGATGGCTGTCGCAGACTGCGGCACAGTATCTCCAGGCCGAACTCGAACTCTATGCGGGAAATTATGCAGCGGCAGCGGAATATGCCGAAGCTGTTCTGAAAAAATCAAGCGATGTGTTCTTTATCAAGATGGGCTATAGAAGTCTCTGGGAAGAACCTTCGTGCATGGAACGTATCTTTGCCTGGAACCTTTACCAGCCGATTTATGTTTCCCTGGAATACGATCGCGAACAGGGAGATTATCTGATGGTGTCGCCGGAGATTACTTACAACGGGGAGGATTATCGGGAAGAGTTCAACTGTTACCCGTTCACTATGGAGGGAGAAGAACGAAACCTTTTCGGCAAATATAACCTCAACAATAAGACCGGACGAAAAAACACCTACCTGAATGCCATGCGTTACTCAGGGGCGTACTTCATCGCCGCCGAAGCCTACAGTCATTTGGAAGGAATGGGTGGAAAAGCACGCCAGTTGATGAATGAATATCTGGAATACTGCCATGCGGAACTCTTACCGGAAACATTGGACGGCGATGCCCTCACCCAGGCCATCATTCAAGAGAAACTGAAAGAATTTGTGGGAGAAGGAGTGGTCTATTTTGATTACAAGCGTCTGCACCGTCAGTCCTTGCCTCGCTACAACAAGTGGGGGAAAATGACCACGACTCAAATCGACAAGGACAACTACCGGTGGACCTTCCCTATTCCTAAGTCTGAATACAAAAACAATCAGAATGTCAACCAAAACGAAGGTTGGCCCATGACGCGATAACAATGCATCAATATTATAAACATCGACCACTCATGAAACTAAAAAATTTATTTCTCGGTATGATGGCCCTGGTTTGCCTGACCGCTTGCTCTGATGAGGAGAATCAGCAACAGTATGCCATCAACCACGTAAGACTGACCACCGAAAGTGCAACGACCCTGAACGAGGACAGCAAAGATTCCATCAAGGTAAATGTACTCTTGGGCAATACACCGGAAGAGGCGGTGACCATCCGCTTTCAACTGGATGGGAACGAGGACCAGATTATGACCATCAGCGCTCCTGAACTGACTTTCGAAGCCGGAGAGAAGACCAAGGACTTCTATATCTATTCCAATAACGGAAGCCGTTTGTCGCAACCCCGATTCATGACACTGAGCATCCAGAGTTTCTCTCACGACAAAATGGACCAGTTCGGCGAGGACATCACCATCACCGTCAACCCCGACTCCGATATTCCGGTACTGACCACTGCACAGCAGGAGTTACTTAAAGGCTATCGGGACAACCTCGGTATCGACGTCGAACGTCTGTTGGGAAAACTGTCGTGCACTGTGAAATTCATCTTCCCTAAGGACGAAGTCGGAGAAGAAGGTGAGACCATTTTCTCCAAGACCGAGATTCAGGAATACACGGCAACCACCATTCTCACCCTCAGCGACGAAGCTACGGCTACACAACCCGTACTGAAAATGGTAGACAATGCCATGGGATTGACCTCAGTATTCCACAACATCCTGAACAAGGAAATCTCAATCAAGAATATGGTGGGTACTTCCTTCCCTTCCGTTGCCCAGGCGGTGGGTTATAACGAAAAGAAGGAGACCTTCTCCATGGCACTGGACCACCTGGCCATCCAGGAAGATGGCACACTCTCTTTCGTGGGTAAGGTAGCCGACAGCTATGGGGACAGTATTCAAGGAATACCTTTCCTCTATGACTTCTCAGCCTGGGAGCGTCAGGAAAAGATGGCCCAGGAAGGAGCCACCGTCGATATTGTCGTCATCGACCCGATTACAGGGGACGTGATGTATTCCGAACCCGAATCGCCCATGACGGGACTGATTGAAAACGGCCTCAGTTTCGATCCTTATAAGTTGATGACTTATTCCGACATCAGTGAGGACAGTTGGGAAACGGGGATTTGGAAAGCCCCAGAAGCCCACGTCAATTTTGCCGACGGTAAGATGAGTTTCCGATTCCCTTGGGACCACGCCAACTCTTCCGACTGGACTTTGATTGAAGTGACCTACACTTTGCATTCTTCAAAATAAACGCTATACAAATCATCAGAAGTTGGGCAAAATAATTAGAACCGTTATTTTGCCCAACTCTATTTTATAAAATCTCTTTACGAACTCATGACAGATCATCTCTTTTCAAAAATGAAACCGCTATCCCGGAAGATGGGAACAATGAGCCTGCTGGGCTTGGCCTTGTGCTTCGTACAGCCCGTTTGCTCGCAAACAGCGCTTTCCCTATCCGAAAACTCGATGGCCGTGCAGGACACCAACGCTATCGCTCTCCCTGCCCATACCTTAGAAGGTAGACTCGAGAACGGTTTACACTATCTTATTCTACCCAACGACTTTCCAGCCCATACCGCAGAGATGCGGTTGGTAATGCGCGTCGGTGCCGTGCAGGAAACCGAAGAACAAAAAGGTTGCGCCCACTTTCTCGAACATATGGCCTTCGCGGGAACCCAGCATTTTCCAAAACGTAGCATGATCGACTATCTGGAAAGCCTGGGAATGAAGTTCGGACGAGATATCAATGCCGTGACCGGATACGACCGCACCGTCTTTATGCTGACCGTTCCCATGACGGCAACCGATCTCGGCGTGCTCGACAGTACCCTGCTCGTTCTCAAGGACTGGTTGACGGGCGTCCAATTCAAGGCGGACCGCGTGAAGCAGGAACGTGGAGTGATTCTGGAAGAACTGCGTACCTACCGTAACGATGATGTCTTCTATGATTTAAAAATCGGACAGAGCCGATTCAAAGACCGCATGCCTTTGGGGAGCGCTGACGATATCCGAAAAGTGGAACGAAAGGATCTCAGGAAGTTCTATAAGAAATGGTATACCCCCCAACTGGCTAGTATTATCGTTGTCGGGGACGTGAATGCCCAGGAAACGGAAAAGAGAATCGTACAGCTCTTCCAACAGATTACTCCACAAAAGACGGACGACTATCAGACTTATCCCTTGACTTATGCGGCAGGTACACAAATAATGGAGGTCAGGGATTCTATAAAAAAGAAGTCGGTGCTCGAAATGATTCTACCCCATTCCGGTAAGGTGGGTAAAGACCTGCCCACTACCTTACAGAAAGAGCGCGAAAGGATGGCGGCCTACGCCGTCGACCAGAGACTGGCTACCCGCCACCTCTCATGCGCGGTGACCGATGACTGGTATCTATCGGATACGCATCATTTCGTACTCTCTTTTTCGGGTAACGACAAGGAAAATCTATTACAAAAAATCACACGGGTATCCAGCGAATGTCAACTCTTAGTACAAGAGGGATGGAATGAGGAAGAATTCGATAAAATCAAGAACGACTTTATCGAGGCACTTCCGGTTTTCGAGGACGGCAAACATTCTGCGGTCTATTGTGAAGACTTTACCGACTATGTGCTCCAGGGCGAACGCTATCTCCACCATAAATCGGAATTGGAAAGACTGCAACGCGGATTGAGAATGACCAGCCAGAGTTGGTTACAAAACCAGCTTCAGCTACTGCTACAGCAAATGGAGAAAACCTTGCTGCTGACCTATCAGAATAATGCGGGGAGTGCGGATGGGCTGACTTCCGAAGAAGTGATGGATGCCTGGAAGAAAGGACAGGAAACTCCTGCACCCCCTTACGTCTATCATAGAAGACAATGGGTCGAGAAAGAAATCAGCACCCCGGTCTGTCTCTCGGTCCCAGCTCCCACACGTTCGGAACTGATCCAAGAAGAGCATTATCTCCCCGAGACCCAGATTACAGATGTCTATCTGACCAACGGGATGCGCCTCATCTTCCGTCCTACTCCGGAATCGGACGAGACCTTACTCGTCAACTTCTTCGGAAAGGGAGGGTTGGCACAGCTGAATCCCAAAGTCTACCATCAGTATGAGTCAACGGCGGGATTTATGGAAATGGGTGGAATCAGCAAAGTACCTTACGACACCCTCTGTGACTATATGGCACAGGCCGATCTGTTGATGAATCTCTCCATCGGCGCTTACTGGCACGACCTACTCGGTACCGCACCGGCCAATCGCAGTCAGGAGCTGTTCAACCTGATCAACGAGAAACTCCATCATCCGGAATTATGTACTTCCGATTTCGAGGAGGTCCGTAAGGACGAACTTCAACATTTGGGGGAGGAAACCGTACTCGACCAGATGATGCAACGCTCGCCCGACCGTCTTCTCGTCAACCGCATGGATTCTCTGGTAGGCAACTCTCCTACGACATGGTTCCGAGAGAAGACGGTAGCAGACTTGGAAAAGATGAATCTCGACAGTATCGCTGATTATTTCTGTCGTCTCTACGGTCAGTTATCTGAAACAACGGTCATTCTGACGGGGAACTATGATTTGGAAGAAGTGAAGCGACAGGCAGTGGCTACTTTCGGACAGATGAACGCCACTGCCCCACATGCCGCAATGTCTGCTCATGTCCCCGAATTCCAGTTTAACGAACAAAGCTACGTGGAAGGATTCGACCATGACAATGAGACCCAGACTGTTCTGGAATATGTATACCCTGGAAAATTCAAACCTTCCTTGAAAAACGGTCTGCTCCTGAAACTCATGCGCGATTTACTGCAGGACCGTATGCTCCGAGTGCTGCGGGAACAGGAAAATGTGGTCTACTCTCCCTACGCTTCTCTCTATTATTACGGTGCTCCGCAGAACAGCTATTATTTCAATCTTTCGCTCTCTGTGGATACCCAGAACAGCCGACGCACCGGACAACTCGTCAACCAGATTATCACGGACCTGCAACAACAGCTGATCCACCCGCAGGAACTGGATAAACTGAAACGCGCCTTCCTGGTCAACAAACAGCAGGTGCTCACCCAAGGAGCGGCCACGGAATGGCGAAACATTATCGCGACTCTGGTCAAGAACGGGGAAGCTATCGGGGACTTCGAACACTATCAGCAGCAACTCGACAGTATTACCCCTGAATTAGTCAGAGAGGCATTCCAGCAATACCTTCATCTGGACAAATCCATTCTGCTCTATCTAGGGAAGCATCAGATCTATGATTAACCCTTCGACTTAGTTATTCGAACCTCCATTCAAGACTCCGGATTTTTCTAAAAATTCCGGAGTCTTTTTTATTTTCCCCTTCAAGGCCATTATTCACATCAAAAGCTTTACTCCCCTTCAAAGGCTACTATTCACATCTAAGGCCGGACAGACCTGAGACATTGCAGTTACTTTCACAGGATTTCCCGGGCAATCCAAGCACAAGCCTCTGCATCCGCTAAAGCATGGTGATGGTTATAGAGGGAATAGCCACAAAGTTCGGAGATTGTCTGTAGCTGATGGTTGCGGGCATGCGGAAAAGCCTGTCGCGCAGCACGCAAGGTATCATAAAAAACATAATCGGGGTAGTCCATCTGATAGGTTCGGAAAGCGGCCTTCAGACAACTCTCATCGAAAGCCTTGTTATGGGCCACCAAGGGGAGGTCCGCTATCAACTTTTCCACCTGCCACCACACTTGGGGAAAAGAGGGGGCAGAGAGGGTATCCTCCAGAGTGATGCCATGAACGGCCACACAATAAGGATGATAATATTCCGGCTCCGGTTTGATCAACGAATAAAAGGAGTCGACAAATTCTCCATTCCGAACGATCACTACGCCCACACTGCAGACGGAACTACGTGCAGAATTGGCGGTTTCAAAATCTATTGCAGCAAAGTCTTTCATATTTTATAGCTTACTTTTCTATCTGAGCAGCGATATTACTGAAAAATAATCAAACCCTCCCTATCAGAACGCGGAAAAAAGTTCCAAGTCCCCTCCGCCATCCGGAGAAGCTTACTTACCTTGAAATGCATATCTGCTGTATATTCCCCGTTCAAATGAAAAAATATTCCTATTTTTGCAGTAAAATCCATTATCCATGAATATTAAAGACCGATCAGGACGTCTGGAAGTACTCCGTGCCATTGTTTCCTCCAAAGAAAATGGAACACAGGAAGATCTGTTGCTCGAATTGAAACGGGCAGGCCACCTGGTAACTCAAGCTACGCTTTCCCGTGACCTACGCGCCATCAAGGCAACTAAAATCATGTCGGGAAACGGTTACCGTTACATTCTTCCAGACCATCCTTTATACAAACGTACAACGACTCCGAATTCAGCTCCGGAATATCTCAGAATGAGTTCGGGCTTCGTATCCCTGGAGTTTTCCCATAATCTGGCAGTCATCCATACCCGTCCGGGCTATGCTGCCGGTCTAGCTTCTGATATCGATGGATTTGGACTTTCCACTCTGTTGGGGTCCATTGCTGGAGATGATACGATTTTACTCATTATCAAAGAGAATGCCAAACGACAGGATTTCATCGACGAACTGGCGAAAGTGATACCTGCGGTAAAAAGTATCCTCCTATAAACATTTCCGGGAATAAAATATAAGATGACATGGAAGAATATCATGATGGCATAAAAGTTATGGTGGCTGACGCTACCCATGTGGAATATGTCGAAGCGATTCAGCAACTGATCAAAGCGGCTTCCTTAGTCCGCGATTCCGGTATTGCGAACCGAACCTTCGACTATCTTGCCACCAAGATGAAGGAGCGTAAAGCGGTCATCGCACTCTATGAAAAGGAATTGGCGGGCTTCTGCTATGTCGAGTGTTGGGAGAACAAGCATTATGTTTGTCATTCCGGCCTAGTGGTGGCCCCACGGTTCAGAGGCCGACATTTGGCCACGCGCCTCAAACAACTTATTTTTTCTTTGACACGCCTGCGCTGGCCGGACGCCATCATTTACGGACTGAGCAACTCCAGTGCCGTGATGCATATCAATTCTTCCCTCGGCTATGTACCGGTACCCTTCTGCGAACTGACGAAGGACGAGGTCTTTTGGAAGAGCTGCGGAACGGTCGACAACCCGAAATGCATCAACTGCGATGTGCTGGAGAAGTCGAATAGAAAATATTGTGTCTGCACCGCCATGCTGTACGACCCTTCCCGTCATGCGGACGAACCACTACCGGTGGAGTTGCCGCAAGAGGTCCTACAGTTTTTGAAACCCAACGGGCGGGGAGGACTTTAACTGCGCGGAAATCTCCCCCTGTTCCCCCAACCTAAGGACAGGAGGTCCATCCGCCCCCCCCAATCTCCACCGAAGGGTACAAAAACGGATAATAGTCATTTCATAAAACAAAACTAACATGGACAAAAAATTAATGCGTTCCAACAACAAAATGGTAGCTGGTGTATGCGCCGGTATTGCTGAGTTCTTTGAGATCGATCCCACCGTAATCAGAGCCGCTTATGCGCTTCTGACCATATTCTCCATGGGGCTCCCTTGCATTATCGCCTATATCGTACTCTGCGTGATCATGCCTCAAAAATAACAAGGGGATTTCCTAAATGTCCCCTAAAGCTTAAGGCCACGAGAGAAAGGTCATTTGCTCTCGTGGCCTAATTCATTTCGCAGGGAGCAGAAAAAAGTAAATACTGATTTTTACAAATCAAAGAATGGACCTGATGGTGAACGGGAATCCCGTGGAATAATCCCCTCAGCGCTCCGCGTCGTTCTGGAGACGGCTGTTCGGGACGAATATCCGTCAATGGAACGTAAGCATTAGTAACCGGAAACTGAAAGACCCAATTATTTTTTATCCGTAATGATTCTAACGTTCTCTGTAAAATCCTTTTCTGAATAAATAATTGTATATTTGCAAAACGAGTTGAATAACAAGCAGACAACCTCTTTATCTTTTTTTATCCGAGAAAATATATAATCTATTAAATACACTAAAATCTATGTTTTACAATCGATTCAAGACCCAGTTTGTCCTGACTTTCATCGCAGTACTCTTGGCTGCGAGCGGAGCTTGGGCACAAGGTACTTTCGAGAAGGGTAAACTCTACCACATTTACACTTCTTCCGCTACGAAAAACGTAGTCAGCGAGAATTCGGGAAAAACAGTGACCACAAAGGATTTCGACCCGAAAGATGTACATCTCTACTGGAAGGTTTCCGAACTTTCCGGCAGCTGGCGTATTATCAACCCCGTTAGCAACCAGGCCCTCCGCGCTGAAGGTGACCGTGTGGAACTCGGTGAGAACAACGGTTCGGACGAGGCACAGCTGTGGCTCGTCGAAGGTAACCTGCTGATTCCAACCAACCGTGCTGACATGGCTGCTTGTATCACGAGCAAAGGCGACCTGATGTTGATTAAGAAGAGCGAAGCCAAGAAGAACAAACGCGCCCAGTTCACCTTCAAGGCATCCGCTCAGGCTGGTTTCGATGATGACCTGACTTACCTCATCCGTGCCTACGGTCAGAAAAAGACGGTGTTGGGCAACCATGATTCCGGAGAAAACAATGCCAGAATCGGAGGAGAGACTTTCGACAAGAACAACCGCGGTCAGTATTGGAATATCAAGACCATCGACCTCTTCACCTTTGCTGTGGAGAATGCTTTCTATGGGCAGAACTTCGATGATGGCGGCAACAATGCCAGCATCGACTACCTGTTGCAATGGCCGGCTACGATCGGCGTATGGAACAATGCAAAATTCCATTTTACTCCTGTAAAAGGAAAAGATGGCGTTTACCACCTGATTTCTGCTAATCCCGCCAAGGCAGACAAGATGTATGCCTTGCGCAATCATGAACTGAAGGCAGTCAAATTCGATGCAGACGACCAAAGTGGCTGGTTTACCTTCGAACAAGTAGAGAAACCTAAAATCAAATCTCCTTACTGGGAGGATGAGACCGTGTTCCAGGAAAACAAGGAGATGGGTGTCGCTACTTATCTCCCTTACGATAATGAGGCAGCTATGCTTGCCGACAAGGCGTATTATGACACCCCTTGGACCGAACCGGTGAACAACCGCTATATGAGCCTCAACGGTACCTGGAAGTTCAAATTGGTCTCTGAACCTTCTCAGCGTCCTATGGATTTCTATAAGAAAGGTTTCGACGTCACTGGTTGGGACACCATCCCCGTACCTTCCAACTGGGAAATGCAGGGGTATGACAAACCCATCTATGCCAATGTGGAATATCCCCATGCCAACACGCCTCCTTTCATCAAGGCCCGTCCAGGCTTCAATGATAACGGAAAGAACTACGGCATCAACCCGGTAGGTTCTTACGTGCGCACTTTCAACCTGCCTGAAAATTGGGATGGCCGTCGTACCTTCATCCATTTCGGCGGTATTTATTCTGCTGCCTTCGTATGGGTCAACGGACAATATGTCGGTTACACCCAGGGCTCCAATAACGTTAGCGAATTTGACTTGACCCAGCACTTGCAGCCCGGTGAGAACACGCTGGCCGTACAGGTCTTCCGCTGGTCAGACGGTTCGTATCTGGAATGTCAGGACATGTTCCGTATGAGCGGTATCTTCCGCGACGTCTACTTGTTCAACGTTCCTGAAATCAGTGTACGCGACCACTACATCACCTCTCAGCTCTTCGACCATTACACCAATGCCAAGATGCAGGTGAATGTCCGCTTCAATCCGATCCGCGACCATGGTTTCAAGGAGGTGCTCGTCAAGGTCTTCAATCCAGAAGGGAAAGAAGTCGCTCAGAAGAGCGTGAAATATTCCCTCGTTGACCCCGGCTTCACCCGTTACAGTGCCGCTGTAGAATTCGAATTGCGTAATGTCGCTCTTTGGACAGCCGAGACTCCTAACCTTTACACCGTACGTATCATCCAGAAGGACGACAGCGGTAAGGAAGAAATGGCCTTCTCTACGAAATATGGTTTCCGTGACATCCAGGTAAAGGGTTCATTGGTCTACATCAATGGCGAAAGAGTCCTCTTCAAGGGCGTAAACCGTCATGACAGCGACCCGATCTATGGCCGTTCCGTACGTACCGAATCCATGCTCCGCGATGTACTGCTGATGAAACAGAACAACATCAACACCATCCGTACCAGCCATTATCCCAACAATGCTCGTATGTATGCGATGTTCGACTACTACGGACTTTACTGCTGTGACGAGGCCGATCTCGAAGACCATGCCAACCAGAGTATCTCCGACCGCAAATCCTGGATTCCGGCCTTCGTAGACCGTATCGACCGACTGGTTCTGCGTGACCGCAACCACCCTAGCGTCATCATGTGGAGCTTGGGTAACGAGGCCGGTAATGGTAGTAACTTCCGAGACTGTTACAATGCAGCCCAGCAGTTGGACAACCGTCCTATCCATTATGAAGGTACCCGTGTAAACGGTGCTTATGGTGGTGGCCGCTTCTCCGACTTCTATTCCAAGATGTATCCGGGTATGGCTTGGATGCACCAGAATACGAGCAACCTCGATAAACCGATGTTTATCTGTGAATATGCACATGCCATGGGTAATGCCATCGGAAACCTGACTGAATACTGGAATATCATCGAAGCCTCCAACTCTTGTATCGGTGGCTGTATCTGGGACTGGGTAGACCAGGCCATCTACGATCCTCAGGAGATGAAGGAAGGTAAGTTCCGTCTCCATACGGGTTATGACTATCCAGGTCCTCACCAGGGCAACTTCTGCTCTAACGGTATCATTCCGGCTACCCGTCACGAAAGTGCCAAACTGAAAGAGGTCAAGGCTGCTCATCAGTTCATCAAATTCGCAATCACCAATATCGATTCCAAAAAGAATCTTGTGGGCGTACGCATCTACAACCACTACGACTTCATGACTTTGGAAGACTTTGATCTGGTATACGAAGTCGTAAAAGACGGTGAGTCTGTATCACACAAGAGTGTTGCCCTCGGCGCCATTACTCCAAACGACAGTCTGACCCTCGAACTCAAGCTTTCCAAGGCCAATCTGAAGAAAGCGGAAGAAAAGGGCATCGAGACCTTACTCAACTTATATGTGGTCTACCGCAAGGCACAGACTTTCGCTCCAGCCCGTCATGAGGTGGCTCAGAAGCAGTTTACTTTAGTGGAACGTGGTAAGTTACCTGCACTCAAGAGCAAGGGGCAGGCTTTGGCACAGACTTCAGCCCTCCACGAGGTGAAGATTGCGAACGAGAAGGTAGCTGTCGCTTTTGATGCAGAGACCGGTCAGATGACCACCCTCGCTTTCAATGGCCGCAACATTTTGGCTCCAGGCCAAGGTTTCCTCTACGACAATCACCGTTGGATTGAAAACGACCGTTTCGGTAATACTTCCAACGGCTTAAAGGAAAAAGGAACCTGTACGGTAGAAGAAGTCAACGGGAATACCGTTGTCAAAACCACCCGCAAGGGCGATATCTGCGATACTGAGATCAACTACACCATCTACCCTCAGGGAATCGTGGACGTTGAAGCTAAATTTACGCCAAAGAACGGTAACGTACGCCGTGCCGGTCTCGTTTGCGGTATCGATTCTACCTTGAAACAGGTGGACTACTACGCTTATGGTCCATGGGAAAACTATTGTGACCGTAAGGACGGCGTCATGGTCGGCCGTTACAGTACTACGGTAGCAGCCATGCCCGAACGCTATGTGAAGCCACAGAGCACCGGTGGTCGTGAAGGACTTCGCGAGATGACCCTCACCGACGCTTCTGGCTTTGGAATCAAGATCGAGACAGAAGGTCAGGTCAGCTTCTCTGCCCTTCCTTATACCGACGCGGACCTTATGAACAGCAACCACTTCTGGGAGATGCAGGCACGTCCTTATACTGTCCTTCACCTCGATGCTTATACGCGTGGTGTCGGTAACGCCTCTTGTGGTCACGATGTCGATACCTTACCGATCTATCGTGTTCCACAAATGTCAATGACTTACAAACTCCGTATTTCCGCAGTGAAATAATCCGGTTTCAATTCTACTATTACCAAGGGAAGCAGCCCAACAGCTGCTTCCCTTGTTTGTATCCCCTCTGCCACTCCTCCTTTCCGCTTCCCCCTACTCTTGAAAACAGACGCACCTTCTTCCGCTTTCTCTACCTTCGCTGCTGAACCGACTTCATCCATTGAAGTAAGTTCATCCTCCCAACCGACATTATCCTCCCAACCGACTTCATCCTCTGAAACCGGCTTCATCCTCCCAACCCCGAAAGTATCCGATAAAGTTCCGGCGGTGCAGAATCCATCCTCACACCTCCCGCATCCAGGTGTATTCCCTAATCATAAATAAGTATTTTTCAAAATCATTTTCTGCATCCTCCGAATTTCTCATATTTTTTCCCTAACTTAGCTAACTAATTTGGGGGAATAGACTTCATCTATAACTCTAGACTTTACCTTGGTGAAAAACACCAAACCTACTTAGCATAAAACAAAACAACATATCAATGAATTACAAATGGATTTACGAAGAACCTGCACCAGATCTTGCGGCGACCGCCTCGAAACTGGCAGCCAAGGCCGGAATACATCCTTCCCTGGGCAAGCTGCTACTCGAACGCGGAATGACGACAGACGCTGAGGTACGCCGTTTCTTCCGTCCTCAACTTTCCGACCTGCACGATCCGTTCCTGATGAACGATATGCAGATTGCCGTCGACCGGCTGAACGCTGCGTTGGGAAGGAAAGAACGCATCATGGTGTATGGCGACTATGATGTGGATGGATGTACAGCGGTGGCTCTGGTCTACAAATTTCTGCAGCAGTATTATTCGAATATCGACTATTATATCCCCGACCGTTACGAAGAGGGATATGGTATTTCCAAGAAAGGCGTGGATTACGCCGCTGCTACGGGAGTAAAACTGATTATTGTACTGGACTGCGGTATCAAGGCCATTGAAGAAATAGCCTACGCCAAAGAGAAAGGAATTGATTTTATCATCTGCGACCATCATGTGCCCGATGACGAACTTCCTGTCGCCGTAGCCATTCTCAACCCGAAACGGCGGGACAACCATTATCCCTATACCCACCTTTCCGGATGTGGAGTCGGTTTCAAATTTATGCAAGCCTTTGCCGCCAGCAATGGTATTGAATTCAACAAACTTTCCTCTCTCCTCGACCTTTGTGCAGTAAGTATTGCCTCCGATATCGTTCCGATCATGGGGGAAAACCGCATTTTGGCCTATCATGGTATCCGTTGCCTCAACTCCAATCCCAGCATCGGCTTCCAAGCCATCATTGAAGTGTGCGGGTTGGCCGACCGGGAGCTGTCCATGAACGATATCATCTTCAAGATTGGTCCCCGTATCAATGCTTCCGGACGTATGCAGAATGGACGAGAAGCCGTGGAACTACTCGTGGAAAAAGATTATGCCACCGCCTTGGAGAAGGCCAGCCGTATCAATCTCTATAACGAGGCCCGTAAAGACCTCGACAAACAGATGACCGAAGAGGCCATCGAACAGGTACATGACCTTCCGCAACTGGACGACCGACGTTCCATCGTCATCTACAACGAGGAATGGCACAAGGGCGTAATCGGCATCGTGGCCTCCCGTCTGACGGAACAGTATTACCGTCCTGCCGTAGTTCTGACCCGTTCCGAAGGTATGGCCACCGGTTCTGCCCGTTCTGTTTCCGGTTTCGACGTCTATAAGGCGGTACAGAGCTGCTCAGACCTGTTGGAGAATTTCGGGGGACATACCTATGCCGCCGGTCTGACCTTGAAAGTTGAACACGTCGAGGAATTCAGCCGCCGCTTTGAGCAATATGTCTCCGAACATATACTGGATGAGCAAACCGAACCGAGCCTGGATATCGACGCCCTTCTCGACTTCAAGGATGTCAATTTCAAATACTACCAGGAACTGAAACGTTTTGCCCCCTTCGGACCAGGGAATCCCCGTCCCGTATTCTGTACGAAACGCGTCTACGACTATGGCACCAGCAAGGTGGTCGGTCGAGGACAAGAACATATCAAACTGGAACTCGTGGACAATAAGAGCAACAATATCATGAACGGTATCGCTTTCGGACAAAGTTCACAAGCCCGTTACATCAAGACCAAACGAGCCTTCGATATCTGCTACGCAATTGAGGAAAACACCCATAAACGTGGGGAGGTACAATTGCAGATAGAAGATATCCGTCCTTGCGAATAATACAGTACAGCTATATAGGAAAGGGTGACTGCGGGGACGTGGTTACCCTTTTCTATATCCAGAAAGATACAGTGTTGCTATAAACTGAAAGATACGGTAGGGCCACTGCATCCAAGAATACCCCCACTTCCCGTACCTTCGGTTCCTCATCGCCACAAGGCATCGCCATTTATTTTACTCTAGACTATCCGACATCATGAACAACGACCATCCTTCATTCGATGATATCCCTTTACCTGAAATTCCTCAGGAATGGCTGGACTCCTCCCCGACAGCTCCACAGGAAGTTCCGGAGCCACAGGAAAAGGCTCCCCTCAACGACTTCAAGGCAATCCTCCAAAAATATTGGGGTTACGATGATTTCAGAGGCATCCAATCGGAAATCATCCACAGTATTGCTTCGGGTAACGACACCTTAGGACTGATGCCTACCGGTGGCGGGAAAAGTATCGCCTTCCAAGTTCCGGCGATGGCGATGAAAGGCATCTGCATCGTCATTACTCCGCTGATCGCACTGATGAAAGACCAGGTAGCTCATCTGCGGGAACGCGGCATCGGAGCGGCCGCCATCTATTCGGGACAGTCGAGGGAAGAGATTCTGCGACATCTGGACAATTGTATTTTCGGCGCTTATAAGTTTCTCTATGTCTCTCCCGAACGTATTGCCACCGCTATCTTCCAGACCAAACTGAAACGTATGGAGGTGTGCTTCATCACCGTAGACGAGGCACACTGTATCTCGCAATGGGGATATGACTTCCGTCCCTCCTATCTCAAAATCTCAGAAATCCGTAAGGTCCTGCCCAACATTCCGGTGCTGGCCCTGACCGCTACCGCTACGGAGAAAGTCGTGACGGACATCTGCGAACAACTGACGCCCTCCGATGCTTTCGGCAAACGGGAGAATCACTTCCAGGTGTTCAGAATGAGTTTCGCCCGGCCCAACCTGCGCTACATAGTTCGCCGCACCGGTAATAAAATGGGAGAACTCGTACATATTCTGAAATCCGTAGAAGGAAGTGCCATTGTCTACACCCGTAGTAGAAAAGGCACACGGGAGGTCTGTCAGGAATTGGAGAAAGAGGGATTCTCGACCCTCTACTACCATGCCGGTCTCACCGATGTCGACAAAGACGTACGGCAGCATGCCTGGCAAGAAGATGAGACCAGAGTCATGGTCGCCACCAACGCCTTCGGTATGGGAATCGACAAGCCCGATGTGCGACTGGTCATCCATATGGATCTGCCAGACTCTGTCGAGGCCTATTTCCAAGAAGCCGGACGTGCCGGAAGAGACGGCAACACCGCTTATGCCGTCCTGTTATACAACAACGGCGATCACGGGAAAATGCTGCGCCGTATTCCTGAGACATTCCCCGAGAAAGAGTACATCCAGAAGGTATACGACAGCCTGGCCTACTTTTTCCAACTGGCCGTCGGAGATGGTTTCAACGTGACCTATGAGTTTAACCTCCAACGGTTCTGTACCACCTTCAAGCTCTTTCCCGTACCGGTGGTCAGTGCACTGAACATTCTCACCCGCGCCGGTTATCTCGAATACCGCGAAGAGGAGGACAACACCTCTAGGGTCTATTTTATCGTGGAACGGGATGAACTCTACAACTTCACCCGCCTCAGTCCCTTGGGCGACCGCATCATCCGTTCGCTCCTCCGTCATTACTGCGGACTGTTCTGTGACTACGTGAATATCGACGAAGGCCTACTGGCCAAAGACTGCGAGGCTACCGAGAACGAAATCTACCAGACCCTGGTACAACTGACCCACCAACGGATTCTGCATTATATACCACGTAAACGAATTCCGCACATCACCTACCTCAGCCGCCGCATCGACGGCAACCAGCTCTTCCTCTCCGAAGAAATCTACGAGCAAAGAAAGGAACAGTATATTCAGCGGTTGGAAGCGATCCTAGACTATGCGACCGAGGAGGACTTCTGCCGTAGCCGGTTCCTCCTGGAGTATTTTGGCGACAGGACCGGTCAGGATTGTGGAGGATGTGATGTCTGTATCGCCCAGAAAGGCACCATCCCTGTACCCAAAAGTCTGAAAGAACAGATTCTGCAGAAACTGGCGGACCGCAAGTGCCACCGTCCCCAGGAATTATGGATTCCGCCCTTTACGAGTGACGACTGCAGCGAGGTGCTGGAAAATCTGCTGAACGAGGAACAAATTGTCTTTGAACAAGGAAAAATCAGACTGATCTAATCCCCACCGAACTTCCACTACTCAAAAACACAGAGGTCCTTGGATTTTCCCCAAAGAGAAAATCCAAGGACCTCTGTGTTCCTAGGTTGAAGAACGTCCCTAAGTACGTTACATACCTCTTGCTTTATAAATCCGCTCCTTGGCATTATTGATCTGCTGGAACTTCTTCTCGGCCGCTTTCTTAATGTCTTCCCCTAAGGTTGCGACACGGTCGGGATGATGTTTCAAAGCCAGTTTTCGGTAAGCCGCACGCACTTCGCTATCAGTCGCCGTTGACGGAATCTCCAAAACCTGGTAGGCATCCTCGAGAGAATCCCCCTTCACCTTCATCATGGAGTCGACCTCTGCCTGCGACAAACCCATGGCCTGAGCCACCTCTCGCAGGGCGAGCACCTCCTCGTTGCAGACCACGCCATCGCTCGCTGCGATCATGGCCAAGAAATTGAGCATCTGCAACCGCTCCTCATAGGTCAGACTGACGGCAATCTGTCTGCCACAGTCACGGATGGTCTGCTGGTACGCATGGGGATCCTGCGCATCCATCTGTTTGGCTTTTTCAAACAGATTCAGCAGAATCTCTTCCCCTTGAGTCACCGCAGCCTCTCCAAAATTAGCCCGTAAGAAACGGCGTACAAATTCCATTTCGCTGTGCATGATCTTACCATCCGCACGAATGATATACGATGACATCACCAACAAGGAGAACAAGAAACTATTACGCTGTCCTGCCAGCGGATCATATCCACCGGCAGTCGTTTCCCCCGTCTGCTTATATTTCTTCGCGTCGTCCATCATAGAGCCAAAGACATAACCTGCCAATGCTCCTAAAGGCCCCATGGCCATAAAACCGACCACGCCACCAATCCATTTACCTAATCCCATATCATTTTATTTATTCAATATTACTAGTTGAAAAGTCAGCTAAACCAACATTTGTTGTGAGACAGCTGTTGAACTTCTCCTTATTTTTTAAACGGTTTGCGGAAAGTACATCCTTCCTTCCAACGGGAACAGCCATAGGCCGTCTTACCTTTGATCACCTTACCGATACCGCATTCCGGACAGACACTTCCTACACGGATCACCTTACGCTTGGGCTTGTCCTTTGCCGCAGCCTCATCAGCCGCTTTCGCTTTCTGTAACACCGGCGGCAAAGTTTTCTCCACCACCTTGGGATCCAGACTGACACGGCGATTGGAATTGTCCGCCAATACCTGACGTACGACATCGTTGACCATCACCTTCAGTTCCTCGATGAACTGTGGAGCACTATAGGTCTTCCGCTCGATCTCACGCAACTTTTTCTCCCAGATACCCGTCAGTTCGGCACTTTTGAGCAACTCTTCCTTGATCAGTCCGATAAGCTCCACCCCGGTCGGAGTCGCAATCAGCGACTTGCGCTGCTGACGAATGTAATTCCGATGGAAAAGTGTCTGGATGATGGCCGCACGCGTTGAAGGCCGTCCAATGCCATTTTCCTTCAGGGCATCACGGAGGTCCTCATTATCCACCAGTTTACCGGCGGTTTCCATCGCGCGCAACAAGGTCGCCTCGGTATAAGGCTTCGGTGGCTGCGTCATTTTCTGGGCCAGATCTGGCACATGAGGTCCACTCTCTCCTTTTTGGAAAGCGGGTAAGGTACGTTCTTCCGTTTCATTATTCCCTTCCGCGAAATCATTGGCAGTATGACTGGCAAAGACCTCACGCCAACCGGGTTCCAGAATCTGCTTACCCGAAACCTTGAAGGCAACGTCGGCAGCCTCACCGATCACCGTAGTCGTAGAGAACTTACAATCGGGATAGAACACCGCAATAAACCGACGAGCAACCAGGTCATAGACATTGCGCTCCATATCGGTCATGGTATTGGCCGGTACACCGGTAGGGATAATTGCATGGTGGTCGGTCACCTTCGAGGAGTCGAAGACCTTCTTGCTCTTTTTCAACTGCGCGCCACGGAGCGGCTGCAGCAAAGCCCCATACTGTCCGGCAATACCGTTGAGGATATTCTTACACTTGGGATAGATATCGTCACTCAGGAAGGTGGTATCGACACGAGGATAAGTGGTCAGTTTCTTTTCATAAAGACTTTGGATCAACTGGAGGGTCTGGTCCGCGGAATAACTGAACTTCTTATTGCACTCCACCTGCAGAGACGTCAGGTCGAACAGACGGGGTGGTGCCTCGGTGCCGTTCTTCTTGGCCACAGACTTGACCACGAAGAGGGCATCCTTGATTTTCTCCAGAGCCGCACGTCCCTCTTCCTCAGTGGTGAAACCTTTCTTTCCTAAAGCGGAATTGTCCGGTTTCTTTCCGTTTTCCTCTTCTACGGGTACCTCATCGGCATTGGGATCCTCCATGATGGCGGTAAAAGTCGTCTCCCGGTAAACGGTGGTCAGCACCCAGTAAGGTTCTGGAACGAAATTCTCGATTTCCTGCTGACGACGTACAATCAATGCCAACGTGGGAGTCTGCACTCGTCCGATGGACAAAGGAGGCACGCCTTTCTCCTGTCGACCATATTTGAGGGTGTACAGACGGGTTGCATTCATCCCCAGAAGCCAGTCGCCGATGGCCCGGCAGAGTCCGGCCTCATACAAGGACTTGTAATCTTCCTGAGGTTTCAGCTGGGCAAACCCCTCCCGGATACTCTCCTCCGTCAAAGAGGAAATCCAGAGTCGCTGCACAGGACATTTGGCACCGGCCTTCTGCATCACCCAGCGCTGGATGAGTTCACCTTCCTGGCCGGCATCACCACAGTTGATGATACTGTCGGCCTGCTGCATCAGTCGTTGGATCACCCCAAACTGTTTCGCGATTCCTTTGTCCGGTTTCAGACGAATACCGAAACGGGCAGGAACCATGGGCAACTGCCCCAGACTCCAGCGTCTCCATTCCACACAATAGTCCTCTGGATATTTCAATTCACAGAGATGACCGAAAGTCCAGGTCACCTGGTACCCGTTCCCTTCGATATAACCATCCTTGGTATGTGTAGCCCCAAGAATCTGCGCGATGTCTCGTGCCACACTGGGTTTCTCTGCGATACAAACAATCATAAAGTATATGGATTTATTGAATAATTTTATATTGATGAACGATAGGCTGCCTAAGAGCAGCAAGGACCACCTTTGGTCAGGTCAGACTGAAACGTAGATGTACAGGATCAAAACGGAGTCCGTCCACGTGGAAGAAACGCTCAAGTACACCCGACTCCGCCAATGCTGAAGGGGTACCTTCGGTCAAACCCTCCGGTGACAACAGCCAGAGCTGTTCTGCAATCTGAAAAGAGAGTTCCAAATCATGGGTGGACATTAAAATCGTCTTTCCATGCTCTTTGGCCAGTTGTTTCAGCAACCGTAGCAGAGCGACTTTTGAAGGGAAATCCAAAAAAGCGGTGGGCTCATCGAGCAAGATGACCGGTGTCTGTTGTGCCAGCGCCTTGGCCACCATGACCCGCTGCCGCTCCCCGTCGCTCAGACTAGCGACCATGCGATGCCGCAGCGGTAGGACACCTGTCAGCTGCATAGCCTCCTCCGCCAGGGCAGTGTCGGCCGCCGTCAACCGTCCGCTCAAACCGGTATAAGGCATTCTTCCCATCTCCACCACTTCCTGCACCGAAAGTCCATCACCGACGGCACGCGTGGTCAGCACCACGGCCAAAGTACGTGCCAACGCCTTCTGGGTATATTCCCCCAGACGCTTTCCCTGCCAGACGACTTCGCCTCCAAGCGCAGGCTGAAGTCCAGCTAAAGTGCGCAACAAGGTACTTTTACCACAACCGTTAACACCGATAAGTGCCGTGAACGACCCGGCCTGCAGACTGGCTGTGAGCCGTGAAGCCACTGGACACGACTGCCGGTGCGTACCGTAGCCCGTAGTCAACGAATGGATTTGTAAGATGGGAACGTTCATATGGGCAAAGTTACGAAAAATAGGAGAATATCCCCAGCCTACCAGTACAAAAGCATGCTGAATAAAAGAGGAGTAGCCGCAACCCGAAAGTTACAGCTACTATTCCACTATATAAAAATAACAAATATCTCTAGATTCAGAACAGACATCCTGCAGCACACCGTTGCCTGCCAAAGTCTGATGCCTAAGAAATCAGGACTCCTTGGCCAAGAACTCATCCATCATGGACATCCCTCGCGGAGTCGTACAACCTCTCAGATAGAAAAAGACCAAATGCTTGAACACCTCAATCGGTGCAAATTCACTGATGCCCTGTACGGTGGCAACGCTGTCAATATGGTTCATCAACAACGTAAAGATGATTCTGAAGTCTACATCTTTCCGGAACAGCCCCTGTTCCACGCCCCGTTGCATAAATGCCACGGCCTTTTCCATATGCTGCAAGCGGTCGGCTTTCATCCGCTCCACAATCTTAGGGAACTTGCTCAATTCGGCAAAGAACAATGGATTCACTCCTTTGAGATTTTCCAGACGGGCCCCGAAATCGAACAAAATAATTTCAAGGACATCATTCGTTTTCATCATCCGCTCTTCCATCCGCTCACTGTGATTTCGCTTTTCCTCCTCGATACAAGCCAGAAGCAAAGCCTCCTTATCGGAAAAGATCTGATAAAGCGTACGTTTCGACATGGTCAACTCATGAGCAATTTCATCCATGGTCACATTTTTAACTCCTTTGGAATAAAATGCCTTCATGGCCACAGATATTACCCGCTTGCGCAAATCATTGCGCAAAACATCTTGTTCTTGAAGATTCCCATTCATGTTCAGACTACTTTTAGTGTTGTGTTCAGTCCTTTTTAACCTATACATTCAGGCAAATATACAAAAATAAAACTAGTTTTCGCGAAAACGTTTTCAGTAAAATCTCAAATAGACCTCTTTTCATCTGAAAAGTACAGAGATTCCTCAGCTGAACGACAACCTCCAAGTTCCACGACCAACCCTGTCCCATGAAGGGGAAATCCACCAGTTTGACAACTTAATAACACTTTTTCAACCTCAACAGGTGATATTACACGATAAAATCCTATCTTTGTCAATTCAGACTTAAAACTACTATAAACCATAAAAACTATAGGAAATGAAAAAGTACGTAATTACCCTCATTTTTGCATTGGCAGGACTTTTCGCTAGTGCACAGAGCACTCCTCATGCCATCGGTATCCATGCCGGCGGTTCAACCATGGACCTGGAATATCAGTTCCATTTCAACAACAAGAACTTCTTGGACGTTACAGCCGGTGTTTTCGACCTGGGTGACGGTTTCCTGGCCCAAGGCGTGTACAACTGGAACATCCAGCAATGGCGCGACTGGACTCCCAACTTCGGTACCTGGAAATTCTGGGGAGGTGCTGGAGCCGGTGTAGGTTTCATCGATGATGACGATGATGCCGACGGCGTTTTACTCGGCCCGGTCGGTAACCTGGGTTTTGGCTTTACCCTGAAGAACGTGCCGTTCACTTTCGGTATCGACTATCGTCCGATGGTAGCCATCGCGCTCGGAGATGATTCCGGCATCGTGAACAGCGGATTCTGGAACTTTGGACTCACCGCTACTTACAGATTCTAAAGAAGCTGAATAAAAGATATTTATATAAATATTTGACCTTATTTTATAAGTTTAAAGCCAATTGCATTTTGCGATTGGCTTTATTTATTTTCTGAAAGGGGAAAGTTAAGAAAAAACAAGAAAATCCCCGCTAATGTTCATTTTTAATTTAGTAAATTTGCATAGCACAATAAGTAAAATTACTAAACAAATATACGATTGTCATTATGGTACAAATCACAAAAGAAGCTGCTTTGCGCTATCACGAGCAAGGCAGACCAGGTAAAATCGAAGTGATCCCTACAAAGCCATATCGCACACAGACTGACCTTTCGTTGGCCTACTCTCCAGGTGTGGCTGAACCTTGTCTCGAAATCCAGAAAAACCCACAGGATGCCTACCGTTACACCAACAAGGGCAACTTGGTCGCAGTGATCTCCAACGGTACTGCTGTTCTAGGTCTGGGAGATATCGGTGCCATGAGCGGTAAACCGGTTATGGAAGGAAAGAGCTTACTCTTTAAGATCTATGCCGGCGTGGACGCCTTCGATATTGAAGTGAACGAAAAAGATCCGGAGAAGTTTATTCAGGCAGTCAAAGCTATCGCTCCTACTTTCGGCGGTATCAACCTGGAAGACATCAAGGCTCCGGAATGTTTTGAAATAGAACGTCGTCTGAAAGAAGAACTGGATATTCCAGTGATGCACGACGACCAGCATGGTACAGCCATCATCTCTGCTGCCGGCCTGATCAATGCGTTGGAAGTGGCTGGCAAACGCATCGAGGAGGCTAAACTGGTGGTCAACGGTGCCGGTGCCGCCGCCATCTCCTGTACCCGTCTCTACTGCGCTTTCGGTCTGCGCAAGGAAAATATCATCATGCTCGACTCCAAGGGAGCAATTACCACCGACCGCGAGAACCTCAACGAGCAGAAGCGTGAATTTGCGACTTCCCGTACCGATGTCCATACACTGGCAGAGGCCGTAAAGGATGCCGATGTATTTGTCGGTCTTTCCAAGGGGAATGTGCTCACCCAGGATATGGTTCGCTCCATGGCCAAGAATCCGATTATCTTCGCTCTGGCCAATCCGGTTCCAGAAATCTCCTACGAGGATGCGATGGGCGCTCGTCCCGACGTACTCATGAGTACCGGCCGTACCGACTATCCGAACCAGATCAACAACGTGATCGGCTTCCCTTATATCTTCCGTGGCGCACTCGATACCGCAGCCACAGCCATCAACGAAGAAATGAAGATGGCTGCTGCCAAGGCTATCGCTGATTTGGCCCGCCGTCCGGTACCTGATATCGTCAACCGTGCTTACCATGTCCGTAACTTCACTTTCGGTCCTGACTACTTCATTCCAAAACCTGTCGATCCACGTTTGATCACTGAGGTGTCTATGGCAGTTGCCAAGGCAGCTATGGATAGTGGCGTCGCTCAGAAGCCAATCACTGACTGGAAGTCATACCGTCAGCACCTGCGTGAACTGATGGGTCAGGAAAGCAAATTCACCCAGAACCTCTACGATACTGCCCGTTCCAATCCGAAGCGTGTGGTCTTCGCAGAAGGTACCCACCCCACTATGCTTGAGGCTGCCATCCGTGCAAAAGAGGAGAGAATCTGTCATCCAATTCTGTTGGGTAACGATATCCAGATCCGTAAGATGGCGGAAGATATGCATCTCAGTCTGGAAGGCGTGGAGATCCTCAACCTCCGCAACGATGACCAGACGTCCAAGCGTCTGCAGTATGCCGAGATCCTGGCACAGAAGAAGCAGCGTGAAGGTTATACCTTGCAGGAAGCCATCGATAAGATGTACGAACGCAACTACTTCGGTATGATGATGGTGGAAACCGGCGATGCCGATGCTTTCATCACAGGTCTGTACACTAAATATTCCAATACCATCAAGGTGGCACGCGAGGTGATCGGAACCCGTCCGGGCAGCAACACCTTCGGTACGATGCACATGATCAACTCCAAGAAGGGTATCTACTTTATCGCGGACACTTTGATCAACCGTCACCCGGACAAGCAGACATTGCTGGATATCGCCAAACTTTCTGCCAACACCGTACGTTTCTTCAACCGTACTCCTGTCATGGCCATGCTGTCCTACTCTAACTTCGGTACTGACCCTGTGGGTAGTCCTGCCATGGTACATGAGATTGTTGCCGAGATGCAGGAACAGTATCCAGATTTGGCCATCGATGGTGAAATGCAGGTGAACTTCGCTCTCGACCGTGACTTGCGCGATGAGAAATATCCGTTCACCCGTCTGAAGGGTCAGGATGTCAACACTTTGATTTTCCCGAACCTGACCAGCGCCAACGCTTCTTACAAGATGATCAAGTCTATGGTAGACGATGGAGAAGTTCTCGGTCCGATCCAGATGGGGCTGAACAAACCGATCCACTTCACGGACTTCGAAAGCTCTGTACGTGATATCGTCAATATTACCGCAGTAGCGGTAATCGACGCCATCGTGGAAGAAAAGAAACAGAAATAAGATTCTGCCTTATATCCCCTCAAAAGCCGGAAGGAAAGTCATTTCCCTCCGGCTTTTCTTTTGCGGTAAACAAACAAGGAGGAGCACGGGGCCCCTCCTCTTGGATTTATCTTATAAAATCTGCGGTTTAAATATTTCCGACACGCATGATATCGGCAAAAACACCTGCAGCGGTAACTGCCGCTCCGGCACCATAACCTTGGATCAGCATCGGATATTCGCGATAACGCTCCGTGGTGAGCAGGATGATATTGTTGGAACCTTCCAAGGTGTAGAAGGGATGACTCTGATCGATCTCGCACAGACCGACACTGCCCTTCCCGTTTTCCCATTTGGCTACAAAGCGCCAACGTTTCTTCTCTGCGACCAGACGCTGACGGTCTTTTTCAAACTGGGCATCGAGTTCGGGCAGTTTGGCCCAAAAGTTCTCGATACTGCCATTAAAGAGTTCCTGAGGGATAAAGAGATGGCGTTCCACATCCTCAGACTCCACACGGTAACCGCTCTCACGGGCCAGGATGGTCAGTTTGCGGATAACGTCCTTACCGGACAGGTCGATGCGGGGATCGGGTTCACTATACCCGTTCTCCTGGGCCATGTGCACCGCCTGGCTCAGCGTAACCTGATCAGACAAAGTATTGAACACATAGTTCAAGGTGCCGCTCAGTACGGCCTCAATTCGGAGAATGCGGTCCCCCGAACCGGTCAGGTCGTTGATGGTGTTGATGATGGGCAGACCGGCTCCCACGTTGGTCTCGAAGAGGAACTTGACGCCACGCTCACGGGCAATCTGTTTCAAACGATGATAATTGTCGTAAGAAGAAGAAGCTGCAATCTTATTGGCGGCGACAACAGACACGTTGTGACGCAACAAGTTCTCATATTGTGCTGCTACTTCCTCACTGGCCGTACAGTCCACGAACACAGAGTTGAATATGTTCATATCGATGATTTCCTTCATCATACGGTCCACCCCTCCTTCACCGCCTTGCTTCATAGCTTCGCGGTAATGTGCGGGATCGATACCGGAACGGTCGAATGCGGCGTGACTGCGGCCGCTGACGCCCACCAGATTGACCTTCAGATGACGTTCATCCATCAACATCTGGCGCTGTGCAGCAATCTGCTCCAGCAGACTTCCCCCCACGGTTCCGGTACCGCAAAGGAATATATTGAGTTCCTGGTAGTCGCTCAGAAAAAAACTGTCGTGCAACACGTTGAGCGACTTGCGGAGCAAGGAACGGTCCACAACGATGGACAGGTTCATCCCCAAAGCGCCATAAGCGACTGCGGCGACACTGATACCGTTTCTTCCCAGCACACTGAACAGTTTACCGGCAATACCCGGAGTACGGGTCATTCCCTCTCCCACTACAGCGACGGTAGCCAAACCTTCCAGCAGTTGGGCGGTATTCATCGCACCATCGGCGATTTCCTTGGCAAACTCGTCATCCAGCAGTCGACAGGCACGTGGAGCGTCTGCCGGTGGCATACAGATGGAAGTACTGGTTTCTGAAGAGGTCTGCGCCACCATGAAGACACTGATTCCTCCGGCAGCCAATGTGGTGAAGATACGGCGGTTCACACCGATCACACCGACCATGGTCGGACCACTGACCGTCACCATGCTCATCTCGTTCACCGAGGAGATACCACGGATAGGACGTTCGGAAGGAGCGACCTCACTACGGATGACGCTGCCTTTCGCTGAAGGATTGAGCGTGTTCTTCACGTAGATAGGAATATTCTTCACGCAGACCGGATAGATGGTCGGCGGATAGATGACCTTGGCTCCGAAGTTGCAGAGCTCCATGGCCTCGGCGTAGGAAAGTTCGTCGATGGTGTAGGCCGTAGGAATCACACGAGGGTCGGCGGTCAGGAATCCGTCCACATCGGTCCAGATTTCCAGGGCTTCGGCATCCAGGGCAGCAGCGAGAATGGCTGCGGTGTAGTCGGAACCGCCACGTCCCAGATTGGTGGTCATACCATTTTCCGAATCGGTCGCGATAAAGCCCCCGACCACAACGACGTCGCCAGTCTCGGCGAAAGTCTCGTGGATCAGGCGGTTGGTCGTGTCAAAGTCCACCACATTCTTATCGTGTTCCTTCTTCGTCTTGATGAAGGTACGGGAATCCTTATGGGAGGCGCCTTCAATCAGTGCGGCACAAATGAGAGACGACAACCGTTCTCCATAGGCCACAATCGCATCCTCCGTCTTTTGCGTCAGGTCCTGAATCAGACAGACCCCATAGAGGATACTGCGCAGTTCATTGATCAGCACATCCAGTTGCGCCAAGAGGGCCTGTTGCTTTTCGGGAGCGATGACCTCGGCTACGAGCTGGTGGTGACGCTGCTGCAACACCTCCACCTCCACATGATAACTGATGTCACCAATCGCTGCCTTCTTGGACAGACGCAACAACTGGTCGGTCACCCCACCCAAAGCGGAAACCACCACAATAACGGGGTGGGAAGTGGATTCCACAATATTTTTGACACTGCGGATATTCTGGGTAGAACCGACAGAAGAACCGCCAAATTTCAATATTTTCATTTTGTGTTGAATTTAAGGTTGGCAGATGTTCAGGAAAAACGCGGTCACGTCACACGACGGATGCGGGACTCCTCTTACTGCTCAACCGGAATCATAGTTTTACTCTTTCTTTTTCGCCCTTCGACTCGTTCTGCAGACGGTCGAGCGCTGTCACGACATAGGTATATTTGGTCTTGCCATCCACATAAGGCAATTTCAACAAAGTCTGCGAAGTGATAGTCACGATATTCTCGGACTTGTTCAGATCCACTTTCTCATCAGGACCGAAACGGTAGACCACATAGGAACGGGCCTTGTCCATCTCCTTCTTGGCCTTAGGAGCCGTCCAGAAAAGATACAAGCCATCCGGCATCCACATATCTTTTACCTTTCTCGGTTTCTTAGGAGCCTCATCGTCGATAAACGGCATCAGCGGCTGCAAAGCCGGAGTGCGATGATAGTAGGACTTCAGACGGGAGGCATAGTTTCCCTCGTTTCTGACCACTGCGGCAGAGTACCAGAGACAAGAACCGTCGATATGAGGCAGACCGCGCTGCAGACGGAACTTCTCCGACATCTGGTTACGGGTCGGCTGGTTCAGGTCAGCTGCTCTCACGGTACGTTCCACGTCCTGACCGATGACCAAAGGACGGTTGGAGGCATGACGGGACCACCAGCGAATCAGTTCGTCGTAATCCGCCGCCTTGTGTCCGATTTCCCAATAGATTTGCGGAACATTGTAATCGACCCATCCTTTGTTGACCCAATAAAGCACATCGGCATAGAGGTCGTCATAATTCTGCAGACCATTGGTCTTACTTCCCGGCAGATTACCGCCATTCTTCTCATTATGGTAGATGCCGAAAGGAGCGACGCCGACCTTTACCCAAGGCTTGGTCTGGTGCACCACGTCGTAAAGCATTTCCATAAAACAGTTGACATTGAAACGACGCCAGTCTCCCTTGTCCTCAATGCCGTTCTTGAAATAGCGGTAAGTACGGTCGTCATTGATCGTAAGTCCCGGTGTAGGATAAGGATAGAAATAGTCATCGATATGGAGTCCGTCCACATCGTAACGAGTGATAATATCTTTCACGATGAGACAGATATAGTCGCGATTCTCTGGGACTCCTGGATCAAAGAGATATAGTCCGCCATAATCTATAAAACGGTTAGGATCGCCCCAGGAAATATAAGGATGCTTTGCGGAAAGGGAAGTGGTCCCTTTGGTCTTGGCACGGAAAGGATTGATCCAGGCATGGATTTCCATACCGCGCCGATGACATTCCTCCACCATCCAGGCCAACGGGTCCCAATAGGGCTCAGGCATCCGTCCCTGTTCCCCGGTCAGATAGCGGCTCCAAGGTTCATAAGGACTTTCATAGAAAGCGTCAGCCTCTCCACGTACCTGGAAAATGACCGTATTGACGCCGCATTCCTTCAATGTATTCAATTGGTTGGTCAAGTTCGCCTGCATGACGTCCCGGCTCATTCCCTGGAACTGGCCATTGATAAACTGGATCCATGCACCACGAAATTCACGTTTGGGAGCACTCGTTTCCTGTGCCCCTGCCATCATAAAGCAGAACGCCATAAAGAAGAGCAAAATCTTTCTCATCGTTTCTTTATTAAAATGAAGTTTAAACTGGCTGTAAAGATACGTTTTTTTTACGAGAATCCTACGGGGCATCCGGTGCAAAAGGGAGTGGAAACCACGGCTCTTTCATTTAGAAATTCGTAGCTCATTCAAAAATATTGTTATTTT